>OLSA01001873.1_pt1 | contig 16655 bp, 9 predicted proteins | sample 1672731 | NCBI WGS metagenome assembly OLSA01 (sample SAMEA3136718, study PRJEB25190) | human gut metagenome | biome: human gut; feature: human-associated habitat; material: faeces | place: Austria | collected 2013
ATCATGACACCTTCGATGACGGCCTGACCGCCAATAGAAGTTTTGATTGTTTTTTTCTGAAGAGTCCCCGGTATTTCCTTGTGAATAATACCGGGGATTTTTTGTTCCTTCACAAAGTTTGTTTTGGCAAAATATCTGTCATGCTATCACGCAAATGGGTGTATTGTTTTGATTATAAATCAATTAAATCGTGATAGATACCCGTGACAGATAAAAAACGTTACAACCATCTATCACGCTTTCCAATCTTTCTAAAAGATGATGCCTCCTATTTATTGGGTGAATCGTAAAAGTGGCTATTATCTTAGTTCTCAGCATGAAACTTTTAGTTTTGAGGCTAAATACGAGAAGTTTTAATTGGGAAAATAATTGGTTTCATTAAGGGAAACCTTTAGTTTCCTTTCGTAAAACTAAAAGTTTCAGCAAGTGAAACTTTTGGTTTCAACGATATGAAACTGTCATTTCGGCCCGTTGGGAACTGGCAAGGGTATCTATATAAAACGACCGAAACAGATACTTTTCCTTCGAAAAGTATCTGTTTCAGCATAAAAACGTAGTGTTAACATAGGAAATAGGGGAATTATCCCCTATTTATTCTCTTGATTGCTGTTATGGAAACCGTTTTATTTGAGGAACGGGTTGCCGCTTTTGTCTTTGCTCACTACCCAGCGGAAAGCATTAACCAATAGCAGGTTCTGTGTACCGTCGATAAACTCTTCGTCACCATGTCCCATATTCAGGTAAATCATTCTGTAATTCTTGTTGGACCATACGATGGGGAAGTCGCCAAAATTCACTACATCCTTGATACCCAGTGGATAGTTCTTGGGAGATAGGGACAAGAGTACTTCTACGTCCTTGTTCTGGCGGGGGCTGGGAGTCCATTGGTACCATTCGCTGGCGGGAGCCACGAATGATGCAGGCAGATTCTTGGTAACGGGATGTTCTTCGTTGTCGACTTCGACCAATACCGGCTGGGGAGGCCAGTTGTTGCAATAGAACACCCCACCACCAAGAAACTTAACGAACCAGGGCCAATGCGTGTTTTTGTCGTTGTAGGCAGCTGCGTGGAAACCTACCCAACCGCCTCCGTTTTCCATGTATTGCTCAAAAGCATCGCGTTCGGCCTTGGTGTTGGGGGATGTGTTAAGCATGATAATGACATTGTATTCTTTCAGTTTCTCGTATGGGTATTTTGAAAAATCGGTAGTAATATCCAGAACAAAGCCGTCACCGTAATTGAGCTTCTTGAAGAAAGTGGTTGCTTGTTCTGCAAATTGTACGTGTGCTTCTTCCGCATGTTGCGTGTAATAAATCAAGGCCTTGAAGCGAGGAGCTTTGGCATAGTTTGCCGGATAACCTTCGGGGACTTGTGCGTACGTCAGCAGGGTGCAAGCCGTAAACAATAAAATAAACAGATGTTTCATAATTTGTAATTTATAATTTATAAGTTATTAATTCTCCATTATCTAATATTCCGCAATCAGAGACAGCCATTTGCCTGCCGAGGTAACCCATACCTCTTTATAACAGGCATTGTTGGTTTGCGGCCAATAGGGGACATCGTCGTTACCCAGGGTACGGATACCAACGGGCATCTCTCCTGTCATTTCTCCCGAAGAGAAGGTATTCAGTTGCGGATAGTTGTGTCCTTCTCCATAAATCAAGGATTGTCCGAAAGGATTCTTGCCTACGGTCCAGTACAACTGTTCCAGACCGATGTTGAGCAGTTCCTTGTCCTTCAGGAAGTTTCCGCAGATGGCGGCGGACTTTCCGTTGGAAAGATGGATGGCGGTATTGCCGTTGAAAATGTTGAACCACACGGGGAAGCGTTTCATGTAGTGCTCTTTGTCCAGTTGTACTCCTCGTTTAATCTGTTCCGTGTACAGTTCCTTGGCATTGGCAGGGGGAAACAGATGGAGGGCGTAGAAGTTGGTGGTATCCTTATATTCCCCTGCATGGTAAACACCGCTTGGAATCATACCGTAGGGATGGGTATACTTCATCATTCCTTTCAGATAGTCTCCATATAGTTGTATGGAATTCACCCATTTAGGGTAATCGGGGTGCTCCTTCTGGGTTTCGCAAAGCATCACCATAGCCTGCATATAGACCTGCTCGCGCGACTGGTGTATGTAATGTACGATAGATTTGCGGGATTTGTCCCGGTAGAAGAATCCGCGTGTCCCGTCTTTGTCTTTCAGCGGTTCCGTGCGCTGGCAGTCGAGGGTGTAGCGGATGTATTCGGCGGCGATGTCCGCATAAGAAGACTTTCCGGTCAGCTTGTATAATTGGCTTGCCGACCAGGAGATGGTAGCCATATATTGACTTTTCGAAGTATTGTAGCTGTGTTCGTAAGGCTGGACGAACTGGTCGAAACCGGCTCTCTTGAATTTCTCCATGGCGAAAGCGAAATCTTCTTCGGCCACGCGCAGAAGATATTCCTGCTGCATCGGGTCGTGGTCCAGCGTCATGGAGGCGTAAGCTTCGTATCCGGCATAGAGAAAGTTGTCAAATGCCATGTTCTGTACACGTACGGAAGATATGTCGTCCAATGTATTGAACACACCGTCTTGCCAGATAAGCAATCCCATGCTGCTGGCGCGGTAACCATCGCCGTAGCGGTTCTTTAGGATGAACTCTACTCCCCATTCCGCTTCTTCACGCAGGCGGGCGGCGAGGGCTGGGTTGATATTTCTTTGTTTATTATAGGCTTCGAGCAGAGCAAAGGTCACGTCTCCCGTCTGCAAGGTTTGCTGGGACAAGTCTCCTGCATCGTGCCATCCGCCGGAGTAGGAGATGCTGCGTCCGTCATGTCGGGACATGAGGTCTACGTGGCAGGTGGAATGCTTGCCGGGAACCGGATGTCCACAGCGCTGGCAGAAGATGAAGTTCAGCACTTTCCATTGTGAATCTTCCCAAAGTCTTTCTCCAATCCGGAAGGTGGGAGTTAGCGATGTTCCGACCTTCAGCTGATACTTTCCGGGATTATTGAAGGAGGTGAAATCAATAAGGCCAAATTCTCCGAGAGTGGTTTTCTCTTTTCGGATGTCTCCTTCGTAAGCTATTTCTCCGGTTGGGGTAAGCAGTTGGAAGCGCTTTCCGGCGTCTATGGTGAGGTTTGTGTTGATGAGGGCGGTTTTGGGGTGGTTGACGGCATAGCCGGTTGTCGAGTAGGAGATTTTTCCATCGGCAGGTATCCATCCGCTGACTTTCTCAGGGGCTTTCACCGTTTGCAGTTGTAGATTGTCCAGGTAGTAGATAGCTGAATCTCCTGTAGTCCGGTCTTTGCCTTTGAGGGCTGTGCTGAAGGTGATGGATATCACCTTGTCGCGCTGATACTCGTCTATTTCGAGGAAGCATTGGTTCCACTCCTTATTAATAAGGTTAATGAGGTGTGAACCCGAAGGCTGATTATATCCTTTCTTGGCAGGAGTATCTGCATTGCGAAACGTGAGGTTCATGTTGACGATGCGCGCGCCGTCGCAATCGGGATAGATGGAGAATACGATGCGGTTGTACTTCTCCAGATTGGCGCCGTCTAGATGATAGGTAACACTGCTGTTTCCGTAGGTGGCATAGTCTGGGTCGGAAGGAGAGCCGGTCGCCCTTTTCCCGGTGAATGTGGGGAATTGCAGTTTGATGCTGCCTTTGCCGGAAACGGTCTTTTCCGTACTGAAGGACATGCTTCCTGCGCCGGAATGGCTCCATCCCTCTGTACCTGCCGAGCGAGTGAGAGGAGCGCTTTGCAAGACCTCCTTTTTCCATCCGTTGGCTTCGAAAGAGTTTTCAATATCCAGGGGGAGGGGTTGATGTATCAGTCCGCTTTCGTGGAGTTGTCGTTCCAGTTTGGGGTCTTGGGTCAGACGTGTCTGACCGTATGCGGCAATACTGCCGAGAGATAAAAGGTATAAAAATAATAATGTCTTTCTCATGTTGATGTCAACCTTTGGTTTCGGTTGCAATGTTAGCCATTATTAGGCAGAAGGAGGTTTGAAAACTGCCATAAAAGCTTTAAAAGCTATCCGAAGTAGAGGAAATATGAATTTCGGTAGATGTATAATCCCTATGATGTACGACTTATAATGCCAAAGAAAATACTAAAATCGTATTTTCATAACAGAAGAAAATTGTAACTTTGCGAAGTTATGTCACAATGTTAACCTATGATGCGTATCTTGATTTTAATAATAATGCTGTTGCCATGTTCGCTTGGTATGTATGCATCTGCAATAGATAGCCTTTTGTCTGTTCTGGATAAGACTATCGTGATGCGTAGACAATACGAGGAAGAAAAAGAACGGTATATTTCTTTGATAAAGGATGAGTTGAAGCAAGGGAGGCTTACTGACATGGAGCGTTATCTGATACAAAATCGTCTTTTTGCCGAATATAATTCTTATATTAGTGATTCTGCATTACATTATATAAATGAAAATATTCTTATTGCCACACGGCTAAATAATAGGCAATGGATAAATAGTTCTATATTAAATAAAGTACATATTCTAAATACTTCGGGCCTTTTTGTTGAAGCAATGGAATTGCTGAAATCGCTTCCTCGTAACACGTTGGAGGGTGAAAATATAGTGGACTATTATGTATGTTTTGAAAACCTATATCTCTATCAGGCAGAGTACGCCACTGATCGGAACTACGTGAACAATTATCTTCGGATAGCAAATTTGTATAGGGATTCTATAATCAGCCTAGTACCGGAAGATACTTATAGATATGTAGTCGTGCATGCACCTCAGCTCATTGACCAGGGAAAAAGTCAGGAGGCTATATGTTTATTGAAGAATTTTTTACCTCGGTTGAAATCCAATACGCGTGAGTATGCAGTAGCTACTTCAATTCTGGCTTTTGCTTATCATGTCGTGGGGAACAAGCAGAAAGAAATGGAAGCACGTATTAGCAGTGCCATTGCTGACATTAGGGCAGTGGTGAAAGAAAATTATTCTTTGTGCGCATTAGCGGAATTACTTTATGGAATGGGCGATTTGGAACGTGCTAATCATTATATCAAGATTAGTATGGAAGATGCTAATTATTATACTACTCGGTTGCGTAGTTCGCAGAATTCCAAGATGCTTCCGCTCATAGATCGTGCTTATCAGCAAGAAAAGGAAATACAGCAACAGCGGCAGAGAATGTTTATTACAGGCATATGTATCCTTTCTGTTTTCCTTCTATTGACAGTACTGTGTGTGCTATGGCAAATGAAAAGATTGTCTTATGCCCGTAAAAAAGTTGTTGCTGCCAATTCCCAATTGAGTATATTGAATAGTGAATTGAAGAAGCTGAACAAGTCTCAACATGAGGCTAATGAACGATTATTGCATACTAATCAGACTCTTACGGAAGCCAATCATATTAAGGAAGAGTATTTGGGACGTTTCCTCAGTTTAAGTTCCTCTTATATAAGTAAGATGGAAGAATATCGCCGCATATTGAACAAGCAGGCTGCTGCCGGTAAACTTGAGGAGTTATATCGTACATTGAAGTCCGACCGTTTCATAAATCAAGAGTTGAAAGAGTTCTATCACAATTTCGATGTATCTTTTCTTAAGATATTCCCTAACTTTGTAGAAGAATTTAATCGTTTGTTGCCAGTTGAAGAACAATTGCATCCTAAAAATGAAGAATTGCTTGTTACCGAACTGCGCATATTTGCACTGATTCGTTTAGGTATTACAGACAGTGCGCGTATTGCAGAATTTTTGCGTTATTCCATAACTACCATCTATACTTATCGTTCCAAGCTAAAAAACAAGTCTCTTTGTAAAGAGGACTTTGAAGAACGAGTGATGAAAATAACTTCTTTTTGATTTTATCCTCCTTTTGAGGCTTTCTTCTGCCTTAAAAAGTTTAGAAATGATTTAGAAATTAGTAGCAATAGCATTTTTGTAATGCGTTGTATTATAGTTGATTGCCTGTTGCAGGACTTTAGATTTTTATCTCAGCCCAAATCGTGCGTTTGTTTTGATAATACATTTGCATCAATCTATTTATTGTTTAACTAATTTCTAATAAGATGAAAAAGAAAAGTCTAAAGAGATGCCTTAAAAAGCGCATGATCCTTTTACTGGGTTTTCTTATGATGACTGGTGTTGCTGTTGCGCAACAACTTCAGGTACAAGGAAAGGTGACCGATGCAACGGGTGAAGGTCTTATCGGTGCAAGTGTATTGGTAAAGGGTACAACTTCGGGGGTGATAACTGACATTGACGGTAACTATGTGTTATTGAATGTCAATCCTGATGCAATACTTATTTTTTCTTATGTAGGTTACCAAACGCAGGAACTGAACGTATCCGGTAGAAACAAGATTGATGTTGTCTTGCATGATGACCAGCAGGTGTTGGAAGAAGTTGTAGTAGTGGGTTACGGTTCATTGAGTAAAAAAGAAGTTTCCAGTTCCATTGTACAAGTGGATAAGAAAAATTTTAATTTGGGGGCTATGAATAACCCGATGGAAATGGTATCGGGAAAAGTCGCGGGCTTGAATGTCAATACGCAGGCAGCTGCCAATCCTAACTCCAGTTCTTCATTACAAGTACGTGGTGCAACATCTGTTTCTGCAAGTAATAGTCCTTTGATTGTCATAGATGGTGTGGCAGGTGGCGATATCCGTAACATCGCTGCACAGGATATTGAATCTATTACGGTATTGAAAGATGCGGGTTCAGCTGCTATTTACGGAACGCGAGGTGCTAATGGTGTGATTTTAGTTACAACGAAACGTGGCTCGGGTGAAGCTGGAAAAACGGTAGTCACATATGACAGTTACATCGCTTTTAATGTAGCCAAGCCCTCTCCGGATATTCTGTCGGCTGATGAATTCCGTCGTTCGAGACGAGGTACAGACTATGGAGCCGACACTGACTGGTATGGACTGATTACTCGTGATGTAGCATACGACACAAACCAATATATATCTATTGATGGTAGCACAAAGAATGGTTTCTATGGTGCTTCCTTCAATTACAAAAGTGCCAATGGACTTGACATCGTGAGTGGTCGTGAAGAATTTGGAGGTCGTTTTTCTATGGAACAGCGTGTACTGGAGAATCGCTTACAATTCAACGGTTCGTTGAGTGCACGTCGTGTAAATGAAACCTGGGGAAATGATGGTTTCTTCGATAGGGCACTCACAATGAATCCTACAATGCCGGTATATAATGCAGACGGTTCGTATTATCAGCCTACTTCTCCTACGGGTGCAACCAATCCGGTTGCGGAGCTTGCTTTGAGAGATAACAACGGCCAGCGTATGTATTTGTTGGGTACGGCTGAGGCTAAACTGAATATTTTGCAGACAGAAAAGCATTTGTTGAATACAACATTAAGTTACTCATTGCATTACAATGACATGAAGCAACAATATTATGCTTCGTCTGCCGGTTCGGAGTCCTATTGGAATGGTTATAAAGGACGTGCGGAAATGAAGTATCAGAAATGGTACACCAATCGATTGGAGTGGTTGGGAAATTATGCACTGAACTTGGGCGACCACAATATTAAGGCTGTAGTGGGCTATACTTATGAGAAGTCTATCTGGGAACAGATTGGTGGTAGTAACAACGACTTCTCTTTTGATAATACGAAATATTGGGATTTGGGCAGTGGCTCTTATCTGAAGGATGGTTTGGCAAGTTTATATAGCGATCGCTCTGAATCGACACTTATTGGCTTCTTTGGTCGGTTGAACTATAATTGGAAGGATATGCTTTTTGCATCGGCTTCGTTGCGCTATGAAGGCTCTTCCAAATTTGGTGCTAACCAAAAGTGGGGGTACTTCCCAGCAGCTTCTTTGGCTTGGGAAATGATGGAGATGGGCTTTATGAAGAATACCCGGAAAGTGTTGACCAGTTTGAAACCGCGTGTTTCTTTCGGAATTACCGGTCGTTCGGATTTTGATGCTTATAAATCACTTTCTACTTACAATACCAATGGTAGTTATCTCTTTGACGGGCGTTGGGTAACGGGCTATGCTCCCTCTAGTAATGCTAATCCGGATTTGGCTTGGGAAAAGAGCGTTGCGATTAATCTGGGTGTTGATTTTGTTCTATGGAATCGTTTACGTGGTTCAGTGGAGTATTTTGACCGTAGTTCTAAAGACTTGCTTTATACGTACACGGCACCTCAACCGCCTTTTGTCTATTCCACTATTTTGGTTAACGTTGGAACAACGAAAAATACCGGTATAGAAGTATCTTTGGATGGTGACATCCTTACTAAAACAGCAGTGAAGTGGACGAGCGGAATCAATTATTCTTATGGGAAGACTAAGTTGACCAAACTTTCTAACGATATTTACAAGGCATCTTATCTCGACCTTTACTTAAAACCGGGTACTGGTTCCAGCGAATATTTCTTCCGTGTGCAGGAAGGGGGAGAGATAGGGCAGTTCTACGGTTATGAATATGCAGGTGTTGACGAAAATGGCAATATGCTTATTTTGAATGATAAAGATGAGCAAATACCGATTTCTCAGGCTGATGCCAAGTATAAACGTTATATTGGCAATGGTGCTCCCAAGCACTTCTTGTCTTGGAGTAACAACCTGACTTGGAGAAATTTTGATTTGAGTGTATTCTTCCGCGGTACATTCGGTTTTGATGTATTCAATATGCGTAAATATGGTATGGGGCTTCAGGGATGTGGTACAGATAATGTTCTTCGCTCTGCGTATCTGGAAGATAAGAATATCCGTACCGGTGGTGGAGTAATATCTTCCTATTTCCTGGAGGATGGTAGCTTCATAAAACTGGAAAATGTAACCTTGGGATATAATTTTACTCCTAAGAACCGTAAGTTACTGGATAATATGCGCATATATCTGTCTGCCAAGAATCTGTTTACCTTGACCGGATATTCTGGTAATGCCCCTTCAATTATAGACGTGAATGGTATCCAGCCGGGAGTAGATAGTAATAGTGCTTATCCTACAGCAACTCAATTGAGTTTAGGTGTGACTCTTCGCTTCAAATAAATGAGAAACAAATTATTAAAAATATGAAAGATATGAAATATATAAAATGTCGTTGGTTATTGGCGATGATTATGTCATGTTCACTTTTCTCTTGTACTAATTTGGACGAGGAAGTGTTCGATCGTGTGGATGCCGGAATTTATTATCAAGATGAGACGAGTGTTCAGGGGGCAGTGGCAGCCATCTATTCGAAAGCTGCATATAGTTATTTGGAATACTTCTGGTATTTGCAGGAGTTTTCTGCCGACCAGGTGGCATGGCGCAGTTGGAACGGTGGACTTTGGGGATGGGATGAGGCATTGAAGTTTGCTTTGTCTTCACATACCTGGACGTCAGAATCAACCATTATTCGCCAAACTTGGGAGAATGCGTGGACCACTATTGGGCTTTGCAATACGCTTATTACAGATTTGCAGGCAATCAGCCCCGCATCTATACGCATGACTGAGGATGCTTTGAATAGTTATATTGCCGAAGTACGTACCCTGCGTGCTTGGGCATACTACAATATCTTTGAGATTTGGGGTGGAGCACTTCCCTTGAACATTTCTTCGGGTGCGGAAATCCCTGGTTCTGCAGATACTGATTTTGATAAGGGGTGCAAGATTATCTACGATTTTATCAGTCAGGAATTAGATGAGTCAGTTACAGATCTTATGAAAGAAGATGGTTCTGGAAAGACTCGCAACCGCATGAACCAAGCTGCCAATCGTATGATTAAGATGCGCTTGTTGCTGAATTCTGAGGTGTTTATCAAACAAAACAGTTATAATGAGTGTGCCACTCTTTGCCAAAAAATTCTGAATGGCGATTATGGTACTTACAGCATTACCGATGACTATCGCGATATTTATTCGATAAACAATGTAGAATGTCCGGAAGTTGTAATGGCATTGGCGATGGAAGTCGGTCAGGTCAATACCGGTTGGATGCGTAACATGCCTTTCATGCCTTACAATTGTTGGGATTACTTTGGAGGTACATACAGCCAGAGCGGATGGAATTGTGTATGCTTGGCACCTTCATGGGATAATTCTGGAAATGTACAGCCGTATGGTGGTACTGACAATCCTAAGAGCTTTCTTACTGACTACGGTGATAAGTTAGGAGCAGTTTATGAACGTTTCCACGATAAAGATATCCGTAAGCAGAACTATGTGTATAATGAAACAACAGGAAACTATCAAGGCATTTTTTTGAAAGGGGCTATTAAAGCCAACTATGGTAAGGGTGCGGCTTTGAAAGCAGATGCCGACCGTGACGGTCAGGATTTGGTTTATGTGGATCAAGTGGGTACATTCCTTAATTTAGGACGTAATCTGGAGACTGTCATGTCACCTCGCTGGGGTGAAACGAATTCAGGTGTCCGTTTGGTAAGATATCCGGTTTATCCGGAGAGTGCAGGCATTGATTTCCAAAACATCGATGAGGTGGAATTCCGTTTGAGTGAAGTGGTCTATACTCTTGCTGAATGTAAAATGCGTGCAGGTGATACAGAAGGTGCTAAAGAGCTGGTATATAGAGTTAAAACACGCTATTTTACAGATAAATCAGCTCTCGAACAGCCCGGTCCTGGTTTTACATCCTTTGATATGGATTGGATGTTGAGTGAATGGGGACTTGAATTCTTGGGAGAGGGGCGTCGTCGTCGTACAGACTTGCGTCGTTTCGATAAGTTTACGCAAGGGCAATGGTGGTTCTTTGGCCGTGCCACGGACGACGGTTTAAGCTATCCGGCTAAACGTGACCGCAAATACGAGTGGTATCCCTTGCCCCAGTCTGCCCTTATGGTAAATCCGGGACTGGTACAGAATCCTAATTATTAATCATCCTATAATAATAGTAACAATGAAAAAATATATATGTAATCCGCTATGGCTTTTGTTGCTTTTTGTAGCTTTCATCAGTAGTTGTGACAAGGAGGAAATTGTGTTTGACCATGAGTTGCCGCAATTTGAACTTCGTAGCGATGCTATCTTGCTGGAGGTGATTATGCCCCAAGGAACTGGTGCCGATGAAATAATTTATATTGCAGGCGATTTCAATGGAGGTCAGGATGCTGCTTCCGGAGACCTTAAGTGGCAGATGGAGAAAGCTGCAAACAATGATGTTAAATGGGGCATATACCTCTATCCGGAAGATTTTGTTAATGGAAAGACACTTGCCGATGGCTTTTATTTCGTTTCTAAGACACAAGGTATAGAGCGTACTTTGCAGAATGAGGATGCTTTACATCAAATTTCGGCTAAGGTAGGTACTCGCACTGATATAACGGTAACCCGCTGGAATGCTTATTTTGAGGAGCCGGAAGACCCAAGTGAAGTGACCCATGACGGTTATGCTGTGTTCGTGATGGACAATACAGGTTGGGATGTACTGTCACTTTATGCGTGGGGAAATGATTTGCCGGAACTTTTTGGAGGTTGGCCCGGTATTTCACCTACTGGTAGCGTTGAGATAAAAGGAATTACCTATAAATACTTCGATACAGGTGAAGCAAATAAGGGATTGGTTTACAATTTGATATTTAACGATAATGGAGTAGGTTCACAATTTGATGGACCACAGAACTTTACTCTTGACCGTGACATATATTTGGAAATCACAGAAAGCGGTTGGACGGAAATAGATCCGGATGCAGTGGTCATCCATGATGGTTATACCATTTTTATTGAAGACCAGTCCGGATGGGCAGAAACAACCATATACGCGTGGGGAAATGATATACCGGAACTCTTTGGCAGTTGGCCAGGAATATTACCAACCGGTAGTGTTGAGATAAAAGGTGTCACGTATAATTATTACGATACAGGTGAAGCAAATAAGGGATTGACTTACAATCTGATAATGAATAATAACAATGGAGGCTCACAATTTGACCTCGCAGCAGTGACGCTTGATCGAGATTATTATTTCCGTATTACGGACATAGCTGGTGAGGAGATTGACCCTAACAATCCGGACGGAGACTCTGAACCGGAATCTGAAGCGGCTTTTGTTTCTAATCAGAATAATTTCTTGAAATGAGTTTTGTATAGTAATGAAGATGTTAAATGACCTATTGGTGGAATGAGATTGGGGATAGGATATCTCTTTTCAATCTTGCGGATATATGTCCCAAGGCTTGGTTTTTCTATCCCAAGTCTTTGGGTAGAAAAACCAAGCCTTGGGAAGAAGTTATCTCTTAGCTCTTTTGTTTTTTAGTATTGGCTTCCGGGATTTTTAGTATTAAGGCTTAGTATCTTTTCTGCCAATGCCCATTACTGGAGAGTTTGGATGCTCCTTTTGCAGATATCAGTTCCGCCAATGAGTATAAGTATAGATAAAAAGTAGAAATATGAAAAAAGTAATAATTGCGACACTGCTCTTTACGATGCTACATTCTTGTATGGGGTGTAGTGATAGTCAGAGTGACATGGAACCGATTCCCGTCCCACAGGAAGAATACATGGCTTCGGATATGGTGATTTATGAGGCAAATCCCCGCATTTTTGCCGAAGAAAATGCGTTCTCTGCCATCAAAGCAGAGCTTGACCGTATTCAAAGCCTGGGGACTACCGTGCTTTGGCTGATGCCTGTAAATGAGCCGGGAGTACTGAAAAGTGTGAATTCACCTTATTGTATAAAGGATTATAAAAAGCTGAATACACGTTACGGAACAAAAAAAGACTTGAAAGAACTGGTAGATGCTGCCCATGCCAAAGGAATGAAAGTGATTCTTGACTGGGTTGCCAACCATACTTCGTGGGACAATGCTTGGGTGACTGAGCATCCGGATTGGTATACACAGGATGCAAATGGCAATGTGGTACAACCTCAAGAACAGCCTTGGGCGGATGTTGCTGACTTGAATTTTGACAACGAAACCATGCAGCAAGCCATGATTGATGCCATGAAGTATTGGGTAACAGAAATTGGTATTGATGGATACCGTTGTGATTATGCCGAGGGGGTACCAGATGCTTTCTGGAAGAAAGCAATCGCCGAGCTCCGTACACTTGACAATAATTTGCTGATGCTTGCCGAAGGCGGAAAAACGTCTTTAATGAACAATGGTTTCAATCTGCTCTACGGCTGGAACTTCCATAGTAAACTGAAAGACTATTATGCCGGTAAATGCTCACTTACTGACCTTTATGCTATGAATACTTCCGAATTGGAGGGAATGCCGAAGGGTACGTTACGGTTACGCTATTCTACTAATCATGACCAGGCAAGTGAGGCTTCACCGATAGAATGTTATGGCGGTGAGCGTGGTGCCATGTCTGCTTTTGTATTGACGACTATGCTCGAGGGGATACCTCTTATTTATAGTTCGCAGGAAGTAGCCTATCCGCGGTCACTTAACTTTTTCAATTACGGAGTTATAGACTTGAAGTCCAATGAAGTCTTTGCGCAAGAGATGGCAGAAATCATCAGAGCCTATAAAGCTACGAGCAGTGTACGTGGTGGTGAACTGGAAGTTTATACTACCGGAGATGTCGCTTCATTTTATCGGGCAGCAGGCAGTCATGGCATGTTGGTCATGGTGAATACTGCCAATGAGTCTGTACAAGTGAAAGTACCTATGGAGCATGCTGGCAAGACCATGACCGATGTGATTGCCGGTGTGGATGTGGAGTTGCCTACAGTAATGACGATGGAACCTTATCAATATTTTATATATCAACAATAACGGATGTATATGAAACATGTATTATTAACAGTTGTATTTCTGGGAATTGCTTGTGTGGCGATGGCACACGAATTGTTATCTCCCAATGGGAATCTGAAACTCAATGTTGTGCTTGATTCCGAGGGGGGGCCGGTCTATAGCTTATATTACAAAGGAGAGCCGGTTGTAGAACCTTCTGCCTTGGGAATACTTATGGAAGAAGCGGATTTGTCAAATGGCTTCCGGATTCTTGATGCAACAAATTCTACTTTTGATGAAACTTGGATGCCTGTATGGGGAGAGTATGAAAAAGTCCGTAACCATTACAATGAACTTACTGTCACTTTCTCACAACCGGCAAAGCACGACCGTACGATGATTGTACGTTTTCGATTGTTTGACGATGGACTCGGATTCCGTTATGAGTTGCCGGAGCAGAAAACCATGAATTATCTGACGGTAAAAGACGAACTGACGGAATTCAATCTGACCGGTAATCATACACTCTATTGCATTCCCGGTGATTATGATACGAATGAGTTTGCCTATACTACTGCGGCCATTTCCGAAGTGCGCGAAGCTATGGAACGTAATCTACGTAAAAAAGGATATGAAGCTAAAGCGACTTCATTCACAGTACAAACACCCCTTATGATAAAGACTACCGAAGGACTTTATATCAATATTCATGAAGCTGCCTTGGTAGATTATTCTGCCATGTTGCTGAATGTGGATGATAAAGAGTTTAACTTTTCTGCTCATCTTACTCCCGATAAATTAGGAAAGAAAGGATATCTGCAATTACCGTTGCATACCCCGTGGCGTACAATTATGGTTAGTGACGATGCACGTAGCATCCTTGCTTCTCAGTTGATTCTTAATCTGAATGAACCTTGTAAGCTGGAAGATACTTCTTGGATTAAGCCACAGAAATTTATCGGTGTCTGGTGGGAGATGTTTACTGGTGGAGGAGGTACATGGGCATATAGCGACTATTATAAGGCTAAACCCGGCATAACCGACTATTCAAAGTTAACTCCTAATGGACATCATCCGGCCAATACTGAACATGTGAAAGAGTACATAGACTTTGCGGCGGAGAATGGTATTGATGCGGTATTGGTTGAGGGTTGGAATGAAGGTTGGGAAGATTGGGCATCCTATCGTAAGGATCGTCAGTTCCTTTTTGACAAACCTTATCCGGACTTTGATGTTGCGGTACTACATGCCTATGCCAAATCAAAGGGGGTAAAGATTATCATGCATCATGAGACGGCTGCTAATGCTGCCGATTATGAGCGGCAGCTGGATGTAGCCTTTCAATTTATGGTAGATAATGGCTATAATTCTGTAAAGACAGGATATGTGGGCTCAATCATTCCCCGTAGTGAATATCATTCCTCACAATGGATGAACAATCATTATATACATGTGGTGAAGCGTGCTGCTGATTATAAGATTATGGTAGATAGTCACGAGGCTGTTCGTCCCACCGGCTTGTGTCGGACCTGGCCCAACTGGGTAGCGCAAGAATCTGCCCGTGGTGGTGAGTTTGAATCTATGGGGGGCAATGATCCGGATCATACTTGTATCTTGCCGTTTACTCGGTTGAAGGGTGGTCCGATGGATTACACTCCTGGTATTTTCCAGACAAAACTTTCGTATTATAATGGTTCGAAACCTAAAGGTCAGGCGGGTACTACATTGGTAAAACAATTGGCTCTATATGTAACGATGCCCTCTCCGTTACAGATGGCAGCAGACCTGCCGGATAATTATCGCCGTTTTCCCGATGCGTTTCAATTTATTAAGGATGTAGCGGTGGATTGGAGCAATTCTTGGTATTTGGAAGCCGAACCGGGTGATTATATCACAGTGGCTCGTCAAGCCAAAGGAAAACAAGAGTGGTATGTAGGTGCTATTACCGACGAACATCCTCGTACGGCAACTATTCCTTTCTCTTTCTTACCCGAAGGAAGGAAATATATTGTTACCGTTTATGCAGATGGTCGGGATGCAGACTGGAAAGATAATCCGCAGAGCTATGACATCCGTCGTGGCATAGTAACGTCAAAGAGTGTGCTGCGTCAACCTCTGGCAAGTAGTGGAGGGGTGGCTATCAGTGTTCGAGAAGCAACAAAAGAAGAGGTAAAAGGATTGAAGAAATTATGAAGCTTGTCCGTACATAGTAATTATTATGTTGCGGATTTAATACAAGCATTTAAGAATTAAAGTTAGCAATTGGAAAGGCATAGTCCGTGAGGATTGTGTCTTTTTTCGTAAATTATTCGTCATTTCTTATTTTCTTTATTATAATTTTTCTATATTTATGCCGTTATGGCGAATTGTTGACAGAATAGGAAAAGAATAGACCATTTAGGTATGAATAGAGAATGCCGGGGATTTGACATTTTATCATTCTTTAATCAAAATATAACCGTAAAATTTAGCTGTTTTGAAAAGTTTTCTTATATTTGCGGTGTTATTCATTGACATTTTGTTTGAATAGCGTGAAGTCAACAAGGTAATAACCTTTAAAACGTAATATTATGAATATCGAACGTATCATGGCCTCTTTAGAGGCAAAGCACCCCGGCGAGTCTGAGTATCTTCAAGCCGTAAAGGAAGTTCTTCTTTCCATCGAAGATATCTATAACCAACATCCTGAGTTCGAGAAAGCGAAAATTATAGAACGTCTGGTTGAACCTGACCGTATCTTTACTTTCCGTGTAACGTGGGTGGATGATAAGGGTGAAGTTCAGACGAACCTCGGCTATCGTGTGCAGTTCAACAATGCCATTGGCCCGTACAAAGGCGGTATTCGTTTCCATGCTTCCGTAAATCTTTCTATCCTCAAATTCCTGGGATTTGAGCAGACTTTCAAGAATGCTTTGACTACATTGCCTATGGGCGGTGGTAAGGGTGGTTCCGACTTCTCTCCGCGCGGAAAGAGCGATGCTGAAATCATGCGTTTCTGTCAGGCCTTCATGCTGGAATTGTGGC
>OLSA01001879.1_pt1 | contig 16612 bp, 15 predicted proteins | sample 1672731 | NCBI WGS metagenome assembly OLSA01 (sample SAMEA3136718, study PRJEB25190) | human gut metagenome | biome: human gut; feature: human-associated habitat; material: faeces | place: Austria | collected 2013
ATGCCGCCTTCGGTACATTCGTCTGCACCGATCAGAACGATGACTGGCTCAACATCTATGCCAACTACGACATCGAGAAAGACCGTCTCTGTGACACGCTGGAGCTGAATCTCTGCAAAGGAGATGGCACAGAAGAAAACTGGAGCTATCACCTCAACGCCGCTGAGCAGGAGGTGTTGGCACGCAAGATGGAGGCGTTCTGCCAGCAACAGACCAGCATGAGCCTGCACGAGTACGCCCGGCAGCTTCGGGAGAGTGGATCACAGACTCCCGAAATGCAGATGTAAGCATGGCAGGCAGAGGTTTACAAGGTTTTCTCTTGACTGATTATCGGAGCACCGATATAATAAGAGCGGTGATGTATATGACGATCCAACAGATACTGCGGGAAAAGAACCTTTCCCGCTACCAGCTCTCCAAGAAAAGCGGTGTGCCTTGGGCAACGCTGGCGGACATCTGCTCCGGCAAGACAACGCTCTCCCGATGCAGTGCCGGCACACTCATGAAGCTGTCCTCCACACTGAATATCCCGATGGAGCAGCTCATTACGCTGACCGTGGAGAAACCACAAATGCATGGCGGCAAGCCGACTGACCGAACCTATCTGGAAAAGAATCTGCCCGCCAGTTTGGATAAAGCGCTCCGTGAGTACATTCAGGGCGAAAAAGACAAAGTGTCTTATATGGACTGCCTGTGGGGAGAATTATATAGTGCGATCAACTCCAATCAGTGGAGCAACGCCATTACACAGGAGCAGGCAGATTATCTTCGCACAAAATATTTATAAGGGGGTGAGAACCCGTGATTGATTTTACCAACTGCCCAGTCAACCGCTTCCGCGCCTATGGCGGAGCCAATGGGAATAAAATCAATATCACCTATCAAGGACATAGCTATATGCTCAAGTTCCCTCCAAAGCCCAGCCGAAATCGGGATATGAGCTACAGCAACGGCTGCATCAGCGAATATATCGCCTGTCATATCTTTGAAATGTTGGGCTTTCGGACGCAGGAAACGCTCCTCGGAAACTATACGGACAGCCGCAGCAAAACAAAGCTGGTAGTTGCCTGTCGGGATTTTACAGAGGACGGAAAACGGCTCATCGAGTTTGCCCATCTGAAAAACACCTGCATCAACAGTGAACAGAACGGTTATGGAAAAGAACTGTCCTCCATTCTGGAGGCCATTGAGGAGCAGAGTATTTATCCCGCCGATGAGCTGCGGCAATTTTTCTGGGACATGTTTATTGCGGATGCGTTCCTTGGAAACTTCGACCGGCACAACGGAAACTGGGGTTTCCTCGTGGATGAGGAAAAGCAGCAGGCAGAGTTGGCACCGGTCTATGATTGCGGTTCCTGCCTATACCCGCAGCTTGATTTGGAACGGATGAAAAACGTGCTGCAAGACGAAGCGGAAATTGACCAACGCATCTATACCTTCCCAACTTCCTCTATCGAAGAAGGCGGGAAAAAGATATCGTATTTCGATTACATCTCCTCACTGAAGAATCCCGATTGCAATGAGGCGCTCAAGCGTGTCTGTTCAAGAATCGACCTCGATGCGATCCATAACTTTCTCGAGGGTGTCCCAGAACTGCTGCCGATCCAGCGTGAATTCTATCTGACCATGCTGACCGAGCGCAAGGAGAAGATTTTGGATTACAGCTTGGAACTTCTGATGAAGCAGGAACATCATACCTCACCGACGCTGGGAATGTAAAACCAAATATTCTATTTAGAGGGCCGCGCCAATTGGCGCGGCTCCCTTTTTGCGTCCATGGTATGTATGGGATTCAAAGAAACGGAATGGCGTATATTTTAGGATATCCGGCATGAACATGAAAACGATTTTTAAGCGTGTGGATCGCATAGAAAAAAGGCCCAAAAATTGCTGAAGAACGGCAATAGGTAGAGGAATGTTAGAATTGTCCCTCATGAAGCTGTTGGATGGTATGGAACTTCTATTTGCTGTCTCAAAAGATACGCCGCGATAGACAAAGAAAAAATTTTCTAAAACAGGGTGTGCAAAACATGTTTTCCTCCGCGATAAGTGAAGGGACTTTTTAAAGGCACTTGGCAGGGATCAACTCTCTGCATTCAAATCGAACCGAAAGGAGTGATGCCTATGGGCTGCGTTATGGCTTCCGTCAACCGACATCAAAAATTATAAAGGAGGAATCCAATGCAAGAATCTACATTCACCAACTATGACCAGCTGCCGTTGTTTCTCAATGCGAACACGGTGGCGCAGACCTTGGGCGTGTCCATCTCCAGCGCCTACGAGCTGATGCACGAGACGGGCTTCCCGGCACTGCGGATCGGCAGCCGCATCGTGGTGCCCAAAGAAAAGTTCTGCCGGTGGGTCGATGCGCAGACAGGAGGTGATGCCTGATGTACCAGCGCTGGCCTAAGCGAGATCCGAACAAGCACTACTATCTCGTCCCCAATGAAGTCTTCAATCTCGGTCTTAGCTCTCACGAGATCGCCGTCTACAATTATCTTCTGCGCTGCGAGGACCGCAGGACCTACCAGTGCCATCCCAGCTACCGCACCATCGGTCGGGCGGTGCGGCTGAGTGAAAACACCGTGCGGAAGTATGTGGCCGGTCTGGAGGAGAAGGGCCTCATCCGCACCGAGCCCAGCACCGTCACAACGAAGGATGGCCGCATGCGCAACGGCAGTCTCATCTACACCATCCGTCCCATTCAGGAAGCGTTGGAACTGAATTATCAGCGGCAATTCCTACAGGCGGAGCGTGACATGGAGCGGGCAAAGGCAGAGAAACGGCTGGCCGAGTTGAATCAGCAGAACAAGAAGGAGGAAAGAGCATGATGCAGCAGATCGCAAACTTTATCGTAGACCATGACCCGATGATGGTCATCCGGCGCAAGCACGACACGGTGCGTTACATTCGGTGGGTGTGGAACAAGGATCATGCCGACCCCATCGACGCAGAGGAGCTTCGCCTGTTTCTCTGCGATGAACACTACGGTGATCTGACCGATGAGCAAAGAGCTGTTGCCCGTCGGTGCCGGGACGGGATGCGAAGTGTCTATGCGGAGCTGTGCGTGCGCTTGCTGCAAAGTGAGATCATGCTGGAGCGTGGCATGGTGCCGGACAGCAGCACCTACCGCAGCGTGTTCTGCACGGAAGGAGGTGATGCGCCATGGATGCTTGACCGGGCGGGATGACCGAAAATCGGACCGATTTGCCGCCGACGAAAGAAAAGCAGGAGAAAGGACCGGGGTCGTAAACGCCCCGGTCCGTCCCACAAATGCCCGCAGTGCGGGCATTTTCAAGGGTTTGTGACCGGGGACAGAGGAACGCTCCTTTCGGGAGTTTGTACCCTGTGGAACGCTCCGAGTTCCAGTTTCCTCAGTGTTTTCAAGGGTTTCCGCCGACGCTCTACCGGCCCCATGCCCCGATTTTGATCCAATTTACACCTAATTTGCACTTCAAAACGCAGAAAAAGAATTGAGAAAAGCAATAGCTATTTCCGCAAAAGTGTGGTAGTTGTTTGTGTTACAAAAAGAAAACGAATCCAAAGGAAGTGAAATACATGGCAAAACGAAGACCGGCCGGTGACGGCATGGTGCGAAAGCGTGACGATGGACGCTGGGAAGGGCGCATCGTCATTGGGCATCGGGAAAACGGCGAGCCGCTGTTCCGCCACGTCTATGCCAAGACCCAAAAGGCATTGCTGGACAAGCTGCACCAGAACATCGAGTGCTACCGCGATGTGGATCTGACCGAGGACAGCCGGATGACGCTGGGCCAGTGGCTGAATCGCTGGCTCACGGAGTACAAGGCGGGTACGGTGCGCCCCGGTACCCTCGAGGGCTACCGCCGCTACATCGAATACTACATCAAGCCGCAACTGGGCGACAAACAGATCTCACTCATCTCTCAGCAGGACGTCCAGCGGATGTATCGCCGCCTGAAAACAGAGGGCCGCGTCCACGAGCATCCCGAGATGAACCACCAGCTCTCGGACTCCATGGTTCGCCACATCCACTCTACGCTCCACGCTGCGCTGAAAGACGCGGTGCAAGCGCATGTCATTCACAGGAACCCTACCGAGGGCACAACGGCGCCCAAGCCCAACTACAAACCCAAGCGTATCCTCACCCGTGCGGAGCTGGATGCCTTCCTCAAGGTAGTGGAGCAGGACGAGGTATGGCGGGACTTCTTTCAGACAGAACTGATGACCGGCCTGCGCCGCGGCGAGATCTGCGGTCTGCAATGGAACGATTTCGATGGGGACACCGGGACGCTGAAGGTGTGCCGAACCCTCCACAGCCAGCGGAAGGGCGAGTACACCGTCGGTGAAACGAAGACAAATCAAGGAATGCGTACCATCATCCTGCCGCACAGTGTGACGAAAATCCTGCGGCGGCGAAAAGCGGATGCTATCAGTCAATGGATATTCCCAGACCCGGTGAAGCCGGAAGATCCCGTCGATCCCAATGCGGCTTATCGCCACATGAAAACGCTGCTCCAGCGGGCAGGGCTGCCCAGCATCCGCTTCCACGATCTGCGCCACACCTTCGCCACCCACGCTCTCACCAGCGGCGTGGACGCCAAGACACTGTCCGGCATCCTGGGGCACACCAATGCGTCCTTCACGCTGGACACCTATACCCATGTCACCTCGGATATGCAGAAGACAGCCTGCGGCATCGTGGGCGGCTTCATGGAAGATATCTTCGGAAAGGAGTTGAAACCATGGCAAGAAAGCGAAAAGCCGGCGACGGAACCGTAAGGCAGCGCAAGGATGGACGATGGGAAGGCCGCATCGTCATCGGCTACGATGATAACGGCTATCCCAAGACGAAAAATGTTCTCGCTAAAACCAAGAAGGAGTGCGTCGAGAAGCTCCAAAAGCTCAAGGAGGATTGCGGCGGGCTGAAGCCCGAAAAAGTGCGGTCTGAGATGCTCTTCGGGGACTGGCTGACATACTGGTATGAGAATCACTCCAAGCCTAAGATCCGCCCCACCACGCAGGAGACCTACGAGAGCCGCATCCGCCTGCACATCATCCCGGAGATCGGCGGCATCCCGCTGAACAAGCTGACACAGAACGACCTGCAGCAGTTCTATGGGCGGCTCAAGAAAAGCGGCCGGAAGCGCTTCACCGACAAGTACGGCGAAGGGCTGTCCGACCGAATGGTGCGTATGTGTCACGCCACCTGCCGCTCCGCATTGGAGAAGGCGGTGCAGGATGGGCTGATCCGTATGAACCCGGCCATCGGCTGCAAGCTGCCGCCCAAGAAGGCGCGGGAGATGCAGGTGCTGACACGAGAAGAGTTGCAGCGATTCCTCATTCAAGCGAAGTTTGAGGGATATTACGAAGTTTTTCTTCTGGACTTGGCCACCGGCCTACGGCGTGGCGAGTTGATGGCGCTTCAATGGGACGACCTGAACTTCAAAACCGGTGTGCTGAATGTGAACAAGCAGGTCTACGATGTGCGTGGCCAACTTCAAATCAGCACGCCCAAGACGAAAAACTCCGTCCGCAAGATCGTCCTGCCGCCCGCCGTGGTGGCGGTGCTGCAGGAGTATAAGAAAACAGTGGACTCCCGCTGGATGTTCCCATCCCCGGTAAAAGAGGACTGCCCCATCACACCCGGCGTGGTGCGCCGCAGACTGCAGCTCATCTTGGAGCACGCAGGGTGCAAGCATGTTCGATTTCATGATCTGCGCCACACCTTCGCAACGCTGGCACTGGAAAACGGCATGGACGTGAAAACACTCTCCGCCATGCTGGGGCATGTGTCGGTAACCACCACGCTGGACATCTACACCCACATTACCGATGATATGCAGCGGGCAGCCGCCGAAAATATTGACCGCGGCATCGGCAAGGCAGCGCCACAGGAGGACGCTTCAGAGCCGGGGCAGGAAACTGCACCGGCCCAGGCGGAAAAGCCGTGTATGACCGACTTCAAGCCCTACGTGGGCCGCAAACGCAGATCCGGTACCGGCTGCGTCAGTGAGATCAACGACCATCTCTTTGAAGGCCGCTACTCCCCCAAATGGCCCGACGGTAAAAAGCACGCCCGCAATGTCTACGCCCACACCCGCGAGGAGTGCGAGGAGAAGCTGAAAGTGCTGATCGTGGAGATGAAAGCGGAAATTGCGGAGGCGCAGCGGCTGAGGGATCTGGGGGAAGGCAATGGCCAGCCTCCGGAGGAAAAGAAAGGAAAGTGGGCGAAGAAGGGGAAGTGAACCGCCCTGAGTACCAAGTAATCGGTACCCAGGGCGGTGAAACGTTTCCCAAGTATGAATAATCTGTAAAACTTCTGCGTTTAGCACTTGAGCACGGAGAGTGCCAGTTGTTTTATTGAGGAACTTGTGCTATAATAATTTTGCTCTACATATAGGTGTAGAGGAACGGGATTGTTGTCAAGCCTTCCAGTAAGATTCCAATGAGGAATTTCTGGACTGCTGTTGACCAGATTGACGCCGATTCGGCTGTCAGAGCTGCAAGACACATTACGGTGAAGACAAACACCTCCCACTCGATTATATCATAGTCGAGAATTGCGAGAACTGGATAGCTGGTAGCTCAGACACACGCCGATTTGGTGCTACGAGAGACCACGTAAACCTGTATATCCACCGACTTAGGAACGCTATCCTCTGTGTCGGTGGATATTGCAAATTTTAGGAGATTTTATGACACCACACGATTGGCTGAATTCTGAGAATACGGTTAAAAGAAGCAAGAAGCCCTATGCGCATTTTGATTTGCGTACCGATATAGGGAAACAGAAATTCTATATCTCAAATCCACATAAAGTGGCCGCGCATGGCTTCTATCCTTTTATTCATTATCAGATCAAGACAATTAAATTCAATAAAACAAAGGGACCGCGAGTAAAAACTCGGGATATTTGTTATGCAGCTCACATTGACCGCTGTATCTACCAGTATTACAGTTTTATGTTGAATGAGCTCTATAACGAAAGGGTTCGAATCGATGGAACATCCGATGTTGCGGTAGCCTATCGTACTGACCTTCATAAAAGTAACATCTATTTTTCGAAACGGGCCTTTGATTATATCAAGGAGCTCGGAAGATGTTATGTGATGATTGGCGATTTTACGCATTTCTTCGATAACCTTGACCATGATTATCTGAAACGGCAATGGTGTTCGTTGTTGAAATGCGACCGCTTACCCGATGATCATTACAGCGTGTTTAAAAATGTTACTGCCTACAGTAAGTGGGAACTGACAGATTTGCTCGCTCTCAATGGGCTTAGCGATGACTGGGCTGGACGAAAAAACTTAAATAGTCAAGTGCGTGTCCTTATGCCGAGGCAGTTTAAAGAGAACCGATCCCATATTGTGAAAAATGCAAATCATTATGGGATTCCTCAAGGTTCCCCCATAAGTGCTACTCTCGCCAATGTATATATGCTTGAAGTCGATAAACTTATTAATGATATGATTTTGGGCCTTGGCGGCAAGTATATGCGGTATAGCGACGACTTTATTATCATCCTTCCAGATGTTGCTGAACTCAATGCTGCTGAAGCCTTTGGAAAGATCCATACACTGCTTAAAACTGCACCAAGGCTAACCTTGGAGCAGAGCAAAACTCAATATTTTCATTATGCTGATGGCGAGTTAGAAAATTGCGGAAAACAGTTTCATGCGGAAGCAGATGGCAGCAGTAGATTCATCAATTTCCTTGGTTTTACATTTGACGGCAGACAAGTCTCAATCCGGGCGAAAACAATTTCGAAATATTATTACCGTATGTACCGGAAAGCAAATAACATTGCCAAGGCTGGTGGTTATACACCTGCGGGGAAGCATATCAGTTGTGAAAACCTGTATCGACGCTACTCAGAACGCGGGGCTGATGGAAAACCCGGAAATTTCCTGACATATGTATCACGTGCCGAAAGGGAATATGGTTCCAACGAAGCAATCACGCGTGACACAAAGAGGCATATGCAGAAAATTAGGAAAACTCTTGATGGTAAGAAAAAGAGATAGAAAAGGGGGTGCCTTAAACGTAGCATCCCCCTTCAAATCCAATTTGTTCATATTCTGCGCCGCAATAAACAAGGAACAAGAAAAAACCTCTGAAATTGACTGATTTCAGAGGTTTTTTGTGTAATCCCAACACTATAGATGCCACGAGATTTCGTTGAAACGAGCATTCAAACATGTGAAACTCTATTACCCTTCCTCAGCAATAGTTTTATGTTTCAAAACAAATCCATTTGGCATTGTTTGCAAGACCTTACCAATCGTTCTTTCACGACATCATCTGGTCCAACTATACCAGAAATCAACGGAGATAATGGATCGTGCAAAGAACACAATCGCTCAACTGTTTTTGCACTGTAATTTGCATAACAATATCGACAACCATTTCTACAGGTGTTATACATACCAATATCAATGCTCGCCATGCATCCACACTCTTCCCTTTGATTCTTGTCTTTATCCAGATTCAGTTTACATCCCAATAATTTTTCAAACAATCCACAATCAATGCAGTGTCCATGTGCAATGCCAAACTGCTCTAAGTTAATCTTTTCTGCACAGGATTCAACTATTATATGATACTTTTCCGCGATTGCTACCAGACGCTGTGCTAATTCAAGCATTTCCTTAGTCCCCAGAGGGAGTAAGCCGAACGCTTTCATATTTCCTTGCGTATTGCGGTACATATCCACAAAGCTTATAATGCACTTGTTTGTGTACCCAGATAAGCGTTTTGCTATTTCTTCGAAGTATGTTACATGGTAGTCAACAGTATACTTTTCTGTCAGCAAAATGGGATCATACCGCCAAATAACGCGGTCCGCACCAAGATTTTTTGACAAGTCTCTAAATGCCGGAATGATTATATCATTTTTATTTGGTACATTTGGCTCAATATCTTGGGCATACGAGTTAACAGTAAACTGGAAATAATACATGTATCTATCCAAAATGTGGAGTTTATCCATTATTGGCAAAGGATTTTTTGTCCAAAAAACAATACCATCGACTACTTCGGTTGAGAGAGCGATTTTGCTTATTTGATGGATGTTCATCGGATTTCTTGCATATACAAATCCTTCTTTTATTCGGTTTACAAACCATTCTGAATAATATGAAGGGATGTCTGTACGGCGGCTTGCGCTCACTATCATTCATCATCCCCTCCTATCTCAATCAATAATTGAGCGCTTGTACAAAACTGCCAAGGCTCATACTGGCAATATCTTCTCGCCGTTGCCTCATTCATTGCAACACTTTTTTCATGCCTTGTACCATAACGTTGCGCTTCAACCTGAATGTTTTTATCAAAATAATATTGATCGTAACTCACACGGAATCCTGCCAATTGCAATTTTGTTACAAGGCTCAGAAACAAGTCTCTGCCCATATTATTGCTATTAACATCATTGACCAGAATGACAAACGGCTCCGAAGCATTCTTATGCTTTACAATGCTGTCGATAATCAAATCGAACAACTTATCCACCGCGCATGGACCTTTTGAAACGTACAGCGCTGAAATGATATACTGCAAAACCAGCACATTAATGTCTCCGACCGCAAATTGCTCAAGAAATGTAAATGCATCTTCGGTAGACAAATTGATATATGTAATGTCCGCTGTGGTATATTGTAGCACTTGGTTGTGGATAGATTCCCATAACGGGTTTTTATCAATGCCCCGGTACTCCAATGTTTTACCCGGAGCATTCCTTTGCAAATAGAGTTCAAAAGCCATCAAATCGGGACAGGCACCACAGCCAATCGAAAATATACTGTAATGCTCTATTTCTGCAAGAGCGTCGCTTTTTTGCAATAGATAATAGATTTCTGTAGCATATTTGTACGCATAGTCACACACATAAAAGTTTATTAAATGAGGACAATCGTAAAATTTCTTTCCGTTCGGATGCCGTGATGGATAATGAATTTCTTCAAGGCAGTCTTTACAATTTCTGGAGCAATCACCTGTGTGTAAGCAATCCTCACATCGGGTATTTTTGTGTGCGTTTCTATATTCTGAATCGCAAAAGCTCATTACTCTGTCAATAAGCATTTTCCTTCCCCCAAATTAGCCTGATTGCAAATAGCATTCTTTATACGGGATTGACATTTTTCTTTAAGAATATTATAGCTCAGAGTCACTCTGTTTGCAACCGAATGCGCTTACATGCTTAGGTACCTCACACATTTTACTATTGCGCTTCTGGAGTTTTGAAATATCCTCCCCAAAATGTATAATAGGGAAAACCTGACCCTGCAAGGCTTTACCAAAAGAAGAAACCCGTTTTTCGAAAAAATCATTCAAAAAACGAGTTTCGTTCAATAATAGTTTGACATTTGGGGATTTTTGCAGGAGCGTTTATTAAATGTAAACTCAGGAAACCCTTATACCGCAAGGCTTTCCAAGTAGAAAAGCCCCTCTTTTCGATAAAAATGTTCGAAAAGAGGGGTTCATTCATCTGGTCCGAGTAGAGCGATTCGAACGCTCGGCCTCTTGAACCCAAAGCAGGTGCGCTACCAACTGCGCTACACCCGGTTATTGAGTTTTCTATCCGGCTGGTCGTATTCTCAAATCTCATGATCCTATCAGAGTAATACCCTGCTATCCTACCATGCCGCAGCTAAAAAAGCAACAGGAGGCGGGCAGATTTTCTGCCCGCCTCCCACATTTTTAAGAGATCTGCCCGGCGCGGGGCGTCAGCTCTGCTGCACCAGCGGCAGCGTCACGTCCGCCCGGAACAGGTCTGCGTCGATGGACAGGCGGAACGTGCCGCCCATCAGCTGCACCAGACTCTGGGCAATGGACAGCCCCAGCCCGCTGCCCTCCGTGTGGCGGGAGGCGTCCCCGCGCACAAAGCGCTCCATCAGCTCATCGGGGGAGATGTTCAGCTCCGCCCGGGACACGTTCTTGAAGCTCAGTGTCATCTGGCCGTCCGCCACGGTGCCGGACACATAGACCCGCGTTTCCGGCATGGCGTACTTGCAGATATTGGACACCAGATTGTCCATGACGCGGCTGAGCAGCTTGCTGTCGGCGGCCACCACGGGCTGCCCCTCCGGCGGCTGGGCTACCAGCGTCAGATGGCAGTCCGCCAGCCGATCCTGATACTCGCCCACGATCTGGCTGAACAGCACGTTCACGTCTGTGGGCTGCAGGTCTACCGGCAGCGCGCCGGAGGACGCCTTGGACGCCTCCACCAGATCCTCCGTCAGCTTCTTCAGTCGCTTGCTCTGCCTGTCCAGCACCGCGATATACTCCCGGGCGATGGGGGAGGGGATGTCCTCCTTCTTCAGCAGATCGACGTAGTTGACGATGGATGTCAGCGGCGTCTTGATGTCGTGGGACACGTTGGTGATGAGCTCGGTCTTCATCCGCTCGGCGCGCATCTGCTCCTGCACGGCGTTTTCCATACCGCTCTGCAGGCGGTTCATGGCCTGTCCGTACCGCCGGAACGCGCCGAACAGGCGGCGGGTGTCCACCGGTGTGGTCAGATCGCCCTCCGCCAGCCGCTGCCCGTTCTTCTCCAGTGTCCGCAGGTTCAGCGCCACCGCCAGAAGGGCCAGCAGCTCCACGATCTTCAGTGCCAAAAAGATATTGTACCGCACGAGGTAGAAGTCGTTGACATAGAGCAGGAACTCCCCCCCGGCGATGACCAGCCCCACCAGCGCCGTTTTCCACACCAGCGGGAGGCCCCTGCCGATGTGCCACAGCCAGACCGCCAGCCCTCGCAGGACGCGCCATAAAAGCCGCAGCACCCGGGCGATGACGGTGCTCCGGATAACGGTGCCCGCTTTGCACTGGGCGGCAAAGACGCACAGAAACAGCAGGACGAACGGGATCATTGCCACGCAGAACCAGATACGCCCCCACTCCATGTAGAAGGCGTCCCAGCCCGCAGAAAATGCACAGACCAGCACAGCCGCCCACAGGTCGGCGGGGATCTTGTCCAGCCACGTCAGGTGGATGCCCTCCCGGCCCGGCCAGTGCCCGGCGGAGGCCATGGAGAAGCAGAAGCAGAACAGCGCCAGCAGACCGAACAGCGCCGTCAGGAACACTGCCAGCCCGGTGTGCTCCAGCAGCCATGCAGCCATCAGCGCGGCGTAGCTGGAGGGAGCCATAGGCTCCAGCAGATGGGCGGAGATGGTGAGGTACAGCGTGGCATCGGTGGTCAGTCCGTAGACAAACGTCTCCTCCAGCGAGCGGAGGATCGTCTCACCGCTGTTCACCGAGAAGTTGTCGAAGACGACCTCGCCGCTGTTTGTGTCGATCACCGCCAGACGGCAGGGAAAGCTCTCCCGGGGGAAGTGCTGGGCGAACAGGTGGGGGATGACTGCATCGTCTAAGTAATAGCCCTCGAAGTAGGTGCCCCCGTCCGGCTGTCCTGCCGCGTCGGAGCTTTCGTTCAGCAGCCCCGCGTCTGTCAGCACGCCGCGCAGGAAGGTGTCCGCCTGCGAGATGGCGCTGTGGCACTGCTCGTCGTAGAGCGCCGCCGACAGCGCGTCGCCGCCGTCCAGAAACACGCCCTGGCTGACCAGCACGGCGATGCCGAGGGCGCCCAGCGCGGTCAGCGCGGCGAACACCAGCGTCAGGGCGAAGGCGGCGGCCTTGGCCCACGTTCTGTTCACCCATTTTTTCACGTGATACCGCCCTCCATCTTGTAGCCCTTGCCCCAGACCACCTTGATATACCGGGGCTCGGATGGATTGATCTCGATTTTTTCCCGCAGGAGCCGGATATGGACGGCGATGGCTCCGGCGGCGTTGAGGGGCACGTCGTCCCACACCCGGCGGTAGATCTCACTGGGGGAGAACACGGTACCCGCGTTCTGCATGAGGAAGCGCAGGATGTCGTATTCCTTGGGGGTCAGCGCCGCCGTCTCGCCGTCCACCGTGACCGCCTTGGCGTTGTCGTCCAGACGGATACCGCCGATGACCAGCGTGGACGGCTGCACCGCGCCGCCGCCCAGCTGGAGATAGCGCCGCAGCTGGGAGCGCACCCGCGCCAGCAGCTCCACCGGGTTAAAGGGCTTGGTGATGTAGTCGTCCGCGCCTACGTTCAGCCCCAGCACCTTGTCGGTGTCCTCACTCTTGGCCGTCAGCAGGATCACCGGCACGTTGCTGGTCTGCCGCAGCTGGGCCATGGCGGTCAGGCCGTCCATCACCGGCATCATGATATCCATGAGGATGAGATGCACGTCCTCCCGTCCGGCAATGGCCAGCGCCTCCTTGCCGTTATACGCCTTCAGGACGCGGTAGCCCTCCGCCGTCAGATAGATCTCCAGCGCCGAAACGATATCCCGCTCATCATCGCAGACCAGAATGGTATACATGTGCCGCGCCTCCTTTTCCTTCTCCGCTTATCATACGGGAAAACGGGGCGCGGCACAATAGGGGAAGTATTAGTTTTTCATTAAGTTTACGGACTGGGCCGGTATCCGGGCCGCCGCGCCGTGGCGGATGGGCTTCCACTCCACCTTCATGAACAGGGCGGCGAAGGAGATGGGGATGTAGGTGAACATGAACAGGGGGAAGCTGAACGTGTACATCACCTTCTGCCAGGCCGGTGCGTGGATCTGTCTCCACTCCGTAACGGTGGTGACGGCTCCGATGACCAGCAGCGTCAGGTAGATGCTGCCCAGACACTCCAGCAGGGAGCGCATGGCGAACCACAGTCCCGCGCCCTCGGCAAGGCCGATACCCGCCAGCGTCACGTTGGCAAGGATGCTGATGCACGTCAGCACGAAGGCGGGCATGATGGCCATGGCCATGTCGAAGCAGCTCCAGCTGCCCTTGGCCGCGCCCTTGAGGAGCTTGCCGCCGTACCGCTGGAACACCTGCATATAGCCCTTGGCCCAGCGCAGCCGCTGGCGGCAGGACTGGCGGAAGCCGGTGGGCTGCTCGTCGTAGAGCACCGCGTCCTCGCAGATGGCGATGACCTCGCCATCGGTGATGTGGTGGACGGAGAACTCGATATCCTCCGTCAGCAGGTAGAACCGCCAGCCGCCGGTCTTATCCAGAATACGCTGGGAGAACAGGAACCCCGTTCCGCCCACGGCGGCGCTGGTGCCCAGCCGCATCCGCGCACCGTTGAGATAGCGGCTCTCCCGCAGGAACCACAGGCCGTAACCGGCGCTGATCCAGTTGTCGGCGTAGTTCTTGCTGTTGCGGTAGCTGGTGACGATCTCGTATCCGTTGGAGAACACGGCGTTCATCTTCTCAATGTAGTCCGGGGCCAGGATATTGTCAGCGTCGAATACGAAGTAGCCGTCGAAGCCGCCGGGGTAGTCGGCCTTGATGTGCTGGGTCAGAAAATCCAGCGCATAGCCCTTGCCCACATTGATGTGGTTGAACCGCTCGTACACCACCGCGCCGTGCCGCCGTGCGATGGCGGCGGTGTCGTCGGTGCAGTTGTCCGCCGCCACGAAGACGGTGAGCAGAGCGGGGTCATACGTCTGCTGCCGGAGGCTGTCCAGCAGCCCGCCGATGACGGCGGACTCGTTCCGCGCCGCGATGAGCACGGCGTAGCGGTGGGAGGACGGCGGGCAGGGGAGGGGGCGCCGCTTTTTAGCCAGTACCAGCGGGATATATAGGAACTGATAGGCGTAGCAGATAAAAAACAGTGCGGAGATCAGCGCGTTCACTGTGCGCAGGGCTGTTTCCATACAGAACACTTCCTTTCTTTCTCTGTGTTCTCCATGGTAGAGAAAAAGCCCTTAAGAAACAAGAAACCGGCGGATTAAGGTTTTATTAAGAGCCTGTCCGCCGCCGGACGGGGATTGCTTTTTCCGGGTCTGCTGGTATATAATCAAATAGAAAGAAATCAATGGCCGGCCCGTCAGGGTCGTGGATGCGGGCGCGTCCCGCAGGGGAGGAACTTTATGAAACGAGCTTTGACGATGCTGCTGGCGCTGGTGCTGCTGGGCGCCCTTGCCGCCTGCGGACAGACGCCCCGCCCGGCGGAGGAGGATCCGCTGACGCTGCTGCGGCAGGAGATCGCGGACAGCGGCAGCCAGCTGGGCGTGGCCTTTCTGGGCGTAATGAAGGATACGGACGGCGATATGGCGGCGTGGCTGGCGGACAGCGGCTGGACGCAGACGTTCCCGTTCCTGACGGCGCTGACGGCGGAGCAGATGGTGTCCCAGCCCGGCAATGAGGTGTACTGCATCGTACCGGCGGACGAAAGCGCCAGCCTGACGGTGCGGGCCTATGACCCGCTGAATGAGACATCTCCCGTGGGCGAGGTGCTGTACGAGAGCGCGGACGGCACGCCGGTGTGCCTGCGGGGCAACGTCAGCGACATCATGCCCAACATGGAGGTCACGGTGTCCGGCGAAGGCGGCGAGACGGTGTACCAGCCTGCCCTGAGCCTGATGGACGGCGCGGTGAGCATCATCGCCGGCAAGGGCAGCGTGTACGACTTCACCCCCGGCGCGTCCCACGATGCCCCGCAGATCAGAGAGCTGTACAGCGAGGACTTCAGCTATACCGACGGCGTGGGCAACACCGGCCGCTACACCTACCGGGTGCCCCAGCTGCTGGCGGACACGGAGGGCGCGGCGGACATCAACCGCGCCATCGACGAGGAATACACCCCCATCATCCGGGACATACAGGAGTGCATGTCCGGCGGCTTCAGTATGACCTGCCTGTACATCGCGTGGGAGACGTACCAGTACGGCGACATTCTGTCGCTGGTGATCTCCTGCGGCTGGGATGCCGACATGAACAGCTATGACGTGTACCTGTACGATACAGCCAGCGGCCAGCGCCTCACCACGGCGGACCTGCTGACGGCCCTGCACGTGGACGAAGCAGCGTTTCTGGACGCGGTGCGCCGGACGGCGGCGGAGCGGTTCGACACCGGCTATGAGCAGCTGGGCGACGATTTTGCCGATGTACTGGCGGAGCGCCGGGCGTGGACGCTGTCCGACGAGAACATCAACATGGACGTGCCTGCCTACGTTGACAGGGCGGGACGGCTCCATGCGGTGCTGTACATCGGCTCCATTGCCGGTGCGGAGGCCTATCCGCATGTGCTGACGCTGGACGACATCGGCTGACGGCAGACCATACGAGGGGAGGACGCAGCGTGCCCAGACAGAAACGGCTGAACACCATCTACATATCCGAGCGGCTGCAGGAGAAGCTGCGGCCCATCGCCCACAGCCGGCTGACCACTGTGGTGGCCCCCATGGGCTACGGCAAGACCACGGCGGTGAACTGGTTCCTGGGGACCCAGCCCCCGGGCTGCGCCATCCGCATCAGCATCTATTCCGACAGCCTGCCCGCCCTGTGGCAAAGCGGCCGCCGGGCCTTCCGGGACGCGGGGCTGACGGCGCTGGAGGGCTTCGAGTGCCCCGGGGACCCGGCCTCCGCCGGTCTGCTGGCCGACACCCTGTGCCGGGAGCTGCGGCGGCTGGGCGTCTTGCTGGAAGGTTGAACATGTAAAAAAGCAGTTGACAGGAACCGGGATTTTGTGTATGATACGGTTTACAGGTGTCAAGACACCTGTAAACCGTATCATACACAAGAATCTTCCATCTGTCAACCGCTTTTTCCGGCCCGTCATCCCTCCAGAAGGATGCCCAGCCGCCGCAGCT
>OLSA01001913.1_pt1 | contig 16447 bp, 17 predicted proteins | sample 1672731 | NCBI WGS metagenome assembly OLSA01 (sample SAMEA3136718, study PRJEB25190) | human gut metagenome | biome: human gut; feature: human-associated habitat; material: faeces | place: Austria | collected 2013
GACGAACAGCACGTTGGCGCCGCCGGTCTCCTCAACGTAGGTACGGGACTCGGAATCGAGATACAGGTTGTCGGCGTAACCCTGAGCGTGAGCCTCGACGGAAGGCTTGAGGCTCATAGCGTAGTTGAGGCCGGCCTTGATGTTGCCGGTGCCGTGGGGTGCAGCACGGTCGTAATCGGAAATACGCAGCTTGACGGCCTTGAGGCCACCCTTGTAGTACGGGCCAACCGGCGTGACGAGAATGCGGAACGTGTACTCAGGAGCAGGAGCGACACCGATCACGTTGCCGGAACCGATCATAAACGGGCGGACATAGAGCGTAGCGCCCGAGCCAAAGGGAGGAACCCACGCGGCATTAGCGGTAACAACCTGCTTAACGGCTTCGACAAAGCGGTCGACGGGGAACGGGGGCATCTCGAGGCGCTGGGCAGAGTCATACATGCGCTGCGCGTTCTGGTCGGGGCGGAAGCACACGACGCTGCCGTCCTGAGTGGTATATGCCTTGAGGCCCTCGAAGACCTCCTGGCAGTAATGGAAAATGCCGCCGCACTCGGAGACATGCAGGGTGTGGTCGGTGGTCAGGCCGCCCTCGTCCCACTCGCCATCCTTCCAATGTGCCTCATAGCTGTAGTCGGTCTGCATGTAATTGAAGCCGATGTTGCCCCAATCCAGATCCTTCTTCTCAACGGTCATACTGTGCTCCTTCTCTTGCAATAGTCCACGCGCCGCGTCGGCATTTGGACCACGCATGCCTGCAGCACATGTGTGGGCTTCTCGCCAAGACGGTCGCATGTTGGGCATTCTACTCCCACCACCAATGCATGAGCCAAATTTCACGCGCACGGCAATAGCCGTAATACGAACGTAACGTTTCTGTGATAGTCCAATGTCGAAGCGTTGCTCGCACGCAGAAAAAGGCCCCCGTTCCCCTTATCCGGGAAACGGGGGCAGCTCGAGGTGCGCCGAGGGGCGGCTCGCTGCATATATAGATTGAAAAATCGCGATAGGCGCGCTAAGTCTGAGGCGACATGCAGAACAGCACCGCAAGCGCGCAGGCACAAACGTCGCCTTAAGCCTCTTTCTTCTTGCCAAACTTTGCCTTGAGCAGGCCCACAACCGTTGGGACAACCGAGACGGCAACGATACCTACGATCAGCAGCTCAAAATGCTCCTGTACAAAAGGAATGCCGCCAAAGAAGAATCCCAGCAGCGTGAAGAGCGTGGACCAGGTAATACCGCCCAGCACGTTAAAGAGCACGAAGGAGTGCCACTTCATGCCGCCTACGCCGGCGAGAAACGGCACGAACGTGCGGATGAACGGGAAGAAACGACCCAAGAAGATGGCCAGATGGCCCCATTTGTCGAGGAACGCCTCGGACTTTTCGATACGCTCGGGCGTCATGACCTTGACCTTGCCCGAAGCGATGATCTTCTTGCCAAAGAAGTGGCCGATCATGAAATTGCACTGATCGCCCAAAATCGCTGCGCACCATGCCACCGCAAGCAGCGTGAAGATATTGAAGCTGCCATCGGCGGCAAAGCAGCCGCTTGCAAACAGCAGCGAATCGCCGGGCAAAAAGGGCATGAAGACTACGCCGGTCTCGATGAAGATAATCAAGAAGATAAAGCCATATGCCGTGAGCGGGCCCGCTGCGATCCAGGCAGAAATCGCCGTACGCGGGTCTTTAAGCAGCTCGACGATCGTATTGATGAAATCCATGGAGTAAAACCTCTCTGCTTTGGGCGCGGAATACGTCCAAGCAAAAAAGTATACGTGCGGCGGCACCGCGCAACAAAAGCCCAACGCGATTAGCAGCAACTATGCATAAGTAACAGGTGTAGCCGTCGTGCACGACGCCCGGGCGTGCACCGTTCTACAATCCCGGGAAACGCTTTCGAGGATCCCCGGCAGACCACTCGATATCGATAATCGTCACGCGAAGGGCCGCTTCATCCACCGTGTAGTAAAGCGTAAAAGGCGTATCGGGAAGCAGCAAATATCTACAGGGAAACGGCGGTCGAGTCGCTATGTACTCAGGATCGTAGACGGGACCCAGGGACGGAAACGCCGACAGCATCTCGACCGCCCACTCAAAGCGCCTCAAGACCGATTCCAACGCCACATTCTGTTCGATAAAATCGGCAGCGTAATCGGTAATCTCAACTTTATAGCTCACGCTACCAGCCCTTTTTTTCACGAATGGCACCAAGGGCGCCCTTTGCGTCCGACGTCTTTCCATCAAGGACATCGGCATAGCCACGCATCAAGCCTTGGTAAACATCCATCTCACGTTTTTGCGCACGCTCCTTGGCCGACACCATCCGGTCAAAAGCCGCAGCGTCCATCACCACCACGCTCGCTTTTCCGTTGCGCGTTAGATAAATAGGCTCTTGGGTTTTTTCCAATGTATCGATAAGGGCTGTTTGATTGCGATTGAACTCCGAAAGCGATGCAACGGCTGGCATGACAGCTCCTTTCAGCGTAGTATCATATTTACAGTAAATATACAGTAAATAGCCTTCCGGTCAAACCAATCGAACTTCGCGAAACGTATTATTCTTTCTTCTTCTCCCGGTACCTATTAATCCTAGTGATTCGCTATACTTAAGCGCATCGTTTGCACGGGAGGGGTGCCGAAGATGAGCTTTATCACGACTATTCGCGAGGATATCGCCAACGTCAAGCGGGAGGACCCCGCTGCGCAAAACGGCCTTGTCATCTTCCTCACCTACCCCGGCCTTCACGCCAAATGGAATCACGTGCCCGAGCACTGGCTGTGGAACCATGGTTGCAAAAGCCTTGCCCGCATCATGTCGCAGATAACCCGCCATATGACCGGCGTCGAGATTCACCCTGCCGCGCGCATCGGCAAGCACTTCTTCATCGACCATGCCATGGGCGTCATTATTGGCGAGACCACGATCATTGGCGATAACTGCACGCTCTACCAGGGCGTCACCCTGGGTGGCACCGGCAATGAGACAGGCAAGCGCCACCCCACGTTGGGCAACAACGTAACCGTTGGCTGCGGCGCCAAGGTACTGGGAAACATCACCATCGGTGACAACGTGAAGATCGGCGGCAACTCCGTTGTCGTCAAGGACGTTCCGGCCAACTGCACCGTGGTGGGCGTGCCGGGACGCATCGTCAAGCGCAACGGATGCCGCGTCTTTGAAGAAACCTTCGACGCCAAGCGTCACCGCGAGTTCATGCCCGACCCCGGCGAGGAGGCATCGGCTCGCAACCGCGCGAGTATCGCCGAAAACGCTCGCCGCGTCACCGAACTCGAGGCGGAGGTCGCCAAGCTCACCGCCCTTGTGCGCCAACTGACCGATCAAGCTGCCAAAAAGTAGCCTTGCGCTCGCACGAACAGACCTTTTACGTCACAGCAAAAAGGCGAGGCGCCAAACCCGGCACCTCGCCTCTTTTCATTTACGCAAACTGGCTCTGATAGAGCGTCGCATACGCGCCGCCCCGTTCGAGCAGCTCCTCATGCGTTCCCTGCTCGATGATGTTGCCCGCGTGCATGACCAGAATCAAGTCGGCATCCACGATCGTCGACAGCCGATGCGCGATCACAAAGCTCGTACGACCCTGCATAAGCGCCGTCATCGCATGGTCGATAGCGCGCTCGGTACGCGTGTCCACGCTCGACGTCGCCTCGTCCAAAATCAAGATCTTGGGATTTGCCAGCAAGACGCGCGCAATGGTGAGCAGCTGGCGCTGACCTTGGCTGATGTTCTCCGCATCGTTTGCCACCTGCGTGTCATAGCCGGCGGGCATAGTGTGCACAAAGAAGTCAACCTGCGCGGCGCGGGCCGCGGCAACGATCTCTTCGCGCGAAGCGCCGTCGCATCCGTACGCGATGTTCTCGGCAATGGTGCCGTCAAATAGCCATGCATCCTGCAACACCATGCCAAAGTTCGAACGCAGCTCCGCTCGGGTCATGGCACGCGTGTCCACGCCATCAAGCGTGATGCGGCCCCCATCAATCTCGTAAAAGCGCATGAGCAAGTTAACGAGCGTGGTCTTGCCCGCGCCCGTCGTGCCCACAATCGCGATCTTCTGGCCGGGTTCCGCCGTAAAGGATACGTCCTGCATAAGGGTCTTCTCGGGCGTATAGCCAAATTTCACGTGCTCGAACGAAACGCGCCCCTGCATAGGCTGAGGCACATGCGCCGCCAACTCGGGCGCCGGATCGGGCTCGATTTCGGGCTCGTCAAGTACATCGAACACGCGCTCCACGCTCGCCAGCGCACTTTGCATCGAGTTGATGGTGTAGCTCAGCTGCGTTATGGGCTCGCCTGCCGTATAGATGTACTGGAAAAACGCCTGGAATATACCGACGGTCATACGGCCGGCAACAAGCATATTGCAACCCACGACGGCGATGATAATCTGCGAGAGCCTGCTTAGGAAACGAATCGCCGGTCCCACCGCATTGGTGTAGAAATCCGCCTTGCAGTTGGCGTCAGCAAGTTCTGCGGCCTGCGAGCAGACTTCGTCGGCACTGGCTTTCTCGCGGCAAAACGAACGAATCACCAAACGTCCGCTGTAGGCCTCCTCAACTGCCCCGGTCAAGGTTCCCAAAAGCTCCTGCCGCCGTGCCGCAGCGCCAAGAGTTGCCTTGGAAACCCAAGCGGTAATGCCAAGGGAGATTGCCGAAAAGACCAGGAAAATCACGGTGAGCTCAACGCTATACGTAAGCATCATGATCACCGAGCCGATAATGCTGCCTATCGCAGTGAGCAGCGTGAGCAAGCCGCGCTGCAGCACTTCGCTCATCTTGTCGAGGTCGTTTGTAGCACGGCTCACAATCTCACCGGGCTTGTGCCCGTCGTAGAACTTCAACGGCAAACGGTTAAGCTTTGCCGCTAAGCGATTGCGCAAATTAAGGTTAAGACGCTCCGCAAAACTCGCCATACACAGGCTCTGCGTCGAATAGAAAACGAGCGCCACAGTCCAGATTCCCAGGTAAAAAAGAATCTTCTCGCCGCCCGTCCCCCAGCCGATCGAGAACTGCCTGCCGGCAGCATCGGCCGCTTGAACCTGCGTCCAGATGTAGTCGATGAGATGCGCGGAGTAGGCGGGCGCTGCAATCGAGCACACCGTATAGAAAACGATGGCGATGACTACGACCACAAACCGCCAGCGCTGGTCTGCCGCCTCATCCCATAGACGACGCACCGTCGCCCAGGTGTTGCGGGGCTTGAGGTCTTCAAGCTCCCCCTCCTCCGAATCGTGCAGATCGGCCAAGCGCTTTTGCTCGCGCCTCAGCTCCTCCTGCTCTTCCTCGGCAAAAATCTCCTCGGCAGAAAGATACTTCTTCTGCTCACTCATGCGCCTCACCTCCCCTCATCTGCGATTCGGCGATAGCGCGATATACCTCGCACGTTTCCATAAGCTCCTCGTGGCGCCCCTGGCCCACAACCTCGCCGTCCTTAAGCACGATGATCTGATCGGCGTGCAAGATGGTCGAGATGCGTTGGGCGATGATGAGAAGCGCAGAGCCGCGCATCTCCCGCGTCAACGCGGCGCGCAGGGCGGCATCGGTCTTAAAATCGAGCGCCGAGAAGCTGTCGTCAAAGATATAGAGGTCCGCGGGCTTGATAATCGCGCGTGCGATGGCCAAACGCTGGCGCTGACCGCCCGAGAAGTTCGTTCCCCCCTGGGCAACCGCCGCATCGAGCCCGCGTTCGAGATCGTAGACAAACTGGCTTTGGGCAACGTCGAGCGCATGGCGCATCTGCTCCTCGGTCGCATCGGGCAAGCCGTCTCGCAGATTGCTCGCCACGGTGCCCGAGAAGAGCCATGCCTTTTGCGGCACATACGAGACGCGCGCACACAGTTCACGCTGCGTGATATCGCGCACATCGCGCTCGCCCAAAAGCACGTGCCCGCGCGTAATGTCGTGAAGGCGCAGCAAAAGCTTTGCCACCGTCGATTTACCCGATCCCGTCGATCCGATAATCGCCGTGGTTTGCCCACGTCGGCAGCTAAAAGTAAGGTCATGAAGCGTGTCTTCGTCAGCATCGGCAAAACGGAAGCTCGCGTGGTCAAAGCGCGCCACCACGTCCCGTTCGCCTGCATGCGCACGCGCAGGCGCCGCAACCGAAAGCGCCTTGGCATCCGCACTGTCCACAATGGAAGGCTCGAGCTCCAGCACCTCGCGCGCACGATCGAGGCACGCCTTGGCGCGCGGCATGGTCACCATCACCATCTGCGCCGTCATGATGTAGAAGAGGATGAGGATGGCATACTCCAGCACTGCCGAAATGCTGGCGATCTGCATGGCGTGCGCGCCCACGCGATTGCCGCCAAGCCAGATAACGCACACCTCAACCATATTGATCACAAAGAAACACGAGCAATCGAGACCCGAAAACACGTAGTTCACGCGGATGGCGTTTTGCGCATACTCCCCGAACACGCGCCCCTCGCGCTCCTCCTCACGCTTCTCCCGACCAAACGCCCGAATCACGCGCGCACCGATGATGTTCTCGCGCAGCACCACATTCATGCGGTCGATAAAGTTTTGCAGGCGAATAAAGATCGGCGCCGTCTTGGCCACTGTAATCACCGCAAGCACCATTACGATAGCCACGGCGATCAGCAGCATGAGGCCCATTTGGTAGTCGATCCTAAAAGCAAGGATGATGCCGACGACGGCGAGCACCGGCATAGGCAGCACCAACTGGCAGGTCATGATAATCGCCTGCTGAATCACGTTGATATCGCCCAGCGTGCGTGTAATCATGGCACCGGTTCCAAAGCGTTCGAAATCGCTCGCCGAGAACTCCAGAGACTTACGATAGATCGCGCAGCGGATATCGCAGGCAACCCGCGAGGCCAAGCGCGCAGTGAGGTAAGAGCCGGTCACCGCACCGCCCGAGGCCATGGCGGTGGCGCCCAGCATGAGCAGGCTGTTGCGTAGGATGTACTCGGTCGATCCCGATGTGATGCCCACGTTGACCATATTTGCAAGCATGGTGGGAACCAGCAGCGTCCCCGCGTTGTCAATCAGCAAAATAAGAAGGGTGAGGGCAACGAGCCCTTTGTGAGGTTTGAGGAAACGCACAAGCGTTTTCATATATATCCTTCGTCCGTTATCGAGTTTCTTCCAGAATTGCTTCTTTGAGCTTCGTGAGCTCGAGCGAAAGCGCGGCATCGTACTTATTTACCAAGGCCTCGAAGCGCTTGCGCTCGGCAGCGGTCAGCGTCGAGAGGGCTTTAACCTCGGCATCGAGTGCGGGCGCGATAAAGCGTTTTGAAAAGCGCGTGCCCTCGACGGTTAGCTGGGCCACTTTGTTCTTGCGGCTTCCCTCGGCGTAAACCAGATCCACGAGCCCGCGCATCGACAGATGCTTGAGCGCTGAGTTGATGGTCTGTTTGCTGTAGCCCCACTCCGAGCAAAGCGCGGCAACGGGACGAGAGCCTCCATGCTGCACGATGTCATAGATCATCCAGTACGAGCACTCCGGAAGCCCACATGTCCGAGCGACCTCGTAGTAGAGCTTATCCACCTGGTTGTAACCATGGTCGAGGCGCTGTGCCATCGCAGCGAGCTCGTCCCCATCCGTATCGTCCATACCCCTCCGAAGATTCGCTCGGCATCAGTAATCCGAAATCGGACATTTCTTTCGAGAAGGATAGTCCGGTTTCGGATTACTGTCAAGAGGGGTCATTCATGCCAAAGCGAACCTTGCCATAAAAAACCCGCCAACGTGAGCTGACGGGCAAAAGGGGAATCGATTATTAAAACGCAAGCGTTCGTCTAGTCTTCCTGTATCGACTCGTAGAACGTGGCATCTGCGCACAAGTCGTGGATACTCTTGCCGTCATGCCAGGGAAGCTCGATAAGCTCGGACAAGGTGTTGACCAGCTCGGAGCAATCCGTAAAGCGGCCCTTCTCGTTTAGCTGGTTGCAATCCTGCACACGCCAGTAGCCATCGGTGTGCGTGACGTAATACTGACCGCCGTCGGCATCCATAAAGATGCGCGTCTTAGACCGCAGGTAGCTCAGGAGATCCTCGAATTCCAAGGATATCGTCTCGTCTGCCTTCAATCCCATGATGACCTCCCAAATGGTCGCGGGCGGATGTGAAAGCCCCGTATCAAACAGAGCGCTATCTTCAAATAAACCCGTTTAAGGCCCCGTGCGACAGGTCATTTAGGCAGGCGGCACAGACATACACGCAAACGGAAGAAAACGAAAAAGATATGGCAGCCGAGTGTGCAACGCACACATTGCCAAGCCCTACGCATCTTAAAATTCTGCAAGTCCTAAGCCATTATTCATATAAGCTCAGTGGGTATAGATAGCCCCGTAGACCAATTCCCAATCGAAAGGAACCGTTATGGATGCCCTCGATGCCCTAAAGACGCGCCGCAGCTGCCGAGCATACCTCGATCGCCCTGTCGACGTCCAAACGCTCGATGCCATTATCGAAGCGGGCCGTTTCGCCGCAAGCGGCATGGGACGCCAACCCGTCACCTTTGTTGCCGTAACCGATCCCGCCGCAGTCAAACAGCTTTCGCGCATGAACGCCCAGATTATGGGAGTCGACACCGATCCGTTCTATGGAGCGCAGACGGTAGTTGTGGTGCTTGTTGACGCAAGCGTTCCCACCTGCGTGGAAGACGGTGCCCTCGCCATGGGCAACCTGATGAATGCGGCACATGCCCTAGGCGTCGATTCGTGCTGGATCCATCGCGCACGCGAGGAGTTTGAGTCCAAAGAAGGACGCGCGCTTTTGGCATCTTGGGGTCTTCCCTCCGACGGATCGCTGCGCGGCGTAGGCCATTGCATCCTGGGCTACGCCGCCGGCCCCGCAGGCGAACCCAAACCGCGTCGCGACAACGTGGTGTACGTAAAGTAGCCTTTACCCCCAGTAGCCCTTGTATGCAATCGGGCCTGTCCGCATCTTTGGACAGGCCCGATTTCTCATACGCTTGGTGCGTTTGCGCTATTTGCCTTTGACCATTCCGGCGATACGATCGGAAATCGACGTCTGGCCGCGACGGTCCTCGCCCCAGAAGGAAACAGACACCATGCCCGGCCCCACATGGCAGCCAATCGTGGGACCGATGTTCGTCTCGAGAAACATCGTGGTGTCGTCTTGCTTGGCAATCAGCTCACGCAGCCGACGGGCATCGCCCGTGGCATCGGCGTTGCCGATAGCCGCGACGTTAGAGTACAGGTCTGCATTGCGACCCTTGCTATAGAATTCCGCCATGCGCCGCAGCCCCTTCTTACGACCGCGCACCACGCCCACAACGGCGAGCTTGCCATCGGTATCAAAGGTAAGCAGCGGCTTGACGTCCAGCTTTCCGCCCACAAGCGCCACACCGGCAGGAATCCTGCCGCCTCGATGCAGGGCATCAAGATCGTCGACCATAAACATCGTCTGCACGTAATAGCGCGCCTCGGCCGCCCAAGCGGCAAGCTCGGCAGCAGTAAGGCCGCGGTCGCGCTGACGCACCGCCTCGGCGATGATCAGGCCCTGGGGCGTGGAGCCCAGCTTAAGATCGACAACATACATGCCCAGCTCTGCCGCAGACTCAACTTCGCGCTCGCGGCAAATGCGCGCGAGCGCGGTGCAGGCACCCTCATATGCACCGGAAAGCCCGCTCGAAAAAGCCAGATACACCGTTGGCACGCCCGAATCGATCGCCTCGTTAAAGATGGTCTCGAAAGCGAGCTGCGAAGGCTGCGAGGTCATTGGCTGTGCACCATGGCGCATGGCCTCGTAAAAATCGTGTGCCGAGGTGCTCTCATACATATCGTCCACGCCCGTCAGGCCATCGTCACCTTTGACGGTCTCGGTATAGGAAAAATTGAGCACGCGCAGGCCCACACGTTCGCAGTAACCCCTCGAAAGCTCACAGCATGAATCGACGATGATATTGCAGGCAGCGCCGGAAGTGGGCATGAAAAACTCCGCTCGAATCGAAAAACACATGCGCACAATTGTGACAGCATCGGCAGCCTTCGAGCGACAAAAGCAGAAGTTGCGCACATACGCAAGCAAACGTGCACGCCAAAAGCAAAGCGACCCCGAGGACTCGGGGTCGCTCCTCATTCTTGCGTGGATGGCGTCACAAGAACGGAAAGGGTACCAACGGGGCGTTGAGGGCACTCGGCGGGCTTGTCCGCAGTGTTAGTAATGTCGCTCACCATCGCCGTGCGCACCGACTCGAAATCTGTTGTCGCACGGCGATGGCGGGCGTTGCCAAGAACCCTCATCGCCCAGTTGGAAGCTGGCGGTTAGCCACTCCGTCAGGCACCTTCTGTTTGGTGCACCACTATAATCGCGTGTCGCCTTTTCCTGCTCTATACTGACAAATGCGAATTATCGTTTAATTTTGAAACAGTCACAGAGGTGGCCCATGGACAACCGAGACGCGAACAGCCCTGCCGTCAACTATCTTGCCCCGGACTCACTGCAAGGTCTTCTTGTCGGAGCGCTTGCCGACGCCGGCATCGATATCATCGCCTTCGACAGCGACGCGTCCGTTGCCTTTACCACCCTGACATCGACACAGGAGCATCGCGATGCCCTGATCCAATACGCGCGAAACCATCGAGACCAGGCATCCGAGGGAGGGCGCCTGCTGTTTACGCGCGACCGAAAGCTCTTTACGCTCTATCCCCGCAAACAAGATGTGGGCGGGCACGCGCTCGACGTCTTTACCGTGCGCCATCGCCATACCACCACCGTTCGCCCCGGCATCGATTGGCTCAACGCCAAAGACGTGCGCATCGATTTTGAGCAAAGCGCCTTTGGCATCATCGAGGGCGAGACGGCCCTCTCCCCGCTTGTCCTTGCATCCTACGAGCACAACACGCCCGTGATGTTGGAAGGCGAAGCAGGGTCTGGTAAAGACCAGATAGCCGAGCTTCTCTATTTGAGCGGTTCCCTTTCCCACCAGCCATTTGTTCGCATTAGCTGCGATATCTTGAACGACCGCTCCTGGCATCATCTGCTCAAATCCGCAGATTCGCCGCTCTATCAAACCGATATGACCATCTATATCAGGCGCTTGCATGCCCTGGAAGAACGCCGCCATCGCGAACTTCTGGCAACGCTGCGCGAGGGAGCCCTGACCGAACGCTGTCGTGTGATTCTTTCGGGCAACGACATTCCCGGTGGCGGGGAGTGCGATGCCGTGGCCCAATGCGCCGAGCAGCTCAGCTGCGCGGTCTGCATTGCCCCCTCCGTGCGAGAACAAGGCGAACCCGCACGACGCGTCGAACGCTATCTGGCGAGCCTCGCCCAAGAATTTGAAATGGAAGCGCCATCGATCGAGCACGATGCCGCAGCGATCTTGAACGCCTACAGCTGGCCGCGCAATTACGCGCAGTTGCGCGAAGTCGCCGAGCGCCTGCTGATTCTAGGTGGAGACGCCCCCGTTAGCAAAGAGAACGCAAACGCGGTTCTTGCCCAGGAAAGCGTGATTCGCTCCGGAGTCTTCTCATCTCCGGCTCTGGAAACCGACCTCTATATCCTGCGCCCCCTCGCCGACACCGAGCGAGATATCGCTCAGCTGGTTGTCGACCATCTGGGTGGCAACAAAACAAAAGCGGCCGATGTCTTGGGCATCAGCCGCACTACCCTTTGGCGCCTCCTTCGCTAACACGCGAGCAAAATGCGCCTCGTCGAAGCTTTCGCTAGGCTTCCTCGAGAACCACGTGTCGGAAGGAGCCGTCCTCGTAGATGCCGTAGCTGTGCGTCCCGTCTTTGGGGATGGATACGCTGCCTGGATTGAAAAGCCACAAGCCCGGATGCTTCTGGCTCTCCTCGTTGACCTTGATATGCGTATGTCCGTACACCAGCGCGGAGCCGGCGGGCAGCACCGGTACGTTATCGACGCTATTGTGCATGCCGGCGCCAAACACATGGCCATGCGTGCAAAAGAGCTCGCGACCGTCGCTATCCATCACGAGAGCGCTGTCGGACATACAGGGAAACTCGAGCACCATTTGATCGACTTCTGCTTCGCAGTTCCCGCGCACCGCAATCACGCGCCCGCTTTTGGCAAGGTCATTGAGCAGCAAAATCACGCGCTTGGGAGCATAGCCACGGGGAAGATCGTTGCGGGGACCGTGATAGAGCAGGTCGCCCAAAAGGATGACACGATCGGGTTGCTCCTCCTCGATGGCAGACATCAGGCGCTCGGCCCAATACGCGGAGCCATGGATGTCGGATGCGATAAGAAACTTCATGATGGGTCCAATCTCAAGACACCTTACAACGAATAACGCTAGCGCAGGGATTCTTTTGCGACAGCGCTGGCGCAATAGGAAATGCCCGCGATGATCAATGCGTTGATCACAACCGACACAACAGCGGTGCCGTTCAGGATAGCAAGCACCACATCGGCGGCATTGACAAGCAGCCCGACGAGCGCCACGGGCAGCAGGCCGCGGGCGCGAACGGGAACGTTAGCAGCAGAGATGCCCTGCGCCCCCAGCAAAAACGCAAAGAGCACGACAAACCCCATTACGATGGAATGCAGCAGGTCGGGTGCCTGGTCGCCGGAAGTGTTGAGCACGATAAGGGTAATCACCAGATCGATACCGCCAACCAGGGCAAGAAGGCTCAAAACCTTGAGGGCTTTTCGCATAGTGGACATAAGGTCTCCTCTCCCCGCCAGGCGGCGGAGCAAAACGCGTATACGCGAAGCATTGTACCCCGCCCTATCAGACGCGAGCGCGCCTCATCGGCCGCAAACCGCCTCACGTACGGCATCCATCACCGTCTGCAGCGCAACGCCTTTATCGCGTGCGATGGCAGCACAGGCCTCGTACTCCGGAGTCGTGCGCCGCGTGCCGTCGGGAAGACGGACGGTCTTTACCAAGACGTCACCCCAAGGCGTCTCCACCGACTCGATGGCCCGAGGCAAACAGGCGCGCTCCATCTGCAGGCGACGAATGCCGATGGTCGTCGTCTCGCTCAAGATAATCTCCTCCATGCGTAAAACATCGGAGGGCTCCACAATAACCTGCAGCTGATAAGCGGGGCGGCCCTTCTTGCAAAAAATCGGCAGCCAATGTGCCTCGCGCGCGCCTGCCTCGCGCAAACGCTCCACGGCATAGGCCAAAACCTCCGGCGAGCAGTCGTCGATATCGCATTCGAGCTTAACGATGCGGTTGGGCGCTTGCGTTTCGGCAGAGAGCGAGGGGCGAGGTTCACAGGCGGCAGCACCAACGTGCGCGTCAAGCTCCTCGATGAGCATTGCGCGCAAGATCGATGGACGCTCGTAGGAGCGCTTGCCCGCGCCGAGGCCCACCGCGCGAATCGTGTAGCGCTCGGGCAGGGAAAGCTCGGGCTCCAGGGCGGCAACGAGCGCCGCGCCGGTGGGCGTCACAAGTTCACCCTCAACCGAACTCGAGGACAGCGGCAAGCCATGGGCGATGCAGATGTTCAACGTTGCAGGAACGGGCACCGGGATAACGCCGTGCTGGCAGCGAATCGTCCCATGGCCATCGGTCAGCGCGGGAACAATCGCTCGCTCAATGTCCAGATCGTCAATCAGGAATGCCGCCGCGAGAACATCGACAATGGAATCGACTGCGCCCACCTCGTGAAAGTGAACCTGGTCGATCGGCAGACCATGGGCCTTCGCCTCGGCCCGTGCGAGAATGCGAAAGGCGTCGCGAGCGAGGCCGCGCGCACGCTCGGAAAGCGGGGCGGCATCGATGACCTGCTCGACCTGCGCCAAACCGCGATGCGCATGATGATGGTCGTGATCGTGGTCGTGGTCGTGGTCGTGGTCGTGGTCGTGATCGTGATCGTGATCGTGATCGTGATCGTGATCGTGATCGTGATCGTGATCGTGGGAAGTGTCGCCCAAACCGTGCAGATAGGCCATGTCGTGATCATGATTTTCGTGCGCGGCGTCCAGCTTCACGTCGAAGTCGCAGCAATCGATACCGGCCTTCTTCACGCGCGTCACCGCAACCGAAAACCCCTCGAGCGACAATTTCTCGAGCATCTGCGTCAACCGCTCCAGCGCAGGCTTTCCCCCAAGATCAAGAAGCGCCGCAACCAACATGTCGCCGGCAATTCCCGCCTGACAATCCAAATAGAGCGTTTTGCCGCACCTCGTGTCCGCTGCCTTTATCGCCATCTCCACGCAGCCCCTCTCGATCTCAAGCGCAATCGTTCTTCGCCAACGCTACCACAGCAGATGCGCAACACAAACAAACATGTTCTGCGCTAGCCCAACTTGTCCACGCAGGCATACGGAGCAGCGGCGCGCACCACGATAATCCCATGCCCGCGTGCTATGCTTTGCGGCATCGTTTGCACGCAATGCGCCAGCAATATGTACGGGAGGCACGCATGTCCCAAGAAGATATCAAGCAAAGCATCCACGACGCCTTTGATGAGGACGACCCGAGCCCGGCAAAACGAGCTCCCAAGCCCGGCTCCGGCAATCCCGGCCTTCCCATCGCTTCTCTCATCTTTGCTGTAGCTGGAGCCATCCTCGGCGGCTGTGTCAGCTGGATTTTGAGCGTTATCGCCGGCATCGTCGCCATCGTATTGGGCGTTGTGGCGCGCAAGCAGGCATCTCCACGCCTTGGCCTTGCCCTCGCAGGCATCGTTATCTTTGCATCCTCAGCAGCCTCGCACTCGTAGGCATCTACCTGCTCAAGCTCAAGAACATGGGTCTGCTGTAACAAGCCATCGCCCAATAAAGGAGCCCTTATGCCTTGCTGCCCGTTGGTCGACTGCCATACTCACACGCATTTTTCCGATGGCGTCTCGACATTCGAGGAAAACGTCCGCGCGGCGGCGGGCACAGGCTGCGAGCTAATGGTCTCGACCGATCACCTCACCCTGCCCGCCAGCATGGACGCCGCTGGGGACGTGCAAGTCACGGCTGCAGACCTTCCGGCCCATCGCGCCGCCTTCGACGATGCAGTCAAACTCGCGGCCGAGCTTTCACCCTCGCTCAAACTGCTATACGGCTTCGAATGCGACTGGTATCCCGGATGCGAGCCGCTGGTCAAAGCGTGGTCGGCAGGCGCTGCCGTACGCCTGGGCAGCATTCACTGGCTCGGCGATCCGGGCAATATCATGGCTGGCGCCGCCGGAACCGACGATGTGCCCCGCGCCGACCCGCCCAACTCCGACGCCGGCTGGATCGACTACGATGCAGACCTGCATGTTTGGAAAAACCTTGGCGTTCACGAGGTTTGGTGCCGCTATGTCGACGCCTGGTGCGCTGCCTGCGAAAGCACGCTCGATTTTGATGTAATGGCGCACCCGGACCTCCCCATGCGCTTTGCAAACGAGGGGCTTGCGCCGGATTTTGATCTTACCCCCTTATGGGACCAGATGGCAGCGTGCGCGCACGATACGCACAGGCGTATCGAAGTTTCCACGGCCGGTATGCGCAAAAGCGTAAACGATTATTACCCCACTCGTGGTCTTCTCAAGCGCTTCGCCCACGCAAACATCCCCATCGCGTTTGGGTCTGATGCGCACCGCGCCTGCGATATCTGCTGGGGCATCCGCGATGCCTACGCATTCGCCTATAGCTGCGGATACCGCTCGTTTGATATCCCCCGCGATGCCGGGGCATGGGAAACCGTCTCCCTCTAGGGCGCTGGCCCCTCGCGAAGCATCGCCACCCGTTACCAAAAGCGGCCAAAAAGGGTGCTGGCAACACCACATCGCAGCGTCGCCAGCCCCTTTCAACCAAAAAATACGGGTATAGGTAGGTAAAACCCAAAACCCAAAGTAAACCTCTAAAATCGGCGACATTTTCGCAGGTTGTCGCGCCTCAAAAAGAGCGTCTACTCGAACGAACGGTTTTTACCTACCTATACCCGTAAAAAATGGGCGGGTGCCATCCTCGCAGAAGGCACCCGCCCGATTGCTTCATGTAAAAACGGCTACTTCATGCGCGCATTGAGTTCGCCAGCAAGCTCATCGAGGGTCACGCCGTAGCGCTCGAGCGTCACGAGCAGGTGGTACACCAAGTCGCCCGCCTCGTAGCGAATGTGGTCGTGGTCTTTATCCTTGCAGGCCATGATTACCTCGCTTGCCTCCTCGGCGATCTTCTTGAGCAGTTCGTCCTCGACATCGGTCAAAAGGCGCGCCGTATAGCTCTTTTCGGGAGAAGACTCGCGACGCCCACGTATCGTCGCGGCCAGGCTCTCCAGAGTCTCACCGATATTGCCATCCTGCACGTTAGCGGTACGTACGCCCATGCTTGATTCCTCCCAAACGTAACGCCGCTGCTATCGCGGCTTGCATCCCATCTGCCTACTGCTCAACACGCTTGAAAAAACAACTGCGTGCACCCGTATGACATGCCGGACCGGGGCTGTCGACCTTCACAAGCAGCGTATCGCTATCGCAATCGGCCCACAGTTCGCGCACTTGCTGCATATTTCCGCTGGTCGCGCCCTTATTCCAAAGCCCCTGGCGA
>OLSA01001937.1_pt1 | contig 16300 bp, 16 predicted proteins | sample 1672731 | NCBI WGS metagenome assembly OLSA01 (sample SAMEA3136718, study PRJEB25190) | human gut metagenome | biome: human gut; feature: human-associated habitat; material: faeces | place: Austria | collected 2013
TTTCTGCTGTAATGGAAGTACCGTTGATCTTCCAGATGAAACCATTCTCCATATCAAGATTCAGGGAAATATCTTTTCCTTTTATCCCGGATAAAACGGAAGCAGGAAGTGTCCTGGCACCATTCATGATAATGGAGATGGTATCTTTTTCTTTGGATGTCTTGATCAGATCATTAACAGTATCCCAGCTTTTCTTCTGGAAACTTCCCTCAATGTAAGGTTCCCCGTCACCAAGCTTTCCGAGATTTTTTGTATCCTGATGTTTGCATCGTTTACAGGTGTAAGTTATGATTCCATCAGTTTCTGTAGTTGGTTCTGTAGTGATAACGCCGTTGTCATAGTCATGGCCGTATGCAGAAATGGTATAACCATAGGAAAGTGTTTCATTACAGTCTGTGCAGTAGGTATCTCCACTGTATCCGCTGGAAGTGCAGGATGGAGAGGAGTAGTAACGTTCTGCGGTATGTGGGTGTGTACATGCTTTTCTGGTGATTTTAAATACAACAGATGTATTTACATAATTGTCAGCATCTGTACCATTATAAACTGCTGTAGCGGAAACTTCTTCTCCTACAGGTAATTTTTTAGAAATATCGGAATCGCTCCATTTCCATTCATCATTAAAAAGGCCTTTAACATCTTCGACTTTCTTACATAACCATGAAACATATATTGTAGGATCGGTATCGGTTGGCTTGCTTGAAGGTGCTTGTGCTTTTGAAATGACAAATTCCCATTCTGGTGCAGATATACTATCGACTGAATTGTAGTAGTCACCTTCATTCACATCAATCTTAAAAGTATAAGTACCTGCATCTGTGGGGCTGTCTGCGAGTGGAGTTTTATCTCCTTTTTTAAAATACGTTACTTTAGTAATTTTACCATGACCGGTGACATCATCTTTCCATTTAATATATTTACTAATATCAACATGGGTATCTTTAGTATATGTAAAATTGGGCTGCGTATAATCAAATTGGTCAGCGGTAGGAGTTGTTTGGATACGTACAAATTGGTTTTTTGCCTGATCGAAAGAATACTGCCTTTTTTCGGTTCCAACAGTTACATCATAAGCGTCATTATTTTCTTTTTCAGTTAACCAGACGTACAGATTACCGTCTTTTGTAGAATCAGGAAAAATATGATAACTTGGCTTCCAGGATTCACTATCTATCGTTACTGGTAAAAAATATTCATTTTTAATAATACAACAATAAACATTTGTTGAGTTGCCATTATGGGGGGTACAATTAATGCCTGGCATACGATCAGAATATGCCTTTACGGATCCACCACTAATGCCAATGTTGCTGCAGGTGCCACCGGCAGAACCAATTCCGGCACCATTCGTAGAACTAGCAGTTACAGAACTACTATTAATGGTAATACCACTGACACTGCTAGCGCCGTAACCGCCGCCACCAATTCCGGCACCATCCGTAGAACTAGCAGTTACAGAACTACTATTAATGATAATATCACTGACACTGCCAGCGCGTTGCTTGCTGCCACCAATTCCAGCACCATACTTAGAACTAGCAATTACAGAACAACTATCAATAATAATATTACTGCAAGAGACGGAGCCGTAAAAGCCGCCACCAATTCCGGCGCTATCCCCATCGATACTACGAGCATTTAAGATTCCTGCAGTAGCATCTGAATTATTGGTTTTTATTATAAGCCGAGCTTTGTTATCTTTCTGTAAACCGGCATAATAGTTATTCTTTGTTATAAGACTATTTGTGCCTGTTAAATGGATAGTGACTGTAGCTTCAACATTAAGATTTATTCGCAGTGCCGGACCAGCAGATGTATTGATATTTACTTTATTAAGATAAATGTTGATGCTGTCTTTCGCTGAAATTTTCTTTCCATCAACCACAATTCTATTTCCTGTTTCCCGGCTACATGTGAATTTGTAATCTCCTGCCGAACTTATAGTATAAACTCCGTTCATAACCTTATCGTTATCAGCTAAATCAATTTCTCCAGCTTGTTCATTTTCCGCAGCAGCCATTGCCTCATCGGGGGCATCATTAAATTCAGGAACCTCTTCTGAACTGAATACAGACAGTTCCTCATCTGTCTCTCCTACAGCTTCCTGCTCTTCATTGGTAAAAATCTCCGGAGTTTCTTCCTCAGACACTACATCTGGATTTCCGGAAGTAAATTCCTCCGCAAATATGGTCTGAAGGGGCATATTTGTAGAACACAGTGCAAGTGCCAGCATCCCGGCTAATAATTTTTTCCTCATACTTTTCACCTTTTCCTTTCTTTATACATGATTTTCTGCATCCTGACTCTTTTGTCCTTTTTTTCTGAATTTGATACATAATGCGGTAATCACGACTGCCACCGTAAAGGAAATGACAGCCACCAACACATAACCGCCTGCGTCCTCATGAAGCAGGATTGTGCCGTACATTCCCGTAACGTTTATTGGCTTGTTTTGCATTATCCCCATTGCTCCCACAAGAGACAGGAATAACAGGGTACACAGAACAGACAGCCGACAGACTGTGCGCCGCTCCTGGCGGCGGTGGTATTCATGCATTCGCTTTTTTACCAATTCGATACGCTTTTCTGTATCGTACATGCCTTCCAACCTCCTTCCACAAAAACAGTCTTAAAAGTCCTTTCACTTATATAGGTACAAAAAAAGCGAAAAACTCTCACCTGAAAATCAAATTTTTTCAAAAAAATTTGAGAGCTGCCGAAACAGCTCCCAAAAGCGAAAAATCAGGTTATATTATTGTATCGAACTGCGGAAGATCAGTTTTCCCGCTGCCAGGATCAGTACAGGCAGCAGATAAGCAATATACTGTGCTGCACCACCATAGGCGATCAGAAGATTATAAATTGCGTGAAAGGTGATTGCTGCTCCCAGCAGACCGCAGGTTCCGGCAATCTTCAGCCATGTTCTCTGCCACACATATGCAAGGCCACCGCCGACAATAGCTCCACAGATCACATGCATGGCTCCAGTCCCAATACCCCGGAAGAAAATAAAAGAAAAATGACCGGCTCCGTTTTGGATCAGATAGCAGACGTTCTCAAATGTGGCAAAGGAAAGGGCTGTGATCACGGCAGCATTTTTGATCTGCTCCGCTTTCGGCTCAAATATCAGCAGATAAAAGAGCAATGGCAGAAGTTTCATCACTTCCTCCACCACCGGGGCGATCTCTGTGGTAGCTGCAAAGGTGTCCGCTTTATAAAGTGCAGCGAAAAAGGTGTTGATGTATGCGGAAAGTAGACAGACACCCATCCCGGCAAAGCAGAACAGAAAGAATTTTCTCTGCCGCTTTCCCATACACAGAGCAGCGATCAGCAGGGGCGAGGCCATGCAAAGAAATACGTTTTCAATATATGTCATACCTGCACCGCCTTTCCTGTGGCTGGCAGCAGTGCAAACAGGCAGCCTGTAAGCAGAAGATCAAGCCAGCAATAGGGAGCGGAAATGGAATAGCCCGGCCACAGGCAGCCGGAGATCCAAAGGACATACTCCACCGCCACATAGCACAGTACCCCAATGTGGAAATACCGCATCTTACACGCTGTTCCCGTCTGTATCTGCGCATAAGCAAGACCCCGGATAGAATGATAAGAAACAACGATCATCATGCCACACCAGAGCAGATTGGAGAGAACATCCCCAAAAGTACAGTAAAATACACAAAGCGGAACGCCGATCAGAGGAGCTATCAGAGATTTCCGTGTCGAAAAGTCTCTTTCCTCTGCAGAGGAAAGGGTGTATTGCAGAAGATAAAGGAAAATCACGCTGGCTATCCAGCCGAACTCTGACACATAAAAGACCTGCGGCGTTTCAGAAAACAGAAGCAGATACAGCGTCCAGTAAAGAGAGCCAAGGGCAAAGCAGCCGTAAAAGCAGGTCAGCAGGAAATATGTCTGTTTTCGACCTTTTAGATACCGAATACCACTCATACAAAAGCCTAACAGGGTAACAGCGAATTGAAAAAGGTTACTGATCAGCTCCATCCCCATTGTCCTCCTTTTGTTTCTCCGTCTGCTCCTCTTTGTTCAGCTGATGGATGCGAAAACACAGAATAGTCACGCACGCGCCGAGAACAAAAGCCAACAGTCCGATCACTATATATCCCAATGCGGTGCTGCCGCCCAAAATTGTTGCCGCAGTTTCAAAGCCTGAAGAAGTACCGGGTTCGATCTGTCCGACAATACCGGGCATGGCAAAGGAAACCCCAACGATCACTGCAAAACATGCCGCTATACAGACAGCAGAGATAATCCGTCTGCGCCGCAGTCTCTGCTGTTGTTCTTTTTTTGCAATACGCCGTTTTACCTCCGCAATCCGTTCCTCATCTTTCAGCATTTGTAATACCCTCCCGTTTCAATAATCCGCGTAAACGCTCTTTCCCCCGGTACACCATATTTGTAATCTGCTTTACACTTTTCCCCATAACCTCAGCGGCCTGTTGATAGCTCATGCCCTCAAAATAGGTCAGATAAAGAGCCTCCCTATAATCTGGATTTAACTCGTCCATGCAGAGATGCAGGATCTGGTTTCGCTCTTTTGTGCGGACGACCTCCTCTACCAGCGTTTGTGCCTCCGCTTCTCTGGTCAGGTTGTCAAGACTGAAGATAATCCGCCGTCTGCTTTTGTGGCGTAATGCCATGTGACGCGCTGCTTTATAGAGATAAGCCTTAAAACATCCATCCCGGATGCGGGGCTTTTTCGTAAACAGCCAGGAAAAGGTTTCCATCATTAAGTCCTCCGCTTCGTGGACGTCATGCAGATAACCATCGATGTATAAGGTCAATGGGTCGCCGTATTTTTTTATCAATCGTTCAAGTCCTGTCTCGTCACCGCTCAGATATTGCCCATAAAGCTCTTCATCCGTAGCCATACCGTTCAATTCCTTTCCAAATATTACTCCTATGTTGTCAGGTGTAATCTCCGGGCTTCTTTCTTTCGTTCTTTTGATAAGCATATCTGCTAATCAAAAAAGTTTTTTTCGAAGGTTTGTTTGTATTATACCGAAACAAAGACCGATATTCAAGTCACCCTTTCTGTACCTTTTCTCAACCTGATTCCATTCCTGCTGCCAATATATCTTTTTATCTGGCAGATTCCTTCTCCGCGGAGAAGATTCTACTTAACACCTCCATTCCAGCGAACTTCCACTTCTCTATATAATTAAAAAATCCGTCGACAACTTCTTTGACCGCAATGCAGATCTCTCACTGATAATCCAAACTGAACGTATCCGCGGATAAACCAGGCCTTTACCGACAGCCTCTTAACTTCCACCTTTATCTGACACTATAAATCTATCGGAGCTTCGGATATCGTCACACCTTAACATGTCACCATTATGACGTTCTCTACCACACCTTAACATGGAACTTTTATTACATATCTCTCCGGGGCATATCCGCGGAGGACTTCAAACTACCGGTTTTCCACTATTTTTCACCTTTCTCACTATCCGCAGCATGTCCGCGGAAAGGGTTTCTATTAAACGTCTGGTCAAAATAACACAATCCTGTTCTATCTTTAACTCGCCATGGTATAATCCCCTGTTTTCAAAAACTTATTACAATAATTCTGTCTTTTTCTTATCCACGGCATATCCGCGGAGAGCATGACTACCAAAAATCTTTCTAAGACATAACTAAATTGACACACAATAGTTTTCCGCAGAATAACAAAGTCTAGTTTCCGTACACTTATTACGGAATTTGATCTTTCCCGAAAATCCCCACATTTTCCAACCAAAACACCTCAAAACACCAAAAATAAATCCGTAAGTATATACGGAATCTGCATTTTTTCCTTATTTTCAGCCTGTTATGTTCTAAAAACGCCTTTTTTTCTCCCAAATCTCATATTCCGTAAGTATATACGGAATTTACCCTTAAAACCCTTCTTCAGACTCCGTATAAGATCATTTTTCAGCCTGCATCCTACCCGAAAATGGCATTTTTATCTAATTTCATCCGAACAGCAGATTATTAAGCCTGTTTTCTGAAAACTTTTTCATTAAAAAAACCGTAAGTATATACGGATTTTCATTCCTGCTCTTTCTGTTCATATTAAGGAAAAAATTATAAAAAGGAGTAAAACGTTATGGGATACTGTTTTATGGATATAAAAAAAATCAAGTCTTTGAACGTTATGGCGGCCAAATACAAACACAATTACAGGGAGATCACTGTCCCCAATGCAGTCCCGGAACTGTCCGGGATGAACAGGGAGCTTGTCCCTCTTATAGGAAAAGATGGAAACCCGGTCGACTACAACGAGGCGTTCAAACAGAAAATGGAGTCTTTAGAGTATTACAAAGACCACAAGCTGCGGAGCAATGCAGTCCTGGCATACGAGATCGTCACTACCTTCTCCCACGAGGATGCCGGAAAAGTAGATGTAGAGAAATGGCAGGAGGACAATGTAAAATGGTTAAAAGACACCTTCAACCTGACTCCTGAAAACGGGAACTGCGTATTAAGCGTCATGTACCATGGGGATGAGTACGGAAATGTCCACTGCCACTCTCTCGTAGTCCCCGTAAATGAAGAAGGCAGGATCTGTGCCTCCCGGTTTACTGACGGTGCCGCTGCCCTGCGCCGCCTGCAGGATTCCTATGCAAAAGCCATGCAGGAACACGGACTGAAAAGAGGGATCGAGCGTTCCTCCGCAAAGCACCAGGACATCAAAAAGTTTTATACCAGGCTAAACCAGACCATGGACATCCCGCGTCCTGAACGGGGTGAGTCTGCGAACTCCTTCCGGGAAAGGATCCTGTCCCTGATCCAGGAGGAACGCGCCGCTTCCCTCCGCGAGATGCTGAACAAGGAAACAAAAATGCGCCAGGAGTTAGACGAGCAGAACGAACGGGCTAAGAAAGCAGCCATTAACATCGTTTCCTCCCAGAGGGCTGAGTTCAAGGAGGAGGAAATAAAATTAACACGCAAAAATCAGGAACTCTCCGATCAGATTGGAAAGCTGGAGAAAAAATACGTGGAGATGGACAGGCTCTGCGGAGAAATGAATGCAAAATACCTGAAGTTAGAAGAAAAAAGCAAAAAGACACTGCAGAGTTTACACAAGGTGGAAAAAGTAAAAGAAATCGTTGAGGAAAACACCTACCGGAACCAGGTCATGTCCTACATGAAAGATGAGATGCCGGAGTTTGCTGAGAAAATGGAGCAGGATTATGAAGCTGCCATACAAATGTATGAGTCAAGGGATGTTAATCTGGACAGATAAGATACGGCCCATTTTGTACATTTACAGCTATTTCTGAATTAGAAGTTGTATACTTTAGTTACATATATTTTTTCGTACATATGAACAAATCAACCTGCCTACAAAATAAGGAAAAAAGATGGTAAGAAAAAGTTTTACAACATTAAAGAAGATTGTATTCTCAGGATTAGCGATGTCTTTGCACATTTGTCTTTAATCCTACTACCCCGGCAAATGCATCCATAGTGCAGGAAAGCGAACCAAACAACGATTATACGACCGCGGATAATCTATCTCTTAATACATGGGTAAAAGGAACCATAGAAAGATTAATCCCACTGACATAACACGCAATATCTACACGTTTTGTCAGCAGGATTATGTTTTTTACTCCGCGGAGAATATTTCATTTATCAGTCATACTCATTTGACACATTCGATTTCCAAGTCCAAATATTGATTCCGCAGCCTGTCCGCGGAGGTATTCTTTGTTCAAATATAAACTTTTTGGTAATGTGGACATTCATTTTGGAGGTCTGGTGAAATTTTTTCAAATCAACATATTTTTAAATAAACCAACCAATTCTGTGTCATCAGCAGAAGTTTCTTGTTCAGAACCACCATACATTTCCATTTCATTTTCTAACGTTTCCTGATTTTCAGACATACACTCTTTTATAACTGCTCCTGTTGGTTTAAATGCAGAAACAGCTGGCACAACATCACATTTCTCCAATATACAACATGCACGTTCAGAAAAATAAGACTTATTTTCAGATGAAGTATAGCAATCGGGAATGACAAAATTAAGATACAATCTGAGCAACTGCTTTATAAAATTATTACGATATCCATTTGCAATCTTATTAAGCAAGTCTATAGCATCCTTATCTTTCTTTTCGTCTAACACAATATTAAACATATACACCGGTTTTGCGGCTTTTTCGCATTTCTTACTACCAGTTTCAAATTTTGTATAATCTTTCCGAGCAAATGCATTGAGAGCATACTTTACAAATTTAGAAATAGAAATCCTCCCTTCACGGTAAAGGGATACCAGATCAAGATCATGATAGAAATACAGCCGAATACGAATCTTCAAATCATCCACCTGCCTTTGCATTCATATGGCAAAACATATAATAACCGCGGACATTAGCATACATAAGAGGCAATTTATCATTTCGATTTCCGGAGATAATCGTTAGGGATTTCATTCCTTTAAAATGACCTTTAAACTTATCTATCCATAAAGCGCATGTTCCCCCGGTAAGAATCAGAATTTCATAATCTCGCATAAAATTTGTCATGATTTTTAATGCTGAAACCGCTTCCTGAAATACTGTTTCACTGGCTTTTTCGATGAGAGGTGACAGTTGGATTGTTTCCGTCTGCATTGTCTCTTCATTAAGAACTTCAATATACCCTTTTTCCAGATATCTCTGCATTGCCGGAACGCGGATATCTTCCCCATAAACCTCCCGGATATATGCAGAAGTTTCAGCCAAAATCCTGCGCATACCAATGTTCGAAAAAGATTCCTTTAAAACAATCTTACGATTGATTAATCCATATGGATCAAATGTGCCAAATCCTACATCTGCGACCAGAATATTTTTTGAAAAAAACTCCCTAGCATCTGGAAGGCTGTGCCCATTCTCATCGATTACCACCGAATAAAGAGTTCCGGCTGGTTGTGGCATCACGAGCACATTTTCTGGTTTTACCTGAATATCATATTTCTTCCAATTCCCTTTTCCTACTTTGATTTCAAACACATAATGTTCAGAAAAAGCTTTTATAATTGATTTTTTATCTTTCGCAATATATGCAGTCGGCAATCCTGTTTGAATGATAATCTCCTGTTCTTCCTTTTTCTTTCCATAGATATTCTCGCTAATACCAATTGCCATTCCTACTGCAATCACAATCTTAAATTTTTTACCGGAATACCGATTTCTCGCATACAGCTCTGTTTCCGTTTCATTAGTATCGTCAGAGCCAATCTGGTTTTGGGCTGATGCTCCTACCAGATAGATTCCACTTTCATCTCGGTACAGAATATCTTTTTCATTTGAAATCTGAAGTTCAGAATCCAGCTTATGAACAAAGGACGGGAAACAAAAATATTTGTTGGGTGCAAATCCTTTCAAACTGGAAAAACCGGCATCAATCCCGAGAACCCATTTTCTTGGCAAAGATATGTTGCGTTTTGCAATGTTTTCTTGTAAAGTTCTTATTTTCTTAGTGTCCATTATCAAACACTCCCTTCTTTAATAAATTCCTCAATAATATGGAAAAAAAAAAGACTTATAAAAATCTACAAAATCTCCTGCGTAATCGATCCGTAAATATATCACCAGCTTACTGTGATATTTCATAAGTCTTTTTTACCGTCTTAATTTGGTACTTTCAGTTTAGCATTCCAGCTCATTTTAATCTGTGACTTTTTCTTTTCTGCCGTGGACGATTTTAATCCCTTCTTAATCTGAAACTTTTTTTATAATATCATCACACCTTAATCTGGAGTATTTTTTCCTAAGTATAGCAACCTTTTTCAAAACAAATATAACTAACACAAGTCTTTAAAAGACATCTATGAATTGTCACACAATAGTCTCCGCAGAATAACCAGACTCCAAATTCCGTACACTTATTACGGAATTCGAAATTTACTCTTTTTTACCTCATTTTGACATTTATTCCTGAAAAACTCCAAAAATAATTCCGTAAGTATATACGGATTTTTACTATTTTATTTTTTCTACATGATTAAACGAATTTTTCAAGGCATGCTACCTGCACGTAACTGATTCATTCTGTGACGATATCTAATAAAAATTCCATTAAGCAGCCAAGCCCCATGGAAATTCCCTCTCCAATCATAGGCAAAAACATCAGCACGCAACTCACACCAAAACAAGGAATAATGGAACTCCAGGTATACCCCAATTCCGGCTCCATGTATATCAATAAAATTCCAAGCAAAGATATGAAAAAAACAATTCCCGATAAACAAGATAAGATCATTCCCCCATAAACACATATAAAAATCACAACCATATGCACCACGCTAATTATAAGAAAAAGAATCAGGGCAAGAAATTTCACTAAGATTTTTCCTAAAAACCTTCCAATTGTCATCTTTTTACTCTTTTTTTCTTTAACATCCACTACTTCAGCTCCACAACCGGGGCAATATTTACTATTTTCCGGAATAAAAAATCCACAATATTCACATCTCATCATAACTGCAACCTCCTTAGACTCCTTCAAGTTCCACAAACTATAACTGGTTTCATGATTCCATCATAGCATATGATGCCTGCCCTTATATTTGATACGAAAAAAGGAAGAGTACCAAAAAGTGAATTCGAATTCACTTTTTATTGTGTGTGACGATATTCATAAACCGGAGAATAAAATTCTTCTGGTACTCTTGAATTTAACAAGCCTGCAGGTAAACGGCAGAATAGAATGAAAGGATTGACATACCATAGTTACATTATATACTATTATTAAAAGACAACTATCTGTGAAAATCTGCTGCCATTCCATAAAATAATACGATCAAGGCAGTTCAGCAAAGGTGCGAAGGATAAGGAAGGCACAGGTATGCTGACACACGACAAAGATATCTGACACAGATTTTCACACTCTGATGAACTGAATTGCTTACATATAATTGTCTTGCTAACATTTTGATATACAACAGAAAGGCCAGATATATGAATAAACAAACGCAACACATCTTTTCTCTGTCAGATGCTGTTGATTGCATGAGACAGATACCAGACAATTCTATACAGTTGATCATCGCAGATCCTCCATACAACATTAATAAGACAACATGGGATAAAATTAAGGACTACACAAACTGGGCAGCATGCGGATCAGGCGTAACATTTAATGTCTGCGTTCGCGTTGGCAGAAATTCTATTATCTGTGATAATGATCCGCAGACAGTCTTATATATAAAAAGGCAACAAGAACGGTTACAATCTTTTTCTTATGAATTTCATGATACTCTTTGAAAATTTTTATTTTCATTTTATCTTATATTAATCCATATTGTTTTAAACCAAAAAGAAGGGAGATGAAATTTATGAAGGTAAAAAAGAAGACATGGATACTGATTGTAGAAACAATAAGCTGCCAAGATCTGTCCTGCTACAGAAAGATTCTTTTTATCACAGCTCCAGATCCTCATCATGCTAAGGAAAAAGCCCGAAACTGGTGCGAGGGTGAACAGATTACATCAATTATTGCCATTCCATTCGATCCAAGTCGTATGGGAGATGCATTGATTGACAGCACTGTAAAAAAACTTTCAGAAAAACCATATAATATTGAAGAAGGAGAGGACTATTAATCCTCTCCTTCTTGATTAGTACCAGTTAACCGATTCATCTCTATAATCAGCTGTGCTATTTTCTCACTCATCATTTCTCTGACGGTATTTTCCATATATTTACAATCAATTTCATTCCCATTTGTAACCGGTACAGATATCATCAATTTCTTAATCTCTTTATTATTAAGCTTCGAGTTGTAATTATATCTCCCTCTTTTCGCCTTTTGAATTGCCCCTACAAAATATAGTCCAATAAATTTATTGAACTCACAGACAATTTCTTTCTTGGGAGTTAGAACTACCAAATGCGGAAAACCAATAAATGGCTGGTCCTGATAAAAAACTTTATTCTCATTAGTCGTACTGCTTAATGTCAATACGTTTCCAGGATTACTTGCTGGCAAATTACTGTACCCTTTAACCCCATTATCTCTGGCAGAGTTAGAAATTACTCTCACAGTTCCACTTGTATCACTCTCGCTTTCTTTTCTGGGATACTGAGATGATTTAACTGAAAAAATATCTTCTATTGCAAACATTTTCATCTTTGTTTCCGGTAATTTCATCCTTAAAACAAAGGAATGCAGCATTTGACCAAAATCAAACGCCATAAAGTCTGAAAGACATTCGTCGAGATCATCTATCTGCACATCTGAATCTTGCAATACATGCTTTTCATAAATCCAGTCATCTCCTCCATCACTGATCGCATCCTTTATTACGGGTATATTTCCAACAGATTTTCCCTGCTTATATGATTTCAGTGTCGGGAATATCTGACACATTTTTTCTTATGTGGTGAAAAAAGGTCATAGTACTTACAATACAGCATTCCCTTCTTGCTGATAGAATGAAAACACTTTGTGCAATCACACTTAATTGCAGATACTCGTCTTGTATTTTCGATTCTGCACATTGGCGTACCGGTTTTTCCACTTCTCATCTTGCTACCTCCTGTATGTTATAGTTTGCAATTGGATATGTAGGTATCCAGAGATAGTATGATGAATTTAAGCTACTTTGAACAGTCAAGGTATGTTAATAGCTGTTATTCTAATTGTACAGACCGCTGTTGAATATCATCCAATAACTATAAAGACTTTATAGTGGATCTACATAAGAACACTATTATCTACATACTGAGCACATTATTTTTAAGCCTATAAGAGTTGAAGTAATGTACAAAAATATTTAATACGCAGAAAAAGACTCGAAAGCCTTGTATTTACTGAACTACGGACTGTTTGGATCACATTTTTTTATGCTGAAATTTCTCTATTGTTATAAATAGCAATTGTTTACAATAATTTTTCTATAACTTCTAACATTTTTTTATCATCCCGGTTAGCCAATACCTTCAGTTTTCCTTCGCATTTTTCTTGAAACCTTTTCTTGGCATAAGATTTGCTTGACCTGGTTGAAAATTTACATACTGTATCCAACTCTTGAACAATTTCCTTAACATCCAGTACTAATGGCAAACCCTTATCTATTTCAAGATTGACTATTTGCTCCAGCACATCTTTAATCCATGAACATCTTGGTTTGTAATTCTCTTTTATTATTTTCCGTAATTGAGGACTTCTATTTTTACAATATTTTGTGTACGCTTCCTGAACATTTTTTTCAATAAATTCATAAAAGAATTGATTAACCTTTTCATCTGTTAGCTCCCAAACATTACTTGTCCCCAATTTTTCATCAATCTTCTTAGCTCCAACCAGTGTGATTTCAAATCTTAGATAATTATGTCCAACTAATATTTTGAACTTTTTCAATTGCTCAGTTTTGTCATATATTTTAATAATTAAAGTCTTTCCTTTTGATATTTTCATATATGTTTCTGGCTTTTTTTTATAATCTATGACTTTCTTTGATTGTAGACTCTTTCCCATATAATCAACTTCTTTTAACTGCAATCTGTTGGGCAGCAGGTACATCATCAAGCTAAGTGGTCTCGAATACTTTGAAAAATTATCATTAATAACAATTGTCTTATTGATTTCCAGGCTGTCATACTTAATATATTTCATATTTACAGTGATTCCATACTGATCGTACAAGAATTTTTTTGCTTCTTCTATCTTGTCAATATATTCTTTTATCGTATAGCAATTCAAATTATGATATTCCTCATCATTAATTGATAGTTGCATCTTTCCATATACACCTCCATATTGTGGCAATGTATAAAAAAAGTCGTCAAAATATTTCGTTTTTCCAATTTTTATACTAGAAATAAGATTTCCAGAAATACGAATATAATTATTTTGTCTTTCTTTTACAGTGATTATTCCCCTGTCTATTAAAGAATCATAATTTTTAATAGCAGTCACTTCGAAACCTTTTATACTTATTTTATCCAATAATGCATCTGTGTTTTTTATTAATTCCAGATTACTTCACTCCCTTTATTATTTTTCATTAGAATGAAGAAAAATTATTGTCTGTTTTTTTGATTAAAAGTATATTATTGTCTGTTAATTCAAAAATGAATTTAGCTACTGCTAAGTTGTTAAACACCATAAAGTCGCATCACCACAAAAAAGCTGCACCTTTCAAAGATGCAGCTTTTAAACAATCACAGATACATTTGTTCTATCTTCTTTTTCTCGGAATTATATTTATACACATACTTACTCAGGAAGTCTTCAGGCATGACGCTTCTGACATGTTTCAGTCGCAATAACAGCTCCCTCGGAGAAACACTTCCTACCGGATGAATCATTGCACTGTCTGTAGCTGTAAAGGCGACATAATATTCACCACCAACCAGTTCAGCAAGGCGCTCCTGTACTCCTGGATAAAACATGGCAATCGCTCCATTAATCTGTCTGGTCGTTGTGACTACCGGAACATCGTTTCTGCTGATTTGGAAATCTTCGCCATTTCCTACAGTTGCCATAAATGCTCCCCTGTCATATGGAGGATTGGTAGTATCCTCAGGCTTAAAATACATTCGAGGTAATGCCCCTAACATAGTATTCCTCATTGCTGTTTCCCACAACTCTTCCTCTGGAACACCCCAGCTTTCTATCGCTTCCCTGGGGCATATACATGTGTTGTAATTATGCTTATCTTCATACAGCAGAATATACAAAACAAGAGCAATATCTCCTATTCTCTTATATACTGCTGTCCGGAGTTCCGATCTTCGTTCATCAAAATTGACAGGACGAAGAACCATCCAGTCTTGCATTTGAGCATATTCTGCAAGATGCTCCATCCTCGTCTGTCCGCCCCGGCACATCTTGACTTTTTCATCAATGATTTGCAAAATATATTCCCAGCCGTTATTGCGATAAGCATCATACATTGATGACAGATCATATCTGACCGCTGTCATCATATCTTCCGCATGCTCCACAGTCATTTCCAGAAAATCTCCCAGCAGGGTGTCAGACTCTGTATGGAAATACCTCTCATTCACATCCTGAATCCACAGCCTTCCTTTTTCATCATCTGCGGCAGCCATTTCACCTTTGCAATGAATTGTAATATTTTCAGTCTTAAGATTAAGCTCCTTTTTGTTTACCAATTCCTGTGCAACTGTGTTTTTAAACTCTTCATATGTCATTACTAATTACCTCCGTTTTTTCTTTTGTTAAAATGTAGTTTCCTATTATTAAATAGGTTTAAATTGATAATTGATCGCATCTTCCGATCCTAGAAATGTATCTGTTTCATTTTGTTTTGCAATTTCCTTTCTCCTTTCGTTTTTTATCATTAATAACTTGAAAAAAAATGTAGTGAAATGAAGATTTGATTTTTCTAAAATTTTTTCGTTTCAAATGTATCAAAATTAACCCTGTGGTAAACTGTATTAAACGTTATATTATTTTCCGCGGATAGTAAGTTCAAATAGATATTAAAAGTAACTAAAGTCAAATTTAAGATTATTTCAGGAGGTACAACATGGAAAAAATATATGCATATGCAAGAGTTTCTACACCGACACAGAGATTAGAGCGTCAAATTAAAAACATCAAGGAATATTGCAGAGACCAAAAAATTGAAAAGATTTATACAGAAAAATATACCGGTACAAAAATTGACCGTCCACAGTTTTCACAGCTGCTCCGGATTCTCCATCCAGGAGATTCAATAATCTTTGATTCCGTCAGCAGAATGAGCCGAACCGCGGAGGAAGGATACAATCTATATATGGATCTCCTTCATCAGGACATTGATCTGGTTTTCATTAAAGAACCACATATCAACACACAGTATTACAAACGTATGCAGTCGCGCAAAATGGAGATTGCTAAGACAGGAAAAAAATCCGTTGATAATCTGCTCCAGGCTGTCTTAGATGCCATTACAGTTTTTCAAAATGAAGAAACTCAAGAAAAAATTCGCATCGCCTTCCAGCAGTCTGAAAAAGAGGTGACAGATTTACATCAAAGGATCTCTGAGGGAATCAGAATCGTGCAGCGTGAGAATTCATTTCTCCCCCCTTCCGAGCAGAAACAAATTGGTCAGAGGCGCGGCAAAAAGCTCATTACCAAAAAATCCCTTTCCATGAAGCCACTTATCGTTAAAATGTCCAAAAACTTCAATGGAAACATGTCTGATACAGAAATAATGAGTATTTTGAACCTGTCACGGAATACATATTATAAATATAAGCGGGAACTCCTTCAGAAATGACTGATAGAATGGTCATAACTCCATAGCAAAAAAACGAATTCGAATTCACTTTTTTGGCTTATATTTTA
>OLSA01001942.1_pt1 | contig 16291 bp, 9 predicted proteins | sample 1672731 | NCBI WGS metagenome assembly OLSA01 (sample SAMEA3136718, study PRJEB25190) | human gut metagenome | biome: human gut; feature: human-associated habitat; material: faeces | place: Austria | collected 2013
GGTTTAAGATTTTTCATCTTTACCCCCTTGACTTTTTATAGTTAGTCTATTCTTTATTTTTTTGCGGACACAGATATGCATAGTGACAGTAAGCACAGCTGTCATTGCAGATGCAGGCGAAATCGTCCTCCTCGCCCTTACCGCTGATTTCCTCGCACAGCTCTACTGCCTCCTGCAGGTACGATTTATCCAACGGCAGCTGCCAGACGCTCATATTCTGCAGAAAGTGCAGCTCAGCGCGCACAACTCTTTTGCCGGGGTACAGCTTTTCCGCAGCATCCTTATACAGCGCCAGCTGATAAGCATAACCCAGCTTAACCTCGTCAGGCTCCGGCGGCGTACCTGTTTTATAGTCCACTATTATCATATTATCAGCTTCATCAAAGGCCAGCAAATCAATGACGCCCTCAGCCGCCAGCTCCCGCTGCAACGGCTGTACAAATTCTAATTCACGCTTCTGCTTTTTGGGCAATGCTTTATACAAATCGCTGCTGATATAAGCATTAAACATACTCTTGGCCTGTGTTGCCGCAGCGCCGGGAGCAAATTTCTCCAGCGCAACGGCAAAAACAGCCTCCGCATTATAGCCATTATACAGCTCCAGCGCTTTGTGCACAATACTGCCGGTTACACTTGCCGGCAGCTCGTGCGCCTGCTCTCCGGCAACTGTCTGCTCCAGCTCAGGCACTACCAGAACCTGCTGGTAGTAATATTGACGCTGACAATGCAGATACGTCTGCAGCGCACTTGCGGTAAAGCAGGTGCGGCCGCAGGCTGCGTAGGCAGGCAGCGGTGCCAAGGCCAACGGTTCCAGCACCAGCTGCTGCTGCTCTCCCTGCTGCGCAACAGCCGGGCTTAAAGCAGCGGCACACAAAAGGCGTACCCAAGGACAGCTGCTTTCCTGCTTGTCCCAATCCACCTCGTATACTGCCTGCAGCTGCTGCCACCAGCCCTTGGCGGCAGGCAGGCCGATAACAGCCTCCGGCAGCTTTTCTTCCGCCACCGTACCGACCATTAAAAGCTGCTTTTTGGCACGCGTCATCGCAACGTACAGCAAGCGTCTGGCTTCTTCCTCTTCCAGCACCTTGTCGCGTTCCTTCGCCAGCTCGTAAACCCCACTGTTTTGCAGCTGCATTTCCTTATCGGGCACCTTAATGCCCAAAAGCCCCTGCTCGCCTTCCTTCCCCGGCAAATATTTGATAGATGCGGTATCGCCCTTCACTGATTTATCTAACTGCGGTAAAATAACCAGATCGAATTCCAAGCCTTTGGAATTATGTATCGTCATAATCTGCAAGGCATCATCGGCCTGTACGGTAGCGGCAGGCTCCTTGCTGCTGCTTGCGCGCAAATCCTTAACGTTTTGCAGCCATTCCGCCAGCGAAGCCTGCTTCGTTTGGCAATACTGCTGTGCCAGGCGGCGCAGCTTTTTGACATTGGCCAGCTTGCTGGGGCCGTTTTCCTGCTGCGACAGAACAAATTCCGGCTTCAGCTCGTCCCAAAGCTGTGCGAACAGCTCCGGCAGTGCCATCAGCGCTGCTGCCTGACGTAGGCTGCGTAAGCGTTCGGCAGCATGCATAGCCAAAGCCTGCTGCTCCGGCTGCAGGTTCAACTGCAGCTCACCGCTGCCGACAGCCTGCAGTACATCCCACAGCGGTTTATCATTTTCGGTCTGCCAGAAAAGCTGCGTCAGCGTTGCATCATCCAAACCGAAATAGTTGGAACGCAAAACACCTGCCAGCTCCAGGCTTGCGTAACGGTTGTGCAGCGCAGCCAGCAGATTCAGTATATCCAGAACCTCCTGCTGCTCATAAAAGCCCTTGCCCTTAACTACTACGCAATTTATGCCGTAGCCTTGCAGCGTCTGCCGCAAAATTTCGCAATGCGTCATTGCTCGCAGCAAAATAGCCTTGCTTGCTCCCGGCCTGAGCTGCGGCTCAACCTTGGGCAGCTCCTGCTGCAGATAGGCGGCGATTGCCTCTGCCTCCTTCTGCCATTTATCCTCTTTAGCGCCCAGGTCATCATCCTTGGATTTATACGGCACCTGCAGCAGGCAAACCTTGGCGCCGCCGGTGTTAGCACCATCGTGATGCTCCAGGCAGATTTCCTCCTTCGGCAAATCCATCAGCTGACAAAAGGCGGTATTGCAGCTTTCGACAATGCTTTGCGTGCTGCGGAAGTTGGTTTTCATGCCCAGGTTCTGTCCCGCATTTTGCGCGATATCCTCTTTTACCTTATTAAAAACGCTGACATCGGCATGACGGAAACGATAAATAGACTGCTTCACGTCACCGACGATAAAAAGATTATTCTTGCCGTCCAGCTTGTTACCGCAGAGCAGATAAATCAGCTGACGCTGGCGTTCGTTGGTGTCCTGGAACTCGTCCACCATAATATATTTATAGCGCTCCTGATACTTTTGCCGCAGTGCCTCATTCTTCTGCAAATGCTCTATGGCCAGCAAATCCAAATCATCATTAAACAGGACATTATTTTCCTGCTTGCGTGCGCTCAGGCAGGCATAAAACTCCTGCAGCACGGCAAGCCAATCCTGCACTAAATCGCAGCCCTTGGCGTTCAAAATTACATGGTTCAGCTCCTGACGCAGATTTTTTAAATTAGTCAGCTCCGCTGCCAACGCCTTGCCGCTAACCTTAACAACGCCAGACGCATCCAACAGGGAGCAGTCCGGCTCCGGCGCCAGCAGCTGCTTTTGCATTTCGTCCAGTAATCCTGCGGCCTCCGTCAACGTCTGGCGTCCCTTAGTCTTTGCCCCTAAAGCCTCACGTGCTTCTATTACCTCGCGCACAGCAGCAAACAGCTTCTGCTGCAGGGCCGGCAGCTCTTCCTTCGCCTTAAGATAAGGCTCTGCCAGATTATCTTCACGCACCAGCTCCGACAGCTTGTCCCCCAGCGCCGTAACCTGATTAACGAAGCTGTTGACGCCGTAGGTTTGCACCAGCCTGCGCAGGGCAGCCTTTTCCTTGATATTCTTGCGTAAATATTGCTGCAGCGTTTCTTTAAAAAAGTCCTGCGCTTCAAAATCCTCTAAAATCGTAAATTCCGGATCAAGCTGTGTTTCTACCGGGTTATCTCTCAAAATACGGCTGCACAGGCTGTGAATCGTGCTTATCGGCGCGCTTTCCACCTTCTGCAGATGCTCCTGCCAGCGCAGTCTTTCCAAATCATTCTGCGCCTGCTCCACGCATTCGCTGACAGCCTGACGCACGCGTCCCTTGATTTCGTCGGCAGCCTTGCGCGTAAAGGTTATCGCCACAATATTCGTGGGATTAACGCTCAAATCCGAGCGCAGAATTTGCACAAAGCGCTTCATCAGCACATAGGTTTTACCGCTGCCGGCACCGGCGAGCAGCGAAACATTGCTTTTAATCGTATTTATCGCCAAAGCCTGCTCCGGTGTAGGATTCTTACTCATCGCTCTCGCCTCCCTGTCCGCCGTCGCCGCTAACCAGCTGCACACGGCAAATATCGTGTAACGGGCAATATACATCGCAGCGTCTGCAACCTGCCAATGAAAAATCGCCTGCATAAATTCTTTCTATATAATCCTTCAGCAGCTGCTCCTTTTCCTGCTTAAAGCTATCCCAGGTCAGCTCTGCGGCGTTCTTCGGCTTTTTATACGGCAAGTCGCTGTTGCCCACGCTTTCCAGCAAAAAGGCACTTTTACGCTTGCCCTCCTTCAGCGAATAATAGCAGCCGCCGCTGACTGCAAGCTGCTCCTTGGAAAGCGCCGCCACCGCCAGCAGATACACCGGCAGCTGCAGGTCAAACCCTTGCTCCATAGCACTGCCTGTGGGAGGAGTGCCGCTTTTATAGTCCGTGATAAAGGCATGCTCGCCGTCGCTGTCGATTCTGTCAACTCTGCCGATGAGCGATACATCACTGCCGTCACTGAGCGTCAGGTACAAGGGCTTGCCGTTTTTGGAGCTGAAATCCCATTCTACGGCCTGTGGCGTAAAGCCGCCCCAACGCTGCTGGTCGGCATATTCAAAGCGTAGCCAGCGCACCAGCATACGCCAGAGGCGCTGCTTTTCTACCTGCCAGATATCCTCGTTTACGGAAGCAACGGTGCTGCTGCAATCATTGCGCGCAGCGGTGCAGACATCCTCAAAGACTGCTTCCAGCTCCTCCGTCAGGTCTTCCATAGTTTCGCCGATAATTTTGCTGCCAAGATAAGGCTCGACAAAATTCTTCAGCGTCTGGTGCAGAATATCACCGGCATCCCGCGGCTGCAGCAAATCATCCGCTTCCTCCGCCGCCTGCGCCAGCCACACCTTCTCCGCCAAAAAGCGGAAGGGGCAGGCAGCGTAAGCCTCCAGTCTGCTCGCACTGAAACGGCTGCCGATTTGCTTACGCAGCAGCTTCGTCGGCAGGGAATTTTGCAAATCGCCGTTATATTCCGGCTGCTGTGCCTTACGCAGAATATCCGCTTTGGCTGCCAGCTGCTGCTCCGCAGAGGGAGCCTTTTGCCCGCTGAGCTCTGCTATTTTCGGCAAATCCGCAGCAGCAAAGCGCTTGTCGCTGTACGCCTCCTCCGCCGAAGCAACACCGAAATCAGGCAGCGTCTGCGCCTTCACATAGTCCTTGTCCAGACGCTTTTCCTCACTTCCCGGCTGCAAAAACAGCTTCCAGATTTCCTCCAGATAGCTGCTGGCCAGGCTTTCGCCAACATCCTCATGCCAGGTGAGGATAAGCTCCTTTTGCGCCGCACACACAGCCTGAGCAAAGAAATAGGCATCCTCATCAAAGGAGGAGCCAACCGTGGGCAAATCATAGCCTGCATCCGCCAGCTGCTTGCGTTCCGTATCGTTATAAATCCAGTTTTCGTTTTTAGCCTGCGGGAACTCGCCCTCGCGCAGGCCCATAATATACACGCTGTCAAAGCTCAGGCCCTGTACGTTGCCAACCTCCGTAAAGAGTACGCCGTCCCTGCGGCCGAAGCGCAGAGTAAGCTGCACCTGCCCCAAAGCCTCCTGCAGCAGGCTGTTCCATTGGCTCAGCGTCAGCTTGCAGTCACTGTTTTTAGCCACCTCGTAATCACGCACCAGCTGCTGCACAGCCTTCAGCACAGCATCCTTACTGCGCAGGCAGGCCAGCATAAAGTCAAGCGGCACGCCCTTCTTATGCAGGCTGCCCAGACGCTCTTCCAGCGGCAGCGATTGCACAAGCTGCGTCAGCTGCTCGGCATATTCGCTGATGGTAGCCTCCGCTTTAGTGCTTTCTATAAAAGCATCCAGCTGCTGCCACAACTCCGTTGCATCCCCCAGCAGTTCGTTTGCCTTCTGCATAGCCTCCTGACGTGTTTTGAAATACGTTTGCGTGCGCAGGCTGCTTGCCGTTTCCACATCCACATCAAAGAACAGACGCAAAAGCTCACAGCTCAGCAGCTCCAGATAGGCCGCTGCCGCCTCACGTCCCCTGCCTGCGGCAGTAAGCAGCAGGCGCAGCATAACAGCCAACGGCTGCGACACCAGCGCAGTTGTCTGCGGCAGGCTCACCGGCACACCGTATTCATCCGCCAGCTGGCGCAAGCCGCTGTATAAGGAAAAGTCGCGCACGGCAACAACAATGCGATTGGCAGCGCACTTTTCATGTGCCAGCTGCTGCTTGATTCGCTTCAGCACCCAGCGCATCTCCTGCTCATCGGAGGCAAAGCAGTAGCTTTCCACACCCTCCGCAGGCACCGGTGCGGGCGCATGCCCCAGGTGACGCAGCTGCCGCATAGCAACGCCTGCCGGAGCTTGTCCCAATTTCTCTGCCGCAATGCTTGCAACAGTCGCGCCAAGAATTTTCAGCGCGTTGACGGTGTTCGTGCTCGCGCGCATAAACTTGGTAATTGATTCATACTTGGTCTTTTCGTCGGAGCTTACCCTGCGTCCTTCGTAGCTCATGCTGATTACCAGATCATCCACATGCTTTGCCAATGCCTGCAGAAAGTTTATCTGCACCTGATCAAGGCTAAAGAAATCGCAGATATAGATATGCTTCCAGGGGATTTTGCAATCCTGCTTCTCCAACATCTTCTCTGCCAGACGATACTTGCCCTCCAGGTCGTACCAGTTATTGTTTTCCAGATATTGACGATAAAGCAGATAAAAATTACAGACACCCAAATCCTTGCCCTTCAGCTCATCCTCCTCAAAGGATTTTTGGATTTGGCCATAGATATCCTCTTTGGTAGCACCGCAGCGCGAAAGCTGGCTTACGAGCGAGGTCATGGCCTTCACAAAGCCTGTTTTATGCGCCAGCGAGCCGAAATATTCCAGCTGCTTGTGCGTAGTCATACCGGTAAGCTGCTTGTTTTCCATCATATAGTCGATGATATCCTGCACAATCAGCTCCTGACTGCGACGGCTCAATTCCTTGTAATCGGTACCGCCGTTAAGGTTCATCAGCTTGCCGGCCAGGGTATCCATGCCCATGGTTTCTACATTAGCGTACTTGCTGCGCACATCGTCCGTCAGCAGGCGGTTGGGCAGCACCAGCACGCCTTCGCCCAACGGCTGCTGCGAAAGCTTCTCTACCAGCTGCGAGCGCAGGCTGCAGCCGAGAGGTACATAAATCAACTTTGCCATAACAATCTCCTTCTGTTTATCCTTCAACGTAATATTGCTCAAATCTTTATAATGCTTATTATACCATAAGCGACTGTCAAAGATTGTCTATTTGAGGAACGGATTTTTAGGGAAAGAAAAAAGGCTGCCACTTGACGTGACAGCCTCCTGAAAATACAATATTATGCTTCGTATTCAGCTAACTTTGCAGCAGCCTTCGGGCAGCCTTTAGCTGCAGCCAGCTCGAAGTAGGTCTTAGAGCAGATTTTGTGGCCCATACCCAGATATTGCTCGCCCAGCTTGTACATGTCTTCTGCATATTCAATGTCCTTCAGCTTTGCGGCAGCCTTCGGGCAACCTTTGGCAGCAGCCAGTTCGAAGTAAGTTTTGCCGCAGATGCAGTGGCCCATGCCCAGATAATGCTCGCCCAACTTGTACATATCTTCTGCATATTCCATGTCCTTCAGCTTAGCAGCAGCTTTCGGGCAGCCTTTGGCAGCAGCCAGCTCAAAGTAGGTCTTGGAGCAGATGCAATGGCCCATTGCCAGATAATGCTCGCCCAGGTCATACATATCTTGTGCATATTCCATGTCTTTCAGCTGTGCGATTGCTTCCTCGGAGCCTTTAGCGGCAGCCAGCTCCAGATATGTTTTACCGCTGATGCAGTGGCCCATACCCAGATATTGTTTAGCAAGCATCAGGCAGCCTGCTACATATTCTTTTTCTTTAGCTTCGGCAGCAGCGATTTCCTCATCGGTAACGCCTGCTTTTTCTTTGAACCATGCCATGATAGCGTCCATGTCTTCAGCCTTGTGCAGCACGCTTCTGAATTTATAGTCAATCACCTTGGTAGTATACAGGTACTCAACACCCAAATCCAAGTCAAAATAATCCAATCCGAAAAATGTCAGAATACCATCAATAACAACCTCAGCATTAGCAGGATCCTTAGCCAGCTTAGCAATTTGTAAATACTTTTCAGCAACAGTCGTCATTTAAAAAACCTCTCTTTTTCATTCTTTTGTAAGAATAATCAATTATTAGTTCCTTCGGAACCAATATAATCATATCACGATTGAAATTAATTATCAACTATTATATGGGAAATGGTAGGAAAATGGGAGATGGAGGGGAAAGATTTTGCTATGCTGCCTTTTGCCTCTTGGCATATTCGTGATTTTGCTTTGTTGGCGAATACGCTGATTAAAATTCTTGCGAGAGGTGTAGGACAGAACGAAGTTGCCAGAACTCTTGTCAAATGCCGGTTGGTGTGTTATAGTAAAGTTATTTTTGGAGGCTGGCTACCTTCTTGAAAGCCTGATTACCGCTTGCGATTTTGTATGTTAGCGCAAAGCGACACTAAGAGGCTCCCCTTGGGGGGAGCTGTCACCCGCTAGGGTGACTGAGAGGGGACTGCAGTTTTTACACTTGATAGTCATCACCCCTCTCCGCCTCGACAAGCTCGGCACCTCTCCCCAAGGAGAGGCTTTTTTTGTTGCTTGCGGTTTTGTACGAAAAAAAGACCTGAAGCCCGTATTCTTGCGGACCTCAGGTCTTTTCGTTTGCGTAAAATTATATTGAATTAGATAAAAATAAGGCGTTCTACCGTACTTTGGGTAGAACGCCTTGAGTTTAATGTGCTCTTATGCTGTCAGCTTGGACGCCAGCTCACGCACCTCTGCTTCCGAAAGCTTAGAGTGACGCACGGTGAATTCGATGCTCATGCCGTCTGCAAGGAGGCCTTTGGCAAGCTCGACTTTGTTTGCTTGTGCTTCTTTAGCAGCTTTTTCTGCTGCTTTCATAGCAGCTTCTTTTTCTCTCTTTGCAAGTAATTTTTCAAATACATCGCCCATATTCGTCAACCCCTTTTCTGTTTCCTTAAAATATCTTGCTTTTTCAGCTAATCCCGGATAATACATATCATCTGGATTACTACAATTAAAATCATGCATCAGACGTCCGAGTGGTGTGTTATCCTTAATTTTATTATTTACATAAATGATGTGCGAACCATCAGCAAAAGCTGCATTGTTTTCTTCTATTTTTCTGCTGATGTGGTATAGCGGCAACCCGCCCTTCAGCACGTCATGCTGCGTGATAAAGATAACGTAATTATCCGGCAGCTTTTGGTATACTTCACCCTTTGGCAGGCTGTGAGCATCCAGCAGACTCAGATGATAGCGTGCTCTGTGTGCTGCAGCGCCACTGCTGCGGTTCTGTACTTCTACATTGAAGCGTCTGCCGTTTTCTTCCTGCGCCAGAATGTCCAGCTGCAGGTCATGTCCTGACAGGTTTTTCAGCTTCTGCTGCGTTACTGCTTTTATTACCTTTATCTTATCATTATTTAAGATAATTCGCAACAACAACGCTGTACGCTCCGTATCATTTTCGAAGACCTTATTCATGAAAATATCATCCATTAAAGTTAACTTGGCAATGGATTCTCTAGTATCCTCTCTCAGATTTACCATTCGTTCAGCTCCCTTCTTAACAAAAAACGCCTTATGTACTGCTCAATAATACATAAGGCGTTCGTGACGCTGCACCGGCCTGCTCTGGGCAGGTGTGCAAAATCTTATGGGTTTATATTATCAGATAATTGCGATAATGTCAAGAATAGTGTGAAAATTCTTTAATCGTGTTTGAGAAATAAGGCGTTCTACCGCAGTTGGGTAGAACGCCTTTAGTGTTTAATTGCTTATTTACTTTTACAAGTGCACTATTTCACTCTGTCCGCCAGTTTTTCGTTAACCAGCTTTTGTAGCTCGCCTCTTTCTGCATAAGGCAGCGTATCCTCGCAGAAGAAGTTTCGACGGCTGATGTTTTTTGCCCCTTCATCAAAACCAAAGATATAGGACATCGTGATATCATAGATAATCTGCGTTGGTGCAAAGCCAAACACCTGACATTCCAGAATGTGCTTAACGCGTTCTTTATCATCCGGAATAATGGACTTCAACACCTTGTTGCGATACAAACGTTTGACTATCTCCGTAATATACAGTCCTGACTTCATGTAGAAGTCAACAAAGGTTTTATCAGGAGATTCAAAGATATGCGGTTCTGTTTCCACCAGCTGGTCTACCATCATCTGCACAACCTTTTTGGGCGTAAAGATTTGGTTTGTTTTTTGTGGTGGGATATAGTCAAAGATATCCTCTTCGCTGGCTTCGGCAAAGTAATCTGCTAACTCGCGCTTTTTGTTTAAGAATTCCTGCACAGAGCTGTCAAAAACATCTTCAGCAAAAACACCACCGGGGAATTTTTTCTTTTCGCCGGTTTCTTCATCGGTATATTCAAAGCCATCGCGCAGCATTTTGAATTCATCGACAGTAACACTGGTTACATCTTTAAAAACTTTTTCTTCAGGATAGGTTTCAAAGTTTTTCAGGACGAGTTTATCATCGCCATAGGCCATGATAAAGCTGGGAATTGTACGTGCAAAGCCACGCAGTCTGTCCCTGATATCGCCCTCAAAACTACGCATTTTCTTTTCTTCTTTTTTGGTTTCCTGCTCCTTGACAACCTTTTGCGCACTTTCGAATATTACTTCCTGTGTACGCTTTTCCATGGTTTCGTTAAACTCCTGCGTAGCCTGCTGCACCTTTTCTGCATGTTCTGCCTGTACCTGAATTTTTTCGGCTTCGGTCGTTGCTTTGGCAAGCTCATGCTGCAAATCAGCTTCCAATACCTTCTTTTTATCGGTAAATTCTTCAGCTACACGCTTCAATGCTTCTTCCGCTTGCTTTTGTACCTTTTCTTCAATACGCTTGCTTTCTGCCTTGGTCAGGCCATAATCGCTTTGCGCTTGTTCACCATAGATACCATCATGCAAAGTTTCGGCAATTTTCTGCGCCAAGCTTACCGCCATTGCTTCTTCCGGTTTAGTGTCATCGCCAACTTCCTTATACGGCTCCAACGGTTTTACAGGCACTTCTTCATAAATTTTTTCACCGAATATAGCATTGGTTTGGTTGACTACAGTTTCCTGCGGTATTTCAATATTACCGTTTTCGTCAACCGGAACTTCCTGCAATTCTTCATGGTCCAGCTTTTCTTTGCGGCTTCCCTGCTCTTTGACAGGTTCCATTTTGTTCAGAATCTCGACTACTTCTTTCGGTGCGTTAAAGACAACACCAATGTTACTAAAGAGCATATTACTCATAAAGCCACGGCGGATTACTTCTTCGGTTTTGATTTTCAGCGGAATGGTCAACACCTTGGCTGCGTCCACCTGCTCCATTTTACCGTCCTGATCTTCAGCAAAAACGGCAAAGAAGTTCAGCAGGCGCTTGATGTTTGCTTCGCGCTCACTCTTTGTACCACCGCCTCCGGAAGTTCCGGAATAAAGACTGTTGGCAAATTCGTCAAAGATCATCAAGGTGCGCTCAGGTGCAAAATCAAAGATGTAGGCGTTCTCCTTTTGATAGAGCTTGCCGTCCTTTTCAAATTTAAAGGGGTTCTGCGCTCTGAAGGCAGCCTGAATATATTCCGCCGGGCTTTTCATGTTGCTGAGCATGAAAACCGCTGTCCATTCGGGGATGGTGACGCCTGTTGTAAGCTGGCCTACGCTTAAGGTAATAGTTTTGTCGTGGCTTTTGATAGCTTCACGCACCTTGTCAAAGCTGCGCTTGCTTTTGGTTGCGTCGTCTTCTTCAAGTCTGCCGTCACCTGCTGCCAGCACTATTTCGTATTTTTCAAACACAGGGTGCTCTTTGAGCATTTTGGCCAATGCTTTGGCACTGTCAACACGTTCCAAAAGCCAGAAGGTGTGTGCCAGTTCCTTACGCAGTTCCGGTGTAGAAAAGGGGAATTTTTCCTGCTCTACCAAGGCATCCAAGAATTTTTTTACTTCGTTTTTATGGATAAACTGACCACGTTCATTTGTCTTGAAGAATTCGTTCAAATCGAAGGCAAATTCCGTTTTATCGTCGTCGGATAAATCAATACCGCGATTTACCTTGTCAATGGCAATCTGCGACATCTGATAGGTGCACATGTTCATGCGCGGCATGCAGGCATAGGGATTGAGTGTTTCCTCATGCCAATTATCCTTTGCTTCCTGCTCGTCGCTGAAGGTCCAGTTAAAAATCTGTTCCTGCGCAAACTTGCCCATAGCTACCGCTTTAAACGGTGTACCCGAAAGGTGCAGGGTAAATTTGCGGTTGATTTTGTCAAAGGCTTTATCCGTTTTATGAGTATCTACACCCTCATGCGCTTCGTCGATGATGAGTAAATCCCAGTTATTTTCCGCAATCCATCTGAGTTTTTTAATATCACCGCCAAAGTAAACCGAGCCTTTTAAATCCTGCAAGCTCAAAAAAGCTACCATGCGCAATTCCTGATTCTTATCTAAAACCTTCCTTTGCTCATCTAAAAATTGATCTCGTGTAAGCGTTGCTCTTTCTTTGAGGGAATCGGTGGTGCTGACGAAGCGGTAATCCGTTTGCCAGGCGATGAATTTTTCAAAATCATCGAACCAGGAATTGGCGATTGCCGGACGATTGGTGACGATGAGCACCATGCGTGCGTCCATTTTACGCATAAAGTCATAGCTTGTCAGTGTTTTGCCAAAGCGAGGTTTAGCGTTCCACAGGAATTCTGTTTTTTCCTTTTCACCGCTCTGCAGGCATTTTTGGTAGTAGGCATATGTTGCGTCTACTGCCTGCTGCTGTTCGCGGCGCAGGATGTAGGTAAGCTTATTCTTAGCCTGTACGTGCGAATAACTGCGGGCAGCAAACTTCCACAGCAGTTGTTGGGACGTAGGACCATCGATGTTGAACCATTCGGTGTTAGGTTCACGCTTGATGTCTTCAAAGCGTTCCAAGTAGTCATGGAAATTGTGGTCTGTAAAATATTCTCCGCTGCCGTCCGTATAGCGTGCTTCCTGCTGCCATTCAATGTTAAAGCGCACGTCCGCGGTTTTGGTCTGCTGTTCGATACGCTTTTTGACGGAAGGCTGCTCGGTGTAGCCTATCTTCGTCCAACCGTTGTGACGAACGATTTCGGGAGTGGTATAGGCGTAGATTTTGGGGATTATGTTTGCGTAGGGGTTGATGTTGATTTGCATAGCCATTTACGCCATCTCCTTTACATGAGTTTCGATAAAGTTTATTTCTTCGTCAGACAGACCGTATTTTTTGTAAAGCTGCAGGTCAATTTCATGAATAGATTTTGACCAGTCAATGTCCGAATTAGGGGTGAAGTCTTGGAGGGGAACAAACATCCAAGTAGATTTTTTGTTATCCTGCGTTACTTTCAGTATACCTAACATGGTTCTTAAAAACTTGGTTTTTAAATAAGTTGAAAGGTTCTCAGCCTCTAATTCAGTATCAAAAACACCAACACTTATAAAAGTTTGAGTGTGTCCCATATCGACATAACCTATAGCATTAGGAGCCATAGTCTCGCCAAAAATGCCACTTCCACTAGATTTAGGAATAAACACCTTATATTTTTCTAAATTGTCATGTTCTCTAACATACTCTTTTTTGATATATTTAACAGTTCGTTTTTTATCTTCTAATCCAAAAACAGCCACATAATCTCCAGATTCCATTACATCTGAGTAATCGCAAAAAATATTTGTCATTTTTAGTCTGTCAAAAACATTTGATGTTAAATCATTACTATGCCCTTTTGACATCAATTGTTCTACTTCTGGATGTTCCTTTAAAAGTACATTAGAAAATTTGTAACTTTCAGGAGCATATACAAAATCACTTAACGCATTAAATTTTTTTCTTTTGTCCACTTCATAAGCGACAACTTTATGCAAAATATCGTTCAGTTCAGCATATTTAGTAAATACACCTATACAACCACACTTAACAGCAGCATTTCTTAAAGTAACAGCAACACCACCTTTTATCTCAGATGGTGGCGGAAATACTTTTTGTGAATCAGGTTCATAGAATACTACTTTCAGATATTCATCTTCCAGCATTTTCTTATTCCAATCTTTGGGAGTTTTACCAGCGTTAAACAAAAAGCGTGCTGGCGTAATCAATGTAACCAAGTTACCAAGTTTATAAGATTCCGTCATAAACTTATCATAAACCGGCTTATCACTAGTATTTTCGCTAGTTTCTTGATACGGCGGATTGCCAATAACCACATCAAACTTAAAATCCTTACTCATAACATCCTCGCTCCCTTCACCGTCCAACATATCCTTAAACAATAAAACCTTGCCTGTAGACCAATTCTTAAGCTTGCAATAAACACCGTTATGCAAATTAATGTTATCCTTCAAACAGCCTTGGCACTTTTGTCGCTCATCCTCATCTACATCGCAGGGGCTCACGCTGCGCTTTAAGGTGCGGGCGCTGAAGTCCTTTGCTAAAAAAAGGTTAGGCGATACTGCCTGCCGTTCTTTTTTATAATCATGGCAACTATTGGGGACAACTGCCTTCAAGCCATCCATCTGCCAAATATTCCACGAAATTATTTCCGCAAAATGCTCCAGCATTTCCATGTCCAAAGCATCGCCAAACTTGGCAGCGTAATAATCGGCAACAGTAAAAAGCAAGTTTTCCCTTGCCAGCAAAATGTTGTCACCGGCCCATTCAAAGCCATAAATACTGCGCACCGCCAGTGTCGCCAGCTCCAGCCAACGCTTTTTGCCTCTTTCCCTGTCCTTAAGGTTGCGGGTGCGCTCGTTAACCACACGCAGCTTTCTGTCCAGCAAGCCAATACGTTTTGCCAAAGGCACTATTTCGCCCGTCATGGTGTCGTAACGGCTGGCAAGATACGGCGCTTCACCGCAGGTAATTTCCAAGCGCTTGCTGGCAATGTAAGCTCTCCAGCCATCTGCGCCATCTTCACCGGAAAAGGCAATTTTGCCCTCAGTTGCCTGCCAATCAGTCCCGTTTTCGGTATTAAAGACGTTTTCACGTCCAAACCAGGCATTATCCGCAAGGTTATTCTGCTTGTTGCAAATCCATAAAGGGGTGAACACCTCTGCCATATTGCGGGTGCGCGCTCCCTGCTCTTCCTTGCTTTTGAGGGCGCGCGGTTTAATCAAATTGCCATGAGCACCGGTAATCGCCGGTAAGGTAATTTCATCATCCGCTGCAAAGCCAATGCCAAGATCCTTGTAATCGTCTGTCGCCCAAAGGATGTTCTTTCCTGTGCTGCGGTCTTTAAGCAGGATAAGCAATATATTTTTGTCTAATTCTGCTAAAGCTGTTTCCTGCACATCAGCAGACGCTTGTTTTTCTTCGCACATAAAAAACCTCCAAGGCTGAGAAATTTTGCATCAAATTTCCCCAGCCCCGGAGGTTGGAAAGTTTATTTTAACTACCACCCGAAAAATGTCCCCGGGGGGGAGTTGAATGTCCATTATTTAATTTTAGCACAAAAAAATTAAAGCGTCACGCATTTTCAGTTAATTCTTGCCAAACTTGTTCTACCAAGCCAACTCTCCCTCAATCCTCCCCCTTCCTGCTCCACTTCCTTTGCGTCACCCGCGCCAACTCCTGCAGCAAATACTCCGGTCGCACCTCAAAAATAGCAGCCATCTTAAAAAAATTCTCCATAGTCAAAGGCAGCCAACTGTTTTCAATCCTGCTCAGCGTAATGCGTGACATCCCCAACAGCTTCGCCATATCATCCTGTTTAATGCCCCGAGCCGTGCGGTACGAGCCTATCAGCACTCCCAGCTCCAAAAGCTCCTCGGAAAAATCAAGCTCCCCAACCTCCTGCGCCTGAAAAGTTCTGCGTCTTTTTAGCATACTGTCACCTCAAAATATCACTATTTTGCTAACAGCGTATTACAAAAAGAGCAGCGAAAACGTATATGTAGCATATCTGATACATATACGAATCTTTTAAATTTTCCGTGATATAATAACCCCATCAAGAGCTTGATGCAGTACAACACAGAATTCTGCTATACGCGGCATTGCGACCGCCACAGAAAGGAACTGGACAATATAAAAATACCGCCGAAAAACAAATTCAATCATACGCCTACGCAGCTGAAAAACCTGCTTATGGCAGCACAACGCTTTGAACAGCCTGCCATTGACAAGCTGTGTGCAGACTTCACTCCCTTAATCAACAAGGAGGCACATCGTCAGAGCGTGTTTAATGCACTGGGAGAAGATGCCGTCAATATCGCCTGGGAAATCTTTCTGGAATTTATTCATTCCTACAAAGGCAATAATTACCGCCTGCTGCCTGGACTGATTCAAAAGCATCTGCATTACCGTCTTTTAGACAGGCTGCATCAAAAAGGCTGCCTGCTTGATTGTGATGCTCTGGATGCCGACGAAACCTTTGCAGATACGATTGCCGATAAGCACGATTATATTGCAGAAGCAGATACCAGACTAAGTATAAATGCTGCTGTCAGCAAGCTGTCTGACAAGCAGCAGACTGTCATCCGTGAGCTGTATCTGCATGACAAGGATATAAAAACATTTACCGGCAGTACCGGGCTTAACGCGCAGACATGTTATACACATAAAATGCGTGCTTTAAATATTCTCAAAAAACAGCTTGCAGGTTAATTATTATGCTCCCTCGCCTGAGGGAGCTTTTTTGCGTTTAGTAGCATATAGGGATTTTCACGCTCTACTGCTACCCTAGTTTACATCTATCCTTTAGGTAGTATTATTTAGAACAAGGTTACTACTAGCTTACGCTAGTAGCTTTTATCAACGCAGAAGAAAAAGCGAGAAAGAAAACCAACAAAAGAAAGAACGAAAAAG
>OLSA01001947.1_pt1 | contig 16237 bp, 14 predicted proteins | sample 1672731 | NCBI WGS metagenome assembly OLSA01 (sample SAMEA3136718, study PRJEB25190) | human gut metagenome | biome: human gut; feature: human-associated habitat; material: faeces | place: Austria | collected 2013
ATACCCGGGCAGATCGTACATCCAGGTTGCACGCAGCAGCACAGCATCGGGCCGGGCATCCAGCACGCGCTGTTCGGCTTCCAGCTTGTGGCAGCCATAGACATTGGCTGGGGAAAGAGAAAGCGTTTCGGGCAGAGGGCCGCTTCTCTTACAGCCAGCGTATACCTGATCGGAGCTGAACGCCAGCAGCTTTGCTCCGGTTTCAGCAGCCGCTTTTGCAATCCATTCGGGCAGCAGGACATTCGCCCGGAGTGATTCTTCCGGATGGCTGGCACAATAGGCTGTATTGGAAAGAGCTGCGGTATGGACGATGACGTCCGGCTTTTCCCGGGCAATCAGAGCACGCACAGCGGCTTCATCAGAATCGGCGGAAAATCCATGGGGAAATGTGCAGAGCTCGTACCTCCCACGCCACTGGTCGAGGATACGAGCCCCTACAAAACCACCGGCACCCGTTACCAAAATCTTCCTCATACAGAGTTTCCCCCTTTAGTGGACAAGGAAGAACTCCAGCACCAGCACCACTGCACAGCAGAGCACCGAGACGGGGAAGAGTCCGGCACCCATCCAGGCGGCAATGATGCCCACTACCAACGCGGCAGCACCGGCAAGAGGGCTCTGGGTGGCGTTGACAATGGCAGGGAACGTCATGACTGCCAGTGTGACATAGGGCACATAGTACAGGAACGACTGAACGAACCGGTTCTTGATGGGTTTGCGGATCAGAGTAAGCGGCAGGATGCGGATCGCATACGACACCAGTGCCATGACCGCAATGTAAATGTAGTTGTTATGCGTCATGTTCCGCCTCCTGATCCTTGACCGGGAACAGCACCGCAGCCGCACTGGAAATAAGTACGGTGAGCAGGATGGTCCGGGTGCCGTCCGAAAGTATCGAGACACCCGGCAGATAGTTGCAGGCAAAGCTCAGCGCAAAACTGATGGCCACCAGCATGGCCACCACCTTATCCTTGCGGGCAGGCGGGATGATGATGGCAAGGAACATGCCGTACAGTGCAACGCTCAGGGCGCTGACCGCACGCAGCGGCAGCAGGTTGCCGGCAACGATGCCCAATGCCGTGCCGGATGCCCACGCCGGGGCTGCCAGCAGGATGGCACCGTAAGTATAGCAGGGGTTCAGGCTGCCGGGCCGTGCAATGGTGATGCCAAAAAGCTCGTCTGTCACATCATAACCGATGAGCAGCCTGTGCCAGAAGGGTGTGCCCGGCGCAAAGCGCTGGGCCAGTGCGCAGCTCATGAGCAGATAGCGCGCATTGGCGATCAGTGTGATGATAGCCACTTCCAGATAGGTCGCATTGGCCATGATGATGGCAAATGCAGCGTATTCGCCTGCCGAAGCGTTGTTCAGCAGGCTGACCAGAAAGCCCTGAAACGGGGTAAAACCTGCCCGGCGGGCCGCAATGCCCAGCGAGAAGGAAACAGCAAAATAGCCCAGCGCAATGGGAACGCCATCCCGCATGCCCTCACAGAAAATCTTTTTGCTGAAAGCCCAAACCGGCCTTTCTGCATTGACAAGTTCCGGGGCAAGGAGCTTACTTTTGGAATTCATCTTTGTTTTTTTACTCCTTTCCTATTTCAAACACCGCTTTTTATTATACTCTCCCGCACACAGAGAAGAAAGGGCTTTTTCACTTTCTTTTCGGCATAAAAAGAGAACGCCGCCTGAAAAGGCAGCGTTCTTCGTCGATTTATGCGCCCGGCACCAGAAAATGCATCGCCTGCGGCAGGACCTGCGTACCGGCTTCCAGCCCATTTGCCGTCAGGATCTGTGCCGGTGACACATGGAACCGTCTGGCAATGCCGAACAACTCCTCCCCTGCCTGTGCATAGTAGATGCGCAGTGCGATCTCCGGGTCCGGAGTCGTCAGCGGTTCGCCCAGCTCAATGCTGCCGATGCCCGGATGTGTGCTCCGGCAGAGGATGGCTCCTTCGGCACGGACGGTGACCGTCACTTCCAATGTGCCGCCAGTGCAGCTGCACTGGATGTTCTCGGTGCTCAGCCAGCATTCCGGGCTGAACTGTGCACCCGGCGGGGCTTCTACTGCAAGCGGAAAGACAAGCTCCAGTGTTTTTTCGTAGCTTTCCAGCTCGGCAAGACTGTTCTCGGCAAAGGCGGTGGCAACGGCACGCACCGTAAAGGCCCAGCCGTCGCGGTAAGGTGTTACCTGCGCCGGTCCATAAGACACAAAGCAGGCGTGCAGCTGAGCATCCGCATCTGGCAGCGGCCCGGAGGCCGTGGAAGATGCTGTCTCGTTCAGCATACAGGCAAGATCTTCTGCTGCCAATTCCTGCGGCGTGACGGCGGTTTCAAACTGCGTAGAAAAGGCATCCGCTACGTATTGCAGCTGGCAGGGCCGCCATGCGTGCAAATGCATCATCACGCTGGCTGTCAGTTGGCCGCTGGCTTCCTGTTCGCCCTCCGCAAGGGCAAAGCCCACCGGTTCCAGCACGCACATGCATCTGCAATCCTCTGCTACGCCTTCCAGATCCACCACCTGATTGAACGGCAGGGATGCCGCCTGACTTTGCAGGCTGCTTTCGCCTTCCGCGCGCCAGGCGCATTGGGCACGTACCTCGCCCTTGACCACCGCCTTGCCCGCCAGCAGCTTTACCTCCCGCACGGCGGCGCTGCCGGTAATATCCAGAATGGCTGCGGGCGGCTTTGCAAACACAAGCTCCCCTTCCACAGTGACCAGCTTTTCCAGCACCGCGGTGCTGCGCACGCCGTTCAGCGTCTGCAATTTCTGTTCAATGCCGCCATCGGCCAGCGCCGTGATCAGTTCCTGTTTATCCTGTGTATGGATAGTAACCACAAGACCATAGGCTCCGCGCACCTCGATGCGGTGCGGGTTTACCGCCCGGCAGTTGAGGTATTCGGTCTGCCCTTCTACCATGGCCATCCAGCTGGTGAAGGAGAATTCCGGCACCTCCAGCTGCTTTGTAAACGGCAGCTTCTGCTCGGTCTGGCAAAGCCCGGCCCCGTCCTCGCCCTGATAAAACACAGTGCAGCGCAGATAGCCTTCCAATGTAAGCCGCCCGGGCTGCAGCTGCTTTTGCAGCACCACCGGTTTTGCAAAGCATTTGACCAGCTTGAACACCGGCGGAAGATAATCTGAAATCAGGATCTCGGTTTCCAGCGGAAGTTCTGCCTTGACGGTGCAGCTCGTGCCTGCCTGCGGCAGCGTATCCCGAAAGATCTTCAGTTCCATGCAGTGTGCTCCTTTCCCTGTCCGTCTCTACTGGAAAGGTATGCACATGCTTTGCAGGATATGCGCGCAAAAAAGGCACCGTGCAAAACGCACGATGCCTTTGGGCCTTTTGAAACAATCAGATCGTTTTGCGCAGGACAGCCGCCTGCATTACATGGTATTTCTGCATCAGCCGGACGGCAGCCGATGTGATCTTCTCGCCGCTGACCACAATGGGGATCGCAGGCGGGCAGGAAACCGTCGGCATAGCGCAGATACGCCCCACCGCCTGCTCTGTGGGCACCTGCTCCTGCGGGGCAAACACGGCCTGCCGGATGCTGCAGCAGGTGTGCAATTCGTGTTCCAGCTCCAAAAGCTCACGATCGTTTTTTTCCGGGATCGGGAACGGTCCTGTAAGGTTTTCCACAATGTGGAGAACGGCAGAAGTCAGCCGTTCAAAGTCCTGCGGCGGATTTGCCGGGGTGAACATCAGCACAAGGTAGCGGGGGTCGGCATATTCGCACTCCATCCCGTTTTGCCGCAGATGGTCGGCCAGTGCCTGCCCGGTCAGGCCCAGCGCCGCTGCGTCCAGCGTCAGCTTCATGGGTTCCCGGGCGGGACCGTCCAGTGCCAGCTGCAGGGCCGCGCCCTGCCCGGCAGTCAGCGCGTTCAGGCGGGCACGCAGAGCAGCCAGCCGGTCACAGCACTCCTGCAGGCGTGCCGGGTAATCGGCGGAAAGCAGCCGGTTGCAGGCATCGAGAGACTGCAGGATCAGATAAGACGGGCTGGTGGAGCCAAACAGCGCCAGCGCATTGCGCACGGTGCTTTCCTCCTGCACGGGGGCCTTGGGGCCCAGATGCAGGTAGGCTCCCCCGGTGAGCACCGGCAGGGTCTTGTGGCCGGAGTCACAGCAGGCCGCCGCGCCCAGGTCGATGGGGTGGCGGCTCCCGCCGGGCAGAAAGCGCAGGTAGGCCCCGTGGGCGTTATCCACCAGCAGGGGCACGCCGTGAGCATCGCAGACGGCAGAGAGGGCCGCGATATCCTGCATCCCACCCAGATAATCCGGGCTGGTCAGGTAAACGCCAAAGGGTGTTCTCCCCTGCCCTGCCAGCTCCTCCAGGGCGGCGGAAAGGGCCTGCACCGTTACCGGGCAGCTGCACAGCGCACCGGTATCCTCCGGCGCGGGCCAGAGCCACCGGATGTCGAAGTCCAGCAGAGCCGCTGCATAGAGCAGGGCCTTGTGGGCATTGCGGGCCGCCAGCAGCACCGGACGCTTGCCGGTGCGGGGCGCACCCTGCATAGCAAGGCAGAGCATGGCCCGGATGCACTGGGAAGAGCCCTCGGTGCTGTAATAGGTGTGGGCCGTGCCGAACAACCGGGTAGCGTTGGCCTCGCTCTGCGCGATGATGCCCTCGGCCTCGTAGAGCTCATCGGCCCCCCGGATCTCGGTGATGTCCCACGGCTCACAGCCCAGCAGGCTTTGTCCCTTATGCCCCGGCATGTGGAGCCGGGCGGTGCCGGACTGGGCGTACTGCCGCACAAAATCGACGATGGGGGTGGTCATTTATTCGCAGGCCTCGCCGTCGGCGCAGGCATTGCAGGTAGAGCCCAGCTGGATGGGCACTTCGATGCCCTGCGCGGCCAGCTCCTGATTCTGTGCCACCTGGATCATAATGGCGCACTCCATCCGCTTGCGGAACAGCTCACAGCCGTACTCGTACACGCCGGTAATGCTGCCGGTTGCGTGATAGGAGTTGGCTGCACAGCCGCCGGAGCAGTAGAGCTTTGCCCAGCAGTCCTGGCACTCCTTGCGGGCGTAGGCGTTGCAGTGCTTGAACTCGTCCCGGACTGCCGTGTTGGTGACACCCTTCCAGATATCGCCCATCAGGTACTTGGGATCGCCCACGAACTGATGGCAGGGATACAGATCGCCCCAGGGAGTCACAGCCATGTACTCGGTGCCGGAGCCGCAGCCCGAAATGCGCTTGTAGATGCAGGGGCCGCCGGTCAGGTCGATCATGTAGTGGTAGAAGGTGAAGCCGCGGCCCTCACGGTTCCGCTTGATCATCTCCTTGGCCAGGATCTCATACTGCTCCTTCAGGATGGGCAGATCTGCCTCAGTCAGAGCGCTGGGGTCACTGGGGTCGCAGACCACGGGCTCCATGCTCAGCTCGGTAAAGCCCAGATCTGCCATGTGGAAGATATCGTTGGTGAAGTCGGTGTTGTAGTGGGTAAAGGTGCCGCGCATGTAATAGCCCTTATCGCCGCGCTTCTTTACAAACTCCTGGAACTTGGGCACAATGGTATCGTAGCTGCCATGGCCGGCGTAGTCCTTGCGGAAGCGGTCGTGGACTTCCTTGCGGCCGTCCAGGCTCAGGACCACGTTGTGGCACTCCTTGTTGCAGAAGTCGATGACATCATCGTCAATGAGCATGCCGTTGGTGGTCATGGTGAAGCGGAAGTTCTTATTGTGGATCTTCTCCTGCTCACGGCAGTAGGCCACCAGCTTCTTGACCATATCAAAGTTCATCAGAGGCTCGCCGCCGAAGAAGTCCACCTCGAGGTTGCGGCGGCTGCCGGAATTCTCAATGAGGAAATCCATTGCACGCTTGCCCACCTCAAAGCTCATCAGGGCACGCTCGCCCTGATAGCGGCCCTGCGAGGCAAAGCAGTAGGAGCAGTTCAGGTTGCAGGTGTGGGCCACATGCAGGCAGAGGGCCTTGACCACGGTGTTGCGGTTCTTGAAATCAAACGCGAGATCTTCATAGGTATCGGGGCTCCACAGCTTGCCGGATTCCTTCAGGCTTGCCACATCATCGATGCACTGGCGCAGGTCGGCCTCGGTCACGTCCTCACGGTCGCCGTACTTTGCCATCATGGCGGCAACGATCTCGTCGGCGGTGTGGTCGGGGTACATGGCAATGACATCATACGCCACCTCATCCACCACATGCACCGAGCCGCTGCAGGTATCCAGCACGATGTTATAGCCGTTCAATTGATACTGATGTACCATTTTATTCTCCATTCCATTGTTACATAAAAAAATGCCGCCCGGCAAAGGCGGCATCCGATTTGCAGAAATTACTTGTTGCTGTTCTCGCACTTCTGGTTAGCCACGCCGCAGGAAGTCTTGCAGGCAGACTGGCAGGAAGTCTGGCACTCGCCGCAGCCACCGGTCACAACGCTCTTGGTCAGGTCACGAGTAGCGATCGTCTTAATACGTTCCATAATTAAAAACCTCTCTAGCTCCAAATAGTTGATACGCAGAACCACCTGCGCATTGTTATCTTGATATAGGATAGCACGGTTCAGGCATTCTGTCAAGATTTTTGTCGCATCTTCTGTGGGCAGTATTTTGTAGGCTGTACAAAGACGAAGCCTTACCCCACCGGCTGATACTTTTCCAATATTGTATGCAGCCCCAGCTCCCGGGCCTTGCCCAATAAGTACCGGTAGCGGGCCAGAAGGGCCTGCCGCTCATAGATGTGCTGTTCGATGAGGTCGGTATCCACCTCAAGGTCGAACATCATCTCGTTCCGGTGCAGGCAGAACAGGCACTCTTTCAGCTCCTCCTCCAGCTCCGGGTGGTAGCGCTCGTGTTCGGTGTCCCGCGGGATGCGGGGCGAAAGCAGGGTCTTTTCCTTTTGCGTGGTCTGGGTCATAGCAGTTCCTCCTCTTTGTGCGTCTTTGCTTCTTCTGATTTCCAGTATATGCAAAGAGCACGAGAAGGATGACGGAATCAAGCAGCCTGCAAGAACTCCTGCGAAAGTGCGTCTTTTTTCCGATTTCGGCAAAAAATTTCAAAAAAGCGCTTGACAAAGCGGCGCTTTTTCCGTATAATAGCACACGTTGAGCGGCTCACCCCGCAAGACAGACCCAAGCTGATGGGGATTTGCATAGTGGTAGTGCGGTAGACTCTGACTCTACTTGTGGGAGTTCGATTCTCTCATCCCCAACCAAAAAGACATCCGAACACTCCGGATGTCTTTTTTTGTCGTATCCGGGTTATGGAGTGCACTCCGCCCTTGCACACGAGAGGAGTATTGGACATGGAAAACATCAAGAAAAACTTCGGTTTTGGCTGTATGCGCCTGCCCTTGAAGGATGGTGAGATCGATCTGGCTGAGACCAGCCGGATGGTCGATTATTTTCTGGAGCAGGGCTTCAACTACTTCGACACGGCCCACGGCTACCTTCAGGGCCGGAGCGAGACGGCGCTGAAGACCTGCCTGACCAGCCGCCACCCCCGCGACAGCTACATCCTGACCGACAAGCTGACCGGCACTTTCTTCAAAACTGAGGCTGACATCCGTCCCTTTTTCCAGAGCCAGCTGGAAGCCTGCGGTGTGGACTATTTTGATTTCTACCTGATGCACGCCCAGAGTGCAATGTTTTACCAGCATTTCAAAAAATGCCGGGCCTATGAGACCGCTTTTGCGCTGAAGGCCGAGGGCAAAATCAAGCATGTGGGCATCTCCTTCCACGATCATGCCGAGGTATTGGAGCAGATCCTGACCGACTACCCGGAGATCGAGGTGGTGCAGATCCAGTTCAACTATGTGGACTACGACGACCCCGCCGTGCAGAGCCGCGAGTGCTATGAAGTCTGCCGCAGGCACGGCAAGCCCGTGCTGGTCATGGAGCCTGTGAAGGGCGGCAACCTGGTCAACCTGCCCGAAGAGGCCCGGAAGGTGCTGGACGAGCTGCACGGCGGCAGCCCGGCCAGCTACGCCATCCGCTTTGCGGCGGGCTTCCCCGGCATGATGATGGTGCTCTCCGGCATGAGCAGCATGGAGCAGATGAAGGATAACCTCAGCTACATGAAGGACTTCCAGCCCCTGAACGAGACCGAGCTGGAAGCCGTGAAGAAGGTGCAGTCGATCTTCCGCGGCATGAACCTGATCCCCTGCACCGCCTGCCGCTACTGCACCGACGGCTGCCCCAGGCAGATCGCCATCCCCGACCTGTTCGCCGTGATGAACACCAAGCAGATCCATCACGACTGGAACGCCGACTTTTACTATAATAATGTCTATACCGGCGCAGGCCGCCGGGCATCTGACTGCATCCAGTGCGGCAGGTGCGAAAAGGCCTGCCCTCAGCACCTGCCCATCCGCAGACTGCTGACTGAGATCGCCGCGGAATTTGACAAGCAGTAAATAAAAAGAGCGATACAGCAAACGCTGTATCGCTCTTTTTTCGTCAACAGTAATTAGTAATTCAGACCGAAGCCGCTGCGGTAGTAGTTGCCGTCGGCATCGCAGTAGGCGTAGCTGCCGCCCTTGACGTTGGCGAGGATGGCGGGATCAATGTACTGATCCTTGTCGTAGCCGGGCACGTCGTTGGGAGAGGCGCAGATCTCGCGCACCACACCGTCGATCTCCTGCTCGGTGATGGCAATGACGGCAGGGTCAGAGACCATGGTCAGGCTCAGCTTGCCGGTGGGGGCAAAGTCACCGCTGATGACATCGACCTGAGCGTTCAGGGCGTTGTTCAGGGCAACGGCGCTGACGGTGTACTGGATGGTCAGTGCATCGCAGTAGGGCTCCAGCTTGTCCAGCAGCCAGGGGTTGCAGACCACGCAGGTGCCAACCACCTTGCCGCCGCGGGCATGGATGGCATCGGCCAGTTCCTTGATCTTCTCCACGTCCTTCAGGGTGACAACGGTGACCTTGTTGCCGGTCTTTTTCTGGCTCTTGTTGCGCTCACGCTCGTCAGTGACGATCTCGCCCATCTCGATGACGGGCATTGCGTACTGGTTGAACACCAGACCGTTGCTGATGGGCCAGACGTGCAGGTAGAGCACATCGGCCTCCTCCGGGGTGGCCACCACGGTGTAGCCCTTCTTCTCAAAGGCTTCCGTCAGGGTCTTGCGCAGAGCGGCATCCTCGTCCGTGTTGCCCAGACCGGCACCCATGGCCTGTGCCATCTGTGCAAAGCCGGAGTCCACACCCTTGAAGGTGACGATGCAGACCTTCTGGCTCTTGGCCAGAGGCAGGAGCTTTTCGTGGTTCTTGACCAGAACAACGGCCTTCTGGTTGGCCTCGTAAGCCTTCTTCTTGGCACCATCGAAGTTGTCCACGCGGGCCTGATCGGCCTTGTCGGGGTCGAGGTAGGGGTTATCCACCCGCTTGGTGCGGAACAGGCTCAGCAGACGGTTGTAGCTGGCGCGGTCCAGATCTGCCTTGGGCAGCAGACCGTCCTCCACAGCCTTGACGATGTTCTCGGGGTCGGTGTTGCCGCCGATGACATCGGTACCGGCAGAGATGGCCTTGGCGTAGCGCTCAGGCTCGGTGAGGTTCTCCACGCCGTAGATCTGAACGGTGGTGATGCCGGAGTCGGAGTTGACATAGCCGTCAAAGCCCATCTTGTTCCGGGCCAGATCGGTGATCAGCTCCTTGCTGTAAGCGCTGGGCACTTCCTCGGTGCTGGTCACCTCGCCCCGGTAGGTCTGGGGCACGGCACGGCCATCGGTGGCAATACGGGAGTAGTCCGGCATGATGGAAGAGACCTTGTGGTCAAAGGCGCGCTGGAACGGGGGCAGATGATACTTTTCCATAGAGCCGGGGGTGCGGTAGATGCGCCACTGGCCGATGGGCACATGGGGCTCAAAGCCATTCTCAGAGGGGGCATCGCCGGGGAAGTGCTTGATGGTCAGAACAACAGAACCCTCGTTCAGGCCGTTGTCGCCATCCTGATAGCCCTTGACCAGAGCCTCGGCAATATCGCTGGTGACATCGGGACGCTCGCCGTAAGTACCGGAGGTACGGGGCCAGCGGGGGTCAGAGGTCACATCGACCTGAGGGCCGTACATGATGTTCAGGCCCTCGGCCTTCATCATCTTGCGGTCGGTCTGGGCCATCTCATAGACCATATCGGTGTTGCCGTCGCCAATGACAGCCGCGCCGATGCCCAGAGAGTCCGGGTAACCGATGTTGATGGGGTTGGTGTGGAGAGAGTACGGAATGGCCACGCCGCCCTTGCAGGCCTCGTATTCCAGCATCTGGGTGCCGGCGTTGTGGTACAAGGCCACCATGCCGGCCTCGCAGCGCATGTCACCGCGGTAAACACCGGCGGCAATGTGCTTTTCCAGAACGTGGCTGTCATCAATGCTGACGGTCATGCCAGGCAGAGGGCCGGGCATGGGCTTTTCACCGGGGTTGTGGTGCTTGTAGATCTTGCCCAGCTCCAGCTTGCCTTCGGCGTTGGTGGCCTCGGCACGGGTGGGCACCACAGGGCTGTTGAACAGGGTGTTCAGCACAAGGCCTGCCTGCTGATCCAGCCGCAGATGCTTGACCATATCCTCAGCGCGCTGCTCAGGGCTCAGCCGCCAATCCTTGTAGGGGGCCAGCTCGCCGCTGTTGTCCAGATCCTTAAAGTACAGGCCGTCCTTGACGATCACGCCGCAGGTGGTCACACCGATGTCGGGGCCGTTGACGTTGTGGAAGATGACCGGCTCAAGATACTGGTCAATGATCTGCTCGCCCTCTTCCAGAGCGTAAGGTGCAGGGATCACGCCGTCTTTGGCATCTGCCCACTGGTCGGCGCTGGTATACCGTGTCTGCATAATGTTTCTCCTTTGTTTCTGTGCCTGCAACAGCACAGCTGATATATTACTTGCCCGTTTATTATACTTCCAGCGCAGATCGTTCGCAAGCAAACAAATAAAAAAGTCACAAACTTTGGCGTAGTATACAAGGATGCTCTGCCGGATTTATGCAACTTTCCCCTATCCTGATCCACAAACCGGGGTCGTTTCCTGCTGACAATGCTGCTAAAAAATAACCCTCTCCGTCAAAGCCTGCGGCGTTGACGGAGAGGGTCGTATCCTTAATTTACCAGATCATCTGGATGCGGCCTGCGCCGTACGGGTCCTCGTAGTTGAGCAGGTAGCCGGGGTAATCGGCCAGCGGGCTGTTGGCGCTTGCCAGATGCGGCAGACCGTTGGCATCCACACCGCCGAACATGGCTGCGTAGCTGGACATGACAAGGTAGTCCTCAGAGACATAGTCCTTGATAAGGGTCGCGCCATCGAACATGGCAAAGCCATCGCCCAGATTGCGCAGGGTGTAGTTCATGCCGGCCAGAGCGTAGGTGGCGTTCGGGTCAAGGGGCTGATAAGTACCGGTGGTCTTGTCGTAGATCTCCACATTGCTGACACGCGGGGTGGCGGCGCTGCCGGTCCAGACATTCTTGTCGTTGGTCTGAACGGTGTTGGGGATCATGGGGTGGATCGTGTACCTGGCACCTGCCACCTGCAGGAAGCCGCCGTTCTCCTTGCCCTCAGCACCGGCAAAGCGGGCACCAAACTCCAGAGCGTCCTGGATCTGCTGGCCGGTCACGGACATCAGGCAGGCCACGTTGCCAAAGGGGCTGACGGTCTTGCAGGTCTTGAAGCTCCAGGGGCCAGCCTCCACATCGGTGCGGATGCCGCCGCCGTTCATAATGGCGACATCACAGTGGAGCTCCTCGATCTCGTTGAAGTAGGTGTAGATGCCGTCGGCCACGAAGTCGCCGAGGTTGGTCTCGCCGGAGCGGATGCGGCGCTTGCCGGTGGCGGGATCGTTGATGTAGAATTTGGTATCGCCCACTGCGATCTCCTCGCCCAGCATATCGTCCACTGCGCTGATCCAGTTGGAGGCGGTGGCGGCCACGGCAGCATCCAGACCCTCGTAGGTGTCGATGAGCTCAGTGGTGATGGTGCCGTCCGCGCCCACGGTCATCTTGCCGATGTTCTTGAAGTAAGAACCGGTCTGGGTCAGGGTGACTGCCTTGCCGGAAGCATCGGTGACCTGCTTGTTGGCCATCACAGTGTGGGAGTGGCCGTCGATGAAGGCGGTGAAGCCGTGGGTGTGTGCAATGACTTCCTCACTGGTCCAGGGAGAGGAGGAGGGGTCAACGCCCAGATGGCCCAGACCGATGATGGTGTCAGCGCCCCAGAACTCAGCCTTGTCGATGGCTTTCTGAACGGCATCGTAGAGCTTCTGGCCGTCCTCGCCGCCCAGAATGTCGTAGATGTACTTGGTCTGTGCATCGTTCATAAAGTAGGCCGGGGTGGACTTAGTGAAGGTCTCGGGGGTGGTCACGCCCACAAAGGCGATCTTGCGGCCGCCCACAAAGAAGAACTTGACGCTGGGCAGGACGTTGAAGCCAGTGCGCAGATCGACCCAGTTGCAGGAGACATAGGGGAAGTCAGCTTCCCGGAGCACAGCCTTGGCGCGGGCCATGCCGTAGTCGAACTCGTGGTTGCCGGGGGTGGCCAGATCGTAACCGGCCTCGTTCATCAGCTCGATGATGGTAGCGCCGTCATCCATGGAACCGTAAGCGGTGCCCTGGATATGGTCACCTGCATCCACCAGCAGCACATCCCGGCCGGTGTCCTCGATGCTCTTTTTCAGGGCAGCAATGGCGGCATAGGTGGGCTTGGGGGACTTGTTGTCGATATAGGTGTGGACATCGTTGGTGTAGAGGATGGTCACATCCGCTTTGTCACCAAAGAAGCAATTGGTCTCCTCCGCAAAGGCGGCGGGTGCACCGACAGAAACTGCGGTCAGTGCTGTGGCAGCACCGGCAGCCTTGATAAAGCTGCGGCGGGTAATGAACTGTTTCACAGGGAAAGACCTCCTTTTTATCTTGGGTGCTCTCGGGGTGAGCACATTCTTATTTACAGCTTAACACAGTTCCCCATTTATCGCAAGAGAAAACTGTAAATTCTGTGTCAAGTTCTTTCACAAAAGAGGTTCAGTTTTGGGCGGTTTTTCTCAAAACGGCAAAAAAAGGGCAAAGGGCTGTCACTCACCCTCTCAGTCTCGCTACCGCTCGCCAGCTCCCCCAAAGGGGGAGCCAACGCATCTCCAAGGTCAGCAGAAGCTGAATCTGGGAGAGCAATGACGGAGAGGGTGAGCTGCTTTAAATTTGACCAAACAATTCTTCGATCTTTTCTTTCGTTGCCAGCCCAAGGCTGAACGCGGTGGCACTGCCGCAGGCGGTGCCCAGCCGGAGAGCCTGCTCATAGCTGCCGCTTTGCAAATAGCCTGCCACAAAACCGGCCACCATGCTGTCGCCTGCGCCTACGCTGTTCACGACCTTGCCCTTGGGGCAGCCGATGCGGTGCACCTCGCCGTGCTCATCCACCAGCAGAGCGCCGTTTCCGGCCATGCTCACCAGCACGTTCCGGGCACCCTTTTCCTGCAGGGTGCGGGCGGCGGCGGTGATCTCTTCGTCCGTTTTCAGCTCCCGGCCCACGATCTCGCCCAGCTCGTGATCGTTGGGCTTGATCAGGAAGGGGTGATAGGGGAGGACGTTGACCAGCAGATCCTGGGTGGCATCCACCACGGCCCGCACGCCGTGGCCCTCCAGCCCTGCCAGCAGCCGCTCGTAGGTGCTCTGGGAAAGGCTCTTGGGGATGCTGCCCGCCAGAACGAGGATATCATCAGGCTGCAGGGTGTCCAGCTGGGCTTCCAGCTGCTGCATGGCACTTTCCGGGATGTTGGGGCCTGCGCCGTTCAGCTCCGTCTCGGTGCCTGCCTTGATCTTGACGTTGATGCGGGTCATGCCCTCGGCCAGATGGATGAAGTCGGTCCGGAGCCCCTGCGCGGCCAGACCACGCTCCAGCCAGGCACCGGTCTCACCGGCCACAAAGCCCAGAGCCACGCTCTCACAGCCCAGCTCCCGGAGCACGCCAGAAACATTGATGCCCTTGCCGCCCAGCACGCAGTCCTCCCCGGCGGCGCGGTTCACCTCGCCCACCTCAAGGGGTCTGTCGAGACGGACGACATAATCGATGGCAGGATTGAATGTAACAGTGTAGATCATACCTCGGTCTCCTTTATCAGAGTGTATTGCCGGTATTTGGGGTTGGGGCACCGGTTCGTCAGGATGGCACCGCTGTGCAGATCACAGATGACGGCGGGGTAGACCTGCGCGAATTTGGTGTCGTCCACCAGGAACCACGCCTCCCGCGCCCGGTGGAGAGCCGCAGCCTTGACGGCGGCCTCCTCGGGGTCTGGGGTGGTGAAGCCGGAACCCAGCGCCACGCCATTGGCCCCCATAAAGGCTTTGGTGAAATTGTACTGCTGGATGGCAGTCAGCGCAGCCGCCCCGATGATGGCCTCGGTCTGGGGCCGCAGCAGCCCGCCGGGCAGGAACACCCGGCAGCCTTTCTGGGCCAGCAGGCGGGCGTGGGCCACGCCGTTGGTCACATAGCTGGCGTTCAGGGCCGGGCCGCTCAGCGCCCGTGCCAGAGCCAGCGTGCTGGAGCCTGCATCCAGATAGATGAAATCTTCCGGCAGGATCAGTTCTGCCGCCGCCTGGGCGATGCTCTGTTTCTGACTGACGGCCAGCTCTTCCTTGGCGGCCATGGTGGGCTCGTCGGTGCGGAAGGGGCTGTCCGGCAGCGTGGCCCCGCCGTGGACTTTGTTCAGTTTGCCCTGCTTGTCCAGCTCGTTCAGGTCGCGCCGGATGGTGGATTCGCTTGCGTTCAACGCCTCGCACAACTCCTGTACGGTGGCGGTGCGCTGCCGCGCCAGCAGATCCAAAATCAGGCTGAATCGTTCTTCTGCCAGCATCGGGAACATTCCCCCTTGTTCGATTTATATGATTGATTTTGATTGACGTTGGCGGATTCTGACCGCCTTGCCCCCTTATTATAGCAAAATCTCAGTCAAAATCAATCAGATTCCGCCAAGTTTGAGTGACAAAATGTTGCTCTGTTTTTTGGGCAGGATGCATAAAGAGTGGGATACAACAAAAAAGCCGACACTCCACAATGGAATGTCGGCTGAATCTCTCACCGCTTCGGTCTGACTGTGCCAGCGCCTTGCGGAGCTCTCCTAATAGGGAAGCCAGGGATCACGGTTACTTATTCTGGATGTACTCGTCCATGGCCTTGGCGGCTGCCTTACCGGCACCCATGGCCTTGATGACGGTGGCGGCACCGGTCACGGCATCGCCGCCGGCGTACACGCCCTCACGGCTGGTCTTGCCCTCGTCGCCATCGGTGACGATGCAGCCGTGCTTGTTGGTCTCCAGGCCGGGAGTGGTGGACCGGATCAGGGGGTTGGGGCTGGTGCCCAGGCTCATGATCACGGTATCCACGTCCAGCTCAAACTCGCTGCCCTTCTTTTCAATGGGACGGCGGCGGCCGGAAGCATCGGGCTCGCCCAGCTCCATCTCAATGCAGGTGATGGACTTGACAAAGCCTTCGTCGTTGGCGTGGATCTCCACGGGGTTGCACAGGGTCTTGAAGATGATGCCCTCTTCCTCGGCGTGCTCGACCTCCTCCTTACGGGCAGGCAGCTCGGCCATGCCGCGGCGGTAGACGATGTAGACATTCTCGGCGCCCAGGCGCTTGCCGATTCGCTGGCGGACGTGTTCGCCGGCCGAAAAGCTGTGCTTCTCTCGGGCGTCATGGCCGACAAGGACCATCCCGCCATGCTGCGCACGGTGTTGCCTCACGCCGCCGCGTTCGTTGCCGTGACTCCCGACAATCCCCGAGCGCTGCCTGCCGCAGAATACGCCTCAGAAGCCGTCCGAATAGCCGCAGAATCGCCCGCGATCGGCGCAAACCTGCCCATTTGCGCAGCGCAAACCTATGCCGAAGCGGCCCGCAAAGTCGGCGAACTTGCCGGCCCCGACGGCATCATCTGCGCGTTCGGCAGCCTGTACAGCATCGCGCAAACCAAACGGGCCTTGCGAGAAGCGGGCCTGCTCGCAGGCGAATAGCGCCCGCTTCCGCCCCCTGCTGTCAGGTTTCGCACGGAAGCTGATTCGAGCGTTCGTGCTGCGGGGTCCACATTAGGGGTAGGGGTTGCTCATTGATTTGCCCGCACCTCAGCCTCCCGCCGCCCGCATGGTTCACCAGCGTAACGCGTATGGTTCGTACGTGTGGGACGCGGGGTAAAACCGGGCGCGCGGCGCGGCGTGTGCTACCATACGAGCGTTGCAATGTTTGAGAAAGGACCGCCATCATGGCTACCATCGACACCGTTAAGGAAGTCCTGGAAGAGAACCTGGACATCAACCCT
>OLSA01001950.1_pt1 | contig 16226 bp, 10 predicted proteins | sample 1672731 | NCBI WGS metagenome assembly OLSA01 (sample SAMEA3136718, study PRJEB25190) | human gut metagenome | biome: human gut; feature: human-associated habitat; material: faeces | place: Austria | collected 2013
ATCAGCTTCGCCTTCCCGGGCCCGGCCGACTATCCGCACGGAATCATCGGCGGCAACCTGCCCAACTTCCCGTCGTTCCGCGACGGCGTGGCCCTCGGCCCCTTCCTCGAGATGAAGTTCGGCATCCCGGTCTTCATCAACAACGACGGCAACCTCTTCGCCTACGGCGAGGCGATGGTCGGCGCGCTGCCCCGCATCAACGAGGCGCTGGCGGCGGCCGGCTCGCAGAAGCGCTACCGCAACCTGCTGGGTGTCACCTTCGGCACGGGCTTCGGCTGCGGCGTGGTCATCAACGGCGAGCTGCTCATGGGCGACAACGCCGCGGGCGGCGACGTGTGGTGCTTCCGCAACAGCCTGCTGCCCGAGTATATCGTCGAGGAGAGCGTCAGCATCCGCGCCGTGAAGCGGGTCTATCGCGAACTTTCGGGTGACGATACGGAACTGACACCCAAGGATATCTGCGACATCGCCAGGGGGACGCGCCCGGGCGACATGCGGGCCGCCCGCGAGAGCTTCGCCCGCATGGGGCGTGCCGCCGGCGATGCCCTTGCCCAGGCCGCGACGATCGTCGACGGAATCATCGTCCTCGGCGGCGGACTGACCGGCGCGGCGGAGTTCTTCGTCCCGGCGATTCTCGAGGAGATGGGCAGCTCGCTGAAGATGATGGACGGCACCTCGTTCTGCCGCATGCAGACCGAGGTGGTGAACCTCGACGACGAGGCCTGCCTGCGGCGCTTCCTCACCGGAGGCGGCACGCCGCTGCGGGTCTACGGCTCGGACAAGGTCGTCATGTACGACTCCCGCAAGCAGATCGGCCTGACCGTCAGCCGGCTCGGCGCAAGCCGCGCCATCTCGGCCGGAGCCTACGTCTATGCGCTCAACCACATCGGATAGGCGAACGAAAGCGATTATTAAAGGACTAACCAAACACCAATAACCCATGAAACAAAATCAACTTGACTTTCGCAGAGGCCGGACCCTCCGACGCTTCGCCGTCATGGTCTGCCTGCTGTTGCTGGGCTTCTCCGGAGTGCGGGCCCAGGACCGTTACGAGGTCACGGGCGTCATCACCGACGCCAACGCCCAGCCCGTTGTCGGCGCCTCGATCGTGGAGAAGGGCACGACCCGCGGTACGACCTCCTCGACCGACGGAAGCTACACCTTCCGCGTCTCGTCGCCCGATGCCGTGCTGGTCTACTCCTTCTTCGGCTGCAAGACCCAGGAGGTCGCCGTGGCCAACCGCACGAAGATCGACATCGTCCTGCAGGAGGATGCCATTGCGCTCGAAGAGGTTGTGGCGATCGGTTACGGTACGATGAAGAAGTCGGACCTGACCGGAGCCGTGGCTTCGGTCAAGTCGGAACTGCTCGACAACAAGCCCATCGCCTCGTTCGACAATGCGCTGCGCGGCCAGATTGCCGGTGTGCAGGTGCGCCAGAACGACGGTCAGCCGGGCGGCGGCGCCTCGATCCGCATCCGCGGTACGAGCTCGATCAACGGTACGAATGAGCCGCTGTACGTCATCGACGGTGTGCCCCTGATCAGCGAGTCGGTGACCGAGGGCCAGGGTCTGGTCATCAACCCGCTCTCGAGCCTCAGCACGAACGATATCGAGTCGATCGAGGTGCTGAAGGATGCCTCGGCAACGGCCATCTACGGTGCGCGCGGTGCCAACGGTGTGATCCTCGTCACGACGAAGCGCGGCCGCGAGCAGGCGGGTGAGGTGCGTTTCAGCGCCACGCTCTCGCTCCAGACCCCCGAGCAGGCCTATGATCTGCTCAACGGCAAGCAGCTTGCCCAGCTGGGCAAGGAGGCCTACGAGAATGCGGGCATGCCCGTTCCCTCCTATTTCGAGAACCCCGAGTCGGTCGTGACGCGCACGAACTGGATGGACGAGATTCTCCGCACGGCCGTTACGCAGAACTACCAGGTCAACTACAGCGGCGGCTCGAAGAAGGTCTCCTACAACTTCTCGGCCGGATACTTCAATCAGGAGGGTATCCTCATCAACACCGATTTCAACCGCTATACCTTCCGCGGGCAGATTGCCGCCGAGATCAACAAGTACATCCATTTCGGATCGTCGGTCGGCTACTCGCAGGTGAAGACCACCGGTTACGGCAACGCCTCGACGGAGCTGAACCTCATGTCGATGGCCTATGACATGAACCCGGCGCTGTCGGTCCGCGATGCCGACGGCAACTACACCTACCGCAACAACCTCGACTCCTCGACGGGCGTCTACGGCGGCAACCCCGTGCAGACGGCCTACGAGGCGGACATGGAAAACCGCCAGAACCGCTTTACGGGCAACATCTACACCGATTTCCGCTTCCTGGGCGACGACCGCCTGGTCTTCAAGACGCAGTTCGGCGTGGACGACATCTTCTCGCTCGACCGCATGTACCTGCCCACGACGCTCGCCGTGTCGGTCGACGGACCGGGCAAGGGCAACGTCGCTTCGTATGATACGAAGACCTGGGTCTGGGAGAATACGCTTACCTATAAGAATACGTGGGGCCGCCACAGCCTCTCGGCCATGGTCGGACAGACGGCACAGAAGTTCTCGCAGAACGTCTTCCGTCTCGGCGTCAAGAATTTCGAGGACGACCGCCTCGGCTACCACGATTTGAGCGTCGGCAAGGACGTATGGCTCAACCAGACGACCGACACCGAGTGGTCGATGCTCTCCTACATCAGCCGTATCCACTATTCGTTCGACGACCGCTACCTGTTCACCTTCACGGGCCGTGTCGACGGATCGTCGAAGTTCGGCGAGAACAACAAGTACGGTTTCTTCCCCTCGGGTGCCTTCGCCTGGCGTGTCTCGGAGGAGAAGTTCATGCGCGACGTGAAGGCGGTCTCGAACCTCAAGCTGCGTTTGAGCTACGGTCTGGTCGGTAACGCCGGCATTCAGCCCTACCAGTCGCAGGGTACGCTCGTACCGGTGGCTCCGCCCTTCGGTTCGGGTGTCGCCAACGGCGGTATGGCGCCGCTGACGCTGCCCAACGCCGACCTTTCGTGGGAGTCGACCTCGCAGTTCGATGCCGGCTTCGACCTGGGTCTGTTCGACAACCGGTTGAGCATCACGGCCGACTACTACTACAAGTATACGAGCGACCTGCTCTACGCCGTCGACCTGCCGATGTATTCGGGTTACATGTTCTCGATGCGCAACCTCGGCGATTTGAGCAACCGCGGTGTTGAGTTCTCCATTACGGCCGTTCCCGTGACCACGCGCGACTTCACCTGGACCTCGACCTTCAACATCGACTCCAACGTGACGACCATCGAGAAGCTCAACATCGCCGAGGGCGAATCGTCCGGTACGGGCGTGACGCGCTTGGTTGTGGGTGACCGGCTGAACAACATCTGGGGCTACAAGACCAACGGCATCGCGCAGCTGGACGAGGATCTGACGCAGGTGGCGCAGCTGACCAACCGCCCGCTGGTGGCCGGCGAGCAGAAGTATCAGGACATCAACAAGGATGGTGTCATCGACCAGGACGACGAAGTGGTGCTGGGCAACCTGAATCCGAAGTTCTCGTTCGGCTTCAACAACACCTTCACCTACAAGAACCTCAGCGTGAACCTCTTCCTGGAGGGCAACTACGGCAACGACATCATCAACTACACGCGCAAGAAGCTCGAGGGCATGGACGGCCGCTACAACAATATCACGACGGTGCTCGACCGCTGGACGCCCGAGAACCCCGATGCCAAGCTGCCGCGTGCCGACCGCAACAGCAACTCGACGGCCTTCTCGGACCGCTGGGTCGAGGACGGCAGCTACCTGCGCATCCGTGACCTGACGATCGGCTACACGCTGCCCCGCAACCTGCTGCGCGGCGTGGCCAGCATCAACGTCTTCGTCTCGTTCGAGAACCTTTATACCTTCACCAAGTACACGGGCAACGACCCCTCGATCGGCGGCGGTATCGACAACAACCTCTATCCCACGTCGCGGAAGTATTCGCTGGGTGTTTCGCTGACTTTCTAACCACTCACCTAAAAATCAGATACCATGAAAACCAGATTCATATATGCGGCCCTGAGCCTCACGCTTGCCCTCTCGTCGTGCAGCGGATTTCTCGACGAGGAGCCGCTCTCGAACGTGACGGACAAGAACTATTATGCGACGGAATCGGATGCCGAGGGTGCCGTCAACGCCATCTACGAGACGGTCGGCATCGGCTCGGTCAGCCAGTGGCAGGGTACCGGCAATGCCAATACGCCCTACGGAGGAGTCTTCTACAACGATTTCTGGCTGACGCAGGACCTCTTCTCGGACAACGCCGAGCACGACAATTATCTCTATGCCAACTTCGACAATTTCAGCCTTCCGGAGACCGACGGCAAGGTCAAGTCGTTGTGGTACACCTTCTACCGCTCGATCAACACGGCCAACATCGCCATCGACAAGATCCCCGCGATCAACATGGACGAGAAGCGGCGCAACCACCTTGTGGGCGAGGCGCGTTTCTGGCGCGGCCTGCTCTATGCCGAGATGGCGAAGATCTGGAGCGACGTGCCGCTGCGCCTGAAGCCCAGCGAGTCGGTTGACGCCCTCTTCAGCGTGGAGCGCACGGATCAACTCGAGGTGCTGAAGACGGCGATCGAGGACCTGACCTACGCCAAGGACAATCTGATGGATGACTACCGGGCCGGTTACGGACGGGCAAATTCGCTCATGGCACAGGCCGTGCTGGCCAAGGTCTACCTCATCAAGGCGGCCCGCACGCACAGCAAGGAGGATTACCAGGCCGTGGTCGACTGGGCCTACAAGGTGATCATCTCGGGCAAGTACGACCTCTATCCCGATTTCCAGGACAACTTCATCATCAGCAAGAAGCACGGCATCGAGTCGGTCGTGTCGATCAACTACGGTGCCCCCGACCTGTGGAAATCGCAGTTCAACGTCTCGCTGCTGCCGGCCGAGATCCGGCAGTACAGCCCCGGCGGTAACGAAGGCCCGTCGAACGCAAACTCGTGGATCGTGCCGACCGAGGAGCTCTACAACTCCTTCGCCGAGGGTGATGTGCGCCGCGACGTGACCATCATGAAGGATTTCACCTACAGCGACGGTTCGACGCTCGTCTTCGCCGAGAGCGCCCGCTATCCCTACTACTTCTGCAAGTACTGGGACCGCGAGGCTGAGCCCATGGGTCAGAACTCCGAGCAGAACTACCCCTACATGCGTTATTCGGAGGTGCTGCTCATGTATGCCGAGGCACTCAACGAGGTGAACGACGGCCCGACGACCGAGGCCTACGAGGCGATCAACAAGGTGCGCGACCGCGCCTTCAAGGACAACGGCTCGGGTGAGCACGACCTGAAGAACCTCGACTACAAGGAGTTCCGCAAGGCCATTCTCGATGAGCGCCGCTGGGAGCTCGTGCTCGAGGGGTCGCGCTGGTTCGACCTGGTGCGTCTGTCGACCGACTTTGCGGCCGAGATCAAGCGCACGAAGCCCGACTCCTATGTCGAGGAGAAGCACAAGCTCTACCCGATTCCGCAGTACGAGCGTCTGCTCAACGACCGTATCACGCAGAATGACGGCTATTGATGCTTAAAAAGACGAACACGATGAAAACAATCCTGAAAACCGTACTTGCTGCGGCCCTTTCGCTCCCGGCTTTTGCCGCGCAGGCCGCACAGGACAATATCGCCCCGCTGGCACATGCTACCGTCTCCGATTCGCTCTCGGACGGGTGCGGCGCGGCCTGCCTGAACGACGGCCTGATCCGCTACGACGGTCGCGGCGAGTGGGCCTGCAAGGGCTCCGTCGCCTCGTGGGGCGTGATGTACATGCCGTGGGCGCAGCTGGAGTGGGACGAGGAGGTTACGATCGAGCGCGTCGTGCTCTACGACCGCCCTTCGCTTGACGAGCACCTCGCGGGCGGCACGCTCCGCTTCAGCGACGGCTCGGCGGTCAGCGTCACGGCGATTCCCAACGACGGCTCGCCGTGCAGCGTGAGCTTCGCACCCCGCAAGGTGAAGTGGCTGCGCTTCGAGGCGACCGACGGCGCCGGCAAGAACATCGGTCTCTCGGAGATCGAGGTATTCCCGACGCGCGATGACAACTCCGAGTATGTCGAGTGGGTCGATCCCTGGATCGAGACCACGCGCGGCCGCTGGTTCTACTGCACGCCCGCGGCGCGTCCCTTCGGCATGGTGGCCGCCCACGCCTTCACGCGCAACAAGAATCAGGGCGGCGGCGGATACAACTACAACTTCCCCGAGATTCTGGGCTTCACGCAGGTGAATGACTGGATGGTTGCCGGACTCAACGTCATGCCGGCGGCCGGTGAGGTCGATCCCACGCAGGGCATGTCGGGCTGGAAGTCGCACTTCGACCACGGAAGCGAAATCATCCAGCCGGGCTACCACCGCCTCTACCTCGACCGCTACCATGCATGGGTCGAGTATACGTCGACCGACCGCGTGGCCTTCTACCGGGTGAACTACACCGAGGGCGAGCGGGGCAAGCTGATCGTCGATGCCGGCAGCCGGCTGGGCAACTGCTCGATGAACCGGGCCGTGCTCCTGCGCAAGGATGACCGCACGATCGTCGGCGAGTTCTCGACGACGGACCGCTTCTGGGGCGGTCCCGACAGCGTCAAGCTCTGCTTCGTGCTGGAGTGCAACCGCCCCTTCGCAACGGTCGACGGCTGGAACGAGCAGGGTGTGATGCCCGATGCGGAGATGATCGCCGGTGACGAGGCGGGGCTGGTGCTCGACTTCGACCTGAAGGAGTCCGGCGAGGTGCTCTTCAAGATCGGCATGTCGTACACGAGCGTGGAGAATGCCGAGGCCAACCTGCGCGCGGAGCTCGACGGCTGGGATTTCGATGCCGTGCACGCCGAGTCGCGCGCCGTCTGGAACGAGATGCTGGGCCGCATGGATGTCGAGGGCGGCACCGAGGCGCAGCGGATCAAGTTCTACACCGACCTGTGGCACGTGCTGCTGGGCCGTCACAAGATCAACGACGTGAACGGCTGGTATCCCGACTATGCGGGCGGACACTATGTCGACAAGCGTTCGTCCGACCCGATGAAGCTGCGCCGGCTGCCGCTCGATGCGCAGGGACGGCCGCAGTTCAACATGTACGGATTCGATGCGCTGTGGCTCACGCAGTGGAACCTGAATGTGCTGTGGGGCCTTGCCTGGCCCGAGATTCTGGACGATTTCTCGGCCTGCCTGGTGCAGTATGCCGACAACGGCGGGCTGCTGCCGCGCGGTGCCTGTGCCGGAGGCTACTCGTTTATCATGACCGGCTGCCCGTCTTCGCACATGATCATAAGCACCTACATGAAGGGGCTCATGAAGAAGGTCGACCCGCAGCATGCCTACGAGGTGCTCCGCCGTAACCACATGCCGGGCGGCATGATGAGCTACGAGAGCGCCGAGGACCTGAAGTTCTACATGCGCCACGGCTGGTGCCCCGAGAGTGCGGGCAAGACGGTCGAGTGGGCCTATCAGGACTGGGCCCTGAGCCGCATGGCGGCCCGTCTGGGCAAGAAGTCCGACGCCCGGATGTTCGAGCGCCGCTCCCACGGCTGGACGCCGCTCTTCAATGCGGAGCAGGGGCTGATCTTCCCCAAGAAGCGTGACGGAAGCTGGCAGCACCTCGATCCGTTGAGCGGTGCCGGCTGGGTTGAGGCCAACGCCTGGCAGGCCACCTGGTCGCTGTCGTTCGACCTGCCGAAACTCGTCGAGCTCATGGGCGGCGGCGATGCCTTCTGCGAGAAGCTCAACTACGCCTTCGAGCAGGCCAGCGCCTTCGATTTCGTGGCCGAGTACAGCGGCGGCTACGTCAGCTACGCCAACCAGCCCGGCTGTTCGAACGCCCACCTGTTCACCTACGGCGGCAAGCCGTGGCTGACGCAGTACTGGGTGCGTCAGGTCAAGGAGCAGGCCTACGGCGGCATCACGCCCGACAAGGGCTACGGCGGCCACGACGAGGACCAGGGACAGATGGGCGGCATCAGCGCCCTGATGGCCATCGGCCTGTTCAGCGTCACGGGCACCGAGTCGGACGTGCCCTACTACGACATCACCTCGCCGATCTTCGACCGGGTGACCATCCGGCTCAACCCCGACTACTATCCCGGTCGTGAGTTCGTCATCACGACGCACGACAATTCGGCCGAGAACTGCTACATCCAGCGGGCCGAGCTCAACGGCCGGCCGTGGGAGTGCGCGCAGTTTGACCATGCACAGTTCATCCGCGGCGGCAGTCTCGAACTCTGGCTCGGAGACCAGCCCCAAAAGGAGTGGGGCCGCCTCGAATACTTCAAACCTGAAAAATAAAACCACCAAAACAACACCGATATGAAAACGCTGTATGTTTTCCTTGCGGCCGCATGTGCCCTCATGCTGGGCGGCTGCACCAACGATATGGAGAGCGGCAAGGGGTATCCCGCCCTGGAGACGGGCGATGCGACGCTTGTCTTCAAGCTCGACAAGGTGATGCAGAACGATACCGACGTCAAACCCTATTTCGATTTCTTCGACGGCGTGACGCTCACGCTGACCTACCGCGACAACAAGCCCGCGACGCTGACCTTCTCGCAGGAGGGGGCTCCGTTCCGCGTGACGGAGAAGGACTATACGAATGTCGAATGGGAGATCTACTCGGGCAGCACGCCCTACGAGATCCGCGAGAAGGAGAGCGGCGAGGTGATCTGCTACATGACGCGCGACCGGCTCGTCACCTTCCCCTTCCAGCTGGGCGCCCCCTCGAACAAGTACGAATACCAGCTCCTGCCCGTTGAGGCGGAGACCGAAAACCGATAAACGAACCGAATCATGAAACGCTGTTACAGATATTTGGCAATTGCCGCCCTGGCCCTTGCGGTCGTGGGGTGCATGGAGTTCCTGGCCGTCAACCATCCCGCGACGGCTCCGGTGAATACGGGCGTCGACGTCTCGTTCGACGTCAGCGTCGAGGTCGACAAGGACATCGACCTTCGGACGACCCCCGTGGTGGCCATCCTGGCCCCTACGGCGTGGAACATGGCCGAGAATGCCGTCGTGACCTACACGACGAGCGACGCCTCGGGTACGATGGAGATGCGGCTGGCAACCGATGCCGACCTGGATCCCTATTCGGGCAATCCGTGGTCGACGGCCCTGAAGACCGGCCTCGGCACGAAGGGCAACTACGAACCCGTGGAGTGGGTGACCTTCATCTCGACGGCCACGCACAACTGGGGTCCCGAGGACAAGTTCACCGGTACGGTCAACATCCACTTTACGACGGGTGAGGAGAACCTGAAGACCAACCTGGCCTACTTCATCGGCAACACGCAGGACGGCGTGCACGGCGATCCGCAGTATTACCTGCTGCACGAGCAGCCGTTCGAGACCACGGGCGGCAGCAACGCCACGATCGACTACACGCTGCCCAAGATGTGCTCGGTGACGCCCGAGGCCTTTACATGGGAGGACATCGTGGCGCTGCACTACGACGCTACGGTACAGGTCGACGGGGAGGATTCGCCGCTGAAGGGGGCCGATAAGGTCTACCTGATGGCGCGTGCCACCTACGACGGCGGTGCGCAGGAGTCGGTTGTCGATGTCGTGGGCTCGAAGACCCTGATGCTCTCCGAGAGCAAGGACAAGTGGGTGCTCTACATCTATCCCCACGAGTTCTTCGGCATTCCGGCTGAAAAGAGGATCGAAAACGTCAGCTTCTACATGGTCAACGAGGACAAGAGCATCGAGGTGAAGATGCCCGACGGCGAGGAGTTCTCGTTCCCGGAAAACAACAAGTAGGCCATGAAACGGCTGATCCTCATCGTGCTGTTCGGGTGCTGCGCATGCCTGGTGCGTGCGCAGCACCTCGAACTGCCTCCTCTCTTCGCTTCGGGCATGGTGCTCCAGCAGCAGACGGATGTGGAGTTGTGGGGGTGGGCCCGTCCCGGGGCGAAGGTTCGCGTGCGGGCCAGCTGGCCCGGCGCCCGTGCCGAGGCCGTGTCGGACGACCGGGGACGCTGGTCGCTGACGCTGCCGACACCCCGGGCCGGATATGAGCCCCGCACGCTGACGGTCGAGAGCGCCGGCGAGCGGATCGAGCTGGAGGACGTGCTCATCGGCGATGTCTGGTTCGTCGGCGGGCAGAGCAACATGCAGATGAACTTCCGCGGCAACCCCGACCAGCCGGTCGAGCATGCGCAGGAGATCCTGCTGCGCAGCCGCCGCCCGGGCGTGCGGCTCTTCCGCGTGGAGAACGGCTATGCGCTCGCCCCGAGCGACACGCTGCGTATCGACGGCGCCTGGGGCCCGGCCGATCCCGAACATGTCAGGGAGTTCAGCGTCGTGGGGTATGTCTTCGGCGAGATACTCAACGACATGGTCGATATCCCGATCGGGCTGGTGCAGTCGGCCCACGGCGGTTCGACTGCCGAGGCGTGGCTTGACCGCGCGACGCTCGAGCGCTTCGGCGGCTTCGACCTCGACCTTGTGCCCGAAAAGATCGACCCGGTGTGGTATGCCACACAGCCGATGGTGCTCTACAACCGGATGCTGGCTCCGCTGCTGCCCTTGCGCGTCAAAGGGGTGATCTGGTATCAGGGCGAGGCGAACGTGCAGCGTCCGCAGCAGTATGTTGACCTCTTCACCTGCCTGATCGAGACGTGGCGCCGCTACTTCCGCAATCCCGACATGCCCTTCTACTTCGTGCAGATCGCACCCTACGAATACGAGGGCGCCAACTCGGCCGAGCTGCGCGAGGCGCAGCTGCGCGTGATGCAGCGCGTGCCGAACACCGGCATGGCCGTGACGCTCGACGTGGGTGAGCGTCACGTGATCCACCCGGCCCGCAAGGAGGTGGTGGGGCAGCGCCTGGCCTACTGGGCGCTCAACCGCGACTACGGTCATCCTGCCTTCGGATGCCGCGGGCCCGAGTTCCGCTCGATGGAGGTCGTCGAGGGGCGTGCCCGCCTGAAGTTCGACTATGCGCCCAACGGACTCTCGTTCTTCGGCAAGGAGCCTACGGGCTTCGAGGTTGCCGGCGAGGACCGCGTCTTCCACCCCGCCCAGGCCCGCATTGTCCCGGCCTTCTGGGGCAACGAGGGGCTGGAGGTGTGGAGCGACGAGGTGCCCGAGCCCGTTGCCGTGCGCTACGGCTACACGAACTACGTCGACGGCTCGCTCTACAATACCGAGGGGCTTCCGGCCTCGTCGTTCCGAACCGATAACTGGTAGTCCCATGCGCGGTGAACTCATCTGCGGCTGTGCCGCCTCCCTGGCACTCGGCGCCTGTGCGACGCCGGCGGCCGATCCGCGCCCCAACGTGCTCTTCATCCTGGCCGACGACCTGGGCTACGGCGACCTGTCGGTCTACAATCCGCAGGGACGCATCCGCACGCCCCATCTCGACCGGCTGGCCTCCGAGGGGATGCGCTTCACCGATGCGCACAGCTCGGCGGCGGTCTCCACGCCGACGCGCTACGGCCTCTTGACGGGCTGCTGCCCCTGGCGGGGCCCGCTCAAGCAGGGGGTGATCTGGACGTGGGCCGATCCGCTGCTGACCGGTGAGCGGACCCTCCCCGCGATGCTGCGCGAGGCGGGGTACGTGACCGCACTGGTCGGGAAGTGGCATCTGGGAATCGGCTTCGCCACGACGGACGGGGCGCCGGTGGACCGGGCTGCGAACGGGGCGAATGTCGACTACACGCAGCCGCTGACGGACGGCCCCACGCACCACGGCTTCGACTGTTACTACGGCGACGACGTGCCCAACTTCCCGCCCTATGCCTTCATCGAGAATGACCGCTTTCCGGAGATTCCCGACCGTCCCTTCGAGGCGGGGATGCCCGGCGTGCCGGGTGTCATGGCGGCCTCGTGGCGTCCCGAGCGGCTGCTTACAGTCGAGACCGAAAAGGCCGTGGCCTATATCCGCGAGCACCGCGACGGGCCCTTCTTCCTGATGGTCAGCCTTACGGCGCCCCATACGCCCATCGCCCCGACGGCCGAATTCGAGGGCCGCAGCCGCGCCGGACGCTACGGCGACTTTGTCGAGGAGATGGACCACCGCATCGGGGAGATGCTCGCGGCGCTGCGCGACGCGGGGATCGAGGAGCGGACGATTGTGGTCTTCTCGTCGGACAACGGCTCGTCGTTTCAGGACGGCGGTACGGCCGGCGGGGAGCGCTACGGCGGCCGCTTCGGGTCGATCCTCGATCTGGGGCACAACCCGAGCGGACGGTTCCGCGGCATGAAGTCCGACTCGTGGGAGGGCGGGCACCGCATTCCGTTCCTCGTGCGCTGGCCGGGCGTGATTCCAGCCGGGAGCGTGACGGATGCCCTGACGTGCGACCTGGACCTCTATGCGACGCTGGCCGACGTGGCGGGGGTGACGCTCTCCGAAGGCGATGCCGTCGACAGCCGCTCGCTCATGCCGTTGCTGCGGGGCGGGGAGCCCGTGCGCACGTCACTCGTCGCGCAGTCCGGAAACGGGATTCTCTGCTACATCAGCGGCGACTGGAAACTCATCGCCGGTTCGGGGTCGGGCGGCTCACTCAACCCCTACGGCCAGGCCGACCTCCTGCCCGCCTACGACGCGGCGTCGGGGCGGTGGCGCAACGTACAGCTCTACAACCTGGCGTCCGATCCCGAGGAGCGTTACGACCGGGCGGCCCTTCATCCGCAACGTGTTGCGCGGATGATGGAGGCGCTGTCCGGCGAGGTCCGGCGCGGCGGCACGGCAGCGGACTGGCAGCAGGTTGCATGGACCTCCCGCTTCGGGGAATAATCTGTCACACCTTAACCTCTTAATTGTATGATGAAACTTTTTGGAATCTGCTGCTCACTGCCGCTTCTGCTGGCGGCCGCATCCTGCGGGTCGAACTCCCCGGCGGAGTCTTATCCCGCACATGTCGATGCCGATTTCACGGCGGTCTATTCTCCCGACAAGGGCGGCGTAACCGGTTCGGACGGTACGATCTCGATCCTGCTCGACGACGGCACGTCGCTCTTCATGACCGGAGACTGCTTCCTGGGCGAGGTGGTTGACGGAAAACGCGATCCGAGCCTCCAGATGATCAATAACTCGCTGATCCACATCGCCGCCGACGGCAGCTACCTCGGCGCCTGCTACGGCGGGACGAAGGAGGCCCCGGCGTCGCTCTGCACGCCGCTCGAGGCGGCCACTTCGCAGTATACCTACTGGTACTGGCCCGGCCACGGATTCCAGCGCGGCAATACCCTCTACCTCTTCATGACGAAGTTCTACCAGGGCGGCGAAGGCCAGTGGGGCTTCCGCTTCGATGGAACGGATTTCGTGCGCATCGACATGAGCGACTACAGCGTGATGTCCATCGAGGAGATTTACGACAACAACTGCCCCATCCACTGGGGACACTGCGTGCTCAAGCAGGGTGACTGGTACTATGTCTACGGTACGCGCTCGGGTGCGGGCTATGATCCCGCGCAGCTCTGCGTTTCGCGTGCGAAGTTCGACGAGGAGACCGACCGCATGGGGGCCTACGAGTACTTCGACGGCAAGGGCTGGAGCAGCGATCCCGCGGCTGCGGCCGCCTGCGAAGGGCTCGACGTCTCCGTCTCGGAGCAGTTCTCCGTCTTCGCATACGACGGCCGCTACGTGCTGCTCACGCAGCGCCGTGCCCAGCAGGCGGGGGATATCTACTCCTACGTGGCCGACACGCCCGTGGGCCCGTGGTACAACAAGAAGCTGCTCTACGCCACGACCGAGCAGATCGAGGACCCCGAGCTTTTCACCTACAACGCCATGGCCCACCCGCAGTTCATCAACGACCGCGGCGAGCTGCTCTTCTGCTACAACATCAACAGCTACAACCTGCAGAAACCCTATCTCGACGTTTCGACCTACCGGCCCGTCTTCCTGCGCGTGCCGATGAGCGTGATCCTCGAATAGAGGCTTTGTAAGAGAAACTTCCCGGGCGGAGTGCCCGCGGATATGATACCGGACAGTGACCCTTGCGGTCGCTGCCCGGTTCTTTGTTCTGCCTGCCCGGCGGCGCGGATAGGGTATGGACGGCTTCGGGCTGTCCGTGCATCCGGGGCAGGGTGCAGGCCGGTAAGGTACGACCGTGCGATCACCCGGCCCGTGCTGCGGTAGCGCGGCCCACGGCGGCCTGCCTCTCCTTGCCTCTCCCTGCTTTTGCTCTTCTGTCGGATGAAAAAGAAAACCCCCCGCGAGACTTTCGTCTGCGGGGGTTGCCAGTGCCCAGGACAGGAATCGAACCTGCACGCCTTGCGGCACACGCACCTGAAACGTGCGCGTCTACCTATTCCGCCACCTGGGCTTTTCTGGAATTGCGGTGTGCAAAAGTAATACTTTTTTCTGAATTGGCAAGCCTTTTTTGCAAAAAAATCTACTTGTTGAAATATTTGTACTGAAACAGAAGCAGATAGACTACGGCAACGGAGATGTAGGCATCGGCCAGATTGAAGATCGCCCCGAAGAAGTAGTTGTTGCTGTCGACCAGAAAGCGCAGGATGCGCGGCACGCCGTTCCACTGGAAGAGCGGAAAGTAGAACATGTCGACCACCTTGCCCATCATGAATCCAGCGTAGTGGCCGCCCAGGTGTGCGACTGTCGCGGGGGTCGATTCCGAGAAGATCAGCCCGTAGAAGGCGCTGTCGAGGATGTTGCCCAGCGCTCCGGCGACGATAAGCGCCAGCCCGACGAAGACACCTGTCGGGGTTTCGCTCCGCTTGTGGCGCAGCAGGTAGCGGATCAGCCAGCCCAGCCCGACGACCATCGCGATGCGGAAGAGCCCCAGCAGCAGTTTGCCCCAGTCGAATCCGCCCGGTGTGGCGATGTGCATGCCGAAGGCGGCGCCGTTGTTCTCGATGAAGCGCAGTTGGAACCAGTCGGGAAAGACGACGATCGCCTCGTCGAGGTGCATGTGGGTCTTGACCCAGATCTTGAGCGCCTGGTCCGCAATGAGCAGCAGCAGGACGAGCAGGGATATTTTCTTCAGATTCATCTTTTGCCAATGATTATGGCGCAAAAATAAGAAAAAAACTTCGCTTTTCGGCAGGAGGCATGATTTTCACACCGTTTCGGATGCAGACGACGCTTCTGCCGCCTTCGGAGCTCCGTTGCTGCCATTGCCTCCGCTCCGTCTGCCGCTTTCCTTGCTCTCGCCGTTGAGCGGTCCGATTCCGTGTCGGGGTGCCCGGGTGCGCAGCCGATCGGCTGCCTCTGTTGCTTCCATTGCCCCCGCACCGTTTGCCGTTTTCTGTCTCCTCGCCGTGGAGCGATCCGATTCCGGGTCGGGGTGCCCGGGTGCGCAGCCGATCAGCGGCTTCCGTTGCTGCCATTGCCTCCGCTCCGTCTGCCGCTTTCTGTCTCCTCGCCGTGGAGCGGCCCGATTCCGGGTCGGGGAGCCCGGTGGGTGCGGCCGCCCGCTCCGCTGTTTGCAGCCTGTGGTGTGGAGCGGCCGGAATGCTCAAATAAGACGCAGCACAACCGGCAGCGTCTTTTCCAGTATTTGACCGGAACGGAGCAGGCGTTCGTCCCGGCTGGGGCAGGCGGGGTGATTCGGCGGAGGGGGGCGGGCTGGATGGCTCGACCTCGGGCAGGCCCTCCTCCTGCAGGGGACACCGGCGGTTTTTCCGGGTAGCCATACCCGGCCGACGGCCTCGGTCCGATTGTACGGGCTGCCCGGATGGTTCCGCAGAGTGTCCCTTGTTTTATATATAGGTAAATGGCTCTATTTTTAAGAAAATGAATATTTTGTGAAAAAAGTTGCCGAAATATTTGCAGATTCAGAAAAAGTCGCTACCTTTGCATCCGCATTTGAGAAACAACGGTTCTTGCAAATACGACAAAGAGTTTACAGTAAAGGAGCTCGATGTGTGTTGCGGCTTGAGTTTCAAGCAGATGCAAAGTTCTTGAAAAAGTTTTTGGAAGATTGAAAAAGATGACTTATCTTTGCAATCCCTTTCGAGTCCGACTCGCAAGAGCGGCTTGAAAGAAAATCTTTGAAAAAGATTTGGAGATTTCAAAAAGAGTTCTTATCTTTGCAATCCCTTTCGCAACCTAAATGCGAAGCTTTTTTAAAGTGGTTCTTTGAATTACTGGTATATTTTGAGAGAAGAATGTAGTATTTATCTGTCAATTTCCTTTAAAGGAAACGAATAGTCAGGACTCTAACGATACATTATAATTTTTTACAATGGAGAGTTTGATCCTGGCTCAGGATGAACGCTAGCGGCAGGCTTAACAC
>OLSA01001967.1_pt1 | contig 16096 bp, 14 predicted proteins | sample 1672731 | NCBI WGS metagenome assembly OLSA01 (sample SAMEA3136718, study PRJEB25190) | human gut metagenome | biome: human gut; feature: human-associated habitat; material: faeces | place: Austria | collected 2013
CGCTGTTATAGATGGCACAGCCGGGCTTCGCCAGCCCCAGCAGGGCCGGGTTGACGAGACTGCCCGCGTAGATAATGCAGTCGGCATCGGCCAGCAGGGCCGCGCCCCGCCGGGTGATGAGGTCGGGCGCACCCGGCCCGGCTCCTACAAAATGGACCATATCTTACCCCTCCTTCACCAAAATCGTTGCGAAATAGCCCGCCGACCGGGCCGGGTCGTAATCGGTCAGGTCGGGCCAGACCTCCTCGTTCGGCAGGCCGCAGCTACAGACCATCGCGCTCCGGCTCAGAAGCCCGGCGTCGGCCAGCGCGGCCAGCGTCTCGGGCAGCTGACGGCCCGATTTCATCAGCACTTTCGCGCCCGGTGCGGCCAGCACCTCAGCGGCGCAGCGTCCCGGGGCGATGGTCAGCGGCTGCTCCATGCCGCCCGTCAGGGACTGGCCCAGCCGGGCCGCAGCGGCACAGAAGCTCGTCACGCCGGGGAGCATCACGGTCTTGCAGCCCTCGGCCTCCAAGATCTCCTGCAGGTAGCGGAAGGTGGCGTAGACGGACACGTCGCCGAGGTTGAGCATGGCGACATCCTGCCCGGCGTCGAGATATTCTTTCACGGCCCGGGCCGCCTCGATGTGGGCGGCTTTCTGCACCGCCGGGTCAAGGCTCATGACGAAGCGCAGCGGCAGGATGGTCTTGCCGCTCAGCTCCACCGCACCTTTTGCGATGTCCAGCGCCAGCATCCCGCCCTTCGGGGTCTGGGGCGCGGCGATGACCGGACAGTTTTCGAGGCGGCGGACAGCCTGCAGGGTCATGAGCTCCGGGTCGCCCGGGCCGACGCTGACTCCGTAAAAAGTGCCTATCCGTTTTTCCATTCGTCCAGCAGCTCCTTTGCAGTTCTGGTCTGGCCCAGCGGGCCATATTGATTCGAGAAGAGCACCGCGCCCACCCGGAACGCCCCGGCGGCGCGGCGGTCGAGGTGGAGCTGGATGGCGTCCAGCAGACTGGACAGCACCGGCTCTCTCATCTCTGCTTCGTCTAAGATCTCCATGCAGGCGTCGGTGGTGGCCGCGTTCATCAGGGCCGCGCAGACGTCCCGGGACGCGCCGCAGAGGGCGGCGTGGGCGCAGAGCAGCTCGGTGCGGCAGTCGGCTGTGCGGGAGTGGGTGTTCATGACGCCGCCCGCCAGTTTGACCAGCTTGCCGATGTGGCCCACCAGCACCACCTCTTCGAAGTGGGATGCTGCCGCCATATCCATCGTATCCCCGATGAAGTTCGAGGTCTTGACCACCGGGATATTCTTTAGGGCGGGCATCTTCCCGTGGAGATAGTCGAGGCCGTAGTTGCCCGGGGCGAGGATGAGCCGCCGGGGGCTGACCGCCCGGAGCGCCGCCTGCCCCATTTCCAGCTGGATGGTGTCGAGGATGGCCTGCTGGCTCATGGGCTCGACGATGCCGCTGGTGCCGAGGACGCTGAGGCCCCCTTCCACGCCCATATGGGGGTTGAAGGTGCGCTTCGCCGTTTCGGCCCCGCCCTCGATGGAGATGGTGACATCAAAACCGCCCGCGTACCCGGCAGATTCGGCCTCTTTTTCCAGCGCTTCCTTTATCATGGCCCGGGGGACGTGGTTGATGGCAGCTTCGCCCACGGGCTGGTCGAGACCGGGCTTTGTCACCCGGCCCACGCCCTCACCGCCGTGGATGCGCACCTCGCCGGACAGCTCGGGCCGGAGGGCGACACTGGCGATGACCGGCAGACCGGTGGTTACGTCCACATCGTCGCCGCCGTCCTTCCGGATGGCGCACTCAGCCCCCTCGCCGGACAGGCGGCAGAAGATAGGCTCTACCTCCACCACGATGCCCTTCGGGGTGCGGAGGGCCACCGTCTCGGGGGTGCGGCCGGTGAGCAGTAACCGTGCCGCGCCCGCCGCGCCCAGCGCCGCACAGGTGCCGGTGGTGTAGCCGCAGCGCAGGAGCTTCTGGCCGCTGCGGACGTAGTGCTCAAAGAGCGGGCGCTTTTCCTCCGGCGCTTTTTCTTCGCCGTAGAGGAATGCGTACTGCTCATCGGTCAGAGCATAAATTTTGCAGATGTTTTCCCGGGCAAAGGCCTCTTCCGGCGTCATGACATCCGAGACGCCCGCCGCCGAGACGCAGACGACCTTGTCGGAAACTTTCTGCGCCAGCTCCAGCTCGTGGAGGCTGAGGATGACGGCCATCTTCTTGTCACGGGCGAGGCTTTTCAGGATGGCCAGCAATTCGGCCTTGCCCTTGATGTCGAGGAAAGACGTAGGCTCGTCCAATAATATCAGCTCCGGCTGCTGGCAGATGGCCCGAGCCAGCAGGACGCGCTGGCGCTGGCCGTCGCTGATACGGTTGAAGTCCCGGCCCGCCAGCGCCTCGGCCCCCACGAGGGCCAGCGCGGCATGGACCTGACGCTTATCTTCTGCCGAGAGGACACCCAGCCGCCCCGTGTAGGGGTAGCGCCCGGCGGACGCCATCTCGAAGCAGGTGGTCAGCTCGGTGCGGCGGGTGTGGGGCACCATCAGAGCCATTTTGCGGGCGCGCTCCGGGCCGGAGTAGTCCGCGAGATTTTTGCCGTCCAGCAGCACAGCGCCCCCCTGGGGGGCCAGCTGCGCTGCCAGCGTCTTGAGCAGGGTGGATTTTCCCGCGCCGTTGGGGCCGATGAGGGTGAGGATGGTCCCCTTCCCGACGCCGAGTCCGATGTGCTCCATCAGGGGCGTTTTGCCGTAGCCGATGGCAAGGTCCTCAGCGCGGCAGTAGAATTTCGGATCGCTCATTCCCGGCCCTCCTGTGTCTGGCGGCGCACCAGCAGCCAGATGACCACCGGCGCACCGAAAACCGCCGTCACCGAGCTGATGGACAGCTCAGTGGGCGCGAACAGGCTGCGGGCGATGAGGTCGCAGAGCAGACAGAACGCTGCCCCGCCCAGACAGCAGCCCGGCAGGACATAAAGGGGCTTTGCGCTGCCCAGCAGGTTCTTGACCAGATGCGGCACCGCGATGCCCACAAAGGAGATGGGGCCTGCAAAGGCCGTCACGCAGGCGGAAAGCAGGCTGGAAAGCAACACGAGGGCCGTCGAGAAGGCCCGCACCGGTACGCCGACGCTCCTGGCGTAGCTCTCGCCCATCTGGTAGGCCGCCATGGGCTTCGAGAGCAGGAACGCCGCCGCCAGCGCGGGCAGCACCACGCAGGCCGCTGCGCCCACGTTGGCCCAGGTCATGCCGGAAAAGCTGCCCATCGACCAGTTGTGGAGGTTGACGATGTTGGAGTCCTGAGCAAAGGTCACCACGATGTCGGTGACAGCCGAACAGATATAACCGATCATGATGCCGCAGATGACGAGGATGCTCATCCGCGGCACCCGCCGGGCCACCACCAGCACAAAGGCCATCGCCGCCATCGAGCCTGCAAAGGCGGCGATGATGAGGGTGGCCGAGCCAGTGAGCAGCCCCTGCTGTAAAAACACCACCATCGTCAGGGCCACCGCCAGCTTTGCGCCGCTGGACACGCCCATGACGAAGGGGCCGGCGATGGGGTTGGCGAAGAAGGTCTGCAGGAGGTAGCCTGCAGCCGAGAGGGCCGCGCCCAGCAGCACGACCATGACCGCCCGGGGCAGACGGAGCTGGAGCACGATGCCCACGGCCAGCACATCTTCGCCCCGGCCCAGTAGAGCCGCCGCCACCGCGCCGGGCGTCAGGGACACACTGCCCCAGAACAGGTTGAGTGCAAACAGCACCGCAACCCCCGCCGTGAGGGCGAGGTACGCGAGGCTGAGGCGGCGGGTGGTGGTCATGACAAAGCTCCTTTTATACGATGCGCTGTAAGAAACGGAGGGACGCCGGGTCGGGCGAGCCCTCGGTGAAGACGAGGTTCATATCCGAGATAAGGTCGGCCAGCTCCATGCTCTGCTGAAAGAGGCTCTGGGCCGTACACCAGCAGTCGCCGGACTGGACGGCCTTGAAATCCGCCAGCATCGGGCATTTTTCGATGAGCTGGTCACGGGTCTCCATCACGCCCTCGATGGTACTGTTGTAGATGAGGACGTCGGCGTCTTTGGCCCGGGCATAGAAGGTCTCCAGCGGCAGTTTGATGGTGGACTGGGCCGACGTCTCCCCCTCGAGGTCGTCGAAGATGTAGACGCCGCCGGCCATCCCCACCATCTGGGCCACATAGTCGCTGGTGCGGCGGACGGTGATGAGGTTGTTGGTGGTGATGGAGAAGAAGGCCACAGTCTTGCCCGTGTTCTCCTGCTCGAGGATAGGGGCCACCTGCTCGACCTTCTGGCGAAAGACCTCTTCCGCCATCTCAGTCTTATTCAGCAGGATGCCGTAGAGCTTGAGCCACTCCATCCGGGCCAGCGGGCCGCTCTCGTAACTCGAGCGCTCCACGAGGACCGGCACGCCGAACTTTTCCAGCTGCTCCTTGACCTCGGGGTCGTGGAGCACCATGGTGTTCTCGATGGCGAGGGTGCAGCCGGCGGCAAGGATGCGCTCATAGTCCGGGGCGCTGTACTTGCCCGCGTAGGCGATGCGGCCCTCCTGCATGGCCTGTCTGGCCTCTTCCACATACCAGCCCTCGGCCTTCGTGCCGGAGAGGGCGATGCTGTCCAGGGCGTCCAGATGGACGAAGAGGTCCATCACCGAGGTGGAGACGAGATAAATATGATCCAGCGGTTGGCGCAGCACCACGACGTCCTCGGGCAGGTCGTCCACCTCGGCGGCCCCCTCGGGGACGACGAGGAACCGCCCGGCGTCCGGGATGTCGATCATCACATAGCCGCCCTCATAGCAGTCGGCGGAAAACTGGGTGGCATAGTCCAGCGGATAGCTGTGGTCGAACACGAGGGATGCTGTATTGGCCGGGGCGGTCTTGTGCTGCCCGCAGCCCGCAAGGGTGAGGGCGGCGGCAGGCAGGGCTTTCAGGAAATTGCGGCGTTTCATCGTTACTTTGCCTCGATCAGGGATGCAGAGGCGAAGGTCAGCGTATACTCGATCTCATGCGGGGTGCTCATGGCGACGGTATCGCCCACCACATCCAGCGGGGTGTCGAGAGCCGCGACGGGGATCTCGAAGGTAGAGTTGCCCTCGGTGTTGGTGGGCAGATACTTCTCGCCGTCCACCAGCATATAGTCGTAGTTGGGGCTGGACCAGACGATGGTGGCGGTCATCCTGCCATCGGCCACGGTCAGGGCCGCAGGGCTTTCCACGGTGGCACGGCCGGAGCCGCCCTCGAGGGTCACGTCACAGGTGTAGGTGCCGTCGGCAGGTGCTTCCGCCGCAGCAGGCTGGGCGTTGGCGACACGGACGGTATGGTCGTACCACTTGCCCTTGGCGCCGAGGATGGCCAGCTGGAAGTCCTCGTCCAGAGCCTTCACCGGGATGTCGAAGCCGTACACCTCATCCGAAGTGCCGTCGCTGTAGGTGACGGTGTCGGTGGTGGGCTGGAGCCAGTCGCCCTCGTGGGCCTCGGCGTCAGCGGCCATGCCGACGTAGAGGTTGACGATCTTCTTGGAGACGAGGCTGACGTGGAAGGTCATCTGACCGTCCTTCACAGTCAGCGTTCCCTTGCCGTCATTGGCCTCGTTGGCATGGAACATGGAGCTGTCGGTGTCAAAGTCGGCGGTGTAGACGCCGTCGGGCAGAGCCGACTCAGCGGAGGCAGAAGCAGCCTCGCTCACGGCAGAGGAGGCCGTCGCCTCGGAGGAAGCGGCAGAGCTGGCCGGGGTGCCGGATGCGCCGCAGCCGGTGAGAGAACCAGCCAGCACAGCGCCGGCCAGCAGAAGAGCAAATTTATGGTTCCGTTTCATGATGATATACCTCGAAGTATCTATTTTACAGAAAAGATTATAACACGCAATGGCCCGAATTCAAAGCAGGCCGAAAAAGAAATTGCCCGAAAAGGCACTCCTTTCCGGGCAATCATAGAATCAGAATCAGCCGTTCAGGGAATCGACAGCGGCCTTGGTGTGTGCGACGTAGAGCTGCTGGATATCAGCGACCTCGCCCAGACCGGCGATCTGGCAATCCACAGAGTCGAATTCGCCGGAGGCCTCGAACTGGCTCTTCCAGGAATCCTCGTCGTCGCCAGCCATATCGTTGTTGGCGTGGTCACCTGCAACGACCATCAGGGGACGCAGGACGACCTTGGTGTAACCGGCGGCCTTGACAGCCTCGATGACGTTCTCGCAGGCAGTCTCCTCAGGCTCGCCCTCGACGGTGCCGATGAAGACATTCTTGTAGCCCAGAGCCTCCATCTGAGACTGCATCTGGGTGTAGCTCACCTTTGCGGTGTGAGAGGTGCCGTGGCCCATGAAGACGAAAGCGGTGCCGTCCTCAGCAGCGGCGTCCAGACTGTCGAAACCGGCGGTCTTGACGGCCTCGGCGGTGATGGCCTTGGCGACAGCTTCCTTGTCGGCGTTGATGACGGTGGCATCGCTGCCCACCTCGCCCAGCAGAGGCTCGGCGATGGCGACGGACTCGAACTTATCGCGGTAGCTGTCCACCATCTCCATCATCTCGTCGTACTCAGCGCCATGCATCAGATGGGTGGGCTGGACGACCAGATTCTTCACGCCGTTGGCAACAGCGCGCTCCAGAGCCTGCTCCATGTTGTCGATCTTCTCGCCGTCACGGGCCTGAACATGGTTGATGATGATCTGTGCGGTGAAGGCGCGGCGGACAGACCAGTCGGGATATGCGGCCTGGATGGCGTCCTCGATGCCCTTGATGTCCGCTGCGCGGCTGTCGTTGAAGGAGGTGCCGAAGCTGACGACCAGGATCTCGTTGTCGCCGATGTTGTCCCCGTTGCGGGCGTCGTCCTTAGAGGCGTCGCCGGTGTCGCGGCCAAAGTAATCGGGGTCAGCCTCCTCGCCCTCGACCATCTCCTTCTGAGCGTCGGTCAGGGCGTCCCATGCGGCCTTTGCAGCCTCACACTGAGCGTCGGTGTTCTCGTTGCGCTCCTGCACATAGATGGCGTCGATGAGGTCTGCCACATTCTTTGCTGCCATTTCATCAGCCTCCTCGCTGCTCACTTCGCTGGCGGCAGCAGAGCTTGCTGCGGCGCTGCTGGCAGCAGTAGAAGAAGATGCACCGCAGCCGGTGAGCACACCGGCACACAGGGCCAGTGCGGCGGCAGCGGCGGTGACGCGCTGCCAGTTCTTGTTGGTTGCCTTACGCATTGTTTGAGTCCTTTCTGTTGTGTGGAATGTACGTTTCCGATAGAAAGGGTACGAAACGGGGGCCAGCTCAAACGAAAAAAGAGCCTTTTCACCGCGCGGAAGGCACAGCAAAAAGACCCTTTGAACTTTCGGGCTTTTTGGTACGACCAATTCCTCGTGATCCGGAGCCGGACGCTCCTGTACCAACAGCGGGCAGGTTTCCTGACTGAAAGCTCACCGCCCGCTGCCGCCTTCCCAGAGGCAAAGCCTCCAGTGACCGGCGCTGAGCGCCAAGGCAGCGGACTCCCTTATCACAGTGACGAGATCGCGCGGGACTCGCACCCGCTTCCCTTTTACCCTCCCGGCCGGGGACGAAGCCCCGACGGCAGGCACCTGCTGTTTTCTATTCAGACGAGGTGAAGTATAACACACTCCGCCCTAAAATGCAATATCTCAGCCCTCCTGCGGCACGGTCCAGACCATGCCCAGCGCTTCGAGCTTTGCGATGCGCTCCGCCGTCAGCTTTTTCTCGGCACAGGCGTAGTTTTCGCGCATCCGGCGGACCCAGTCGCCGAGGCAGAAGCCGTCTTCGGTCTTATAGTTCACCGGCACCAGCAGATCGCCGTGGGCGGCGCAGTACTCTTCAGCACGGCGGAACGCCCCGGCCCACTTGGCCTCCCGGGCGTCCCACTGCATCCCGATGGCGTCCAGCAGAGCGATATGCTCCGGCGTCACCTGAAACGAGCCGGGCCGGGCCTTGCGGGCAGCCCGGAGGTTCGAGATCCAGACGCCCAGACGGAAGCCGTTCTCGTCCACATATCCGGCAGGCACAAGGAGGCTGCCCTTCTTCTCGGCGTAGAGCCTGGCGCTCTGGTAGTTATCCAGCCAGTTCTGCTCCCGCACGCTGCACGCGGGCGGCACCGGGGCGCTGAGGCGTCGGCCTTTTTCGCCCTTGAACAGCTCTTTCAGGGCCGCGCGGCGCTCGGCGGAGAGCTTTTTGCCCTCCCGCAGCATCTGCTTCTGACGGGACAGCCAGCTGCCCAGCCAGATGCCGTCCTCCGTCCGGTACTGGGCCGGAACGGCCAGACTGCCGTGCTCCTTTTTGTATTCCACGGCCAGCTCGTAGCGGTGCTGCCACGAGTCGGTCTTTTCCCAGTTCATGCCCAGCTCGTCCAGCAGAGCTTTCCGCTCCAGCGTTACCCGGGCGCTGCTGCGCTCGGGGTTCTGCCATGCGTACCGCTGGCGGGACACCCACTTGCCCAGCAGGATGCCGTCTTCGTCGATGTACTCGGTGGGAACGTCGAGGCTCCCGTGGGCTGCGTGGTACTTCACGGCGGCCTCGTAGGCGGTCTGCCACTTGCGGTCGTTCCGGTTCGTCCAGTCCACTCCCAGCGCTTCCAGCTTTTCGATTTGGGCGTCGGTCAGCACACCTTCTTTATAAGCGGCACGCTGACTGCCCAGCCAGACGCCCAGCGCCATGCCGTCCGGCGTGACATACTTGACGGGAATTTCCAGCGTGTGATTTTCCAAATAATACTGGACGGCGGCGGCATAGCTCTTCTCCCAGAGGATGCTGCCGGTGTCCCACACCATGCCCAGTGCCTCGAGGCGCTCGACGCGGTCTGACGGCAGGTTCCCGCCCAGATAGCGCTGGCGGTTATAGACGATCCACTCGCCCAGCGCAAAGCCGTCCTTATCCTTATAATGGACCGGCACCAGCAGGTCGCTGTGGCTGTCGCGGTACCGCCGGGCCGAAGCACAGCCGTTCTCCCACGCCAGCTCGAGCCGCTTTTGCCAGTTCATGCCGATTTTGTCCAGCCGGGCGGCCTGCGCGGCGGTGAGGCGTCCCTTTTTCTTTCCGGCCCGGACAAGGCGCTGGTTTTCCAGCCAGCGGCCCACGGCCACGCCCCCGAAGCTGTAGGAGCGAGGCACGTCCAGCGTCTTTCCCTCTGCCGTCATCTGCTTTGCGGCGGCATAATAGCGCTCCCAGTCGGAGTCCAGCGCGCGGCGGAGCTGCCGGTAAGCCCGGCGGCAGACAGAAAGGGGCTCTTCCAGCGGGAAGGCTTCTGCCCCCGCCGCGCTGCACTCCTTCCGCAGCTGCTGCACACAGGTCAGCGCCTCAAAGGCCGCGCTCAGCTCTGCCACCGGCACACTGCCGCAGGCCGCAAGGGCGCGGGCCAGCATCTGCCGGTATGCGGTCGGTTCAGCGCTGCGGCGCACCAGCACCACGCCCGAGATCCCGGCCAGAGGAGCCTGCACCGCCGGGCCGTTGGCACAGACCAGCAGCCGGAGGGTGGCCGCTTCATCGGCCGCAAAGCCTTCTGCATCCTTATAAATATGTGTTCCTGCACCAAACAGCTTCTCGGCCTGCTCTGCGGTCTGCGCCGCCGCTGCATCATCCTCGCAGAGGACGAGGCAGCGCCCGGCAGCATCCGGGAGCCACTGCGCCAGCAGCTGTTCCACCGGCGGAAGCTTTTCTACGGCGAGGCTCAGAGCCTGATATTTCTCGGCGTTGGGGTCAGGGCAGCCCGGCAGATGGAGGTTCTTCACCTCAGCACGGAGGCGGGCCATCGCATCTTCCAGCGGCCAGAGCAGGGCCGTATAGGAGGCCGGCATGGGCAGCAGGCCCTCGGCCATCGCCCCGCCCAGCGCCAGCGGCTCCACGATGGCGTCGGCCAGCATCTCCTCGGCAGCGCGGCAGCTGTCGCCCGGGGCGTCCGGCTCCCCCAGAGCCAGCAGCTTTGCCCCCGGGCAGAGGCGGAACAGGGGCTGGACACAGTCGGTCCAATCCTTTGCGCTCATCTCCCTCCAGCCGTCCAGTACCAGCAGGCCGGGCCGGAACTCAGCCAGCGCCACCCAGCCCAGCGCATTCTGCACGGCCAGCTGCTCGCAGCTCATCAGCCGCACCCGGCCGCCCAGCGTCCGGCCCAGCCGCTTTGTCAGGGCGCGGCGCAGTTCCAGACGGGCAGCGCAGGACACCACCCAGAGCACGCGCATCTCGGGGTGGGCGTCCAGCAGCTCCCACACGATGCAGCCCTTGCCCGTACCCGCCGGGCGCACCAGCGCAGCACAGTTTTTCTGCTGCAGTCCAGCCTCCGCTGCACGGCAGGCTGTTTTATTTGAATCATCTACCAAAATCGACATATCTTATCCTTTCTGCCCCTTCCGAGGGTTCAGAAATTCGCTTTTTCTGCAAAAAAGAAACGCGCCTGCGCAAAGCTGGCTTTCCTGCCTGCGCTGCGCCTGCGTTTTTCTGCAAAAATGTTACTTTCATGCTCTATTTTTATCATAAAAGTTTATTTCTTGTCAAGATGATTTGCACAGATTTTTCCAAATAATTTTACATTCCCTTTTCCCGGAAATTCCGGGACCGTTCCCTGCTGCCCGTTGACGGCGGGGACAGTTGGTGGTAGACTTTTTTCATCGGCTCCCCTTTTGGCGGGAGACTCCCCTATTTATGATATGTGAGGTAATCGATATGAACATCATCAGCACCGAAAAAGCTCCCGGCGCCATCGGCCCCTACTCTCAGGGCTACACCGTGGGCGGTCTCGTCTTCACCTCCGGCCAGATCCCGGTAGACCCCGCCACCGGCGCAGTCGCCGAGGGCATCGCCGCACAGGCTGACCAGAGCTGCCGCAATGTGGGCGCTATCCTCGAAGCTGCCGGCGTGGGCTTTGACAAGGTGGTCAAGACCACCTGCTTCCTGGCCGACATCGCCGACTTTGCCGCTTTCAACGAGGTGTACGCAAAGTATTTCACCTCTAAGCCCGCCCGCAGCTGCGTGGCCGTGAAAGACCTGCCCAAGGGCGTGCTCTGCGAGATCGAAGCCATCGCTGAGGCCTAAGCCGCCTTTTCAGCACAAAGAGGGGCCGTCTGCACTCCATTCCGGGTGCGGACGGCCCCTTTTGTCTGTCTTCGATTCCAGTTTTTCATGCTGACTAGCTTTCTTAGCCGGAGAAATTGACTTCGTTTTTCGCTTTTGTTACAATAGAATCAAACTGTTGTAAAAGATTTCCGGTCAAATTTGAAAGAGAGGTCCCTGCCCATGTCCAATTCCCGTGTTGAAAGCCACAGCCGCGCCGAATTGCGCAACAAGATCATCAGCGCAGCCACCCTGCTCGAGATCCTGTTGTCCGGCCTCGTCCTCATCGGCCTGCTGCTGTCGATGGTGCCGCTGCTGCAGTGGATGCCCGGCCTGCTGTTCGACGGCAACGACGTCGAGGTGAGCACCTTCTTACAGCGGGCGCTGGACATCGTCATCGGCATCGAGTTCATCAAGATGCTGGCCAAGCACAGCCCCGGTTCCAGCCTCGAAGTGCTGCTCTACGCCATCGCCCGCCACATGGTGGTGGGTCACGAGTCCGCCATGGAGAACCTGCTGAGCGTGAGCGCCATCGCCCTCATCTTCATCGTGCGGAGGTTCTTCTTCGTGCCCGCCTTCGGCGCTCATCTGCCCGACGGCCACCCCGCGCCCGACCTTTCCCCCAGCCAGAGCGGCATCCCGTCAGAGGAATTCGCCGCCCGGCTGCGCAAGCACCTGCATCATGACGACACCAACACGGAGCTTGAAGTCGCCATCGAAGACCCCAAGTACGAGGACAACACCGACACGCTGCTGGAAGCAGACCCGAAATGAGCCTGACAACGTAAAATGCCCCGCAGGACGCTCGTTGAGAGCTGCCTGCGGGGCATTTTTTATGCTTAGTTGCTCTTGTGCTTCTGGCCGAAACGGTACTCCTTGCCGTCCCGGATGCGCTGGATGTTGGAACGGTGCATCCAGATGACCATGCCGCCCATGATGGCAGCGCCGACGGTGCAGACCACCACGTCCCGGGTCGGCAGGCCGCGCATGAGGCTGTACACCAGCGTCAGCACCGGGTAAGCCGCGGCCATGGTGATGCTGCCCAGCGACACCATGCCGGTGGGGACCAGGCAGACGAGGAAGATGAGTGCCAGCACTGGCAGCAGCACCGGCTGGACTGCCAGAATGGCACCGGCAGCCACCAGCACGCCCTTGCCGCCCTTGAAGCCGAAGTAGATGGGCTTGGAGTGGCCCACCACGGCGAGGATGGCGGCGAGGTAGACGCCCAGATAGGGCGAGACGGCAGCATCGGCGGGCAGATGGCCGAACAGCCACCGGCCAAGGCAGACGGCCACGACGCCCTTGAGCACATCGCCCACCGCCGTGAGGGCAGCGGCCTTCTTGCCGAAGGTGCGCAGCATGTTGGTCATACCGGCAGCGCCCGAGCCGTGGGTGCGGACGTCGTCATGGTACAGATACTTGCTGACGAGGATGCCGGTGTCCACGCTGCCCAGCAGATAGGCTTCGGCAGCGACCGCCAGCACAATGAGAAATGCGGTCATAGAACCAGTCTCCCTTCCTTATACGTCCTTCGCGCCCACTTCGCCGGAGCCGCGCTCACGCACGACAAGGCGGATGGGGGTGTGCTCCAGACCAAAGTTCTCGCGGATCTGGTTGATGATATACCGCTGATAGCTGAAGTGGAACAGGTGCTTTGCGTTGACGAAGGCCACGAACGTCGGCGGACGGGTGGAAGCCTGGGTCAGGTAGAAGATCTTCAGGCGGCGGCCCTTGTCGCTGGGCGGCTGCATCCGAGCGGTGGCACGGGCCAGCATCTCATTCAGCACACCGGTGGGCACGCGGGCACCGTTCTGGCTGTCCACATCGCGGATGAGCTGCATCAGCTTGTTGACGTTGTAGCCGGTCTGGGCCGAGATGAAGATGATAGGAGCGTAGCCCATGAAGCTGAAGCACTCGGCATAGCCCCGGCGCTGCAGTTCCATGGTGTTGGTCTCCTTGCCCTCCACGGCGTCCCACTTGTTGACGACGATGATGCAGGCCTTGCCCTGGTCGTGGGCGTAGCCGGCCACCTTGCTGTCCTGCTCGGTGAAGCCGACGGTGGCGTCCACGAGGATGAGGGCCACGCGGCTGCGCTCGACGGCGGCCAGTGCGCGGACGACCATGTAGCGCTCGAGGCCGTCGGTGATGTTGCTGCGCTTGCGCAGACCGGCGGTATCGGTGAAGATGAACTTGCCGTAAGCGTTGTCCACGGGGGTGTCGATGGCGTCGCGGGTGGTGCCGGCCTCGTTGGCCACGATCATGCGGTTCTCACCGAGGATGCGGTTGGTCAGGCTGGACTTGCCCACGTTGGGGCGGCCGATGATGGCGACGGGGATGCGGTCTTCCTCCACGACGGTCTCGCTGAAATCGAGGTGGGCGCAGACGGCGTCCAGCAGGTCGCCGGTGCCGTGGCCGTGGACGGACGAGATGGGCATGACTTCGTCGAAGCCGAGGTTATAGAACTCGTAGAGCTCCATGGGGGTCTCGCCCACGTTGTCGCATTTGTTGACGGCGAGGATGATGGGCTTGTGGCTGCGGCGCAGCATATGGGCCACGTCCTCGTCGGCGGCGGTCAGGCCGTTGCGCACGTCCACCACCATGATGATGCAGTCGGCGGTGTCGATGGCGATCTGGGCCTGCTCGCGCATGTGGGCCAGAATGCCCTCGGTTGCCTTGGGCTCAATGCCGCCGGTATCCACCAGCAGGAACTCGTGGCCGCTCCACTCGCAGTTGGCGAAGATGCGGTCGCGGGTGATGCCCGGGGTATCCTCCACGATGGCCAGACGCTGGCCGCAGAGCTTATTGAACAGGGTGGACTTGCCCACGTTGGGGCGGCCCACCACAGCAACGATCGGTTTGCTCATAGGGGGTTCCTCCTTTCACAAAAGGGGTAAAATTACGGTCTTCTCCGGCGGGCGATATGCAGGCCGCTGCGCAGCAGGGCCTTGGCCTCGTCGCCGCCGCTGGTGGGCAGGACTTCCACCTTCACGCCGAGCCGCTGGCCCAGCTGCTCGATGGTCATATCATCGAGGAAGGTGTCCTTCTCCTCCCGCAGCATCACGGCAGGCACGCCCAGCGTGCCGCTGGACAGCCGGCCCTCGCACTGAGCGATGATGTCGGTCGCCGTGACGAGGCCCGCCACGCCGACGTTGCCGCCGAAGAAGTTGTTTTTGATGGGATGCACTTTTACTTCTATCATGGGGTACTGGCGGCGCAGCTCGTCCATCATCTCGGTGATGAGGGGCGCGGCCATGGTGCCGGTGACGACATCCATCTTTTTGGTGCCATAGATGCGGTGGGGCTTTTCCAGCTCGGCCAGAAATTCCTCCCGGAAGAGGCTCATCATGCCCACGCCGTTTTCCAGCTGGTCGTAGTCCTCATAGAACTCCGGCTCCGGGATGGGGCGGCCGGCCTTGAGGTACCACTCATCGCTGGGGTAGATGATGCGCTTGCCGTGGCGGCGCTTGCACTCGTCGCCGAACTCTTCCATGATGTCGATGACGGCGGCGCTGGTCTCAGCGTCGTAGGGCGTCTGCTTGAAGAGGTTCTGGCGGTAATCCGTCACGCCGCAGGGGACTGCCGCCACGCTCTGCACCATCGGGGTCAGCTCCAGCAGGTCGGTGAGGGTGCGGCGGAGCTCGTCGCCGTCGTTGATGCCCCGGCAGAGCACCAGCTGGCAGTTGACGGCGATGCCGCCCTCCACCAGGCGGGGCAGGTACTTCAGCACCTCGCCGCCCCGTTTATTCGCCAGCATCCGCACGCGGAGCTGGGGATTGGTGGTGTGGACCGAGATGTTGATGGGCGAGATGTGCATCTTGATGATGCGGTCGATCTCGTGGTCCTGCATATTGGTCATGGTGATATAGTTGCCGAACAAAAAGGACAGGCGCTCGTCGTCGTCCTTGAAATAGAGGCTCTCACGCATTCCCGGGGGCAGCTGGTCAATGAAGCAGAACATGCAGTGGTTGGAGCAGGAGTGCTTCTGGTCGCCCAGATAGGTGGAGAAGTCGCAGCCGAAGGGGCCGCGCTCTTCCCGCCGGACGTCCCACTCCCGGATGCCGTCCGCCACTCTCGCTTTGAGGTGGAAGCTCTTGCTGTCGGTATAAAAATCATAGTCCAGCGTGTCGTTCAGCTCGTTGCCGTCCACGCTCAGCAGCTCGTCGCCGCCAGCGAGGCCGAGGGCTTCCGCCTCGCTGCCCGCGTCCACGCGGTCGATCCTGATGGCCATGCTTTCACCTCACAATTTCGTTTTCAAGACAAAGCAAGAAGGGGAAGGCATTGCGCCCTCCCCTTCTGTACATAACACCAATGTGCCACCAATTCTGCGCAAATTAGCCCTTCTTGATGACTTCCTCGCCCTTGTAGTAACCGCAGTTGCCACATGCCTGGTGGGGGAGCTTCAGAGAGCCGCAGTTGCTGCACTTGACCAGTGCGGGGGCCTCCAGCTTCCAAACATTGCTGCGACGCTTGTCGCGGCGGGCCTTGGAAAGATGTCTCTTAGGTACTGCCATATTTTTGCACCTCCTTGATGGGTTTCTCAGTTCAGCAGTGATTTGAGTATCGCTAGCCTTGCGTCTGCGGGTTCGGCCTCAGCTTCTGCCGGAGGGCAGGTACATTCGGCCATCTTCTTCCCGCACCGGGGACACAAGCCCGGGCAGTCAGCGCTGCAAAGCAGCACCGTCGGTATCTGGAACATGAATTCCTGACAGAGCCATTCGTCCACATCCAGATGTCCTTTTTCGTTGAGGGGCAGGTCGAAATCCGGGTCGTCCAGATCGCGCTCCCTGACCGTCCACTCTGCTTGCACCGTCTCTTCCCGTTCGACGGGGTCGAGGCAGCGGGCGCACTCTCCGTGCACCAATGCGTTTGCCCGCAGCGTCATCCGGATCTCCTCGCCATCCGGCACCGCCTCAAAGCGGGCCGTCACAGGCTGCTCGATCCTTGCACCGGCAAAATCCTTTGCAGACAAATCACACTGAAACTCTGCGGTGTAAGGTTTCGTGCCGGATACGATAAACTTTCTCAGGTCAAATTGCATAGTACACCTCATAAAAGGCTGCTTTGT
>OLSA01001970.1_pt1 | contig 16081 bp, 13 predicted proteins | sample 1672731 | NCBI WGS metagenome assembly OLSA01 (sample SAMEA3136718, study PRJEB25190) | human gut metagenome | biome: human gut; feature: human-associated habitat; material: faeces | place: Austria | collected 2013
TGAGCCACGAGGAGGTCGAGTGCTTCTTCCGCGGCTGCGGCTGGGAGCCGCGCTTTGTCGAGGGTGACGAGCCCGAGACGATGCACCAGCAGATGGCCGCCGCGGTCGACTGGGCCATCCGCGAGATCAAGCGCATCCAGCGCACCGCGCGAGAGAGCGGCAAGGCGAGCCGCCCCCGCTGGCCGATGCTCGTGCTGCGCACCCCGAAGGGCTGGACCGGTCCGAAGGAGGTCGACGGCAACGCAATCGAAGGCAGCTGGCGCGCCCATCAGGTGCCCATCTCCATGGGCGCGGATGAAAGCAAGCACCTGCCGCTGCTCGAACAATGGCTGCGCTCCTACAAGCCCGAAGAGCTCTTCAACGAGGACGGTACGCCGGTCGAGCTGATCGCGTCCTTCCCGCCCAAGGGCGAGCACCGCATGGGCGCAAACCCGCACGCCAACGGTGGTCTTCTCCTGCGCGACCTGCGCACGCCCGACTTCCGCGACTACGCGGTCGATATCCCCGCCCCCGGCGAGGTCGAGGCGCAGGACATGTACGTCCTTGGCACCTATGTCCGCGATGTGATGAAGCTCAACATGGAGTCGCGCAACTTCCGCATCTTCGCACCCGACGAGACGGCGTCCAACCGTCTGCAGGCCGTGTTTGACGTCACGGGCCGCCGCTTCCTCGACAAGCAGATCGAGGGCATCGACGAGCACCTTGACCCCGACGGCCGCGTGATGGACTCCATGCTCTCCGAGCACTTCTGCGAGGGCTTTTTGGAGGGCTACCTGCTCACGGGACGCCACGGCTTTTTTGACAGCTATGAGGCGTTCATCCGCATCGTGGACTCCATGTTCGCCCAGCACGCCAAGTGGCTCAAGATGTGCAGCGAGCTGCCGTGGCGGCAGGACATCGCCTCGCTCAACTACATCCTCGCCTCAAATGTCTGGCAGCAGGACCACAACGGCTTTACGCATCAGGACCCCGGCTTCCTCGACCATGCGGCCAACAAGAAGGCCGATGTCGTGCGCATGTATCTGCCGCCGGATGCCAACTGCCTGCTCTCCTGCTTTGACCACTGCATCAAGAGCCGCAACTATGTGAACATCATTGTGGCGAGCAAGCACCCGCGCCCCCAGTGGCTGACGATGGAGCAGGCGGTCAAGCACTGCTCGCAGGGCATCGGCATCTGGAGCTGGGCCTCGAACGACCAGGGGCAGGAGCCGGATGTCGTCATGGCCTGCTGCGGCGATACGCCCACGCTCGAAACGCTCGCCGCCGTCAGCATCCTGCGCCGTGAGCTGCCGGAGCTGAAGCTCCGCGTGGTGAATGTGGTGGATCTGATGAAGCTCCAGCCGCACACCGAGCATCCCCACGGCCTGACCGACGAGGAGTACGACGGCCTGTTCACCAAGGATAAGCCCATCATCTTCGCCTACCACGGCTACCCCACGCTGGTGCATGAGCTGACCTACCGCCGCCACAACCGGAACCTCCATGTGCGGGGCTACAAGGAGGAGGGAACCATCACCACCCCCTTCGATATGCGTGTTCTCAACGACATTGACCGCTTCGATCTGGTCATCGACACCGTGCGCCGTCTGCCCCAGCTGGGCAACCGGGGCGCCTATCTGGTGCAGAAGATGAACGACAAGCTGGTGGAGCACCGCCAGTATATCCGGGACAACGGCATCGACCTGCCGGAGGTCCGGAACTGGAAGTGGGAGGGCTAACGCCGAAAGAACCCCCAATATGCGCAGGGCGGCCGGATCACGGCCGTTCTGCTTTTTTTCTGCGCCGCTGCGGGGATTTTTGCAAATTTCAAAGGTTTTAACCGGCAAAAATTGACAGCTTCTTAACGTCTGGTGTATAGTAGAGACAGCGCGGATCTCCGCGCCTACTACATGATCGGAGTGTATCTATGCTTTCTGATATTTTCAGCAACCACCTGTTGATGAACGCGCTGCTGGCCTGGGCCACGGCGCAGCTCCTGAAGTTCTTTATCTATCTGGCGGTGAACCGCACCATCGACTGGAAGCGGCTTACAGGGGACGGCGGGATGCCCAGCGGTCACTCTGCCACCGTGACCGCACTGGCGGTGACCTCCGGTCTGGAATACGGCTATGACTCCCCCGTTTTTGCCGTGTGCGTGATCCTGGCCGTCATCGTCATGCATGACGCCATGGGCGTCCGTCGGGAGGCGGGACGCCATGCCAAGGCCATCAATGAGCTGCTGGAATGTGACAGCCCGAAAGCTGTCCAGGACAATGAGAACTCGCTCGGCGGTGCGCAGATTTAGGTTAGCCCGGGCGATCCCCTCCGCATCAGCGGTGAATTCTACTCGACCATCGGTAACAGAGATGTCCTCAAAACCAAGGCGTTTTAGTTCACCGCTTAGGACGCTTTCCAGGCCAAATAGGCAGGGAGCACATAGTTTATATAATTGATTTATCATGATGAGATTTGTCCTTTCCCGTAAAAAGCGGTGGGAAGCCAGCTTGCTTCCCACCGGTGATCACTTTACTTTATACGATTCCAATGAGGGGGTGCCGTTTAGTCATCCAATGGCTGCAATAGACCATAGTTGCCATCCTTGCGGCGATAAACTACATTGATTTCGCCAGTTTCCGGGCTGCGGAACAGGAAGAAAGTATGTCCCAACATATTCATCTGCAGGATGGCTTCTTCTGCATCCATGGTTTCCACATGGAACTTCTTGGTCTTCACCAACTCGGTAGCAGGAACAACTTCTTCCTCCAGAACATCAGCTGTACCGAACGCTGTAAAATCCATTGCGGATTTGAGACGCTTTTCCAGGCGCTCTTTGTTGCGGACAATCTGTTTCTGCAGTACATCCAATACTAGGTCCAAAGAAGTTTGGCGGTCATCAGAGGTGCGTTCAGCGCGGAAGAACATACCGTGGGACTGAATGGTCACTTCAACGGTTTCATCCTCATTGTGGTTGGTCACAATGATATTTACCACAGGATCGTCATCAAAAAACTTGCCGAGCTTCTTCAGGCGCTTTTCGGCATATTCCTTAAAGCTGTCACGAATCACGGTCTTTTTACCAATGTAGTTGACGGTCATGATGGTCACTCCTTGCTTGTATGGTATGAAGATCGGTTTCCCTTTCTCCTGGCTATATTATACCAAGCAGACAAGAAATTTGCAATAGAAACTATGCAGTTTTGTTAAAAACTTCTCAATTTGTACAAATGCCGTCTACAAATACAGCATTTGGCTTTACTAGTAAATCGATAGGATCACGGTCAAATATCAGCAAATCAGCTCGCTTTCCTACTGTGATGGAACCAACCTGCTCAGATACACCGGCGGCTTCCGCAGAACGAATTGTGAGAGCTTCTAGAGCCTTCTGCCAGGGTAAACCATCGATTACCGCAATTTTAGCGGAAGCAGCCAGCAGGTCGATTGGAAAAACAAGTGCATCGGTATTAAAAGCGACAGGAACACCGGCTTCGGATAGTCTAGCGGCGTTATAACGCTCTTGATTGCGTAGCTCTGGTTTGGTTCGGGCGGAGATGATGGGACCAACTGAGGCGGCATAGCCGCTGTCATGCAGGGCTTCCGTGACCAAGTGACCTTCGGTACAGTGGATGATGACTGCATCAAGATCAAATTCCTTGGCTATACGGATGGCGGTGCAGATATCATCGGCACGGTGGGCATGGAAATGCGCTTTGATTTTGTGCTCCAGTACCGGCAGCAAGGCTTCGCACTTCATATCAAATTCGGGCGGATCGGTATCTTCCTCTTCTTTGGATTTTTGCAAATCTTGCTGATAGCGTTTTGCCTTCATCAGCTGTTCCCGAATGACTGATGCGATGGCCATACGGGTGGCAGGTGTTTCTTCTTTGCCGTTATACACCTTCTTGGGGTTTTCGCCCAAAGCGAATTTCATGGCAGAGGGAACCTTCAGCACCATTTTATCGATATAGCTTCCAGCAGTATGCAGTACGCACACCTGCCCGGCAACCGGATTGGCACTGCCGGGACCTACGGAAACGGTGGTAATACCGTATTCCAGAGCCTCCTGAAAGGCACGGTCCAGCGGGTTAACAGCATCAATGGCTCGAATCTGCGGGGTGGAGGGGTCGGTCATTTCATTGGTATCATCCCCCTCAAAATCCAGGCCGCTTTCCCAAATGCCGATATGGCAATGAGAATCGATAAAGCCCGGAGTGACTAAGCAGCCTGCAGCATCATACAGTTCTGCTTCATCACCACGATAGATACCCTCCCCTACCTCGGCGATTTTACCGTTTTTGATAACAATATAGCCGCTTTCTATGATTTGGCCGTGATCACAGGTGTTTATTTTTGCATTGATAATGACCATGTATTCAGCAACATCCTTTCAGTGAAATAAAAAGAGCCGGCGTGCTGTGCTGCCGGTCGGCTCTTGACATGCAATTATTTCTTTGATCGACGGTTATTGCCGCCGCGGCGGGTATCCATTACCCGGCTTAAATCGGACATCTTATCATCGCTGGTACGCTTGAAGCGTGCCATCATATCTTCAAAGGCATCTCCTGTAGCAGGCGTATAGGGCTTGGGAGGCTGATAGACATAGGTATTATTCCCGCGGGGGCCACGGCTATCCCGGCTTTCTCTTTGGCCATCACGACTGCGGTTCTGCTGCGGTTTTGGCTCCGGTGGCAATAGTGCCTTAATGGAAAGGGCGATTTTATGATTCTCGTTGATGGCGACCACCTTGGCCTTGACACTGTCCCCCACTTTCAGGTGCTCATTAATGTCTTTGACATAGGTATTCGCTACTTCTGAGATGTGTACCATTCCAGAGCCGCCGCCATCAATATTAATGAACGCGCCAAAATTGGTGATCTTGCTGACCTTTCCTTCTACTACGGTGCCTACACTCAGCTGCATCTGCGGTTGTTCCTCCAGAGTTGGTTAGATTACGGGACTACGACATAAACATTTTCTTCAGGATCGCAGTAGCCATTTTTGCCACGTGCTTCCTGGTTCAAATAGTAATCGCTATTTTCCAGCATACGGTCTATTTCGTCATTTTCGGCCTGTTGACTGGCCACGCGCTGTTGTGCGTCGGCCAGTTCGTTTTTCATCTGGGCAGCCTGCACACGGCCTTTCACAAAATACACCGCAATGAGCAGTACGAGAAAAACGATGATGAGACTTAGAATGCGGTTGGTCTGTTTGATGGTCAAGTGCTTTTTCATTCCCGTTTTCCTCCATACTGTTTTTTGATACTTTATTATACAACAGCCACCGGGACTTTTTCAAGCTGTTTTTAGGTGTTTTCCTCTTGATAGTGGATTTTTTACAGACAGTGGATATGGAATGAAAAAGCCGCTGGGCCAAAGTGATGATCGGACTCAATAAAAAAGAAAAAACACGGTGGACCATCAGCAGTAGCCAGTTGAAAAAACGGATTACCAACCGGCTGACTGTATTGTGGTACAGCAACCAGCCGATAATAACACCAAGGATGATGAAGTAACGCAAGCGGCCGGCCGATTCCATGAGTAGATAGTTGAATAGCAAAACTCCGAACAGAAGAAAATAGAGAATATCAAGGATAACATGGGGTTGTGCTTGCGCGGGAAATAATCCGCGAATAGTGTAGAATGCATCATAAAGCAAACTGAGCAAGGTACCAAGCAGCAGCGACTGGAAAAACTGTATAACAGGAGGAACTGCGGATATCAGTGTCACGCCGGAACATGCCCCCTTTAGCGGAACAGACGGCCGAAAAAGCCGCTGGATTGCGGTTGGTTATCGGTATAAGTTAGGCTGATGATCTCTCCTTCCAAAGAAAGATCGCCGCTTTCCACATCGATGCGGTTGATGTGCAGGTCATAACCGTGGATAATGAGTTCGCCCAGTTCGGTGGCTAAGGCTACGGTTTCTTCATCAAAGCTCTCTACATCAGTCACGCCGCTGACAGAAAGCCGCTTTCGATCTTCAATTACGAGGGTGTGAGGAGCACTCATTGCAGTAGAGCTCATGTCTTTCATGCGTTCCATTTTTTGTCCCCCTTTTTATAAAATGGTGAGATCTTGCTACACTATATGCGGTGGCTGGACAAAATATCCGGGAAAAGAAAGACCTGAGGTTTTTGAAACCTCAGGTCTTATTCTTTATAGAAATGTTTCATGAAACATTTTGAAGGCAATTTACCCGAAAAAGCTGATTTGACTGCTTTCTGGTAGAGAGGCCAGTGAACCATGCTCTCGGAGCAGATCAATGACCGTTTTACTGACGCCGGCACGGGTTGTCAAGTCATCGATGGAAAGGTAAGTACCTTTCTTCCCCGCTTCTGCCAAGGAGGTGGCAGCGGCTGCGCCCAATCCTTTTAACGCTGTAAATGGTAAGCGCAGTTTATCCCCTTCTAGACGATATAATGTTGCATCAGATTGATACAAATCCACGGGAAGCAGCTCAATTCCACGCAAAAGCATCTCATAAGTTACCTGCAGTGTTTCCAACTGGTCGCTCTCCTTCTGGGAAATATCATTCCCCTTAGCTGTGAGCGACAAGATCTTTTGCTTTACAGCTGCGGGCCCAAGGATAGCTGTATTGGCGTCGAAGTCATCTCCGCGTGAGGTGAAATATACAGCATAGAATTCCCGCGGGCGGTAGACCTTGAACCATCCCAAACGGACGGCAGCGATAACATAGGCTGCGGCGTGCGCCTTCGGGAACATATACTGGATTTTGAGACAACTATCAATATACCACTGCGGAACATTATGAGCCAACATATCCTGCTTCATTTCATCGGTCAGCAGTTTGGGGGCTTTACCTTTACGGGTGATCTCCATGATCTTAAAGGCAAGCTTGGGTTCCATCCCATGGTGCAGCAGGTATGTCATTATGCTATCACGAGTACCGATTACCTCGGAAATAGTACATGTACCGTTACGAATCAGGTCTTGTGCATTGCCCAACCAAACAGCGGTGCCGTGGGAAAGCCCGGAGATTTGCAACAGATCAGAGAAAGTTTTCGGCTTTGCTTCCAGCAGCATTCCGCGTACAAACCCAGTACCCATTTCCGGCAGAGCCAGTGTGCCATTGGCAATGCCGATATCATCCAGTGTGATTCCAAGCGCTTCACAGGATGTGAACAGCGTATAAACTGCCGGATCATTGGTAGGGGTATCATTGATTTTAAGCCCCGTATAATCCTCCAAATGCTTGTATAGTGTTGGTACAACATGCCCCAGTTCATCCAGCTTGAGGATAGTATCATGGAGTGAGTGGAAATCAAAATGGGTGGTGATGATATCGGAGTTTGGATCATCGGCCGGGTGCTGCACTGGACAGAAATCGTAGACCTCATAGTCATTGGGAATAACGACCATGCCACCGGGATGTTGGCCAGTGGTGCGCTTGACACCAGTGCAGCCTTGGATCAGTCGATTTTCTTCGGCATTGGTGACAGTTTGGCCGCGCTCCTCCAGGAAATGCTTAACATAGCCAAAAGCGGTCTTATCCTTAACGGTACTGATAGTACCTGCTTTGAACACATGGTCACGGCCAAATAGTTCTTCGGTATACCGGTGGGCACGGGACTGATATTCATTGGCAAAGTTAAGATCGATATCCGGTTCTTTATCGCCATCAAAGCCCAGGAAAGTCTCAAATGGGATCTCGTGACCATCCTGGTACATCTCTATCCCGCAGTTCGGACATTTTTTATGGGGAAGGTCAAATCCGGAACCATAGCTGCCATCAGTGATAAATTCGCTGTGCTTGCACTTACGGCAAAGATAATGCGGCGCCAGCGGGTTGACCTCCGAAATGCCTGCCATAGTAGCTACAAATGAGGAACCGACCGATCCACGGGAACCGACCTGATAGCCTTCCTCATTGGAACGGTAAATAAGCTTTTGGGCGATCATATACAGCACTGCAAAGCCGTGTTTGGTAATAGAATCCAACTCGCGATTCAGGCGCTTCTCCACAATCTCTGGCAGGGGGTCGCCGTACATTTCCTTGGCGCGGGTAGTGGTAATGCGAATCAGATCCTCTTCCGAGCCTGGAATGCTGGGCGGGAATGTGCCTTTTGGAATTGGACGAACATATTCCACGCTTTCGGCAATTTTGCGGGGGTTATCAATAACGATTTCCCGCGCGGTCTCATCTGGCAGATAATCAAATTCCTTCAGCATCTGGTCAGTTGTACGGAAGAAGAGTGGTGCCTGATTATCCGCATCCTTAAAGCCCATCCCAGCCATCAGGATTTCCCGAAAGCGAGCATCTTTCTGTTCCATAAAGTGAACATCACCGGTGGCAACGACCGGAATACCAAGCTGTTTGCCGAGTTTAAGTACAGTGATATTGAAGTTCTGAATGTCCTTTTCACTGCGGACCTCTCCATCCCGTACCATGAACATATTATTACCTAGGGGCTGGATCTCCAAATAATCGTAAAAAGAAGCGATATCGCAAAGCTCAGCCCATTTCTTCCCTTCCCGGATTGCTTTATAGAGTTCGCCGGCTTCACAGGCGGAGCCAACCAACAGTCCCTCCCGGTATTTTACCAGCAGACTCTTAGGAATTCGAGGCTTTTTATGGAAGTATTCCAAATGAGAGGCGGAGATTATCTTGTAGAGGTTTTTAAGGCCAACTTGATTTTGCACTAGCAGAACAATATGGTAGGGATGAGTTTTGGTGTTGTTCTGCTGGCCAATGGAGTGATTAATCTCCGACACCATAGTAATCTTCTTTTCCGCAACCAGTTCGTCCAGCATCTTGAGGAAGATCTCGGCAAGTACGCGGGCATCGTCATCGGCACGATGATGGTGCTTCTGTTCCACACCCATATGCTCCGCTAGGGTATCCAACTTGTGTTTTCTCAGTTCCGGATACATGGCACGGCCCATCACCAGGGTGTCTATCTGCACCGGGTCCTCTTCCCTGCCACAGCGACGGATGGCTGTCCGCAAAAAGCCCATATCGAAATCTGCATTGTGGGCGACAAAGATATCACAGCCATCACAGAAATGGAAAAACTGTTCTAGCGCTTCGCTTTCGGTGGGGGCACTGGCCACCATCTCATTGGTGATACTGGTAAGTCGGGTAATTTCGGGTGAAATGGCTTTTTCGGGGTCGACAAAGGTATCAAATGAGTCGATGATCTGGCCGTTTTCTACCTTAACCGCACCAATTTCGATGATGCGCTCACTGGCGTTAGAGAGACCAGTGGTTTCCAGATCGAATACAATATATCGACCATCGATTACTGCGTCTGTTTGGCCCTTTACGGCGGGCAGCATGTCATTGATGAAATAGCCTTCGACGCCATAAATCGCCTTAAACTCAGGATCATCCTTCCGAATCTTATCAACAGCGTTCATGACCTCTGGGAAGGCCTGCACCACGCCGTGGTCGGTAATGGCGATGGCCGGATGCCCCCATTCATGGGCACGGTATACCAACTGTTCTGCCGGGGTTACGGCATCCATGGCTGACATGGTGGTGTGCAGATGCAGCTCTACACGCTTTACTGGGGCGTCATCGGTGATAATGTTCTTCTTGACAGTGTTGATATTGCGAGGACGCATGACCATATCGCGGTCATATTTATCGTAGGAAATATCGCCTTGGATCAGAATCGTGTCACCGACACTGATGGCTTCCAACTTGGCCTTATTGCCAATCTCATCGAATATTTTGAGATTGATGGAGCCGGTATAATCGGTGATCGCGATACTCATGATGAAGTGGTTATTATCCCGAGTGATGCGGCTTTCCGTAGAAAAAACATCACCCCAAATAACCGCTGAACCGGTATCCAGTGCCAAACCGGAAATGGGCATGGGGCAGCCTTTAATTAGACGGTAATTGCCTACAGGCTTTTTGCTGCTTTCCTCATAAGGGGTATCCGCTTTTTCTCGCTTAGGGGTATGGGGTTTGGGAGATGTCTTTGGCGCTGCAGGAGCAAAAGCGCTCTCTTCCTGTAGCGGCTTCGACAAAGGAGTAGCATCTTCCCACGGAGGTGCCTCTTCCGGAATGGGAGGAGTCTCCGGGATATAGTCATCTACAGTTGGTCTCGGATCTATGGGTTTCAGCTCGTAATCCGGAACGGGAATAAAACTAACCTGCGGCCGTATACCAAATAACGCTTCTGCTTGTGCGGCAATTTTCCCTGGCAAAGCAAGTGGCTCCAGGAATGTTACAGTCTGCTCCGGAAGTTTAACCATAAAATTCCCATTATCATATGCGATCTCTGCTCGACGGAAAAAGCCATTGACGGGAACATTAGCAGCCTTTAGATAGTCTATCACGAGGGAAAATGCTTCGGGACCAAGTAACTCAGATGGATACCGAGCAGAAATGGCAACTGAACGAGCGCTGAGATTCATGGAAAGAATGCGCTGAGCTTCGGCAATTGCGGAATATGGAATAATACATGGAGAAGAAAGGGCAACGCGAATGGCATTGTCCTCTGTGGCAATTTGTAACCCTACCACTTCGCTTTCCCGCAGTGGGGCGTTATAGCAGTTTTTTTCTATGTATTTACCGAATACATCTTCAAATCTCTGCAAAGCTATTCTCCTTTACAGCTTTTCAACTTCATCCAGTAGAGTATTTATTACTTGCTCGGGTGAAACCTTATACAGCAGTTTGCCCTTTGCAAAAAACAAAAACTCCCCATTGCCGCCAGCAATGCCGATATCGGCATCAGTGGCTTCACCGGGGCCATTGACCGCACAAGATCGGAAGAGCGCCCATTATGGCAACTTTAATGTCTTTATGAACTGCGGCAAGTGCCTGCTCTGCTTCCTCTGCAATTCGGAGCAAATCGACTTGGCAGCGGCCGCAGGTGGGGCAGGATATAAATTGTACCCGACCGTGATCCAAGCCAAGCGCAGCCAATAAATCCCTGGCGGCATATACCTCCCGTACAGGGTCGGCGGTAAGCGATACACGAATCGTATCACCGATGCCTTCACATAGCAGCGCCCCAAGGCCGGCACTGGATTTGATAATCCCCATGCGTTCGGTGCCGGCTTCTGTCACACCTAGGTGCAGCGGGCAGTCCACCTTTTGCGCCAGCAGCCTGTTCGCTTCCACCGTTGTAATGGTATCGCTGGACTTAATGGCAACAAGATAATCGGTAAAATGCTCGTCCTCCAGCAGCTGAATATGCCGCAGTGCCGATTCCACCAGAGCTTCCGCTGTGGGACGGCCGTATTTTTGCAGAATATCCTTTTCCAGCGATCCGCTGTTAACACCAATCCTAATGGGGATATGTCGATCACGGCAGGCTTCCACTACGGCGTGAATTTGATCACACCCACCAATGTTGCCTGGATTGATTCGAACTTTATCAATGCCAGCTTCAACAGCTGCAATTGCCAGCCGATAATCGAACTGAATATCGGCAACCAGTGGGATATCCACTTCATTTTTGATGGCGGAGATCAACCGAATATCATCCATAGTGGGAATGGCCAGGCGTACGATATCACAGCCAGCCTCTTTTAATGCCAGAGCTTGAGCAACATTGGCTGCGACATCTGAGGGAGCGGCACACAGCATAGACTGCACCGCTATGGGATGGCCAGAACCGATCGCTATATCACCAACATGGACTGTATTTGTTGTTCTGCGCTGCATGGTTGCTTCCCTCCCCTGCTTTTAATGAATGAGCTTTATTATATCGCTGAAGGTAACAATAGCAATAAGTCCCAACAGCAGAATAATGCCAATGCGGTGTACCCATGCTTCAAACCTTAGAGGTACAGGCCGGCGGAGGATCATTTCAATAAGAACGAACAGGATGCGTCCTCCATCCAATGCCGGCAGAGGCAGCAAATTAAATACACCAACATTGATGGTGATATAGGCCACAAGCAGCAGGAAAGAACGAAGCCCCTGCGAAGATGCCTGTGAGATAATCGTCGCAGTGCCCACTGGACCGCTGATTGCCTGCAAGCCATATCGGCCAGTAAAGACATCAATGACAGAATACCACACCTGCTTTACGAGGGAGAAGGTCCAGTGCCATGCATAGGTGATGGTATTGCTGAAATTCACCGGTTCGCCAAGGAATTTGAAGTCCATGTGCATCCCTGTAATGCCATCGGAGAGCTCCTCGGTTCTAAATGGAACGGTGACCTCCATCACCCCGCCGTCACGGATCAGGGTAAAATCAATTGTGCCATCCTGGTCACGAAGCATTTGAAAGGTAGCATCGCCATAAAATCGGGTGTTGTAACCATTTACCTTGATGATCTCATCACCGGCCTGCAGATAATTGGCAGAAACGGAATCCTCATCAAATACTGCTACCGTTGTGGTGCCGATGAGTCCGGACATGGCGGTGACAACGATGAGAATGATAAAACCAAGGATCACATTCATGACGGCGCCTGCAGCCATAATAATAAACCGCTGCCAGGCTGGTTTTTCATACAGTGGGCCGCCCTCTGCCGCGGAAACAATTTTCTCCCGGACAACTGCACCGCTTCCAGCGTCATCCTCTCCTTCCATGGCCACATAGCCGCCGATGGGAAACGCCCGAATGGTATACTGTGTACCGCGTTTAATGCGGCTCCACAGCTTCGGCCCCATACCAAAGGAAAACTCCTCCACTTTTACATGAAAGAGCTTGGCAAAGAGAAAATGGCCGCTTTCGTGCAGCATGATGATAACGCCAAAGACCAAAATGGTGAGAATAACGGTTTTCAAATGTGCCTCCTAAGATTAAAAAGCAATGGGCCAGTAAATGGCGATGAAATATACCGCCGGGGTGATGAACAGTACGCTGTCAAAGCGATCCAGCACACCGCCGTGGCCCGGCATTAGGTTACCATAGTCTTTAATACCGTATGTACGCTTGATAATGGAGAACGAAAGATCCCCCACAACACTAAGCAGTGCCAGCAGCGGGGTAAGCAAGCAGATATGACCAAAATGAAGAGTAAGCGGATTGATAAGATAGCCAATCCCCTGCGCAGCCAGCCAGTTGATAAGCGCCATAATACCTATATTGCCCAGAATGGCAAAGACCAAACCACCAATGAGTCCCTCCACTGTCTTTTTGGGACTGATCTCCGGGCAGAGCTTATGCTTTCCACACAGCATACCGGTAAAATAGCCACCGATATCACTCCACCAGGCACAGCCAAGCAGGAAAGCAAGATATAAAATCCCCTGTTCATTGCCAAACTGATCCCGGAACTGAAGAATCAAACCAAATACGACCGGCAAACCAACTCCCATTAAAAGGGCGTAAGCACCTTCTCGGATGGTGAACACCTTATGGTGTTCCAAAATATATGCAAATACCAGTACGACCAATGCATATACGGCTGGCATGATGTAGCTTCTGCCATGCGGAATAAGCAGAATAAGAACAGCAAACAACATACTGTAAAGCGTAACACGCCAGTGTTTTTTTGTTAAGCTGGCGGCATGATGGCCTTCATAGATGCCGATAACCGCCAGTGCTGTAATAAACAGATTAAAGATGATCGTATCGTAAAACGCAATGGCGACCCCCAGAATGATAAGACCAACCAATGCGGAAATGATCCGTGTTTTCATTTGATTCCTCCAAAGCGGCGGTCCCGCCCGACATATTCCCACAAGGCTTCATTCAGGTGCTGCTGGGTAAAATCTGGCCACAGTACATCCATAAACACAAATTCAGCATAGGCACTCTGCCATAGCATAAAATTAGAAAGGCGTTTTTCCCCACTAGGCCGGATGATAAGATCCGGATCCGGTTGCCCGATAGTATACAAGTATTGCTCCAAATCCGGAAATTCGAGCTGGGTGGCGTTTTTCTTTCCTGTACTGCAGTCCTGCGCTATCATGTGTGCGGCATGCAGTAGCTCTTCCCTGCCGCCGTAATTAACAGCTAGATTGACCGTAAGATCGGTAAAATGCTCACTGGCCTTTTCCGCCTTATCAATGGCCTTTTGCAGTCTTTCACTTAGGCGGGCGCGGTCACCGATGATACGCAGACGGATTTCTTCTTTGATATACTGCTCACTGTCATCCAGGTAGTGCTGCAGCATTTGCATGATGACTGCTACTTCGTGCGCCGGTCGCTTCCAGTTTTCCGTGGAAAAGGCATATACCGTCAAGTAACGAATACCAATTTTTTTGCAGTAGCGGGCAATGTCCATAAAGACCTCGCTGCCACGGCGGTGTCCATATTCACGAGCCAGTCCGCGTGCCTTGGCCCATCGGCCATTGCCATCCATAATAATGCCGATGTGCTGAGGGAGGTATTCTGTCGGGGGCGGTACAGCAGTTTTATCCTTAGGCATATATTCCATTGCTTATCTCCCTCCTGTGCTCAAAAACCAAAATTCAAAATCAGCCCCACCAACCGGGAACGGCCGGTGAGGCTGACGATTTTTGTGGATGGCCGTAGGTTCCACTTAAACGGACATGATCTCTTTTTCTTTTTCGGCGGTAATCTTATCGATCTCTGCGATGTACTTGTCAGTAATCTTTTGACAATCATTCTCCAGGTTTTTCAGGTCATCCTCTGTGATCTCGCTGGCTTTCTTCATCGCTTTCAGTTTATCGTTGGCATCACGGCGGATGGAGCGGATCGCAACCTTGGATTCTTCACCCATCTTGGCGATGCTTTTCGCTAAATCTTTTCTGCGCTCTTCGGTGAGAGGTGGGAACAAAAGGCGTAGGACAGTACCATCGTTATTGGGATTGATACCAATATCAGAAGCCTGAATGGCCTTCTCGATGGATTTAAGGGTAGACTTATCGTATGGCTGGATGACCAGTGTACGAGCCTCCGAAACAGATACCGCGGCCAGCTGGTTAACGCGGGTGGGCACGCCATAGTAATCCACCTCCAGCTTATCCAGCACGGCAGGGTTGGCGCGGCCGGCACGGATGGCAGCCAGTTCCTCACGCAGGACGGAAATAGTTTTTGTCATTTTCTCTTCATGCAGTTTTAGTTCGGGGTTCATTATTTTATGCCTCCTTCACAATTGTTCCAATATCATAGCCGCACAGCGCACGGCAAATATTCTCGGGGTCAGAAAGATCAAATACTACGATCGGAATTTTGCTTTCGCGGCAGAGAGACGCTGCTGTCATATCCATCACATTAAGATTCTGCGCCAGCACCTGCGAAAAGCTGACGGTACTGTACCTCTTGGCATCGGGGTACTTCTTAGGGTCTTTGTCATAAACACCATCCACCATGGTAGCCTTCAGAATCGCATCGGCATCGATTTCAGCAGCTCTCAGCGCGGCGGCTGTATCGGTGGAAAAGAACGGATTGCCCGTGCCGCAGCCAAAGATCACAACACGGTCTTTTTCCATGTGCCGTACCGCACGGTTGCGGATATAGGGCTCCGCGAACTGTTCCATGGTTATAGCGGTCTGAACGCGCACCGGCACATCCAGCGATTCCAGTGCATCGGCCAGGGCCAACGCGTTGATAACGGTAGCCAGCATACCCATGTGATCTGCCCGGGTACGGTCCATGCTGCCGCTGCTTCTGCCGCGCCAGAAGTTGCCGCCGCCCACAACGATGGCGACCTCGCAGCCCATATCCACGATCTTCTTGATGGGCTCGCAGATCTTGACAACGGTGTCAAAATCGATGCCGTGACCGATCTTGCCGGAAAGCGATTCGCCGCTGAGCTTTAAGAGAACTCTTTTGTACTTTAAATTCATACGTTCATCCTCGATTCTTTAGTATTCCATATCCTGTGACGCACACCCGCAAATTTTTTCAATTTGCAAATGCACAGATTTATACTTATACTTATTTTACATGACAGACCCCGATTTGTAAAGCGTATTTCCGAAATGTTCACGGAAATGAAAAATTTTTGCACAATGCACGAAATTCAAACGGCGTTCACAGTTTTGTGCTAAAAGTGTCTTATACTTAAAAAACGGCTGAAAGGAGTGAAAAATCACATGCAGCTTAGAAAAACGATTTTAGCTTCCGTGCTTTCTGCGGCGCTTGCGCTCTCTGCGGCCGCCTGCGGCACAGCGGAAAACACACAAAGTGTGAGCAGCGCGGCGGCTTCAGAGCACGTAGCGGAAACGCCGCTGCCAGTGCTCACGCACGTCCGCATGCTCGTCG
>OLSA01001971.1_pt1 | contig 16074 bp, 17 predicted proteins | sample 1672731 | NCBI WGS metagenome assembly OLSA01 (sample SAMEA3136718, study PRJEB25190) | human gut metagenome | biome: human gut; feature: human-associated habitat; material: faeces | place: Austria | collected 2013
CAGTGAATTTACTAACTCAAAATAACATTATGTCTGAGGTAGCTAAAGATGTTGGATTAGAAAGTGCTGATAGTGTTAAAAAGCTTGTTAGTGTTAGTAATGAATCAAATACAGAAATTATTACCGTTACTGCTACAACTACAGATCCTAAGTTATCTAAGGATATCGCAAATGGTACAGTAAGTACATTTACTAAAACTATGCAGAAGAATTTGAATGTTCGTAATATTGAGGTTGTGGATCGTGCTAAGCTTTCTTATGTACCAAGTGGACCTAATATTAAGAAGAATACAATGTTGGCTACTTTAGTTGGTGGTGTCATTGGTGTTGGTTATGCGGTATTAAGATTCTTATTTGATAATCGTTTGCGTACGAAAGAAGAGGCAGAAAAATATTTGGGTATTCCTGTTTTCTGCGAGATTCCTGAATTATAATGGCTAAGTTTATAGATATTCACTCACATATCGCTTGGGGTATTGATGATGGTATGCCATCTATTGAGGATGCTCAAAGTTCGTTAGAATCTGCTAAGGCTGATGGCTTTGTCGGAATCTGTAGTACACCACACTTTATTCCTGGACAATTAGATGTTTCTATTTATAATGAGATTGTTTCTCGTCAAATGGAATTAAAAGAAATGAGTCCGATTCCTATTTATTGTGGTGGTGAAGTCATGATGAATAGTGAGTTTATTGATGGATTGGATATGGATTTATATCCAACATTAAATGGATCTAGATATATGCTTGTGGAATATAATGTTCTTCGTGACATTCATTCCATTGATTATAGAGATGATTGTTTGTATGAATTGAAGGTAAAGGGATTTGTTCCTGTGATTGCGCATATTGAACGTTATTTTCATTCAGGACTTGATTATTCGATTATTGATAATTGGATTGATATGGGTTGTGTTCTACAAATTAATCGTACTTCTATATTGGGTATGCATGGTAAGACGATTCAATCGAATGCTTTATCTTTATTGGATGATGGATATTGTGATGTGATTGGTACAGATACACATAGAGCAAGTGGGCATCGTATTTCTAAATTGAGTGATGCGTATTCTGTTGTTTCAAAACGTATTGGTAGTGAGAATGCGGATATATTATTTTTTGAGAATCCTAAGCGAATCTTGAGTGATATGGATATATTAAACATTGAGGTTGTAAAGAAAAAGAAGCGTTTTAGTTTCTTTAGGAGATAGAAATGGCAAAGAAAAAGAGAAATCAGTTTGATGTAGATGAGATTTATCGTGGGTTGCGTACAAATATTGAGTTTAGTCAAATGGATGAGGCTATGCAAGTTATTACTTGTGTAAGTACAGTTCCAAATGAAGGAAAGAGTACAATTGCTTGTAACTTGGCTCGTATTATGGCAGCGAAATATAAAAATGTATTATTAATTGATTGTGATTTAAGAAATGCATCGGTTCATAAAACGTTGCATATTTCAAATCGTTCTGGACTTACAAATATTATTTCTGAATTTCAAGAAGGACTTAGTATTAATTCTTATGAGGGTGTTCAACAAGTGCAATATGATGGTGGTCAAACACTTACTGTAATTACGGCAGGTCATAGAGTACCAAATCCTAGTGAAGTATTGGGTTCTAAAAGAATGGGACGTTTTTTAGAACAAGCTCGTAAAGAATTTGGATATATTATAATTGACTCACCACCAATGGCTATAGCTAGTGATACAATTCCATTGAGTAATGTGAGTGATGGCGTATTATATGTAGTGGATGCGAAATCTTCAGATAAACGTAGAGTTAAAACAGCTATCAATGACTTAAAACGTAATGGTGGACACGTAATTGGTGTTGTATTAAATAAAGTGGATATGAGTGATGAAAACCATTATGGCTATGGATATGGATATGGTTATGGAGGAGACGAAGATGGTAAAAAGAAATAGTTTAATATTCCTTACAGCTTTTGGTCTACTTCTAACAGGCTGTAGTAAATCTGGTTTAGAAATCACAAAAGATGATATTCTAGAAGTAGCTAGAGATGATGCGAATGCCACAAAAAGTGAATGTGAAAATGTATCCATTAAAGAACAAAAAGGTTCTTATATTGTTTCATTTAACACGAATGGTGGATCTTATGAATATAAGATTGGTAAAGATGGTATTATTAAAGAACGTAGTTTTAAACATACTGAAAAAGAAGAAACAACTAAAACTGAAGAACCTGCTAAGGAAGAAACTACAAAAAAAGAAGAGAAATCAACTACTACTAAAAAGGAAGAAGAAAAATCTTCTACAACTTCATTTGATGAAAATCAACAAAAAGCTATTAATTCAGCATTGGCAAATTCTGGATTAGAACAAAGTGATGTTTCGAACATTACTTGTTCTTTAGATTCAAATACAAACCAATATACAGTCACATTTGTATTAAACGATGTCACAACTACAGCTACTGTAGATGCGGCTACATTTACTGTAATATCTACAATTTTAGGATAAGCTTTGTACCTTCCAGAAATGGAAGGTTTTTTTATTTTGTGTTGGTATGTTAAAATTGATGTAATAAATATATTAATGGAGAGGTAACTAATGGATTCGTTTTCTTTAGAAGAAATGGTTGATAAATTTTTTGACATGACTGCTTCAGATGATAAGTTTTTAGAAATGGTTGAAGAGTCGAAGAAATATGATGTGTTTAATTTGATTTCTAGAGTTTCGGCATTAAACTTATTGCATCAAAACCAATCAAAATCACTTTTATTAGATACATATATAGATGTATTGTTACATCAATCGTTAGATTGTTTTAATTCTAAATATAAAATAATTCAAGGTAAATTGCGCAAAATCATGAATGAAATTTCAAATACGAGTTTAAAGTATTCTATTGACCCACCAGAAAACATGTTTGCACAAAATGTAATGTTTTATGGTAATTATAGAGTTTTAAATGGAATTGATCAGACCCCGGCATATAATCTTCAACAAATGTTATCTAGTTTATTTGTCGGTGTTAATTCTTATCCAAAAGAATTTTTAGACGAAGTATATATATTGATTTATACAATACTTCATATTTCAGAAGATATTGTTTGTTCTATTAAAGATATAGATAACAATCATGAAGAAGATGAAAGAAAGGACATAATTATACCTTCTTCTGAAGTATTAAATCATTATTCTGAGTTAGTTGTTTTAGATGGTGATACTTTTAGAAAGTATTTTCATTATAATAAGTATTTATTGGATCTTGTTACAATTGAATTTGGAGTTGAATTTGAAAGTGATTCAGATAATAAGTCATTTTATACGTGTCCATTCTTATACAATGAAGAATTAGATCAATACATTCTTTTAAATGCTGGATTATTACCAACGGCTTTAGTATATTGGATTTTGACTATCGCTAAAAAATATGGAATATATGAAGTTGTAATGGAAAATTATAATCAGCATATTTTTAATGAGTGTAAGCATTATTTGTCGAATTTAGGACATAAAAAAATACTTGAATCTCAAATGGATATTGAATTGTTTAGTTGCAATGGGTATAAGGAATATATCGCAAGTGTACATAATAATCAGCTTATGATTGTGATGTATGTGTATGACTACGGTAAGGATTATACTGCATCTACATTACATTCAAAGGGTAATACAGTTGATAATGAAATTATTGATGGTCGTTTATCTTATCTTCTTTCTAAAATCGAAAATTTTGGAATAAAAAAAGAAGATGTATTTTTTACAGTGATTATAAATTCCATTGGAAGATCTATATCTTTTGGATTTAATAAAAATGTTTATTCTTATACACCATTATCAGTAAATCCATTTGAATTGATGTGTATCAGCATTAATGAAAAAAGAAATAATACGTTTATACCAAGATATTTAATGGCAAAAAGTAAATTAAACACAATTGATACGGGTCTAGTGAGTGAATTGAATTCGATTGAGTTGTATCGGGAAAATCATTCTTTTTATATGAGTGATGATATATCGGCTGGTGAGGTTACAACTATTTTTACTCTAGGAGATTCCATTGATTATATTATCCGAGCTATTAAAAAGGAAGATAAAAGATGTGTTGAGGGTACGGAAAATAGTACTTTTTCAGAAGTTGTTCTTGAGGATGATATTAGACAGATTTATATTAAACCAAATTGTGTATATCGAAATGAAATTTGTTATTATTTGATGTTTGATTGTTTTAATTTATGGATAAAATCAAAAGATATTAAGGATGGAAAACAACTAAATTTATATTATATGCTGTTAGATATGCTTTCATATTGGCTTTCTGAATGTAGGTTTGTTTTAAATCAAATTGATGGTTGTAACAGAACTTATGATATTCAAGTTGTGTTGACGGATGAGGCAGATCAATATCAATTGTTCGACAAAGACATATACTCATTGAAAGAAACATTAGAAATTTGTGATTCCTTTCCGGTGTTGGAATTATGGGTTTCACCTGAATCGTTTCAATATTTAAAATGTACTGATAATTCAAGAGAAAAAGAATTCATGAAAATCGTAATCAAGCATTTAAATAAAATGATTACTGGGAATAATAAATTAGACTTAAATATAGATTCGTTGTTTATAAATCCTATGCGAAAGAAACTTCATTTTATAAATTATCAAAATAATCCATGTTTTAAACCAGTTTTTAATCAAGACAATCATTTTGTGCATGATGAAGATGAAGATATGTTACTTGATGAAATAGGAGAAGAATTAATACGTTCGGGTCAGTGGGATATTGGTGTTGTTCGTGATAGTAAACAAAAATCAGATCTTATGCATGCTGTAGTTGATATTTTGTTTAAAAAACTACAAGAGGAAGTTAGTATATTAGATTCAAAGAATCTTTTGGAAATATTCTATGATGATTTAGAAAAGCTTCTATATAAAAATGTTTTAAATCATCAAAGATATGCTCAAGATATTGCTTGTTATCCTGAAAGGGAAAAATGTATTTTAGAGAAAATTAATACTAACAATAAAACTTCTGTCGCATTAAAATTTCTTGTCGAATATGTTGCAGCAATTCCTCCAAAAGGAAATATCCCCATTGGAGAAGGTCAATATGAACGTTTATTGGCAATTTGCTTCTTGATTATTGATTGGTCTTATAAAAATGATTTATTCTACTATAAGATATTTGATACACCAGTTGAAATTTTAAAATCGCATCGTGTGGGTTTGAAACACGGTGAATTTGAACATATGTATACTGTGAATCAAACAGTCAGAAAAAATCAATTATTGTCTTCTTCAACATTTAAAGAAGCAATTCAATGGGTTGAGCGTAAAAATTATTTAAATGATATTGATGTTGTGTTCGAAAAAGAGTTTGGATATACTTTAAAACAGCTTGTTGATTTTGTGGAAGGTTTAAATGAATATAGTAAAACGCAAAAAGGTGATACGGTTTTTGTGGCAAAAATTAACGAAATCATAGAATACTTAACTACAAATTATTTAGAATTAAATAAGGATAGAATCACATTAATACTTGAATCTATCTCTTTAAAACAAAGGGAAACGTATCTTCCTGCACCTAAACCATATAGAAATGAGGATGTGTATCCTTGGAGATTCAATAGAGAACTATCTTTTGTCAGACGACCTATTATTATTCGTGATGATGAAATAATTTGGGGCAATCGTCAATTAAGCCATATGATATTATTTGTATTGGATTTAATTGACAATGGTAAATTAAAGGCAAAATCAAATGAAATGGGATCACTTATTGGTGAGATAAGTGATGTCAGAGGTGCAGAATTAAATGAATTGATTTATCTAAAATTAAAAAGCTTTAATTCATTTGATGTATATTCTAATGTTAGTAAAGTGAATAAAAACTACATTGCTGAGAATAAAAATACATTAGGGGATATAGATGTTTTGATTATTGATAGACAATATCATAAAATTATTGCGGGTGAAGTAAAAGGGTTTAAAGTTTCAAGAAATCCATATGAAATGTATTTAGAATATAAGAAAATGTTCGAGAGTACGAAAAAGAAAAGATGTTTTTATGATAAACATTGTCGTCGTGTTGATTGGTGTAATAAACATATTGAAGATTTTAAAATACAGTATAATCTTGAAGATGTTGAATGGGAAGTCGTTGGTTTATTTATTTTGGATCAACCTTTAATAAGTACAGAAATTTATCATAAAGACATAAAAATGTTGACAGAAAAAGAACTATCCGTAGAAAATATTAGAAGTGTTTATTAGTTAGTTAATCAATATGTAAAGGAGTAGTTTATGATTCGTTTAGAAACACATTGCCATACAAGATATTCAAAAGACAGTCTACTTCTGCATTCTTTGTTGTACATGAAGTGTCGTTTGTGTCATATTGATGCGATTGCGATTTGTGAACATAATAATATCTTGGGAGCATTAAAGTTTAAGGAATATTGTTCAAAAAGAAAGAACAAGGTCTTTGTGATTGTTGGAGAAGAAATTATGACTTCATCAGGAGAAATTATTGGACTATATTTAAATGAAGAAATACCGGCTGGATTATCTTGTGATGAAACAATAGATCGTATTATAAGTCAGGGTGGTGTCGTATATGTACCACATCCTTATGATGAGAAAAGAGCTAAAACAGTATTGTGTGAGGATTGTATTTCTAGTAATTCACATCGTATTGATTGTATGGAATGTTATAATGGTAGAAATGTGGATGAAAATTATGGTATTCAACAAACTAGGATTGCCAATAAATATGGCTTAGTCAAAGTAGTTGGTTCGGATGCACATACTTTAATGGAAATTGCAAGAAACTATATGGAAGTTAAGAGCGTACCATTGGATAGTTCTGAATTTAGGGATGTGATTAAAAGTTGTACTTTCCATACCAAACCATGTATAAAGCTGGCTCATAAGGTGACTAAGGTAGCTAAATTAATGAAAATGATTGTAAAGGGGAACTTCAATGAAATATACAGAGTTATCAATAGAAAAATTAAAAAGTGAATGTAATAGTTGGGCTAGAGAATTAAAGAAAACATATTGCCCGGATTTAGTGATCTATGTAGCTAGAGCTGGCTATTTGATTGGTAAAGAGATGAGTGAGGTCTTTGAAGTGCCAATGGTAGGAATTAGTGCAACACGTGAGGGAAATAAATTAAAGGAGATTGTTGGGCCTGTTATTTCTCTAATGCCTAATTTTGTACGTAATTTCTTGATAAGTATGGAATTAAAATCAAATACACATGATAAGAATACGGAAAGAAAGATTCATTTTCATGAAAGCTTAGAAAAGTTAAAGGGACAATCTTTTGATCGTATTTTAGTTGTGGATGATTCTGTCGATACAGGGCATTCCATGAAACAAGTGGTGGATGCGATTCAAAATGAGTTTAAAAAGGCAGAAATAAAGATTGCAGGATTAAATGTATGGGATAAGAGTAAGAATATTATTCATACGGATTTTGCACTTTATGAAAATACAGTAATTAAAGCACCTATGTCTAAGGATTCGAGTGAATATAAGGAATTTGTGCGTATTTATAATAGGGAGACGAAGGAGGGCACGTTGTAGATTTGTGCTTTTCTTCTTTTTTTTATATAATAATAAAAGTTATATATTTGGAGATTTAGACTATGTCAAAAATAGGTACTTTAAAGATAACGATAGAATTTATATTTTATTGGGTATTAATTAATTTCCTGCAGGAGATCAATGTCCTGCGTTTTTATGGGGAATATACGATTAAGCTTTGTGCTTTGTATTTTTTAATGCAGTTGTTGATTGGGCGTTATCAAGGAAAAGTGTTATTGATGTATGATGAGATTCGATTATTGATTCTTAGTCATATGGGCTTTTTCTTTGGTAGTTTTTTGATTTTCCCATTTAGTTCTTGGACGGTTCGTAAAATATATGGGTTTTTATTATTAACCCTTGTCTTATTTTTGTTTGCGGGTTGTAACTCAAGATATTCGCATAAGATATTTCGTCAACGATTTAAACATAATACTTTGATTGTGGGTACGGGGCATACGGCTGCGCAATTGGCTTTTGTATGTCGTGGAAATAGTTATTCATTATTGGATGTGCAGGGTTATGTGAGTTGTAAGTCGTATGGAATTCATCAAGAGCAGGTTGTTTCTAAAAAGTTAACGATGGAATTGGATGCGGTAGATGATTTTATACGTACGCATAACATTGATACGGTATTGATTGCGATTCCGGAAATTAATAGAAAGAATTTAAATAAATTATTTGAGTTATTTAAAGGTAAGGTATTGAACATTAAATATTTACCGCAGGTAACTGGCTTAGTTACGTTTGATACGAAGGTTGAGGATTTTGATGGTATTTTAATGATTTCAAATTCTCGTGGTGTCAATCAATTGGGATCTTATATTCTAAAGCGTTGTATGGATATTTGTGCAGGACTATGTGGCATAATCATCTTGATTCCTTTAACGGTATATGTATTCTTTAAAAATCGTATGGAAGGTGATAGGGGGCCTGTCTTCTTTACGCAGAATCGTATTGGCAAAAATGGCAAGGAATTTAAGATGTATAAGTATCGTACAATGGTGCTTGGTGCAGATAAGATTCTAGAGGATTTAATGGCAAGTGATCCTAAGATTCGTGAAGAGTATCAGAAGAATAAAAAGCTGGCCAATGATCCTCGTATTACAAGTGCAGGGCATTTCTTGCGTGAGAAGAGTTTGGATGAATTTCCTCAATTTATCAATGTGTTCTTTGGACAAATGTCTTTGATTGGGCCTCGACCGTATCTACCAAAAGAAAAAGTGGATATGGGTGAATATTATGAGGATGTGGTTGCGTGTAAGCCTGGCATTACGGGCATGTGGCAAAGTCATGGTCGTAGTGATGTGAGTTTTGAACAACGTCTGATTTTGGATGAGTATTATTATCGTAACTGGTCATTTTGGCTGGATGTTACATTGCTTTGTAAGACAGTAAAACAAGTTTTATATGGAAGGGGAGCTGTTTAATTATGAAAGATGAAAGTAAAGTTTCGAAAGTATTGAGTATTTTATTGAGTGTTGTATTGGTGATTTCTTCATTTTACTTATTGTATCAAGTGATTCGTTTGAATGTATTGCCATCTAAATTCTTATTTCCACTTACGATTGGAGTGGTTGTCTTGGATGCCATTTTTATCTTATTGCTTGTTTATTTTAGTAAGAATGTGGTTTCTAAAATTATTTGTATTGTATTAACACTATTTATTTGTGCTGCCTCATGTATGGGTGGGTATTATATTTCTAAAACTCAAGGTGCTTTAAGTAATATTACAAATGTTGCCAAACATGCCAAAAATACAGTGAGTGTGATTGTCAAAGAATCAAGTTCTATTAAGGATAAGTCTCAATTGAATGGTGTAAGTGTAGGTAGTTTACGTTTGAATGAACAGGGTTCTAAAAAAGCACTTAAAGAATTGAGTGGTGAAGGTATCGTTTTAAATCAAACAGAATATGATAGTATGACAACACTTTTAGAAGCTTTCTATAATGGGGAAGTGGATTCGATTATTATCAATGAATCAAGTCGTTCACAAATTTTAGACATGGAAGCTTATTCTAACTTTGATTCAAATACGCGTGTTGTGTATCAAACTTCTTATAAAGTAAAAAATAATGATTCTGCAACTTCAGTTAGTGATATTACATCAAAACCATTTAATGTATTGATCTCTGGTTCAGATACACGTGGTGGATTTGATGAAAATGGTCGTAGTGATGTGATTATGATAGCTACAGTCAATCCTAAAACACATACCATTCTATTAACTTCCGTACCACGAGATTTCTATGTAACTACAGCTTGTGATGCAGGTGATGGATGTATGCAAGGAGCTTTAGATAAGATTACACATACGGGTATTCATGGTACAAATACAACAAAGCGTACAGTAGAACAATTATTGGGTATTGAAATTAACTATACATTCAAAGTTGGCTTTGATACAGTAACAGAACTTGTAGATGTATTAGGTGGTGTGGATGTATATGTAGAGCCTGGATATGCAGTTCATACTAGTTATTTAAATGTAAATGAAGGAATAAATCATTTAAATGCCGAGCAAGCATTAGCATTTGCGCGTGAACGTTATTCTTATACTGAAGGAGATCGTCAGCGTACTAAGAATCAACAACAAGTGCTTATGGGTATTGTAAAAGAGGCTACAAAACCTAGTGTGATTACAAACTATGCAGCTATTATGGATACTATGGCAAATACTTTCTCTACAACAATGTCCAATGCGGAGATTACGGATTTAATTAAGTATCAATTAAACAACAATCCAACTTGGAAAATGGAGCAGTATATGGTTGATGGTACGGGTGATACTTTAATGTGTGCTGAACTTGGTGATGCGGCATCTGTCATGGTTCCAGATCAAAGTACGGTTAAAATGGCTAAGGATAAAATAAATGCCGTTCTTGCTGGTAAATCGAGTGAGGATGTTAAATAATATGTCTGCGGATGATTATATAAATTCTCAAGTAGATCCTTGTATAAGAAGGTATGAAGATTTATTTAGAAAATATCATAAGATTCATATGGGTTTAATGATTGCTTGTTTTAGCTGCTTTATTGGTGTGATTATACTCAATGTAGTTTATATCATTGTACCTGTTATTTGGTTAGTTCTTGCAAGTATTGTATGTACTTTAGGTGGTTTATTTCTATTCTTCTTTGATAGTTTGAATGGGTACTTAGAGAAGTCATTGTCTTATAAACATAAGGCTGAATCTTTGGATTATGAAAAGAGTTTGTATAAGGCGAAAGAGAATGGTTTTAAAGGTTTTGCGTATCGTTGTGAAAGATATATGTAGGTAGAGGGATGGTCATATTGACCGTCCCATTTTTTTGGCTGATTTGCCAAAAGGGTTGGATTTATACTATAATATGTAATTGTGAGCCATATAGAAGTTTATAGGAGATTATTTTTATGCCTAAAAAGAATGTAAAGAATGGTAAAAAATCAAATAGGGTAATCAGTAAATTTTTGACAATATTTATGATTGCGGCTTTGGCATTATTGATTTTTCAAATCATTAATTTGAATTTATTACCAATGAAACTCATGATCTTAGTGTCTTTAGTCTTAGTTATATTGACTTTGATTATTATATTAATGTTGCATTTTAAAGCTCGTAAGTTTTTTTCAAGACTTTTGATGGGACTTGTTGCACTATGTATGTGTGCAGGTTTAGCTTTTGGCAACTATTTTATTTTTAAAACGGATAATACTTTTGAAAAGGTGACAAGTCTTGCGGATAGTAAGGCCACTTCAACTTCGATTGTTGTTTTAAAGGCTTCTTCGATTGAAAAAGAGAAGGATCTTGCAGGGGCTAAGATTGGTACGATTATGGATATGGATGAAGAGGCAACAAGTCGTATGTTGAAGGATTTGGATTCAGACAAGATCAAATATACGACGAAGGATTATTCTTCATTGGATGATATGATGGAGGCTTTTTATAATAGTGAAGTGGATGCGATTTGTTTGAATGAAAAGTATCGTGATATCTTACATGAGGGTGGAGCGTATTTTAATTTTCAAACGGATTCTCGTGTCGTGCATCAAAATGTGTATTATACAAAAGTCACTAAGACTGATAATCCAAGTGATCCGGTAAATAATATTACTAAGGATACATTTACTGTATTAGTAAGTGGAAATGATTCGTATGGTACGTTACAAGATTCGAATACGCGTAGTGATGCCAACTTATTATTAACAGTCAATCCTAAAACAGGAACGATTTTAATGACAAGTATTCCTCGTGATTATTATGTGGAACTTGTTTGTCCTGACAATGAAGAACAAGCTTGTCCTGAGGGTAGTTATGATAAATTAACGCATTCTGGTTTAATGGGTGTGAAGAGTACGGAAAAGACAATTGAAAAAGCTTTGGGAATCACAATTAATTATAATATTCGCATTAACTTTTCGAGTGTTGTAAGTTTAGTGGATGCCTTAGATGGAATTGATTTGGATATTAAAAAAGGTGAAGAAGTCGATATTTTCTATACGAATTCGCAGCCTGGTTTAAGTGTAGGTAAACATCATGTGGATGGAGAAACAGCCTTAGCCTTTGCGCGTGAAAGACATGCTTATGCAGATGGTGACAACCAACGTGTTCGTAACCAACAAAAAGTATTTAAAGCTATGTTTAAACGTATTGTTTCTCCTAAGATGATCACAAACTATGGTAAGTTTATGGATGCCTTAGCTGTTGCGTTTGATACAAACCTATCGGGTGATGAAATCAGTAAGTTTGTGAAGTATGAACTAAATAGAATGCCAAAATGGAAGATTGAATCGTATGCGATTGTTGCGGATTCAGATACAAAATTCTGTTATCAAGCACAAAGCTATGCGAGTGTTGTCGTTCAAAATGATATTATGAATGAAGTGGCTAGAAAGAAGATTCAAGCTGTCATTGATGGCAAGAGTTCAGAAACGGTAGAAGATCCTTCTGGATTCTCACAAACACCAAATGAAAATAATGCGATTGGTAATACAGCAGAACTTGAAGCGATGGGAATCATTAATAATAGAGGATCTTCATCAAATAATAGTAGTAATGATTACGATTCTAACTACGACAACAATTATGATTATAGTTATGATAACAGCAATGATTATGATTATAGTAATAACTATGATTCAAGCTATGGTGATTCAAACTACTACAATCCAGATGATAACTATTATGAAGATGATAGTTATGATGATACAGCCGGTTAACACTAAGATACCTTTGGGTATCTTTTTTAATGTGTAAAATGCATTGTATTATATCGAAAAATGAAGTAAATATGTTGAGATTTCTATTTATTATGTAAGTTAGAAGGTGCTAAAATGGGAATACAATTTTTTGTTAATAGCTTTTTATCTTTTAGAGATAAAGTGATTTTGAGTTTAAGTACCAAGAAAGATAATTCGCATAATGAAAATTTATGAAATCAAAACGTTTAAAGAGATCATTCAAGTCGTACAAGATTTAAATCGCATTGATATAGATACACTACAAGATCTACCTGCATGGTTTGATGGCTTGTTGCACCAATATCGACATATGACTTACTATTCAGATCAACGTATTCATAAGCTATGTGTTTTGTTGAATCGACAAATTCATAATCTTAAGTTTTTCTTAAGTAGTTGAGATAACACAAGATTCATCTTATAATTGAATCAATCGAAAGGATGTTTGTTTATGTTTTGTAAAAATTGTGGTCACGAAATCAGTGACGATGCAAAGTTCTGTTCAAATTGTGGAACAAAAGTAGAAGTCGAAGAAGAAATTGTTGAACCCATTGAGGTTGTTGATAAAACACAAGCTAAAGAATGGTATTATGTAGAGAATAATGATTCTAAAGGTGCATTTACTTTAGAAGAAATGAAAGAATTGATTGAATCCAATAAAATTACGGGTTCTACTCTAGTATGGAAGGCAAGTTTAAAGGATTGGCAAAAACTAGCGGATAGTGAGCTTAATGAATTCATGCATGTGGATGAAGAAAAGAATTGGTATTATGTTGAAAATAATGATTCCAAAGGACCTTATTCACAAGATGAAATGAAAGGGTTTATGGATGCGGGTATTCTTTCAGGCAATAGCTTTGTATGGAAAACAGGTATGCAAGATTGGACGCACCTAAAAAATACCGAGCTTGCAGGAAATGAAATGCCAGAACCAGAACCAACTCCACAACCCTCTTATTATGGGGTTAAAGAAAAGAGTATTGCCTTAAATGTTGTATTAACGTTTGTGACATGTGGACTATATGGCCTTTATTGGCTTTATACAATCGCCAAAGATTTAAATGATTTATGTGCAAGCCAACACAAAGAAAAAGGACCCGATCCATTCCTTGTGGTTGTATTAAGTATTGTCACTTGTGGTATTTATCAAATTTACTATATGTATAAAGCCGGTAAGATGGTTTCAAGCCTTACTAAAAATGGTCAACACCTAAGTGATGATAGTGTTGTATTAATGGTATTAGCCATTCTACAACTATCATTAGTTTCTTATTGCATCCTACAAAGTAATATCAATGGACTCACAAAAAACTAAGACTTTAGGAATAGTTCTTATACTATTCCTTCTTTTATTATTCTATAAATGTCCTATTCAAAGTGTTACAGGCTTACCATGTCCTGGATGCAACATGAAAACAAGCCTATATTATCTACTTCATTTTAAATTCTCTTTATCCTTCTATTATCATGCACTCCTTATTCCTACTCTTATTGTGTTTGTGGTGGTTTTGATGAATTTAAATAAACCGGAAAGAATCAAGAAACTATTGATCATATGGGCCATTTTCATGATTGTCTATTATATTTATCGTATGATTGCTTATTTTCCCAATAATCCAATGATGTATTCTAAAGAAAATTTGATTTTTTTCATATTTAGACACGTATAATGTCAATTAAAGATGTATTGTGAAATCAAAAGGAGGACAAGAAGATGTCAAACATTTATTTCACAATCACAGGTTTAAATCATTATTATGGAAATGAGTTTCTAGAAAAGGAAATGGTCATTTATCTAAAGAAAGATAATGATAATGAATATGATAAGGAAGCCATTAGTGTCAATCTTGCAGGACTAGGAAAGATTGGATATGTTGCTAATAGTCCATATACAGTACTAGGAGAAAGTTATAGTACTGGAAGATTATATGATAAGATCGAAGATGAGGCACAGGGTAAGATCAAGTTCATTCTAGATAAGGGAGTTGTATGTGAACTTGTAGAATAAGGGTATTAAAGAATTGGAATAGGTATAGGTAAGATGCTTTGTTAGGGAAAAATATATTTAGATGGTTTATATAAATGTTTTGATACCCATATTAAGTTAAGACGATAGAGGGTGAAAGAATGCAAATATATTATGGTAGTAATGTAATTGTAAATCAGCCAAAAATTATTACGGATGGATTTTATAAAGATTTTGGATATGGATTCTATTGTACGAATTTTGAAAAACAAGCTAAAAGATGGGCGTTAACTAAAAAGAATAAGCACGTTGTGAATGTCTATTCTTATGCTGAAAATAAGAATTTAAATTGTTTGATTTTTAAAGAGATGAGCGATGAGTGGCTAGATTTTGTAGTTTCATCAAGACAAGGTGAAAGACATGATTATGATATTGTTGAAGGGCCAATGGCGGATGATACAATTTGGAATTATGTAGATGACTTTGCGCGTGGATTCATTTCTAGAACTGCATTTTGGGAGTTGGTTAAATTCAAGTATCCTACACATCAAATTGTATTTTGTACAGAAGCCGCTTTGAAATGTCTGGAATATGATAGGAGTTATCAGATATGATAAATAAATACTTTAATGAGCCTATTGAAGAGAATGATTTGTTCTATATTTGTTTTCTAATTGAAAAAGTGTCTAGACATCTTCATCAGCGAAACTCATATGTTGTGAATAAACTTGGATATGATCCTTTGTATCATTTGATAAGTGTCGCAAATGTCTTGCATAGCGAAAATTCAAATCAGGTTGTTTATGATGTGATTGAAGAATATGGGTTAAAGCAGGGCAATTTTCATATTGAAGATGTAAATCGTGAATTATGTACACATATTCCAACTGAATTGGATATGGGAAAAGTATATACAAGACTTATAGTGGATACATTATATCCAGATGAAGATTATATTGAAGGAATTCTAAGAATATACAATGATGAAATTTGTATAACATTAGATGATTATAATAATGGTGCATATTATGAGCCTTCTTATGTGATTGCGCGTGCATATAAAAATGGTGAGTTTTAAATTAAAAAAAGATTGTGGACTTATTGCTCCACAATCTTATCTAAACTATGAATGAATTCTACAACCATCTTACGTTTGATGTCATCGATTCGAACAAGTTTATTCAAGGCTTCGATTTCATCTTCATTATCCAGACAAACGATTTCTCGCCTTAAACGATCGATTTCATCTTCTAAACGATTTTGTTCTTTAATATACTGTTCATGAACAGCTTTGATTTGATTGTATAATTGATTATCCATGTTTACACCGC
>OLSA01001984.1_pt1 | contig 16023 bp, 13 predicted proteins | sample 1672731 | NCBI WGS metagenome assembly OLSA01 (sample SAMEA3136718, study PRJEB25190) | human gut metagenome | biome: human gut; feature: human-associated habitat; material: faeces | place: Austria | collected 2013
CGCTTCGGTGATTACCATGCTGGCTATCGGTCAGGGATCTAAGCGGAGTATCCGTGCTCAGATCGCGGAGATGGGTTCTAATATGATCATGATTCATCCGGGTGCGGATATGCGGGGAGGGGTACGGCAAGATCCGGCTGCCATGCAAAGTCTGAAACTGAACGATTATCAGGCGATTGTCGATGAAACCCGTTATGTTTCGGCTTGTTCGCCATCGGTGAGTAGCAGTGGACAAGCGATCTACGGATCCAATAATTATCCGACCAGTATCTATGGGATAAATCCGGATTATCTTGAAATTCGTAAATATACCCTGGCGGAAGGGGATATGTTTACGGAGGAGGATATTCTCGGATCGGCGAAAGTCTGTGTCGTCGGGAAAACGATCGTGGATAATCTGTTTACCAATGGGGAAAATCCGGTGGGGCAAATTATCCGCTTCGGAAAAATACCTTTCCGTATTATCGGAGTCCTGACATCGAAAGGTTATAATACAATGGGGATGGACCAGGATGATCTTATCTTAGCACCTTATACAACCGTCCAGAAACGTATCCTGGCCATCACCCACCTGCAGGAGATCGTCTGTTCGGCGCTGACCGAAGGCTATACCGACCGGGCGATCGACGAGATCACGGAGATCCTGCGCACGAACCACCGCCTGAAGGAGAGCGACGAGGACGACTTCTCGATCCGCTCGCAGCAGGAGCTCTCGTCGATGATGACTTCGACGACCGACATGATGACGGTGCTGCTGGCCGCCGTGGCGGGCATCTCGCTGCTCGTGGGCGGCATCGGCATCATGAACATCATGTACGTGTCGGTCACCGAGCGCACCCGCGAGATCGGACTGCGCATGTCAATCGGCGCCAAGGGGCGCGACATTCTGGCACAGTTCCTCATCGAGTCGATCCTCATCAGCGTGACGGGCGGACTGATCGGCGTGTTGCTGGGTATCGGCGCGGCCCTCGTCGTCAATCACGTCGCCGCCTTCCCGATCTACATCCAGCCGTGGAGCGTCTTCCTCTCGTTCGCGGTCTGCACCCTCACGGGCGTCTTCTTCGGATGGTATCCCGCACAGAAGGCCGCCATGCTCGATCCGATCGAGGCGATCCGTTATGAATAGTCGCAACAATTACGTAACTTTGCGGTAAGATGAACATCCTGCAATCGAAATATACGGGGTATCTGGTCCACATCACGGCATGGGCCGTGATCCTGGGCATCCCGCTCTTCGTCACGGCACCCAACCGCCCGCTGATGCAGGGCCCGGAGTACGTGCGCTTCCTGCTGGTGACCCTCTCGTTCATGGTGGTCTTCTACACGAACTATTTCCGGCTCATCGAACGGCATCTCTTCACGCGCCATCCGGGCCGGTTCCTGGGCTGCAACCTCTTGCTGGTCGCCGCCGTGATCGCCCTGCTGCACCTGTTCTTCCGTTACATCCTGCCCCCGCCCGACCTGATCGATATGCACAGGCCGGAACTCCCGTGGCAGCATGCCGTGCGTTTCTTCGCCGGGAACGCCATCCTCTACCTGCTTGTCGTAGCCGTAAGCGTGGCCATCCGGATGACGGGAAGCTGGTACAAAGCCGAAACGGCCAGGCAGCGACTCGAGCACAGCCATACCGAAGCCGAACTGCAGAATCTCAAGAGCCAGTTGAACCCGCATTTTCTGTTCAATACGCTCAACAACATCTACTCACTCATACAGATCGACACCTCGCGAGCCCAGCAGGCGGTCCACGACCTGAGCCGGATGCTTCGTTACGTGCTCTACGACAGCAGCCACCCGGCCGTGCCCCTGAGCGCCGAGATCGACTTCCTGCGCGACTACATCGAACTGATGCGCATCCGCCTGCCGCGCCACGTCCGGCTCTTTGTCTCGCTGCCCGACGAGCCGTCGCAGACACCCGTGGCGCCGCTGCTGTTCATCTCGCTCGTGGAAAACGCCTTCAAACACGGCGTGAGCAATGAAAAGCCGTCGTACATCACCATCGACATCCACGAGATCGGCGACCAGCTGGTCTGCAAGATCAAGAACAGCTACTTCCCGAAGGCCGAATCGGACCGCAGCGGCTCGGGAATCGGACTTCAGAACCTGGCCAAACGGCTCCGGATGATCTATCCGGAACGCCATACCTTCGAATACGGACTCTCGGGCGAGGCCGACTATCAGGCCCTGCTGTGCATCAAACTTAAGGAAAAATGAACAGAAAGTTGCGCTGTGACGTCATCGACGACGAACCGCTGGCCGTGGAACTGATGGAGTCCTACGTCCGGCGGACGCCGTTTCTGCAGCTCGAAGGCTCGTTCGGAAGCGGGACGGCAGCCTTCGAAGCGCTGCACGAAAATCCGGTGGAGCTGCTCTACTGCGACATCCAGATGCCCGAACTGAACGGCATGGACCTCACGCGGATGCTGCCGCCGGCTACCCGCGTGATCTTCACGACGGCCTTCGACCGCTATGCCGTCGAGGGGTTCCGGGTCAATGCCCTGGACTACCTGCTCAAGCCGATCAGCTACGCCGATTTCCTGGCCGCCTCCCAAAAGGCTCTCGCATGGTTCGAGATGCAGGATCGGGCCCAGGCGGCCGCAACGGCACCGCAGCCGGCACCCGCAGCCGCGCCGAGGAGCATCTTCGTCCGGACCGAGTACCGCCTGCGGCAGATCGACTTCGACCGGATCCTCTACATCGAGGGGCTCAAGGACTACGTGAAGATCCACACCGACGAGGAGCCGCACCCCGTCCTTTCGCTCACCAGCCTCAAGACACTCGAGGAGCAACTCCCTGCCGACCGCTTCATCCGCGTCCACCGCTCGTACATCGTCCAGCCGTCGAAGATCCGCACGATCGAACGCAACCGCATCGTCTTCGGCAAGGAGTACATCCCGATTTCGGAGGGATACCGCCAGGCCTTCTTCGATTTCCTGGCCGCCCATTCGCTGCTCCAGTAGCGACGGGTCAGCGCCCCGTGACCCGCATGTAGCGGGCCAGCGAGGTGCGGTAGGCGGCGCAGGCCGACGTCATCTCGTCGCGGCTGCGCGCATAGAGCGTCTCGGCATCGAGCAACTCGGTCAGCGAGGAGGTCCCCGCCGCATAGAAATCCCGGTTCTGCCGCAGGTTCTCGGTGGATGAGGCCACCGAGCGTCGGGCCAGCGCAATCTGAGCATAGGCCTCCTGCACCTCGCACCAGGCACGCTCGATCTCCACGGCCAGCATCTCGCGGGCCTGCAAGCGGTCGTTCTCGGCCCGCTGCTCCTCGAGGCGCGCCCGCTTCAGGGCATGGGCGCCGCCCCACCAGTCGGAGATGGGAACCGACACCTGGGCGAAGACCATCCCGTCGTCCACATCCTTGTCCATCAGATTGTAGTAGAGATACCCGGCACCGATCCCGACGGTCGGGAGCCGCTTGCCGCGCTCCATGCGGGTCCGGTAGCGCTGCGCCTCGACGTTCTTCTCGGCAAGCAGATACTCGGCCCGGTTGTCGAGCGCCTCCTCCACCGGGACGTAATACGGCGCCGGATCACCCGGCTCACCGTATTCGACGGCCTCGATGTCGAACGTCTTCCAGTCGGCCCCGACATGCTGAGCCAAAAGCATCCGCACCACCTTGAGCCCGTTTTCGGCCGTCAGCCGCTTTGAGGCCACCTCCTGCTGCCGCAGTTCGACACGCAGCAGGTCGTTCGAGGTCACGATACCGGCCCGCACCGAGAGTTCCACCTGGCGGCGGATCTCCCCGAGCTGCCGATCGACGGCATCAAGCGTCGCCAGATTCTCACGGATCGAGACGATCTGCCAGAAGTAGGCGTCGGTCTGCTCGCGGACCTCGGCCTCGGTCTTGCGCAACTGAAGGCGCCCGACCTCCTCGCCCAGCCGGGCCAGCTTGTTGCCATTGACGATCTTCAATCCCGCGAACAGGGGCTGCACGGCCGTCACGCTGCCCATGACGCCGCGCTTGACAAGCGACAGCGGCATGCTGATCGCCCCCATCTGGGGCAGCGAGAGGGCGAAATCGGCCTGCACGAGTCCGTGCTGGGCCTGGAACACGCCCCCGGAGGCCGCTATCTGCGGGAAATAGGAGGTGAAGGCCTCCCGGCGGGTCTGGAGGGCCTGTTCGAGTTCGAGCCGCGACGAGGCGAGCGTGCGGTTATGCTCAATGGCCGCGGCACGGCATTCATCGAGGCTGAGGGTCTGGGCAGTCGCGGGAAGGATACCCAGCAGAGCGCCGCAGAGCCACAGGCATGCAATCTGTTTTTGCGTCTTCATCACTTGTAGATTTTGGAGTAGAGAACCGGCAGGATCGTGACCACGAGCACAAGCGACCCGATACCGCCGGCAAAAATCGTGACGCCGACCGGAGCCCAGAAGGTGCTTCCGCCGAGGATCATCGGCACGACGCCCACGGCCGTCGTGGCCGTCGTCAGGAAGATCGGGACCATGCGCCGCTTGCCTGCGTCGTAGGCGGCCAGGCGCGCCGACCAGAGGCAGTACTTGCGCTTCTCCTCGGCGTGCTGGTACATCAGGATCACGTTGCGGACGATCATACCCAGCAGGGTGATGAAGCCCAGCACGGAGGTCAGGCCGATCGTGAAGTCCGAAAGCCACAGTCCCACCATCGCACCGAACAGGCACAGGCTCATCGAGAGCATCACGACGATCGATATGCCGAACTTGCGGAAGTTGATGAGCACGAAGAAGAAGATGATGACCAGCGAGATACCGAGCCCGCTGAAGATCGGAGGCAGGGTCTCCATGTCGAATTCGTACTCGCCACCGATCTCGGACGTCACCCCTTCGGGGAGCACCACCTCGTTGCGGAGGATGTCGTCGATGCGCGAAAGCATCTGCAGGGCATTGGTCCCGCGCTTGAGGTCGGCCGACACCGACAGGCAGCGCACGCCGTTGCGGTGGACGATCCGGCTCTCGCTCCAGGCCGGCGTGACGCGGGCGATCTGGCGCAGGGGAACACTCACCGAAGGCACGGGCGAGGCGATCTGCGTGTCCTGCACGTCATCGAGCTGCCGCTGGCCGTTGCGTTCATCGTAGCGGAGCACCACGGGCAGGCGGTAGTCGCCCTCCCAGAGGCTGCCCACCTGAACATCGCCGGCAGCGAGCGCCAGGCAGGCGGCCGTCGTCGTCCGCGTGATTCCCAGCTGCGAGGCGGCAACCGGATCAAGCTCCACCTCGACGATGGCGCGCGGATCCTCATAATCGGAGTGCACCCACTGCAGTTCGGACATCTGCCGCATGCGCGCCATCAGTTGGTCGGCGGCCGCACGCATCGAGTCGATCTCCTCGCCGTAGAAACGGAACTCGAGCGACGGGACATTCTGGTAGTCGAGCTGCTTGAACTTCACGTAGGCGTCGGGGAAGCGGTCGGCCCACGAATCGGCATAGTCGTCGAGAATCGCCTCCGTATCCTCGATCGAGGTCGTATTGACGATGAACTGCGCGTAGTTCGGACCTCCCATCTGGGGAGCGTAGCTCATCTGGAACCGGGGCGAGGAGCACCCCACGAACGAGGTGACGGAGCGCACCCGGCTGTCGGCATGCAGGAGCGAATAGACCGAATCGGCCACGGCCCCGGTACGGCCGAGCGGAGCGTCAGGGCGCAGGTAGATCTCCACGGCAAACTGGTCGCGGTCGGCAAAGGGCATCATCCGCAGGTCGAGTCCGGGGACAAGCAGCAGCGACACGACCACCGACAGGAGACCGAGCGAAATGGTGAGCCACCCGTGCCGGAAGGTCCAGGCCAGCACCCGGTTGTAAGCGTTCTGCACCCGGTCGGTGAGCGACCGCCGGTCGGCACGGTGTTCGGGAGCCTTGCGGATGATCAGCACCTCGAGGAACGGGATGACCAGCACGGCCAGCAGCAGCGACACCATGAGGTTGATGGTGATCGTCCACGGGAAGAAGGTGATGAAGTCGCCGATCATGCCTGTCAGCGTGAAGAGCAGCGGGAAGAAGATCATGCAGATGCAGACCGTGGCCAGCAGCAGCGAGGGGAAGAACTCGCGGGCGCTTTCGATGGCGGCATACCACCGCGAATGGCCGCGCCCGAGGTAATCGAGGTAACCGTCGATCACCACGATCGAGTTATCGACGATCATGCCGAGAACGACGATCAGCGCCGCAAGCGTCACCGTATTGAGCGGAATGCCGCAGGCATACATCAGCCCGATGGAGATGAACGTCGAGATCGGGATGGTGATCGCGGCAACCACGGCCGAGCGCCACGGAAAGAGGACCATCATGACGGCGATGATGATCGCCATGGCCACGAAGAGGTCGCGCAGAAACGACGTCACGGAGTCGCCGACGACCTTCGCCTGGTCGGCAATGCGCTGCACCTGCACGTCGTCGGGGAGTACCTCGTCGGAGAAACGGGCCAGCACCTCATCGACCTCGCGGCCGTATTCGACGATGTTGAATCCCGGGCGCATCTCCATCGAGAGCATGACACAACGGTGGCCGTTGTTGCGGATGTAACTCTGCGAATCGTCGTATTCGCGCACCACGCGGGCCACGTCGCCGACACGCAGCACGTTCCCCGCCGGATCGCTCCAGATGATCTGGTCGGCGATCTCTCGCTCGCTGGCGAACGTTGGTGCGACGTGGATGGGAGTCACCGTGGAGGTGTTGTCTATCGTGCCGCCCGTGGGCGTCAGCCCCTGTGCAGCCAGGGCCGCAACCAGCGTATGCTCGCCGATTCCGTAGGCCGCGAGGCGCTCGGGATCGACATGGATCGAGATCTGCTCGGACTGCACGCCGTAGGGGCGGATGTTCGACACGGACTCGATGCGCCGGAGCCGGTCGCTCAGGTCGTCCAGGTACTCCTTGAGCTCGCGGTAGCTGCGCTCGTCGGATTCGAGCGTGATGAGCAGGGCCGAGGTGTCGCCGAAGTCGTCATTGGCCACCAGGGCCACGACCCCCGACGGGAGCTGCGCCTTGAACGAGGCCAGGCCGTGTTTGATCTTCGACCATACCTCGTCCTTGTTGCTGACGTGGTCCTCCAGTTCGACCAGGACGTAGCACATGCCGTTCATCGAGGTCGAAGTGGTCTTGGCCCGCTTGACCTCCTCGTAGGTCATCAGGAACTGCTCGAGAGGACGGGCCAGCTGCTCCTCGACCTCCTCGCTCGTCGCCCCGGGATAGACCCCCACGACGACACCCTGACGGATCGTGAACTCGGGAAACTCCTGCTTGGGAATATGGATCAGTCCGAAGACTCCGAACAGGAACAGGCACCCGACGATCAGGAAGGTGATACGGAAGTTCCGCATCGCCCATGCGATGATGTTGTTCGAACTTCTCATTGCCAGACGACTTTACTGCCCGCACCGATCTTCTGCACACCTTCGGTCACGATCCGGTCGCCGTCCGCAACCCCGCTCGCGACCGTCACGCCGCTCGCAACGAAGCGACCGACCGTCACCGGCGTACGGACCACCGAATCGCCGACAACCTTCCAGACGAACCGTTGTCCGTCGCCGCTCTGCCGCACGGCACTCACCGGGAGCACGATCTCCGACGCCGCCTTCGCAGCGGTCACCGTAACCCGGCAGACCATGCCGGGGAGCAGTTCCCCGTCGGGATTGCAGACCGCAGCACGCACGTCGTAGGTATGCGCCACGGGATCGGCCTCGATCCCCTTCTCGGGGGCCCCGGCCTCGAAGGTCCGGTCGCCGAGTGCCGCCACGCTGAAACGGATCCGGCTACCGGAGCCGATGCGGGCGATCTCCTGCTCGGGAACGGCAAAGCGCACCTCCGGGTTCGCGGCATCGAGCAGCGTCAGCACGGCCGCACCGGGCAGCACGGTCTCACCGACCTCCCCGGGCCGCTTGCCGACGACTCCGTCGAACGGAGCCAACAGCCGGCAATCATCAAGATTCTTACGTGCCAGTTCGCAGGCCGACTCGGCCTGCCGCAGGCGGGTGCGGATCTCGATCCACTTGATCTCGGGAAGGCTCTGCGCGTCATGGAGCTGCTCCATGCGGGCATAGGCATCCTGCGCCTGCTCGAGTGCAGCCCGGGCCGCCTCGTAGGTCTGGCGGGCCGACGCGGGATCGAGTTCGGCCAGCAGATCACCCTTGCGAACCCGGCGTCCCTCGTCCGTATGAACGGCGGCAAGGGTCCCGCCGAGCGGGAAACTCAAAGCTACGGAGCGTCGGGCCGCCACGGTCCCGACATAGACGGCGGACACCGCATCATCGGAAGGTTCCGCCACGATCGTTCCCACGCGCAGGGGTTCGACCGTCCGCAGCGGCTGCCGCGAGGAGCAGGCTGTCGCAAAAAGCAGCACTGCCAGAAAGGTCTCTCTTTTCATCTTCATCGTGTTTTCGGATGCAAAATTGCCGCTTTGCATCCGACCGGAACAGCCCTCGACGTCGGGGTGATTCGTCAAAAGGTTCGAATTTGAACCTATGGAAGAAACAGAGTGCGCAACATTGGCTATATTTGGGGCAAACAAGCAAAAAAATGAACGAAAAGGAGATTCAAAGCTTTTCATTATCCAGATTGCTCGAATACCACGAGCTGCGCCCCGGAGACCTGTACTACGACGGTTGCCTGATCGCATCGCGCGTGGACTCACACTGCGACATCCGCAGCGATCTGTTCCGCTACCCGATCCGTATCAATGCCCTCGCCCTCGTATTCTGTTCAAAAGGTTCGATCACACTCACCTCGAACCTCACGCACCGGCAACTGAGCGAACACACGCTCTACGTCCACTTTCCGGGATCGATCCTTCAGGTCGATCCGATCGAGGGTGTCGAACTCTATGCGGTCATCTGCGAGGAGGAGTTCATCCGACGGATCAACGTCGATCTGAAGCTCCTGTCTCGTCTGTTCCTGCGGCTGGAACGCCAGCCGCTGCTCCAACTCGATGACGAACAGTGGCAGGAGATCATGCGCTCGTTCGACGAAATTTCCCACGAACGCGACCTCTACCGGGACGATGCCTATTCGATCGAGATCCTGCGCTCGGCGATCCGCATGCTCATCTACAAGGTAAGCCGGATTATCGACCGCTACTCGGAATGTCCCCACACGGAGCAGGACATCCACTCCCCGCGCAACCGGCAGGAGGAGTATTTCCAACGCTTCATGAACGTGCTGACACAGCACTACACGCAAGAACGTTCGGTAGGGTTCTACGCTTCGCAACTCAACCTGACTCCGAAGTATCTCTCGACGCTCATCCGGCAGACGACCGGGCGCACGGCCTCCGAGTGGATCGACGACTACGTGATCCTCGAGGCGAAAAACCTGCTCAAATACTCGACGATGAGCATACAGGAGATCTCCTATTCGCTGAACTTCCCCAACCAGTCGTTCTTCGGCAAATATTTCAAGACCCACACTGGGCAGACCCCTTCGGAATACCGCATGAGCCGGTAGACCGGCTCCGAAAGGGAGCGGTCCACCGGCTCTCCGGAGGGATACTCAAAGCGCGAATTTCACACCCACGAAATAGGTCCTCGGCAGCGAAGGTCCGTAGATGTAGGCCGAGTCCTTCGCCTGACCGTAATCGAGGTCGCGCTGGAAGCTGTCGAAAAGATTCTTCACGCCGGCATTCAGTTCGAGGCGCAGCTGGGCCGTAAGTCGAAACGAATAGGCCAGACGGAAGCCCATGTCCCAAAAGGCGGGAGTCAGCGTCTCGGCATCGCGCTCGATGACCCCGGCATTGTGCTGTACGAGCATGCGGCCCGTGAAGGTGCCGAACAGCGTGGCGGTCAGGTCGCGCAGCGGGTACCAGTCGGCCGTCAGGTAGCCGTAGTGGTCGGGCGAGCGAAACATGCGGCGCTGCGGCGCCACGTCGTCCGACCAGCGGAAGGGCTCGTCGTAGCGGCTGCGCTGGAAGGTATAGCCGGCCTGCAGTTCAAAACGTCCGGGAATGCCGGCCTTGAACTCCGCACCGATGCCGGCAACGGTGGCCCCCGAGGCGTTGCGCCGCTCCTTGATGACGTTGCCCTGGCTGTCCTCGCCGACCTTCTCGAGCGTGAAGACGTCGTCGAGCATCGTGTAGAATCCCTCGATGAGCAGGTTGGTCTGCACGCGGCCGAACGTGCGGTAGAGATCGACCGAGGCGCTCAGGCTGTGGGAGTACTCGGGCCGCAGGTCGGGCGAGAGCCGGATGAGGACCATCTTGTTGTCGAGCGCGTCGATGTGCAGATCCTCGTTATAGGCCTGCGGGGCCCGGAAGCCGCTCGAGTAGCTTAGCCGGAGCCCGACCTGCGAGATCGGACTGTAGCGCACGTTGGCGCGCGGCGAGAAGACCACGCGGCGCATCAGGTTGTGCTTGTCCAGGCGTCCGCCGATCAGGAAATTGACCTTCTCGCTCTTCCACTCGTTCTGGAAGAAGAATCCCGTGGTGTGGGTCGTCTGGCGCAGGTCACGGCCGAACCCGAGGTATTCGTCGTGCAGCGTGTTGTAGTTGTACTCGATGCCGGCCGTGAGGTCCGACGGGAGGAAGAGCAGCCGCTCGAAGGCATAGGTATACTGCGCCCCGGCCACAACCGTCATGTCGTTGGTCCCGCCGTAGGCCGTCGGGTTCTGCTCGGTCCCGAAGTAGCTGTCACGGTCGATGTGCTGCGCCGACAGGTAGATGCCCAGGCGGTGGCGGTCGTCGGGTGCGAACCAGTCGAACTTCAGGCCGCCGCCGTCGATCTTGTGGTCCAGCTGCTCGGCGATGTCGGCCATGTGGGGCGGCTGGTTGAAGGCATTTCCGCCGCGCCGGAACTCGTGGATGTGGTGGTACTCGGCTGTCAGCCGCGTGTAGGCCGAGGTCTTGTAGTAGGCCCGGAACCCGGCGGTCTCGGAGTTGAGCTTCGGGATGTCCGAGAAACCGTCGTCGTTGCGGTCGTAGGAGTCGCGCGAGCGCACCATGCCGAAAAGATAGATACCCGTGCGGTAGTCGTCCGAGACGAACGAACCGTTGAGCGAGGTGTTGAAGTCGGCCGAGCCCCCCCCTCGAGGATGTTCGTGGTGTTGCCCAGCGCCACGGAGTTGCGCAGCGGCTCGCGGGTGATGATGTTCACCACGCCGCCGATGGCGCTCGACCCGAAGAGGGCCGAACCGCCGCCGCGAATCACCTCCACACGCTCGATCATCGACGCGGGGAAGAGTTCGAGCCCGTACATGCCGGCCAGCGAACTGAAGATCGGCCGGCTGTCGAGCAACACCTGCGAGTACTGTCCGTCGAGGCCGTTGATGCGCAGCTGGGTCGTCCCGCAGTTGCCGCAGTTGTTCTCGACACGCAGTCCGGACTGGAAGTTCATCGACTCAGCGAGGTTGCACGAGGCCGTATTCTCGAAGAGCTTCTGCGAGGCGACCGAGACAATTGTCGGCGAGAAGCGCTTGTTGGTCTCGGTACGGCTGGCCGATACAACCACCTCATCGACGGCAAGAGCCGCCTCGTGGAGTTCGAAATTGACCTCGATCGTGCGGTCGGCACGGAGCTCGACCTCCCGCTCGGCCGGGGCGTAGCCGACGGCCGAAGCGACGAGGGTGAAGCGGCCCGTGGGAAGGTTCTTCAGGAAGAAATGCCCCGTGGCGTCGGTGGCGGCGCCGATCGTGGTACCCTTCAGGGCCAGTGTGGCATAGGCGATGTGCTCGCCGGTGCGGGCATCGACGACATGGCCCGTGATGTTGGCGTCGGAATGTTTTCCCGAGGTGGTCTCGTCGGACGATTCAACGGCATGGCCGTCGTGTGCCGCAACGGGAAATATTGCGGCAAGGAGGAGCGCACAAAGCACTCCGCGAAAAAGTTTTTTCATCGGATTGGGTTCGTGTTACTGAATGACTGAAACGTCGCCCTTCCGCGGACCGGGTCGGCGGAGGGATGTGCAGTCCTTGCGGACGCAGGGTCGATTCAGCACACGGGAGGCGCCCGCAGCGAGCAGGTGCGGATGGCCGGCCGGAGACATCCGACCGGACGCATCATACGGAACACGTAGCGCACGCCAAGCAGCCGCGCCGCGAACGAGAGGGCCACGGCAGCGACCATCACCAGCAGCGAAAGATGGGCGATGAGCTGGAACTGCTGGGGCGTATGGTTCAGGGGTGCGGAACCGTTGGCGGCACCGGAGAAGGGGTGCGAGTGGACGATGACGAAGCCATCGACATGGTGGGCATGCGGGAAGAGTGTGACGGAGCCCCAATACCCGGCAAAGAGTATCAGCAGCAGCGCAGCATATATCCGTTTCGCTCTATTCCGCATCGCCGGCAAAATTACGACAATTCACGACATCCGTCAATCACAAGAATCGGGTATCTCCAAAGTTCATAGTCTGAACCGACAATCAGTCGGATATTACTCCACCAGATCGGAAACGGCGATCTCCTCGTTCTTGAGGAAGGCTTTCGGGAAGGTGGCCGACACGCGGCCCTTGAGGATGATCGCCTCCTCGGCCGTCAGGCAGTTGCCGACCGAGACCTTGAAATAGGGATTCTCGTAGCCCATGTATACCTTGACATCGGGAAAGGTCTCCTCGAAAAGTTTCTTGGCCTCGAAGGCCCCTTCGCGCGCCTCGGGACCGTTGTCCGAGAAGATGCAGACGCGGTAGCCCGCAAACCGCTGCCGCTGCTCGGCGCGTGCGGCATCGGCCACCTTGCCGGCCGTTTCGCCATATTCGCTGGCAATCACCCGGGCCCGTCCGAACAGCGAGGACGAGGCGGCCGGCTCGGCCAGCTGCCGCTTGAAAGCGCCCAACGACTGTGCCGCCGCGGGAAGAGCCGCCGCGCAGCACAGCAAACAGATGCATATCGAGATCCTGCGTATCATTACAGATAGTTTTTAAGGTCGTCGGCCGACAGGCCAAAGGTATTCAAAAAATCCGACAACGGCATCATTTCGGCCGAAATATTTACCGGGACCGCACCGCCGCGGCCACGGAGGTCGTAGCGGATGCCGATCCGCTCCAGGTCTCCCTCGCGGATCCGACGTTCGAGTACATAGAGTGCCATCGGGTCATCTGCCCCCGCCACAACGTCGTGACACTCCCGGTCGTTCGCCGAGGCACCCGCACCGGATCGTGCAGCTCCAGCTCGCACACCGGCGCACCGCCGTAGCTGACCCCGATCCGGGCATGTCGCAGCACCAGCGTGCGCTCCGAATCGTTGCGCACCCGCAGCACCGCCACCGCACCCGCCGATCCCCGGCGCTCGATGCGCTCGACCGCCTCGATGCCGATTTCGTGTCGGGCCTGCTCGACCGCCTGCCGGCAGGAGACCGCAACCGTCAGCAGGATTGCAACCGCCAGGCAGCGCCACACGATGCGTCGCAGGGCCCCGTTCATCGCTCGCCGATGTAGATCTGTGCAATGCCGAAGCTCTGGCTCCGGGCCCTGCAGCGCCGGAATCCCGCCGCCTCCATCATCGCCAGGAACCGATCCGGAGCCGGGAACTCGCCGACCGAAGCCGGGAGGTAGGCGTAGGCCTGCCGGTCGTGCGACACCATGCCCCCGATGCGGGGCAGAATGCGGTAGGAGTAGAACTCGTAGAGGGTGCGGAAGATCCGGTTGCGGGGCGTCGAGAACTCAAGGATCACCACCCGGCCTCCGGGACGGACAACCCGGAACAGTTCGCGCAGCCCGGCCTCGAGGTCCCCGAAGTTCCGTACCCCGAAGGCCACCGTCGCCACATCGACCGAGGCGTCACCGGCCGTCAGGTGCTCGGCGTCGCCTCGGTCGAGGACGATCCGTCCGTCGAGTCCGCGCGCCTCGACCTTGCGCCGCGCCACGGAGAGCATCTGCTCCGAGAGATCGACGGCCAGCACCTGCACGCCGTCGATCCGGCGGGCCATCTCGATGGCCAGATCGCCCGTGCCCGTCGCCACGTCGAGTATCCTCCGCGGCGCCGAACGGCGCACTTCGCGCACCACATGCCGGCGCCAGATGCGGTCGATGTTCATCGACAGCGTATGGTTGAGCAAATCGTAACGGGGAGCGATGCGGTCGAACATCTCGCGCACCTCCTCTTTCTTGGTCTGATCGGTATTGTACGGTTTCATCTTGCGTTATTCATATCGGATCGTCTCGTCGGGTCGCACCGTCGAGATCACAAAGGTCGGAATGAGCAGCAGCGCGACGATCGCCGCCACGAAACCCAGGTTGAGCGGCAGCCACCACGCCCAGTCGAGCGCCACGGGGACCTCCGAGAGCAGGTAGCCCTCGGCATCGAGCTTGACCAGATGCGTCGCCTGCTGCACAAGACAGGCCCCCAGCCCGACGGCGTTGCCCCAGGCCAGGCCGCGCAGCGTCACGAAGGTCGCCCGCCAGAGGAAGATCGCCCGCAGCTGGCTGTTGGGCATGCCGAGAGCCTTCAGCAGGCCGATCATGCGCGTCCGCTCGAGCACGAGGATCAGCAGGGCCGAGGCCATGTTGAAGAAGGCCACGACGAGCATGATGACGATGATCACCGCGGCATTGACGTCGTGGGCCCGCAGCCAGTCGAAAATGTTGGGATAGCGCTCCGCAACGCTCGTCACGGCAAGGTTCGCCGTCGCGGGGTCGTCGTCGTACAGGAGCGCATGGCCGAGCCGTGCGGCGCATGCGTCGGCATCGGAGGCCCGCTCCAGGAGTATTTCATAACCCGAGACCTCGTCGCCGGACCACTCGGCCAGCCGCTGCACGTTGCGCAGGTCCGTGAGGATCATCCGCTCGTCCATGTCGTCCATTCCCGAGGCGTAGAGACCGGATACCTTGAAGCGGTCGCGACGCGGCAGTTCGCCGGGCTCGACGAAGAGCATCTCCACCTTGTCCCCGGGACCGAGGCGCAGCTTCGAGGCGAGGGTCTGCGACAGCAGGATGTCCTTCGTACGGATCGAGTCGCCCACACGGGGAAGCTCCCCGGCAACGAGCCACTCGTCGAAAAAACGCCAGTCGTAGGTCGCATCGACCCCCTTGAGCACCACCCCCTCGACGGCATCCTCGGTGCGGACGATGCCTCCGCGCAGCGCATAGGGCGCCATCGAGACGAAGCCCGGCATCGAGCGGATCAGCTCCTCGAGGTGCCGGCTCCGCACCACGGGCCGGGCATCGAGCGACTGGACACCCCGGATGTCGGTCACCGAAACATGGGCCGCAAATCCCGCCATCTTGTGCGCCACCTCGCGCTTGAACCCCATGATGACGGCCAGCGCAAGGATCATCACCGCAACCCCCAACGCCACGGAGATCACGGCAATACGCTCCATCACGCCGGGCTTGTTCTCCGGGTCAAAGCGGACGCAGGCGTCGGAATCGGTCATGGCCTTCTTGAACTTCCGCAGGATATCCTCCGGCTTTTCCAGCATATACACGCAGCCGTTCTGATCCTTGTCGGACTTGCTCATTTTGCTGGTGGGGGTGGTCAGGCTCATGATCCGGGCGCCCACCTTGGGGATGTAGGGGTCCGGCAGCTTGAAGGTATCGCCGTAAAGGCCGTTGAACCGGGTGGCAATGTCCCGGCAGATCTCAACGTGCTGCTTCTGGTCGCCGCCCACGGGCACCAGATCCGCCTGATACAGCAGAATATCCGCCGCCATCAGAGCTGGATAGGTAAAGAGGCCCGCGTTGATGTTGTCCGCGTTCTTGGCGGACTTATCCTTGAACTGGGTCATGCGGCTCAGCTCGCCGAACATGGTGTAGCAGTCCAGCACCCAGCCCAGCTGGGCGTGGGCCGGAACATGGGACTGGACGAACAGCACGTTTTTCTCCGGGTCCAGACCGCTGGCGATATAGGCCGCCAACTGGACCAGGGTGTGCCGCCGCAGCTCCGCCGGGACCTGCCGCACGGTGATGGTGTGCATGTCGGCCATCATATAGTAGCAGTCATACTCATCCGCCAGCGCCGCCCAGTTGCGGATGGCGCCCAGGTAGGAGCCCAGGGTCAGGTCACCGGAGGGCTGGATGCCGCTTAGAATTCTTTTTTTCTGAACTTCGTTCTCCATAATAGTACCTCGCTTTTCTGTATTTCAGCCGGAAACCGGCAGACGTATCTGTACAGGGCATATTTTAACTGATACAGTATACCACT
>OLSA01001995.1_pt1 | contig 15955 bp, 14 predicted proteins | sample 1672731 | NCBI WGS metagenome assembly OLSA01 (sample SAMEA3136718, study PRJEB25190) | human gut metagenome | biome: human gut; feature: human-associated habitat; material: faeces | place: Austria | collected 2013
GAACAGCCAGTCCCTCAGCATGGCGGCCACGCGCACCTTTTTCTCCAGCACGCTGATGAAGATCAGCGTATTGCCGGTGAACAGTTCCGCGCCGATCAGGATCACCATGCCCAGGCCGAATGCGAACATCAATCCGGAGATAGCCCGGATGGTGCTGTTGTTGTCAAGGCCATAGCTGACCATGTTGGTCACGCAGGAGGGGAAAGCGATCAGCATACCGGCCAGTACGCCCAGCAGCAGCATTCTGCTGACGGGCAGGCTGCTCTTTTTTACACCGGCCTCGGCGTAGTTGGCCGCGATTTCAGCAGGAGCAAACAAATTCATTTTCCGCCCTCCTTACGCCAGCGTGCGCTCGGCGGCCTCCACCACATGGCCGATCAGCACGGAGGTGGTCACAGCGCCCACACCGCCGGGCACGGGGGTGATGGCCTCCACGATAGGCTCCACCTCGGCGAACACGGCGTCGCCCGCCATACCGCCCTTACCCTTGGAGGTCACCTTGTCGGGATCCCAGTTCATGGACACGTCAATGACGATCTGGCCGGGACGGACATAGTCCTTGGTCAGACTCTTCAGCACGCCGGCGGCGGACACCAGAATGTCAGCCTCGCGGGCCACAGCCTGCACGTCCCTGGTCTTGGTGTGGCAGATGGTAACAGTGGCGTTCTTGCCCAGCAGCATCATGGCGGCGGGCTTGCCCACTACCAGGCTGCGGCCTACCACCACGGCGCGTTTGCCGGAGAGGGGAACATTGTAGTGCTTCAAAATCTCCAGGCAGGCCTGCGCGGTGCAGGGAGCATAACCCAGATCGGTGTTGGTGAACACACCGGCTAGGGAACCGTCGGTAATGCCGTCGATGTCTTTTTCCGGAGCCAGTGCGGCACGCACGGTGCGGTCATCAAACTGCTTGGGCAGCGGGCGGAACAGCAGACAGCCGTGGATGGCATCGTCGGCGTTGATCTCTGCGATGACCTTCAGCAGGTCGTCCTGTGCTGCGTCGGCGGGGAGCAGATACTGTTTCACTTCCACGCCCACCTTGCCGCAGCGGGTCATCACGCCGCGCTCATAGGAAAGATCGTCCTCGCGCGCACCCACGCGCACCACGGCCAGCGTGGGCACGATGCCCTTTGTCTTGAGCTGTTCACACAGAGCAGCATTGCGTTCGTTCATGGCGGCCACTACAGGCGCGCCCTTCAGGATGCTTGCCATTTTGTATTCCTCTCATTTCAGGTAATGCGGTATGGCGTGTGGGGAGCTTTCTCCCCGCCCACCGTCGGGTCAGGTGCGCAGTTGCTTTGTGACCTGCGCAAACACGGCGTCCGCCTTCGGGACATACTCGCTCAGCAGGGCGTCGGCCTGCGCATCCAGTGCGGCGGCATGGGTTTTGTCGGTCATCAGCTTTGTGTTGATGAACACGTTCAGGCTGGCGGCCTGCAGGGCGGCCTTGCACAGTGCGGCGGCGCAGCCTGCATCGGACACGGCCAGCGCGCTGCCCTTGGCGGCATATTCTTCCACAAGTGCAATGCCTTCGGCGCACTTGCCCATGATCTCCAGCGGCACGGCACAGGCAGTATCCAATGCGGTTTCCAGCACAGCGGCCTTGTGAGCCGCCTGCTCCGGAGTGTCCTTGGGCAGGCCATAGGCGGCGGCCAGCGGCGCAAAGGCTTCGGCATCCGCCTGCACCAGTGCTTCCAGCTCTGCGCGCAGGGCACCGGCCCGCTCGTTCAGGGTCAGAAGGTCCGCTTCCACGGCGGCATACTTCTTTTTGCCCACCGTCAGGCAGCCCACCATGTTGCCCAGTGCCACACCGGCGGCACCCACCAGTGCCGCGGTACCGCCGCCGCCCGGTGTGGGTGCTTTGCTGGCCAGTTCTGCCAGGAACCGGCTGCAGCTTTCGTTCATCATGTCCATGTGTACAAACCCCTCTCTGTCACAAACGCGTCCAGCCGCTGGTCGTGCTCATCCACGGCAGCGTGTGCAACGCGCTGAACTTCCAATGCAATGCCGATCTTTGCCGCTTTTGTGCAGCGGGGCAGGTAGCGGTCGTAGTAGCCTTTGCCCATGCCCACCCGGAAGCAGTCTGCATCAAAGGCAGTGCAGGGCACCAGCACCAGATCAAGCGCCTCCGGCCGGATGAGCGCCGCCCGTTCCAGAACCGGCGTACGGATGCCGTAAGCCCCAACCTCCCAGCCGTCCGGCCCCGGTACGGCGGCGGTCAGGGTAAAGTTCTCCCCACAGACCGGATAGGCCACCGTTTTGCCCAGCCGGGCCGCCTGCTCTGCCAGCCCAGCAAGATCCACCTCCCCGCCAAAAGCGGCGTAGAGCAGCAGATTCTCTGCCTTTTGGAAGCAGGGCATGGCCAGAATGCGGGCACAGATGGCTGCATTGGCCGCCGCTCTTTCTGCCTGCGGCAGACCCCTGCGGGCCATGATGCCCGCCCGGCGCTGCGCTGCTTTCCGGTCCCGGATCTCCATTGACACTTCTCTCCCCTGAAATTTCATACCCACTCAATATATCTGAAATGTGGAAGAATTGCAAGAGCATGGCTGGAAAATAACCGCAAAATAGGCTATAATGGTGCAGAACAAACCAAAAAGGAGAACGATTATGCTCATTTATCTGCTGCGTCACGGCCAGACGGAGTACAACGCGCAAAAACGATATCAGGGCCAGCGGGACATCCCCCTTTCCGCCGCGGGCATCGCCCAGCTGCGGCAGGCAGATTTTGCACCGGAGGTGGTCTATGTCACCCCGCTGCAGCGCACCGCCCAGACAGCGCGGGTGTTCTTTCCCGGGGCAAAGCTCATTCCGGTGGACGGGCTGAAGGAGATGAACTTCGGCCGGTTCGAGGGCCAGACCTTCGTACAGGTGGAGCAGGACCCGGAATATCTGGCATGGGTGCAGGAAAACGAGCACGCCGCCCACCCGGACGGGGAGCGCAGGAGCGATTTCTGCAACAGGGTGTGCAAAACGCTGGCTGACCTCATTGACAAGGCCCTTGCCGAAGGGCAGGAGCGGTTGGTCATCGTGGCCCATGGCGGCACCCAGATGGCCGCACTGGAGCGGTTTGGCGTGCCCCGCCGCAGCTTTCACGACTGGTGCGGCCCCAACGCGGGCGGCTATGTGCTGGATGCCCGGGACTGGCCGGAGCAGCACATTCTGCACCTGGTGGAGACCGTGCAGTACACAAAGGAGAACGGATGATGGAACAGGGCTTGCTGCATCTCTACTGGGGCGACGGCAAGGGGAAGACCACCGCCGCCATGGGCCTTGCCCTCCGCGCACTGGGCAGCGGCAAACGGGTTGTCATCGTGCAGTTCCTCAAGGGCGGGCAGAGCGGCGAGATCCCTCTGCTGGCCCAGCTGGGGGCAAAAATTTTCCGGGGCAAGGGCGGGCAGAAGTTCGTGTTCCAGATGAACGAAGCGGAAAAGGCCGCTGCCCGGGCCGTGCAGAACGAAAACCTGACCGCCGCACTGGCCGAGCCTGCCGACCTGCTCATTTTAGATGAAGCCGGTTCAGCCTGGGAGCTGGACATGGTGGACAAAGACCTGCTCCGGCGGGCCGTTCTGGAGCGTCCCGCCGCGCAGGAATGCGTGCTGACCGCCCACAAGGCCCCGCAGTGGATGCTGGATGCCGCTGACTACTCCACCGAAATGAAATGCTGCCGCCACCCCTACCAGAAGGGCATCAAGGCGCGCAAAGGCATCGAATACTAAAAATGCCCGGAGAACCGCAGCTTTCAGCGGTCCTCCGGGCGTTTTTGTGTTTACTGTTTTGCAATGATATCGCGGCTGGCCGCCAGCAGGCCAAGGGCCAGCGCAGCGCTCAGGATGTCGGCCACAGCCTGAGCCATCAGCACGCCCTGATACTGGAACAGATGTACGCAGACCACCAGTGCCAACAGAAACACCACGCCCTGACGGCTGATGGAGAGCAGGAAGGACGGTATGATTTTACCAGTTGCCTGGAACAGCACCGTGAGCAGGAGCACCACGCCGCCAAAGGCTGCGGTGTAGACCTGCCAGCGGAGCATCTGCGCACCAGTGGCGATCATCCCGGCATCCTGCACGAAGAGCTGCATCAGCGCCCCGGAATTCAGGCAGAGGATGAGGGACAGCACCACGGCAATGGAGACGAGGAAGGTCAGACAGAAGCGGATGAGCTTGCGCATCACGTCCCGCTTTTTTGCGCCGTACAGGTAACCGAACAGTGGGATGCCGCCGAACGAGAAGCCCACCAGCACCAGCTGGGCGATCATGCTCACCTTGCTGGCAATGCCCATGGCGGCAATTTTATCGTTGCCATAGGGCAACAGGAACTGGTTCATCACAATGACAGTCAGGCTCTGCATCAGGTTGCTCAGCGCGGCAGTAACACCCACGCCCAAAATCTGCTGCAGCTCCCTGCCCGTGACGTGGCACTGGGACAGCTTGACAGACAGGCAGCGGCTCTTTTTGTGGAGCAGCCACAGGAAGTACAGGTCGCTGCACAGGTAGCCCACAATGGTGGCAATGGCCGCGCCCTTTGCGCCCCAGCCCACTGTGGTGATGAGGATGGGATCGAGGATGATGTTGATGACCGTGCCGCCGATGCTGCCGATCATGGACTGGGTGGCCATGCCCTCGCAGCGGACGAGGTTGGAATGGATAAAGTTCAGCACCGTGGCAGGGGCACCAATGGCCAGCACGGTGTAATAGGCCTCTGCGTGCGGCATCGTCTCAGCAGTCGCACCCAGAATGCCCAGCAGCGGGACGCGGAACAGCATCATCAGGGCTGCCAACACCACGCCCGTGGTCAGGGCCACATAGAAGCAGAACGAGCTGACCCGGCCGGTGCCCTCACGGTCGTCCTGTCCCAGCAGGCGGGAAATGAGTGAGCTGCCGCCCTGGCCGTAGATGTTGCCGAAGGCCATGAGGGCTGTGAACACCGGCGCACAGAGCGAAACACCCGCAATCAGCGCCGTATCGTTGGACTGCGCAATGAAAAAGGTATCGGCAAGGTTATACACCACGCTCACCATCAGGCCGAACACCGAGGGCAGCGCCATCTTGAAATAGGTGCGGTACAGATGATCGAGATCAAAAATAGAATCCATTGGTTTTTCCTCCACTTTCGTCCCTATTATAAAGGTTTTGCTTGCATTTGTTTGTGACACATGGCACAATGAAATAAAAGAAATGAGGTGAACTCATGCAGGAAATTCGTGACCCAGCCTGTCTGGAAACGCTGTACCGGAAGCTGGAACTTTCCTCCCGGACCAGAACAGCAAAACGCCCGCGCAGGAGCTTTCCTGTGCGGGCGCTGCATTTCCTTTTGGGTTTTACCGCACCAACAGCAGCAGCCAGGCGGATGCCACAGCCTGCAGGATGAGCCAGCGGGCCACGACCTGCTCATCGCTCCAGCCCAGACGCTTGCGCACATGGTCGTGCAGCGGGGTCAGGGTGTTCTTGAGGATGGAGATGTGCAAAAACCGCTTGAAGCTGATCTTCAGGATGCCCAGGCTGCCGTCCACGATGAACACCAGCGCGGCCAGCAGAAAGGCGAAGGGGTGGCTGCTCTTGAGGGCCAGAACGGCCAGGAAGAAGCCCATGGCGCGGCTGCCCGCGTCACCCATCAGCAGGGTGGAAGGCTTGGCGTTCTGCCACAGGTAGGCCAGCAGGGCACCAATGAACACGATGCCTGCGGTGGCGTAATCCCCCAGTTCCTCCCAGTAGGCCAGCAGGAAGGTGCCGATGCTGACCACGGCAAGGCTGGCGGAAAGACCGTCCACGCCATCGGTGCAGTTGACCACATTGATGCTGGCCCAGATCAGGACGATGATCAGGATGAGGTAGACGGCATAGGGCAGGCTGAAGCTCCAGCTCAGGAAGTTGACCTCCGTGCCGTTGAAGTTCAGGTAGGTCACGCCCGCCACAACGGCGATGACCAGATCGATCAGGCCCTTTTTGTACTCGTTCCAGGCGGTCTCGGCGGCATCGTCAAAATAGCCGGAGAGCATGGACGCAATGAGCAGGACGGTGTAGATGACATACTCTGCTTTAAAGGGCACCACGGCCAGCGTGACCAGTGCGATGCAGAGTACAAAGATGAGGCCGGAACCCCGGGCCTTGCCCTTGGAGAGTTCGCCGTTCACGGCAAACGCGCGGCCATGGTCGTGGGGGAGCTTATCGTGGAACACTGAGTCCATCAGCGCGGTCAGCGCAAATGCAAGCAGAAAGCCCAGCGCATCCACGGTGCGCGGGTTGCCAGAAAGCAGTTGAAGCATATTTTTTTCCTCTTTCCCGGAGCGGCAGAGGCCGTTCCTGTTCTTTCACTGCTGGATACAAATGAAGTGTATCACGCCCGGGCCAAAAAATCAATCTCCGGGGCAATGGCTACCCCATGGGCTGATGGGTTGACATTTTTCGCCCCCCTGTCTATAATGGGAGGACAAACGCCCTTTCGAGGGTATTTTTTTGTCTCACAGGAAAATCGGAGAAAAAGGAGAAGACATGAAACTTTCACTTGAACAGCTTTCGGCCCGGATGCGGCAGGGTGAGACCATCCCCTCCCGCCAGACGGCCCAGGTGGCTCTGGCGCTGAGCATCCCCTCCATTCTGGAGCAGCTGGTGGTCACTGCCATGGGATACATCGACGCTGCCATGGTGGGCCACATCGGTGCAGAAGCTACCGCTTCCATCGGCATCGTCAGCTCCAGCACCTGGCTGCTCCACGGTGTTCTGGTGGGCCTGTACACTGCCCTCTCCATCCAGATCGCCCAGTATCTGGGGGCCGACCGGCAGGATGATGCCCGCAGCGTGCTGCGGCAGGCCATGCTTTTCAATGTGATCCTGGGCGTGGGTGCCGCCCTCTTCGGCCTGGGCATCAGCCCCTTTCTGCCGGGGTGGCTGGGAGCTGACCCCTCCCTGCGGGCAAACGCCACAGCCTACTTTGCCATCTGGTCAACGGCGCTGCCCTTCACCATGGCCATGGGCATGTACGCCTCCATCCTCCGGGCGGCAGGCTACGCCCTGACCGCCAGCCTCATCAGCGTGCTGGTCTGTGTGCTGGATGCCATCTTCAACTTCTTCCTCATCAATCCCACCCGGACGCTGTGGGGCATCACCGTCTGGGGTGCCGGGCTGGGTGTGCCCGGTGCAGCCCTGGGCACCGCCCTGGCCACCGTGGTGGGCGGCCTGCTGGCTTTGGCCATCCTGCTGTTGCGGGAAGGCCCCCTCTGCATCCGGAAGCCTGCCCCCTGGAAGATCACCCGCTCCTGCCTGCGGAATCTGCTGTGGGTCGGCGGTCCTCTGGCGGGAGAACGTGCCGCCATCTCTCTGGCGCAGGTGGTGGTGGTGCGCATCGTGGCCGGCCTGGGTACCGTGGCCATTGCCGCCAACAGCCTGGCTGTCAACGCCGAGGGCCTGTGCTACATGGCGGGCTACGGCATCCAGAGCGCAGCCGTCACCCTCATCGGCCAGGCCGTGGGTGCCAACCGGAAGGATATGGCCAAGCGGTTTGCCTGGCTGTGCACCGGCCTTGGCATGGGGGTCATGGCCCTTTCCGGCGTTGGCCTGTGGATCTTTGCCCCCGCCCTGATGAGCCTTTTCACCACCGATGCGGCTGTCATCGCTCTGGGTGCTCAGGTTTTGCGCATCGAAGCCTGGGCCGAGCCCATGTTCGGTGCCTCCATCGTGGCCAGCGGTGCCATGCAGGGTGCGGGCGACAGCACCTCCTGTTTTGTGCTGAACATATTCAGCATGTGGTGCATCCGGCTGACGCTGGCGTTCCTGCTGGCTCCCCGGCTGGGCCTGATGGGCGTTTGGGGTGCCATGTGCTGCGAACTGAGCATCCGGGGCCTGCTGTTCCTCATCCGCCTTGCCCGGGGCAAGTGGCTGGAAAAGGGCGCGCTGTCTTAAATCAAATCGATAAAAGCAAAAAAGAAAGGACGCTTTCGCGTCCTTTCTTTTTTTGCTCTGTCACTCACTTCCGGCCATGCAGGATGGGAGAGAGCGGCTTATAGATCAACATGCAGAGCAGGGCATCCAGCAGGCCCTTGACCAGCGTGAAGGGCATATTGAAGATGACCAGGCACTTGATAAGGCTGTTTGCAGAGGGCAGGATAGCCTGATACATACCCAGGATGGCTTCCAGCGGCATGTGGTAGAACTTGACGTAGGCCGGGTAGGTGATGAAGTAGTTGGACGGCACACTGAACAGGGCCATGGCCACGGCACCGGCCACGGCGCCGATGATGGCGTTCTTGCGGCTCTTGTGGTGCTTGTAGAGGTAACCGGCCAGTGCGGAGAACACCGCACCCAGCATGAAGTTGCACAGCTCACCCACCAGTGCGGTAGAGGTGCCCTTGATGACCACATGGAGCAGGTTCTTCATAAAGCTGATGATCACACCGTACACCGGGCCAAGGGCAAAAGCACCCAGCAGGGCAGGCAGGTCGGAGAAGTCCATCTTGACGAAGGACGGGATGAGCATCGGGAGCGGGAACTCGATGAACATCAGGATAAAGGCCACCGCGCTGAGCATGGCGGCAACGGTCAGGTTGCGGGTCGTGTTTTTCTTCATGGTAATATCCTCCCGGGGCGTTCTGGCCCCAAATCAAAGATTGGAAAGCCCCTTTCGCGTGGTTCGGAACCGGGAAGACAATCAAAAACGCGCCCTGCCGCAGCAAACACTGCAACAGGGCGCGTAGACAAATCGTATTGCCTGCCGTTTCTTGCATCCGGACTATACCGTTGGCCCCGGAGTCTCACCGGGTCAGCACCCTTGCGGGTGGTCGCGGGCTGTACCGCCAGTGGGGAATCTCACCCCGCCCTGAAACGAACTTTCTGGCCAAGAGTATAACGCGGCTGCTCCGCCTTGTCAACCCCTTTTTTATTTGCCCTGCACGGGCCGGATATGGTATACTGTGGGGCAGGATGTTACAATTTTTGATACAAGGAGCTTTTTGCCATGATTTTTACCGTTCGTGACCTCGGGTTCGAGATCGGGCCTTTTTTGCTGGAGGGCTGGTGGGCGCTGGCTGCCCGGGCTGTCTGCGCCGCTGTCATCGTTTTTGCGGGGCTTCTGGTCGGCTGGCTGCTGCGCCGGAAGATCTTTCCCGCTCTGCAGGCCCGCAGCTGGCACTTTGCCGCCACGCCCATCCTCCTGCGCAGCTTACAGAGCCCTTTGGCACGGATGGCCTTTTACAGCGGCCTGTACCTGGCCCTGACCAGCCTGCCGTGGGCCATTCCGGGCCTGACAAAGTTTCTGTTCACGGCCTATAAGATTGCAACGACCCTCCTGTTCTGCCAGGGCCTGTACAACGCTTCTGAGGTAGCCGACCTGCTGCTGGCCTCCTGCAGCCCGGAGATCCGGAACAACAAGACCCTGCGCTCCCTGCTGGACACCACCTACAAAGTGCTGGTCATCATTCTGGGCATTGCTACCTGCGCGCAGATCGTCGGCTTCCCCATCGGCAGCATCGTAGCCGGTGCCGGTCTTGTGGGCCTGACCATCTCGCTGGCCGCGCAGGAAAGCGCCAGCAACCTGTTCAGCGGCATCGTCATCCTGCTGGACAAACCCTTTTCCATCGGCGACTGGATCACCGTGGGCAATGTGGAGGGCGAAGTCATCGACATCAACTTCCGCTCCACCCGCATCCGCTCCATGGACCACAGCGTGGTCATTATCACCAACAGCCAGATCTGCTCCTCCACTGTCCAGAACGCAGCCCTGCGCACCATGCGGCCCTATAAGTTCACACTGGGTGTCACCTACGGCACCACCCGTGCCCAGCTGGAAAAGCTGATGGCTGACCTGCAGGCCATGCTGGACAGCAGCCCTTACACCAACAAGGGCACCAACATCGTCCGGCTGACCAGCTTTGGCGATTCCAGCATCAACATCCTCATCTCGGCCTACCTGACCACCAATGTCTATGCCACCTTCCTGCAGCAGCAGAATGATCTGAACTTGAACATCATGGACGTGATGCAGGCAGACGGCGTGGACTTCGCCTTCCCCTCCACCAGCGTCTACATCGAAAAGAATTGAGCATACCACAACGCCCCCTGTGTGCCTGCTGCGGCGCACAGGGGGCATTTTTATCATACGTCATTCCCGGGTCCTGATCTCAATCGTTCTGCCGCCAAGATTTTCATAGACGCGGTGGGAGACGGAGAGCACCGTGCGGCCCGCGGAGGCACGGCGCAGAGCCTCCAGCACGCGGGCCTCCGTTTCGGCATCCAGATTGGCGGTGATCTCATCCAGCAGCAGCACGGCGGGGTCTGCAGCGGCCGCACGAGCAATGGACAGCAGCTGCCACTCGCCCTGCGAGAAGATGCCCTCGGTACAGACAGTGTCATAACCCTCCGGCAGAGCCCGGATGGCAGCATCGATCCCGGCCAGTGCAGCGGCAGCCCTTGCCATTTCCCCGGTGATCTGCGGGTCTCCCAGCGTGATCTGTTCCAGCACGGTGCCCGGCACGCGGGAGAAATGCTGTTCCACACAGCCGATGCAGGTGCGGCGCTCCCGGTCGGTGATGTCCCCCACCTTCACGCCGCCGATGGTCACCGTACCGGCCTCTGGCTGATACAGGCCCAACAAGAGCTTGAACACGGTGCTCTTGCCCGCACCGGTGCGGCCCACCAGCGTGACCTGCTCCCCCTGTTTCACGGTCATGGAAAAATCCTTCAGAACGTGCCGTTCCCCATAGCCGAAGGTGACGTGCGCAAATTCCACATCGCCCCGGGCAGCCTCCCTGCGCGCGGGCGGGATCGTGCGCTCCGGCTGGTCGAGAAAGGCATCGATGCGCCTGACACCCGCCATGGCCGACTGGATGGTCTGGATCTCCATGCCCAGGCTTTCGATGGGGGCAAAGATGCGGGAGATGTAGTTGATGACGGCCACCGAGGTGCCCACCGACATGCCGAACAGGGTCAGAAGCTGTGCGTTCCCCGAAGCGGAGAGCAGCATCACGATGCCGACCACAGCGGCATTCAGCAGCAGCACCACCGGCGAATAGACGGCATCATAAAAATTGGTGCGCTCCATGGCGGCATAGCTGTCACCGATGCACCGGTCATACCGGCGCTCCATGTAATCCTCCAGCCCCAGCGCCCGGATGGTGCGGATGTTGTGCAGGGTCTCGGGCACCTGCCCGGAGACTGCGGCGACTGCGCGGCGGTTGTCCAGCTGCGCGGCCAGCATCCGCTTCTGGACGTAACGGGTAAACACGGCAAACAGCGGCAGAACCAGCAGCAGGATCAGCGCAAGGCCGGTATTTTTCACCGCAATGACCCCCATGATGGAGACGATGCGGCAGGCATCTGCTGCCATGCTGATGATGCCGGAAGTAAACAGAGCCTCCACCGTGTCCACATCGCCCGAAAAGCGGGCGGCCACCTCGCCGGGGTTCTGCTCTGCCAGTGTACCGGCGGGCAGGCGGCTCAGCTTCCGGGACATCTCCGAGCGCAGGGCATGGGTCATCCTCTGGCCAAAGAGCACCAGCAGGCTTTCCTGCGCCGAGGTGAGCACACCTTCCAGTGCAAGGCTGCTGAAGTAGAGCAGCACGGCCAGAAAGGACAGCGGGAGGCCCGCGGTCAGACGGTCGATGACCCGGGCCAGCAGCAGGGGCGGCAGCAGGGATGCCGCCACCGAAGCTGCCACACACAGCACCGTCCCCACCGTGAGAAGGCGGTGCGAAGCCGCTGCCATCCGGACGGCAGCAAACACGCCGTGATCATTTTTCTGTTTCATGCGCCCTCTCCCCCTTTCAGACCGGTCTGGCTTTCGTACAGCTGGCGGTAGACCGGAACCGCTGCCATCAGCTCCTCGTGGGTGCCAACGGTGGTCCTGCCGCCCTCCATAAAAATGATCTGCTGCATCTGCGGAAAATGGTACAGCCGGTGGGAGATCAGGAACACCACCTTATCCCTGGCATACGCCTGCAGCTCGGCAAAGATCGCATCCTCGGTGCTGCGGTCCAGTGCCGAGAAGGGGTCATCCAGCACCAGCACCGGGCGGGGATGGGCCAGCGTCCGGGCCAATGCCAGACGCTGTGCCTGCCCGCCGGAAAGGCGGGTGCCGCTGCTGCCGATGACCGTCTCCGCGCCCTTTTCCATGGCCAGCACTTCCTCCTTCAGGGCAGCGGCTGTAAGCCACGGCATGGCATCCTGTTCGCTGCCGCAGAGGACATTATTCTGCACGGTGTCGGCACTTAGTTCCGGGTCATGGCCCAGATACCCGACCGTGGCGGCGATCTGGCGCGGAGTCAGGGTGGAAAGCTCCCTGCCGCCAAAGCAGACCGAACCTTGATAGGGCGCTTCGCAGAGGAATACGCGGCCAAGGGTGGATTTTCCGCAGGCGACCGGGCCGGTGATGCCGATGATATCGCCGGGGTGGGCCGTCAGGCTCAGGCCGGAAAAGACAGGCTCTTCCCCATAGGAGAAGGCGAGTTCTTTCAGCGTCACATCCTGTGCCGCCGGGATCTGCAGGGCATCCAGCTGCTCGGGCGTTTTCATCAGGGGTCTGATGCGCTTCCAGGAGACCTCTGCCTTTTGCACCGCGTTGAAGAGCTTGGCCACCTTGGAGGATTTGACCACCAGCTTGGTGAAACAGGAAAGGAAGGTGGTGAAGGCGGCGATATCCCAGTGGTTCCAGCCAGTACCCAGCACATTCTTTGCGCCGAACCACAGGATGAAGAGGTTCCCTGCCTCGGATGCCGCCAGATAAAGCGGCGGCAGCGCGGACTGCCACACGTTGTTCCGCACGGCAGTCTTTTCGTAAAGGCTCAGGGCCTCCTCGTATTTTTCCATCCGGGCCTCCTCGCAGCCGTAGATGCGGTAGGTCACGGCATTCCGGGCACGGTCCAGCGTGGCACTGCTCAGGGCACCGGCGGCTTTTTTATAAGCTGCACCGGCGCGCTGCACTGGCTTTTTCATCCCTGCCGCGCAGACATAGGACACGGGAGTAAAAAGCAGGCCCAGGATCGCTAGCCGCCAGTCGTACACCAGCAGCATGACCGCATAGCCCGCCAGCGCCACACCGGTGTCGAACACCTCCGTGGTGAACTTGCGCATTCCCTCCACGCAGTCGTCCACATCGGCGATGGCCTTGGTCATCAGCTCACCGGCCCCCTCTTTTTCCAGCGCTGCCCGGCTCTGCCGCACCAGATTGGCGTACAGGATGCCTTTCATCCGGCGGTTGATGTTGTTGGCAAATCGGCGCACATAAAAGCGTTTGATGAAGCGCGCCGCCTGCACCAGCAGTGTGACTGCAATGTAGGCCAGCACCAGCAGCGCCATTCGGGCAGCAGTCTCACTGCCGCCCAGGATATCCGCCAGGCACTGGGCCAACCGGCCCTCGAACCACGGCGCGGCCAGCAGACCGATGTTATAGACAAGGCCCGAAAGGGTCACAAGGAGCAGCGGGAACCACTCCACCCTGAAATAGGAGAGGACCCGGTCCGGGCGGAACGATTTATCTTTTTTCATGGGGCATTTTACCTCCTGCGGGTGTTCCATTCAGTATACCACGGCACAAAAAGCATCTGGACAGCTTTGTTCAGAAAAAAGCCATGACAGCAGGAACAAAATGCAAGATCATTGCAATGGTCACCGCTGTCATGGCGATCGGTTTTCTTTGTATGAAAAATGCTCCCATCGGCAGGATCTGCATTGCAGTGGTGTGGGTCTGCCATCTTCTGTATTTCACCTTGCGGGTCAAGACCATCAAGCCCACAGAGCAGACTCAGGAAAGTGCAGAATAGATCCCCCCGGGATACCATCAGATTGCGGACCCCCATAGCCAGCAGGGATACAGTTACGTTCTTATCGGTTCACGAAATTCAGCGCCAGCACGAGCAGCAGCATGTGTACCGGGTAAAAGGCGTAGCAGGCATACTGGAACGGTTTGCTGTGGCAGCCCTGCCGCCCGCGATACAGCCAGATGGGGATCAGCGCCAGCAGTGCAAGCCCCTGCTGACACAACTCAAACTCCATGCCGAACAGCCGGATGGGGTACATCAGCCCGCCCAGAAGCACCACGTTGATCCAGTACAGGGTCAGCGCCTGTCCCAGCAGGCACCACCATTTCCGGCCCCGGAAAATGTAAAAAGCGAACACGGTCAGCACACCAGCACCGTAGTAATCCGTCATGCCCAGCGTTCCCAGCAGCGCCCCTGCTGCTGCCACTGCGGCGCACACCGGCAGCGAGACCCAGAGCTTTTGCTTTTTGCGCACCGTTTCCATCAGATGCACCCCCAGAAGCCCCAGCAGCAGCGTCCAGATCACGTTCTGGTGCACCGGGTAGAACCATGTCCCGCCATACATCAGATCAAAGGGCACTTCTGAAAGCAGTGCAAACAACAGCAGCCTCAGGGCATAACGCTTCAGATTTCGGGTATGAAAGTAGCCTTCCACTGTCATAAATGCAAAGATAGGGAACGCCAGCCGCCCGGCACAGGTCAGCCAGTCCTGCGCCGGTAGAAGGGTCGCCCACAGGTGATCCATCAGCATCAGCGTCATGGCAATGATATGAAGTGCTGCTGCACTCAGGTCAATGCAATTTGCGGCAGTGGGACGAATCGGTTTGGTTGACATGATCATACCTCGTCTTTGTCTAAATTCAGTTGCTTTGTCTGGAATACGAACGACTCCCTCCAAGAATTGCAGCCCCGGCGGCAAAAAACTGCCGGGGCTGCAGCACTTCATCGCTTATCCCTCCGGTTTTGCACCGGCCATTTTGGATACGGCAAGCATCCAGGGCAGCTTCTGCCATTTGCTCTGCCTGCAAAATGGGGGATGCAGTGCACCCGCCCCGCAGGCGGAAAATGCTCCCGCAGCAGTCTGCGGGGCAAATTCAGAAAGGGTGGCTTGCCTGCCTGCCCATGGAGACGTAAGCACAAAAGCAGGAATGCGGGAAAGGGCAAGGGACGGTTTCGGCGAAGAAACGTCTGGCGGTGGCGGAAAAGCCGAACGCAAGATTTTTTCAATTATGCTGGCTCGTAAGGTGAACCGGACCGAAACTTCCTTGCGGAACTGTGCAGCGTTATCGTTCATCTGCACCTGAACCGGCAGCCGCGTCCCCGGCGCTTGCCGCACCCAAAATGGTCGGTGGAGCGTTCATTCAGGCATTGGTGCTTTCCAGATAGGTCTCAAATGCTTCGGCAAAGCTGGCGTTCACATCAAAGGGAACTGCATAGTCCACCCGGGAGGTCACAAGGCACAGGTCGATCCGGTTGGATGTCTCATCTGCCTGCCGGTTCAGCTTGCCCAGAGCAGCATGGATGACCTTGCGGTCATAGTTGATGGTGGTCACCCGCTTCACATCACAGCGGTAGGAGATCTGGTTGCCCTCCGCATTGAAACGGTAGCCGGTGCCGCCGCCGGAAAGCAGCTGCTCGGAGCTGCGCAGGTCATTCATTCGCTTGAAGGTGCGCGCCACGCTCTGCCGCGCAGCGTTCAAACTGACCTCGCTGTCCATATCCATGTCCAGCGCATCCTTTGCCTTGCGGATGGCAGCGAACAGGCGGCCCTTCTCCTCCAGCAGATAGAGCATGAACCGGGCAATGTCGGTAATCTGCTGGGCATATTCAGTCTGGGGCAGGTCCAGGATCGTCTCGTCCTCAGCCTCTGCCATGACCTTGTGGCGCAGATAGGTGTTGGCCACATTCGTCACGTTGGAATCGCAGTCCAGAATACCCTGGGCCTCGTCCAAAAGGGCCTGCAGCTTGTTCTGATAGCGGAATGCTTCTTTCAGATTCATTGTGTCCACCTCGTTTTGTCTTGTTCACTGTGCGTTCCCGCCTGTTTTCCTCTATTGAACCATATTTTCCGGCAAAGCACAAGCCGCCCGCCAAAAGTGCATCAAAATACAAAACGCCCCAACATGTTCTTCACTACACGTTGGAGCGCTATTTTCTGGAGCAGGATACGGGACTCGAACCCGCCGCCTACTGCTTGGGAAGCAGTCGCTC
>OLSA01001996.1_pt1 | contig 15951 bp, 11 predicted proteins | sample 1672731 | NCBI WGS metagenome assembly OLSA01 (sample SAMEA3136718, study PRJEB25190) | human gut metagenome | biome: human gut; feature: human-associated habitat; material: faeces | place: Austria | collected 2013
ATGTTGAGTATCAAACTGAAAAACGTCACTATGCTCACGTTGACTGTCCAGGACACGCAGACTATGTTAAAAACATGATTACTGGTGCTGCTCAAATGGATGGTGCAATCTTAGTTATTGCAGCTACAGATGGACCTATGGCTCAAACTCGTGAACACATCCTATTAGCTCGTCAAGTAGGCGTTCCAAAAATGGTTGTATTCATGAACAAGTGCGATATGGTTGATGATCCTGAATTATTAGACTTAGTTGAAATGGAAATTCGTGATCTATTAAATGAATACGGTTTCGATGGAGACAACACTCCAATCATTCGTGGATCAGCATTAAAAGCTCTTGAAGGAGATCCAGAAGCAGAAAAAGCAATCGACGAATTAATGGATGCAGTTGACGAATGGATCCCAACTCCAGAACGTGATAATGACAAACCATTCTTAATGAGTATTGAAGATGTATTCACAATCACTGGTCGTGGTACAGTAGTTACTGGACGTGTTGAACGTGGAACATTAAAACTAAACGATGAAGTTGAAATCGTTGGTATCAAACCTACTCAAAAGACTGTTGTTACAGGAATTGAAATGTTCCGTAAACAATTAGACTTTGCTGAAGCTGGAGATAACGCTGGTGTATTACTACGTGGTATTTCTCGTGAACAAGTTGAACGTGGACAAGTTTTAGCTAAACCTGGAACTGTTACACCTCATACAAAATTCAAGGGTAAAGTTTATATTCTAAGTAAAGAAGAAGGTGGACGTCATACTCCATTCTTCACAAACTATCGTCCTCAATTCTATTTCAGAACAACTGATATTACTGGTGTTATTGATTTACCAGAAGGAACTGAAATGGTTATGCCAGGAGATAACGTTGAATTTACAGTTGAATTAATTCACCCAATCGCTATTGAAAACGGTACTCAATTCTCTATCCGTGAAGGTGGACATACAGTTGGTGCTGGTGTAGTTAGCGAAATTATCGAATAAGATAAGTAAAATAAAAATACGTCGTAACGACGTATTTTTTTTGTTTTTTAAGAAAAGAAAAAAGACTCTCTAAGAAGCCTTCTTTGCAATTTTTCTTCGAATAAAATTCGTTTGTGATAATTGATACATAGTTGGATTGATAATAAAATCAAATTCCCCAATAAATTCAATCGCCGTGGCATTGAATCCTAACTTTGCCTCATTCAAACCACTATACTTATTATGAACATTGAATTCACCAGTAATTGCATTTAAATTAAAATAATGATAACCTAATTTAGAAAATTTTTGAATGAGAGCCCATTTTAATAAGTAGTTTGGGTTAAATGAACTGTATTTAGAATTGCATCCTTCAATTAATAAATTAATGCCTTTATCGTATTTTACAATGGCACAAGCAGCAATGACAATTCCATCCGGATGTTCTTTTAGTAAGTTTGTAGCATGAATCAACCGTTCTTTATAAGACGCTAATAATCGGTCGGAAGTCATTTTTTTGTTAATTGCTCTTTTAACATTTTTTCGTTTAGAGTTGTAATCTTGGATTGCAAAATTATATTCATCGTTCAAACGTAATTCTCGTTCATAATCCGTTTTAGTAGTTAAAATCAAAGTCTGTGGATTGATCTTTGCTAAATAAATTTCAAAGTTTTGATTTTTTTGAAAAGCTTCATTAAAGTCTTGATAATATTTTAAGTTTCGATTGTGTTTTTTCTTAATGAAATCGTAAAATAGTGGAATGTCGTTCGCCGTACCCTGATAAACTTCAACTCCACAACGTTTTGCTTTTCTAAGTTTATTTCGGATCTGTTTGTCAAAAGATAAGAACAACATATCCGCAGGACGATCCAAACGTAAAACCGCATTCCAACGAGGTTTTAAAGTTTCAAAATATTTATTAAATCCATGATGCTCAAATCCGGCTTTTTTTAAAATCTCTAATGTTAGATTTACTTTAGGATTGTAATTCAATGCCACACCTTTTTTATTTCGTTCGGAACAATGAATCAATGGATCGATTTTTAAAAAGATATATTGTTGTTTTAATAATAATTTTTGAAGTTTATCGGCAAGTTCATTGATTAAATCTGGATCATTATAATCGATTAAAAACCCATGTGGAGCGTAAGCATAACGATATTTTCCAAATAAGTTTTTAGAAAGGAGAAGACTAGCACCAATTAAGTTCCCATCGCTACTTTTAAATCCTAAATAGTTTACTTCGAAACCGTGCTTTCTCATTAAATTTCCATAAGCGGAGGTTTGATAATAGTTACGATACTTATGATTATCTGCAAAGTGATCAAATTCTTCTGCACTCAATGTTACGATTTTCATATTGGGCCCTCCTTTCTTAAAGATAGGTATTATACCATAAATTACCAAAAATATCAAATTATATTTATATTATAGCATATTTCATGCGTTTTTCTTCTCTTTTCCCCATATTTTATAGTATAATGGAAAAGGTGATAGTTATGTTTACAAACAACAAAATTTTAATTCTTGGATTTGCAAGAAGTGGTTATGAGGCTGCGAAATTGCTAATTCAAAGAGGAAATGAAGTCATCTTGAATGATGGAAAGGACGAATCCAAACAGAATGCTGAACAAGTAAAAGAGTTAACAGATTTAGGTGTAAAATTTATCTTTGGTAGTCATCCCGACGATTTGTTAGATGAAAGTTTCGACTATTTGGTTAAAAATCCAGGTGTTCCAATTGATCACAAGTATGTATTAAAAGCGAGAGAACTTGGAATTGAAGTCTTAAATGAAGTAGAAGTCGCTTATCGCTTATTGCCGAAAGATGTGACTTTAATTGGAATCACTGGTACGAATGGTAAGACGACGACGACAACATTAATTTATGAAATGATTAAAAAGTCTGGTAAGTCTGTTCATCTAGCAGGAAATATTGGCTATCCTCTATGTAGTTTTTTGCCTAAATTAAAGAAAGACGATATCATCGTGATGGAAGTATCTTGCCAACAGTTGAACGACGTCAAAGAGTTCCATCCACACATTGCCGTGATGACAAATCTAAGTCCGGCGCATATCGATTTTTTAAAGAGTTATGAAAACTATAAAAATGTAAAAACAAAGTTATTTCAAAACCAAACAAGCGCTGATTTTGCCATTTTGAATTACGACAATCAAGATGTTCAGATGCAAACGCAGAACATATTATCGACCAAAGAATATTTTTCTAGTAAGACGACGGATACCAATATTTACTTGAAGGATCAATCAATTTACCTAGATGGCGAAGAGTTTGTCAAAACATCCGATATTTTCTTAAAAGGAACACACAATTATGAAAATATCATGGCTGCCATTGGATTCCGGGCGGATCCGGATCCCAAAAGAAGATATTATTCAAGTTTTAAAAACATTCCGTGGTGTAGAGCACCGCTTAGAGTTTGTAAGAAACTATCATGGTATCACTTTTTATAACGATACCGAAGCAACGAATATTAAATGTACCCAAATTGCATTACAGACATTCAAAGAACCGACGATTATTTTTCTGGGTGGTATGGAACGTGGTCAAGACTTTAACGAATTGACGCCATACATGGACCATGTGAAAGCAATCTTAGCAATTGGTACTTGCCGTAATCGCGTTCAAGATTATGGCAACAAATTAAATATTCCAACTTACAGTTACGAATATTTAAAAGATGCATTCCCAAAAGCAATGGAAATTGCTGCATCAGGAGACATAGTACTTCTAAGTCCCGCTAGCGCTTCATGGGATCAATACAAGGAATGCGAAGTAAGAGGCGCAGAATTCAAAAAATATGTGGAGGAATTAAACGATGAAGATTAAAAATGTAATTGGACGAGAAATTTTAGATTCAAGAGGAAACCCAACAGTTGAAGTAGACGTAATCTTAGAAAACGGAATGATGGCAAGAGCTGCTGTCCCTTCTGGAGCCTCTACTGGTGAAAGAGAAGCCTTAGAATTACGTGATGGCGATAAGAGCCGTTTCATGGGCAAAGGCGTATTAAAAGCTGTTGAAAATGTAAATACTGTAATTCGCGACCGTGTCGTAGGAATGGAAGTAGAAGATCAAAGAGCAATCGATAATGCTATGATCGAATTAGACGGAACAGAAACAAAGAGCAAGTTAGGTGCAAATGCCATTCTAGGTGTTTCTATGGCTTGTTTAAAAGCTGCTGCTATGAATGCAGGTAAACCACTGTATGCTTATGTAGGAAATGGTACAACACTTCCAGTTCCAATGATGAATATCATCAATGGTGGAGCACATGCAGATAACAGTTTAGACTTCCAAGAATATATGATTATTCCACAAGCTGATACGATTCACGAAAGAGTACGCATCGGTTCAGAAGTATTCCATAATTTAAAGAACGTTTTAAAAGAACATGGATATGCTACTGGTGTTGGAGATGAAGGTGGCTTTGCTCCAGATTTAAAGAGCAACAAAGAAGGATTCGCACTAATTATGGAAGCCATCAACCGCGCTGGTTATACAGATAAAGATGTAAAATTAGGAATCGATGTTGCTGCAAGTGAATTCTACAAAGACGGAAAATACGTTTTAGCAGGTGAAGGTGTCAGTCTAACGACAGATGAATTAATCGAATATTACAAAGATTTAATTTCGAAATACCCAATTATTACGATTGAAGATCCTGTAGATGAAAACGACTGGGAAGGATTTACAAAAGTTACGCAAGAAATTGGCGATAAAGTTCAACTAGTTGGAGATGACCTATTTGTAACAAATAAGAAATATTTACAAAAGGGAATCGACAATCATGCTGGTAATGCCATTTTAATTAAAGTAAACCAAATTGGTACAATCAGTGAAACAATCGACACCATTAACTTAGCAAAAGCAAACGGATACAACACAGTTATTTCTCACCGTAGTGGTGAAACAGAAGATACGACAATTGCCGATTTAGCAGTTGGATTAGATTTAGGTCAAATCAAGACAGGATCTATGTCTAGAACGGATCGTATGTGCAAATATAATCAACTTCTTAGAATTGAAGAAGAATTATCACGTAAATAAAAGAAAGGCCCTGTTTCAATGGAAACAAGGCTTTTTTTCTTTTGAAATGAATTATTTAAATAGATATGCAAAAATCAAAGAACTGAGTTTCATACTGTCATGACGAATCGTTCCGTCTTCAGTTGTCAATAAATCTCCTTCAATCAGTTCGATTCCCATATCGTCAATTTGCTCATAATCAATGACGACAGGATCTTTCTCTTCTGTTGTTTGATATTTATGAAGCACATCCGGATTAATTTTCGTGTTGGAAGCTACGACAACGTCAATGGTATGTTTTCCTAAATACTTTTCTAATGCCTCTAAGTGATCACTCACCGTAAACGTATCTGTTTCACCTGGTTGTGTCATAGCATTACACAAGTACATAACTTTTCCTTTTGTGTGACGAACCGCTTGAACGACTTCTTTACAGATGAGATGAGGCATGATGCTGGTGTATAAACTGCCCATACTGATGATGACTAAGTCCGCTTCTTTAATGGCATCGATTACTTCAGGAAGTACATTCGGTTCTTGCTTATAAAAGACTCGTTTAATCTTTTTCCCTGCCTCAGTGACGTTCGCTTCTCCTTCGATAATAGTGCCATCCGTGGTTTCTCCCATCAAAGTTAAGGAATCCTCAGATAAAGGTAAAACTTTCTGTTTGACATCTAACAACGTACTTAAATATTCGATACTTTTCTTTAAATTTCCAGTTTTATTTAAAAGTGCGGTTAAAATTAAATTTCCAATTGGGTGTCCGTTTAAATCACTGTAAGTATGAAACCGATATTCCATAATTTCTTTGACTTCGTCAGGAAGAGAAGAAAGATTGGTAAGTACCTTTCGAATATCCCCAATGGCAGGAATAGAGAACTCTTGTCTCAATTTTCCTGTTGAACTACCATTGTCACTAACCGTGATAACTGCCGTAATATCAGCAGGAAAATCTTTTAACCCACGTAATAGCGAAGACATACCTGTGCCGCCACCTAAGGCGACGATTTTCTTTTTCATATTTACCACCTAAATTAATTATACAATATATTCTATTAAAAGTATTGATTTTTGTGATATAATGATGATATGTAGGATAGGAGGCGGTATCATGAATAACAGGCAACTGGCAATTTATGACTATGTCATTGCCCTTGCGGCCACTTATCCCAATATCTTGAACGAACAAGTTAGCGATACGATTAACGAATATATTAACAATACCTCCTTTTCATTAGATGAAGTAAAAAAAGTAATTAAACTAAAATTTGAACGATTGAAATGTATCATTCCAGATAAAAACAATCATATCTTTAGTAAATACATGGTCATTACCCCACAAGGATTATTGGATTTCTTGATTAAGAATTACGACTATGGTTTCTTACTACAACAAAATGGAAAAACGTATCGCTTGCCACTCGATGATGATAATAAACTGTTAAGCAGTAATAAAATTATTACTTATAATGATACGAGAGTTGTAAATTACCTAAAAAATATATATACGACGTTACCAGATTTTATAAAAAAAGAAGACGACAGTGTAGGAACGAAATTGCGCATTGCAAGTACGGCCTTGTATTACGAAAATTGGACATTAAAAAACTTTAAAAATTATATTCCACTGACGATTGGCTCCCTTCCTGACCTAATTGAGTTAGAAGCCGGTTTTTTTGAAGAACAAGAAATTCCATATCAACGGTACGTCTTCATGAACGAAAAGCATCCAACTAGAATGCATAGTTTTATTGCTTATCAAAAAGATGATAAGTGGTATTACTTTGAATACATTTTAAAACAGTTCCGTGGCATTCATGAATTTTCTTCTAAAGAAGAGATGGAATCTGTCGTACTAAGTAAGTTGATGCAACTAGAAGTGACGGATCCTACAGAAGAAATCGTATATTTAAAGCAATATACGGAAGAGCAAGATAAAATATTAGATTTAGCAACAGATTTAAAAAACAGAGCACTTTATAACTTCAAAGTAGGAATCGATTATCTAAAAGATGAAGAAAGCAAATCGATTGCAATGAATTTAATTCGCGATGGCATGAAGCATTGGAATCAATATCTCAAATTGTTGGACAAATTACCAAACACGTACGATTTTTATCATTTAAAACCGATTTCTGCTCCAAAAGAGGGAATCAACTATTACGATTACGTTGATTGGGTTCAATATCAAAACTCTATTTCGATGAAATCTCCTTCTTGGAAAAAGGCCGTTTCCTTATTAGAGCGACAAAACCAATTATATAAATTAGTAATCGATGATTTATTATTTCCGGGAACATTGGAAGAAAAAGAAGACTACTGCGTCTTTCATCCGGTTTCTTTACCAAGTAACATTAAAATTATGGATACTACGATGAAGCGACAAGAAATTACTAAACTATTAAATAAAAACGTATTTAATTTAGCATATGGCAGCTATTCAGTCGGACGTAGTGTTTTTACATTGACAAACGATGGAAAGTTTATGCAATACAAAGGTGTCGATCCAATGTTGATACCAACGAAATTGGTATGCTCTAGAGTAACTCGTTACAAGAATTTAATTGGTGACGATAATACTCCGTACGCATTACAATTGATTGAAAAAGATGGGAACAAATATTTGCGATTCCGTGCCGCATGCTCATTGGAAGAATTACAACATGAAAAGAAATTATCTCGGGAACTGCAAGAGTTAGGATTTTATACTCCAACCATTGTTCAAGTGGGAATTATGCCTCATCAAGCGACTGAAGAGTTTTTAATTCCTACATTAGATGAATATTTGGAAGATTACTTAGCAAGAGTAGGTCACTCCGAATACATCAATACCAAAGAAGCAATTGAATTTTCAAGAGCAAATAATAAAGGATTTCGCATCGGTCAAGAAAAGAAATTAGTCGATAACATCTTCCGTGTAACGGACTTCGAGTATGCTTTAAAAAGCAAGGATGAAAAGAGATTAAAAGACTTATTTGAATTTTCCCTTTCCCTAGATCCAGAAAAGTATGTAAATACTCAAACGTATGTGATTGAGTTCGCTAAAGTACTAGGACGTCAATTGGCCATTCTATTTAACAACGGTTACTATAACTTTGAAGGAAATAGACGTCAGGATATTACGTTGAATGCCGAAATATGTGATAATAAGTTCGTCAACTATAAACAAGTATCTTCAAGATTGCAACAGAGTATCGACAAATTAGAAGGTGTACTAAATCGAACACCAGAAAAAGAAGCAAAAAAAGAACGATTAGAAGCAGTCCTACAAAAAGAAACGTTAAAATACTACTTCCAATTCTTCACATTTGCTACGACGATTAAAGTTTTAATCGACAGTTATGCTAGTGCATATCACCGTCATATAAGTACGCCAGTAATCAAAGTATTTGTCGGTTCCATTTTATCATCTCTATCAGATGAAAAACGTGAAGAACTTCATGCATATTATGAAAATATTGAAAGTTTTACAGAATTAATGGAACAAGTTATGTCAATTAATAAACGTTATAGTGATATAAGTGGAGAAGAAGGACACTTTTTCCAGGCAATTTCTAGAGAAATTTATGAAGCTGCTAAAAATCCAACTCAAATTATTCAAGATGCAACTAAAATATTAGATGAACAAAATTTTATTAATCAAGCACTAAATATGAGTAAGGAAGACCGATTTGTAACATATTTAAAACGTATGATTACAGAGAAAAGTCTTTTGTTCGACAGTCCGATGTTTTTGAACAATGCTTACGACGGAAATCGGATGGGACTTTTAATTAAAAAAGATCTGATTTACGATTCGGCCTTAAAAGAGCTTGTAACACTTAAAATACCGACGGAACAAGAGTTTTACAAAATGGCTTCCAATTTAGTGCAAGAGCGCTATGTCAAAGATCCAATCTTACTACACAAGTTAAAAGTAGAAAAACAAAAATATATAGAGGTAGAAGTATTAGGGGATGTGATAACGTTCGATGAAAAAGGAGATGCCATCAACTATGTGGCTCCAACACCAGCCCCAGCCGTGACAGGATTATCGAATCCAGTGTTCATTTTCTTGCTTCTAGGCGGCAGTTCCTGTGTTCTTTTGGGAATCTTACTATCTGTTTTCAGCCAAGGATAACATAATTTCTTGCATTGTCGCGTATTTTATGGTAAATTATATAGGTAGAAAACGGAGGACGATCATATGGAAACAGTTTTAATCATTATTTCCATTTTATTGATTGCAATTGTCTTATTACAAAGTAACAAAGCCGAAGCCGCATCTCAAATTATTACTGGCGGTAATTCAGATTTATTTTCAAAAAGAAAAGAAAGAGGTCTAGAATTATTTATCAGTAGATTGACGATGGTTCTAGGATTATTATTCTTTGGAATTAGTTTAATTGCAGAATTTATGTAAACATAGTGAAAAAGGACTAACAAAATAGTCCTTTTTATTTTATAATGATAATAAGAATGGAATGATTATATGAAAGAAAGAGTATTAGAAATATTAAAGAGTAGTGATAAAGCACTATCGTTAGAAGAATTGGATAATGCTTTAGGACTTACAACGGTACAAGAGTTTCAAGAATTGCAACAAGTAACAAAAGAATTGACAGACGAATCTATCTTGTATCATTCAAACAAAGATCGTTATATGTTAATTGAAAACAGTCCTTTAATCAAAGGAATATTGCGTGCTAACAGAAAAGGCTTTGGCTTTGTCGAAGGCGGAGATCCTTCTCGCAAAGATGATGATATTTACATTAGCCAAGAAAATATGAATGGTGCTATTCATGGCGATGAGGTTTTAGTAGAAGTAACAAGCAAGAAAAACGTAGACCGCAAAGAAGGAAGAGTTTTAAGAATTGTCAAACGAAACTTATCGACACTAGTAGGAGAAATCAATTTTCATAAAGGGACAGGCATCATCACACCAGATGATAAGAAAATTAAGATGCAACTAGAAATCCCAAGAGAAAATGCACTTGGAGCAGTAGATGGTCATAAAGTTCTAGCAGAAATTACGAAAAATATTAGTGGCAATCGCTTTAAAGGCCGTGTATTAAAGATTTTAGGACATAAAAACGATCCAGGTGTCGATATCTTATCCGTTGTCTATAAATATAAGATAGACGATACATTTAACGATGATACAATTAAAGAATTGGATGATATTCCAGAAGAAGTCTCTGAAGAAGAGATGAAAGGTAGAACAGATCTTCGTAATCAGATGATATTTACGATAGATGGTGACGATACCAAAGATATCGACGATGCCATTTCTATTAAAAAGTTACAAAATGGAAACTATGAACTAGGAGTTCACATTGCAGACGTCAGTTATTACGTAAAAGAAGGAAGTGCCATCGACCAAGAGGCTATGGAACGTGGAACGAGTGTCTATTTAGTAGACCGTGTCATTCCAATGCTTCCACATAAATTATCGAACGGAATCTGTTCCCTAAATCCAGGAGTCGATAGACTAGCAGTATCTTGTGTGATGGAAATTAATCATAAAGGCAAAGTTGTAAATTATAATATTTTCCCAAGTGTAATTCGTTCAAATATCCAAATGACATATAAGAAAGTAAATATGATTCTAGAACAAAATCAAGTTCCAGAAGGATATGAACCATACAAAGATGCTTTGTTACAGATGAAAGAACTAGCAGACATCATTCGCAAAGAAAAACACGAACGTGGCTATATCGATTTTGATGTAGATGAAGCAAAAATTTTAGTAGATGAAAATTGTCATCCAACTCAAATCGTTAAGAGAGAACGCGGTGCTGGTGAAAAATTGATTGAAGACTTTATGATTGTTGCAAATGAGACGGTTGCAACGCATATCTATTATATGAATTTACCATTTATTTACCGTGTTCACGAATATCCAAAGGAAGAAAAAATAAGAGGATTCCTATCGTTTGTATCCACTCTAGGATACCACTACAATGGTAATTTGAAAGATTTAAGTCCAAGGACAACTCAAAAATTACTAGATTTCTTAAAAGATAAAAAAGAATACAAGATTTTATCATCTTTATTATTAAGATGTATGCAAAAAGCTGTCTATAAGCCAGAAAATTTAGGACATTATGGATTAGCGAGTAAATGTTATACACACTTTACATCGCCGATTAGAAGATATCCAGATACGACGGTTCACCGTCTACTACATACGTATTTGTTTGATGGAGACATCTCATCCACTACCGTTGCTCATTGGGAAGAAAAACTACCATATGTTGCCGAATTAGCATCCAGTAAAGAAATGGCATCTGTCAACTGTGAACGTGAAGTAGAAGATATGAAGATGGCTGAATATATGGAAGATCATATTGGCGAAGAATACGAAGGAATGATTTCTTCTGTAATGAGTTTCGGCATGTTTATCGAGTTAGATAACTTAGTAGAAGGCCTTGTTCATATTTCAGAAATGGATGATTTCTATCATTATGATGAAACAACATTGACATTGACAGGTGAAAAAACTCATAAAGTATATCGTATCGGTGATCGTATTAAAGTAAGAGTTGTAAAAGCATCTAGAGAAGATAAAACAATCGATTTTGAAATCGTCGGAGCAGAGAAAAAAGAAGAAAAGAAAGAACAGAAAAAAGAACACTTCTTCGACAAGTTTAAAGGAAAACATAAATTTCATAAAAAAAGACTAACAAAATAGTCTTTTTTCCTTTATAATAGGGAGTACGGGGGATAAGGGAATGAAAGAAAGAATTTTAAGAATATTAAAAAATAGTAAAAAAGCACTTAGCGAGGAAGAATTAAAAGATGCAATTGGAATTGATCAAGAGGAAGATATCAGTAAATTATTACAAGATATGGAAACGACGTACGATATCTATGTGACAAGTTCTGGAAAATTGATGGATATTAACAAGAGTCCATATCGAAAAGGTATCTATACGACACCGAAAGGAAAAACGGGCATTGTTACAGCAGGAGACGAAACATTTCTAATTAAACATGAAAACTCATACGATGCAGTAGATGGTGACACCGTACTAATTCAACCAATATATACGAAGAAAAGTACGGGTAACGAAGGCAATGTCGTCCAAGTACTTAGTAGAGATTTAAATCAAATTATCGGTGAAGTTTATCACGTTAATGAAGATGCCTTTGTAAGACCGGATAATTTTAGATTATTGAAGTTATCAATTGCGATTCCAAATCAGTCTGCAATAGATGGGGCCAAAGTAATCGTCGATTTGAATCAGCAAGATGACAACGAATATTATGGAACAATTGTCCGTACCCTAGGATATAAGAATGATCCTGGTGTAGACATCGAATCTATCGCATATCAATACGGATTTGTGAAGACTTACAATCAATCGACTTTAGATGAAGTAGAGAAAATGCCTGATAAAGTATTACCGCAAGATTTCAGTGGCAGACTGGATTTAAGAGATATTGAAATTTTTACAATCGATGGCAAAGACACCAAAGATATCGACGATGCCATTTCATTAAAGGAACTTCCTGATGGAACATTTCTAGTAGGAGTGCATATCGCCGATGTAACCCATTATGTAAAGGAAGGTTCAGCAGTCGATAAAGAGGCATACGAACGTGGCACATCCGGATATTTTGCCAATTCTGTCTATCCGATGCTACCACAAAAATTATCAAACGGAATCTGTTCCCTAAACCCAGGTGTAGACCGTCTTGCTATGAGTGTATTTGCAAAAGTAGACCAGACGGGCAAAATTATGGATTCTTTCATTACTCCAAGTGTAATTCGTTCTAGAAAACAAATGAATTATGATGATGTGAACAGAATACTAAATGGAGAAACCGTAGAAGGATATGAGCCATACGAGCGTACTTTAAGAAAGATGAATGAAGTATCGCAAGTACAGATTGAAAGACGAAATAATAAAGGTGCCTTAGAATTGGATGACAAAGAATTGAAATTTATCTATGATGATAATGGTCACCCGGTCGAGCCAACAGTACTTGCTTCTCATGATGCTGAAAAATTAATTGAATCATTCATGTTAATTGCAAATCAGGTTGCACCAGCAAAATTATCTCAGATTGATGCTCCATGTATCTATCGTGTCCATGATAAACCAGCACTATCTAGTTTAGATAAATGGATGAATCTATTCCACTCTATGGGATATGAATACAATAAAAAATACGATAATAGTTGTCTTGCCGTACAACAATTACTAGAAGCAACAAATGATAAAGAAGAAAAACGAGTCTTGCAACTGTATTTTTTAAGAAGTTTGATGAAAGCAGTTTACTCTGCTGAAAACATCGGGCACTCTGGTTTAGCAATGCCAGAATATGCACAATTCACTTCTCCAATCAGAAGATATCCAGACGATCTTCTTCATAGATTTTTAAAATCATTCTACATGGTAGGAGACAAGTACACCCGTGAAGCAGTAAGATGGGATGAAGAATTAAAACAAATTTATCCGGAAAGTACAAGATATCACACACATATAGAAAGTGATTATCCAAAAGAATATGATGCTCATGTAAGAGAAAAATTACCAGTTCAAGCTGATTTCTTATCAAATTGCGAACAAAAAGCAGTATCATGTGAACGACAAGTATTAAAAATGAAAAGTGCCGAATATATGCAAGATCATATCGGCGAAGAATACGAAGGAAATGTTATCGGAATCATGAAAAACGGAATATTCGTAGAACTAGATAATTTAATCAACGGAATGATTCCTATCTCAGACTTGGGAGGTAACTTTACATATAATGACGTCACAATGGTTTTAGAAGATAAAAAACAAGGCAAAAGTTACCATATCGGTGATAGACTATTAGTAAGTACACAATATGCAAATAAAGAAAATGGAATCGTTAATTTTCATTTGATAAAAGTAGTTAGACCAGTAGAGTTTCACGATATCTACAAAGAAGCTGTAGAGAAAATAAAATCAAAAAAGAAATCGTTCTATAACAAACGACCATACAATCCAAGAAAACATAAATAAAAAGGGAGATGATTTTATGGAAATACTCAATCGCGTTGCAAGACATAATTATTTTATTGTAGAAGAACTGGAATGTGGAATTGAACTGACGGGTACGGAAGTAAAATCAATACGAGAAGGAAAGTGCCAGATAAGGGACTCTTATGCAGTCATCAAAAAAGGACAATTATATTTATTAAATATGTTTGTAGCGCCATATAAAGAAGGAAATATCTTTAATCATCAAGAAACGAGAACGAGACGTCTTTTGGCACATAAAAAAGAAATATTAAAATTAAATGATAAAGTCAAATTACAAGGTTATACACTAATTCCTTTAAAAGTGTACTTCAACGATAGAAACAGAGCAAAAGTGTTGATTGGTATCTGTAAAGGTAAAAATGTTGTGGATAAAAGAGAAACAGAAAAAGAAAGAAGTATCAAACGAGAAATCGATAAAGCAACAAAAAATCGTTAAGGACTAGGCAAATTCCCATTTTTGTGGTATAATTTGCCTATAACATTTGGGGCTGTCTTGGGTTCGACGGGATAGACGAAGAATGAGTGGCAAGTGGATGGCAATCCTTACATGCACAGTTAAATATAACTGGAAACAGAAATTATAATTTAGCTTACGCTGTTTAATTAAACAAGACTGAGCTGCTTAGTAGATTTCTTTCTCTACGAGATTTTTACTAGGCTAATCAAAGTAGAGTATATCGATATTTTGTCTTAGGGTATCGATGAATTGTATAAGACTAGAAATAAAATTCATTTGTTCGTTCTGAATCTTATTTCAAATTTTAAAAACGGAATAAACTTGTAGAAATTCATTTGGGATTTATTTCGGACAGGAGTTCAATTCTCCTCAGCTCCACCAAATTGGTCATTACTCGAATTTTTCGTTCGAGAGTAATAAATATGAACTAGAGAGTACTCTCTAGTTTTTATATATGAAAAAATTTGATTAAAGTAGTAAAACATTCATAACTTTAAAAATTATATGAATATAAAGTATAGAGTTTCCTATGTATTATTCTTGCACCCAAAATATGGTAAAATAACAACAAGGATTTCAGATTGCTAAATACGTCTGAAGAATCTAAAGGAGGAACAAATTTGAAAATTGGATTTAGAAAACCTAGTTTAAAGAAAAGTATAAAAGCAAGAACAACTGGAAAAATAAAAAGAGCCTTTAAAAAGTCAAGTAACCCTTTTTATGGAAAGAGAGGGATGGGATTACTAAAAAATCCTAAAAAAGCTATTTATAACAAAGTGTACAGCAAAACAACTGTAGGTATATCTGATTTATTAGTATCTAATAACAAAAAACAAACTTCTAACAAATCAAAATAGACTGATACATTCAAAGAAAAATACGCAAAAATTCGATTGAAGCATTAAAGAAGAATTCATCTAGAATCCAAAAAAGAGCATTGTCATTTACAATATGAAGATCCTAAACGTGAATTGGTTTCCTTTGAAAATGTTCAAAAAGATTACAAATTACGATATAATGAAAGCGGTGAAATATATGTATAAAAAAGTCTACGTAGAAATAACGAATGCTTGTAACTTATCTTGTGATTTTTGTATTCAAAATAAACGTCCAATTCATTATATGACGATAGAAGAGTTTCAAACGGTTTTAAGCAAATTAGAAGGACATACTAAGTATTTATACTTTCATGTTCTAGGAGAACCGTGTTTACATCCCAAAATCAATGAACTGATCGACATGGCAAGCAAAGAGTATCAAGTGAATATTACCACCAATGGATATCTGATTCAAAAAATCAAGGATAATGAAAACATTCGTCAATTAAACATTTCCCTTCATAGTTATCATGAACGATATGGCAAAACTCTAGAGGAGTACATGAGAGATATTTTAGAAGTAGTGGATAAATTATCATCAACCACTTATATTTCTTTTCGCTTTTGGCAATCCACAAAAGATGTGCAAAAAATGATACAA
>OLSA01001999.1_pt1 | contig 15935 bp, 14 predicted proteins | sample 1672731 | NCBI WGS metagenome assembly OLSA01 (sample SAMEA3136718, study PRJEB25190) | human gut metagenome | biome: human gut; feature: human-associated habitat; material: faeces | place: Austria | collected 2013
TCACGATGGAGACGAGCTCTTCCTCGGTATGCGCGATGCCGCCGCCGGCGCCGCCCATGGTGTATGCAGGACGCAGAACAACCGGATATCCCAGCTTGTCCGCAATCGCAAGTGCCTCGTCTACGGAGTAGGCGACGTCGCTTCTTGCCATCTCAACACCAAGCGCATTCATGGTATTCTTAAACTCAATACGATCTTCGCCGCGCTCAATTGCATCTACCTGAACGCCGATTACCTTTACATTGTATTTGTCCAGCACGCCTGCTGCCTGCAGCTCGGAGCAAAGATTCAGTCCGGACTGTCCGCCCAGGTTCGGAAGCAGCGCATCCGGGCGTTCCTTTTCAATAATCTGCTCGAGACGTTCCACATTCAGCGGTTCAATATATGTGATATCCGCTGTGTCCGGATCTGTCATGATCGTTGCCGGATTCGAGTTTACCAGTACGATTTCGTAGCCCAGCTTTTTCAGTGCCTTGCAAGCCTGTGTGCCGGAGTAATCGAACTCACATGCCTGTCCGATAATGATCGGTCCTGAGCCAATAATCAGTACCTTATGAATGTCTTGTCTTTTCATAAATCCACCCATATTATCCTTTCTGTAAACGTATTCCCTAAAAACCCATTGTATATTCTAGCACAATTTGCAAAGGACAACAAGATTTTTTTCGATTAGTTGAAGCCAAAAAACTTCTGGCAGATTTTGTAGCCTTCCACAGAAATCCATCTTCCGGTTTTTCCAGGCAGATTCATACAGTTTCCTAAAAGACCGTAACGCAGCTTTCTGTAAACCTTCTTGTCCTTTTGGCTGATGTAGTTTAACAGCTCACGCTTTTTCTCGAGAGATTCCGGTGTGTTGATGCGGATCAACAGGATGGAGGAGATCGTCGTAATGATGTCCAGATAGCTTAGCATATACTTTGCAAGGGGCTTATTGCCCATAATCTCGCTCTTCTTTTCCACAAAGTAGTCTGTCATGATCTGGTTGACCTTGATCTGCTGGTCGATTCGTCCGGTCATGACCTTTTCGTTGACGGACTGATCTGACCTGCCGATAAAATAGCGGTAGAAATTCACATCCAGATAGTACATGTTGCGGACATACGGCAGAGGCTCAAAGACATAAATATTGTCCACATAAAACGTATGCTCCGGAAGCTTTAAACCGCATTCCCGCAAAAGCTTCGTCCGGTAAATAACGGAATGCATCAGGATATACTGACCGACATGGAAACGTCCGACATCTTCCCAGCCAAACATACGGTATTCCGGCAGAACATGTTTATAACGCATCACCTTTTTGCGGCGTTCACCCTCTTTTTCGTAAACAAAGTTGCTGATCAGAAGATCAAGTGTATCCACACCGCCGGTCAGCTCTCTCAGCTTTTCCAGAATGGCGAGATAGGCATCTTCTTTTACCCAGTCGTCACTGTCTACCACTTTAAAATAAATTCCGGTCGCATTTTCAATTCCGGTGTTGACCGCAGAGCCGTGTCCGCCGTTTTCCTTATGGATCGCCTTTACGATCGTAGGATATTTTGCCGCATATTCGTCTGCGATTTTGGCGGTGTCATCCTTCGAACCGTCGTTGACAATCAAAATTTCAACATCCTCTCCCCCCGGAAGCAGAGATTCGATGCAATGTGCCATATAATCCTGCGAATTATAGCAGGGAATTGCAATAGAAAGCAGTTTCATAGTGTTGTTCCTTTCATCTTCTGGATACCTGTCTGAATTTTCAGATAGGCGCTGTAGGCTGCAAATGCGGACGGAATCGGGTAATTTCCTTCGATTTCCTGTGTCTCAACAAAAAGGAGGGATTCATCCTGACCCATGGGCTCCAGTTCATCCACCAGAACCTGATAGCCGGTCATGTGCCACTCCTTATGGGTGAAAATATGTTTTGATTCCGGAAGCTTCTCTATCCGGACAGCTTCCACACCCTGTTTTTTCAGCCATTCCCTGACCTCTTCCAACGATGCCTTTTTGTCCATCGCCGGAAATTCATACAGTCCCGCCAGCAGTCCCTTTTTCGGACGCTTACGCAAAACGACCTGTCTACTCGTCCGAATCACGAGAATCGTCTTATCTTCGATCGTCCTTGCCTTTTTGGCTGCCTTTTGCGGATACTGCTGCCAGGTGCCATGCAATCCTACAAGACAGAATTCCTGCCACGGACAGTTGCTGCACTTCGGTGCACCGTTTGGCAGACAGACGGTTGCGCCAAGCTCCATCAACGCCTGATTAAAGTCACCGGGGCGATCCTTTGGCATGACAGGACGCAGATCATCCTCTACTCTTTTTTTTACCGACTGATCGGAAATATCGCTGTCATCCTCCAAAAGCCGGGAAATGACACGCAGTACGTTTCCGTCCACTGCGGGATTGGGCTGTTTAAAGGCAATCGAAGAAACCGCGCCAGCTGTGTAGCTTCCAATTCCTTTTAGCTTTAAAAGCTCCCTGTAATCCGACGGCATCTCTCCGCCGTATTCTGTCACAATCTGCTGTGCCGCAGCCTTTAAATTCCGTGCCCTGCTGTAATAGCCGAGTCCTTCCCAGAGCTTTAACACGCGGGCTTCGTCGGCTTCTGCAAGTGCCTGTACTGTGGGAAACGCTTCCATAAAGCGCTCGTAATACCCGATGACGGCTTCCACACGCGTTTGCTGGAGCATAATCTCCGAAACCCACACGCGGTACGGCTCCTTCGTGTGCCGCCAAGGCAGGTCGCGCGCGTTTCTCTCGTACCACGGCAGCAAAACTCCCGGCAGCGCAGCGTAAATTTCGTTTTGTTCCATACTATCCCCTTTTTCCACTCTTTTGATCTTGGGTTTACAGTATAGCACACCCGTTCTAAAAAAGGAAGCGGTATTGCATGGAAACGGCAGATGCGGTATAATCGGTATTGTCTTGACTTTCCCGTTTAAGTTTTGTATACTTTACAAAGCATACTGAATTTATAGGCGATATAAAGACAAACGCTAAGGAGCGAAGAAATATGTTGAACCAATTTTCCAGAACGGAGCTGATCTATGGCCGTGACGCCATGGAGATGCTGAAGGATGCGCGCGTAGCCGTTTTCGGCATCGGCGGCGTGGGCGGCTACACGGTAGAGGCGCTTGCGCGCAGCGGTGTGGGCTCGCTCGACCTCATCGACGACGACAAGGTCTGCCTGACAAACATCAACCGCCAAATCTACGCGACGCGCAAGACGGTCGGTCAGTACAAGGTGGATGTTGCGGCCGAGCGCATTAAAGACATCAACCCGGACGCCGTGGTGCGCACATACAAGACATTCTACACGCCCGAAACGGCCGACCAGTTTGATTTTAAACACTACGATTATATTGTGGACGCCATTGACACGGTGACAGGCAAGATTGCGCTTGTGATGAATGCAAAAGCGGCGAAAACGCCAATCATCTGCTCCATGGGTGCCGGCAACAAGGTAGACCCGACCGCGTTTGAAGTGACAGACCTATACAAGACCTCCGTTTGTCCGCTGGCAAAGGTTATGCGCAACGAGCTGAAAAAGCGCGGCGTGCGCAAGCTGAAAGTGGTTTACTCCAAAGAGCTGCCCATCACACCCGTGGACGACATGGCCATAAGCTGCCGCACGCACACAGCAATCCTTCTGGATGCTGCGCTGCGCGATCTCCTCCCGCGCGCGGGATGCAAAACTACTCATACTTCCTCGAATTCTGTCAGCGTTTGACATCACGATGCTGCACGCCCGGCTCGTAGCCGAGTTGCGTGCAATACTCCGCGATCTTACGCGCAAATGTAATGGAACGGTGCTTGCCGCCGGTACATCCCACCGCAATGGTCAGCTGGCTTTTGCCCTCCTTGACGTACAGCGGCAGTGCATACTGCAAAAAGTTCTCATACCGCTTGAGCAGTTCCTGTGCTTCCGGGTGGCTCATGACAAAATCCACCACATCCTGATCAAGGCCGGTCTTATGCTTGAGTTCCGGCACGTAGAAGGGGTTGGGCAGGCAGCGCACATCCAGCACAAGGTCTGCCTCCGGCGGGATGCCGAATTTGAATCCAAAGGACATCACGGTCAGGCGCATGGCACCCTTGGCTCCGCCATTTTTTGCAAAAAGATCGCAGATGCGTTCTTTGTTTTGTGCTGTAGAAAGCAGGGCGGTATTGATGACGTAATCTGCACGCTCCTGCAAAGGCTTCAATATTTTGCGTTCCTTTGCAAAGGCCTCCCGGGTGGAAATGCCCTCGGCAATGCTGATGGGGTGGCGGCGGCGGGTCTCGCTGTAGCGGCGCATGAGTACATCGTCCGGGGCATCCAGAAATAGAATTTTATAATCCACACCCTGCTCATCCAGCTTGTCGAGCGCACGCTCGATCTCTTCGCTGGTGCGGCAGCCGCGCACATCCATGGAAAGAGCCACCCGCTCCAGCTGGCTGTCGCCCGCTTCCGAGAATGCAGTGATGCTGGGCAGCAGTCCGGCCGGAACATTATCTATACAGAAAAAACCGATATCTTCCAGCGCATTCATAGCCACCGACTTGCCTGCACCGGAAAGTCCGCTGACGATCAACAGCTCCATAATCTGATCTACCGCTCCTTTTTTGCTTTTTCCGTTATCGGACGACCCGGATCTCTTTTTCAAGGTCGTAGCCCGTCTTTTCCTTTACGATGGCGCGCACCTCGTCACAGAGTGCCAGCACATCAGCACAGGTAGCGCCGCCAAGATTTACCACAAAGCCGCAGTGCTTATCGCTGACGGCTGCGCCGCCGTGGCGATAGCCGCGCAGGCCGCACTGGTCGATCAGCGCAGCCGCAAAAGCACCCGCCGGGCGCTTGAAGGTGCTGCCGGCGCTGGGCTTATCCAGCGGCTGCTTTTCCACACGCTTGGCCATCAATTCATCCATTTTTGCACGGATGTCCGCTGCGTTTCCGGGCTGCAGATGGAACTGTGCCGAGAGGATGCAGCCGCTGTTCTCTTCAAAAATGCTGTGGCGATAGCGGAGATCCAGCTCTGCGGCAGGCACTTCTCTGACCTCGCCTTCTGCCGCCAGATACCGCACTGTGGTGAGCACGTCCTTCATCTCGCCGCCGTAGGCACCCGCATTCATATACACTGCACCGCCCACCGTGCCGGGGATGCCGTAGGCAAATTCCAGCCCGGACAGGCCATGCTTCAGTGCCGCCTTACACAGTGCCGCAAGGCGGACACCTGCGCCTGCGGTCAGGACTGTATCTTCCACCGCGATCTCTGCGTCCAGTGCCGAAACATCGATCACCACGCCGGAAAAGCCTTCGTCCGCAAACAGGATGTTGCTGCCGTTGCCCAGCAGGTAATAGCGGACATCCTGCTCTTTGCAAAGCGCAACTGCACTGCAGAGCTGCTGCTCGTTTTCCGGCATGACAAACAGCTGTGCCGGGCCTCCGATTTTAAAGGTACAGTGCGCCGCAAGCGGTTCATTCTCCCTGAACGGGATCGCTGCTGCCTGCAGTTTCTGCTTGAATCGTTCCATGATAACTTGCTCCTTTTGCGGTGTGGGATCAATCCATTTTATCGTCCAGACCCAGACGGATCAGCAGTTCACGCGCTGCGTTGTAACCCATCTTCTTCTGGCGGTTGTTGATGGCTGCAGTTTCCAGCACGACAGCCAGATTGCGGCCCGGTGAGACCGGAATGCTGGTGCTGGGAATGCTGACGCCCAGAATGTCGTAGTATTCGTTTTCCAGACCGGTGCGCTGGTAGTTCTTAGTGGGGTCCCATGCTTCCAGCTGAACCACAAGGTCAAGGCTTTCGCTCAGCTTGACCGCGCCCACGCCGTACACACGGGCCACATTGACGATGCCAATGCCGCGCAGCTCAATGAAGTGGCGGATATTCTCCGGGGCAGTACCCATGATCTGGCGGTTGGACACCTTGCGCAGCTCCACCGCATCATCTGCCACAAGGCGGTGGCCGCGCTTGACCAGCTCGATGGCAAGCTCGCTTTTGCCAATGCCGCTGTCGCCCAGGATCAGGATGCCTTCGCCGTACACTTCCACCAGCACACCATGGCGGGTGATACGCGGTGCCAGTTCCAGATTCAGCACACTGATCAGGCTGCCCATCAGAGTGCAGGTGGTCTCGTTGGAGCGCAGCAGTGCAACACCATGCTTCTGGGCCAGCTCCTGCATCTCCGGGAAGGGAGTCAATTCCTCGCTGCGGCAGACGATAACAGCCGGCGGCTGCTGACGGAACAGCTGATCCAGCGCTTCGTAGCGTTTTTCCGGTGAAAGGCCGGACAGAAAGTTCATCTCGGCCAGACCCATGATCTGCAGACGCAGCTTATCAAAATAATCGTAATAGCCCGCCAGAAACAGACCCGGGCGGTTCACTTCGGCGATCTCCACACAGATCTGATCCAGTTCCTTCGGCGTATAGACAACTTCCATGCTGACACGGTCGGTCAGCGTTTTGAGCGAGACATTGAATGTGCCCATTCTTGTTCCTCCTGTGCTCCCTTTTGCTGCACAGCCCTGCCTGCTGTCAGGTACCGTGCAGGATTCCTTCTTATTATTATAATAGAACGATCGGTAAAAAACAATATTGTGCGGGCGGCTTTTTCGCAGCCCGGCAAGAATGCACGCAGCAGCGCAGCCATGTACTGATTTTTTACATTTTTCTTACCTTTACACGGATTTTACATTCCCTCGATTTTGGATTTTACATTGCATCTGTATACTCAAAATCAGGAGAAACACATCAAAAACACGTCAAACCAAAGTGAGGAAATCTTTATGACCATCTTCAATGTCTTTTCCCTGCTTGGAGGTCTTGCCCTGTTCCTGTTCGGCATGGACATCATGGGCAAAGCACTGGAAAAGCAGGCCGGCGGCCAGCTGCAGAAGATCCTGAGCAAGCTGACTGACAACCCCCTTAAAGGCTTTTTCCTTGGCCTGTGCGTCACCGCTGTGATCCAGAGTTCCAGCGCTACCACGGTCATGGTGGTCGGCTTTGTCAACAGCGGCATCATGGAGCTGCATCAGGCCATCGGCGTGATCATGGGCAGCAATGTGGGCACCACTGTCACCAGCTGGATCCTGAGCCTTTCCGGCCTGCAGGGCGACAGCCTCCTCATCAATCTGCTCAAACCCACTTCTTTCAGTCCTTTGCTTGCATTTATCGGCATTTTGCTGTATATGTGTAAGAGTGAGAAGAAAAAAGGCGTGGGCACCATCCTCATCGGCTTTGCCGTGCTGATGACTGGCATGACCACCATGTCTAACGCCGTCCTGCCCCTGCAGAACGAGGCATGGTTCACCAGCCTGTTCACCCGCTTTTCCAACCCCCTTCTGGGCGTTCTGGTGGGTGCCCTTGTTACCGGCATCATCCAGAGCTCCAGCGCCAGCGTGGGTATTCTGCAGGCGCTGAGCGCCACCGGCGTGATCACCTACGGCAGTGCCATTCCCATTATCATGGGTCAGAACATCGGCACCTGCGTTACCGCGTTGATCTCCTCTGTGGGTGCCAACAAGAATGCACGCCGTGCTGCCATGGTCCATCTGTACTTCAACATCATCGGTGTGACCATCTTCCTTGTCGGCTTTTACGGCCTGAATACGGTCTGCCACTTTGCTTTTGTGAACACCACCATCGAGGCATGGGGCATCGCTGTGGTGCACTCGGTGTTCAATATCGTGGCAACGCTGGTGCTGCTGCCCTTTGCAAACCTGCTGGAAAAACTGGCCATTCTCACCATTCCGGATTCGCCGGAAAAGGAAAGCTTTGCGCTGCTGGATGACCGCCTGCTGAACACCCCTGCCGTGGCCGTGGAGCGTGCACGCTCTGCAACTGCTGAAATGGCAGAGCTTGCCCGTGTGGGCGTGATGCAGGCCATGAGCCTGACTCATGAGTGGAACGACACCCTTGCGCAGAAAATCCGCGAGGAAGAGACGCAGGTAGACCGTTACGAGGACGCTCTCGGCACCTATCTCGTCAAGCTTTCCAGCCGTGAGCTGAACCATGCCGACAGCCAGAGCGTAAATACCCTGCTGCACACCATCAGCGATTTTGAGCGCATCAGCGACCATTCCGTAAACCTGATGGAATCTGCCGAGGAGATGCACACCAAAGAAATCCAGTTCTCGCAGGATGCCCGCGACGAGCTGCAGGTGCTGGAGGATGCGGTGCAGGATATTCTGAACCGCACCACTGATGCTTTCCGCAAGGGTGATCTGCATCTTGCCAGCAAGGTGGAACCGCTGGAAGCCGTGGTCAACGAGCTGGTACGTGCCATCAAGGCCCACCACATTGCCCGCCTGCAGGCCGGCAGCTGCTCCATTGAATATGGCTTTGTGCTGGACGACCTGCTGACCAACTATGAGCGTGTGTGCGACCACTGCAGCAACGTAGCCGTTGCACAGATCGAGGTTGCACAGGACAGCTTTGATACCCACGCATACCTCAACGAGCTGCGTCACGGCAATGACACCAAGGAAAGTGAGGAATTCCATCGCCGTCTTGACCGTTACCGTGAACGCTATCTCTTCCCTGAAAATCAATCTGCGGAGGATTTTGACAAATGATCTATATTGTTGAAGACGATGCCGCCATCCGGGAGCTGGAACAGTATGCCCTGCAGTCCAGCGGATACGAAGTGACCAGCTTTGAAAGCTCTGAGCCGTTCTGGCAGGCCATGCACGCTGCAGAGCCGGAACTGGTGATCTTAGACGTGATGCTGCCCGGTGAGGACGGTTTTTCCATCCTGAAAAAGCTGCGCAACACCCCTTCCCTGCGCAGGCTGCCCATCATTATGGTCACGGCTAAGTCCAGTGAGCTGGACACCGTGCGCGGGCTGGACTGTGGTGCCGATGATTACATCTCAAAGCCTTTTGGTATCATGGAATTTTTGAGCCGGGTGCGCGCCGCCTTGCGCCGCTCGGCTCCGGAAGCACGTCCCAACGTACTCAGCTTTCACGAGATCCTGCTGGACAATGCCCGTCACAACGTGACTGTGAGCGGAACGCCGGTGGAGCTGACCTACAAGGAGTACAGTCTGCTGCGTTTGCTGCTGGAGAACACCAATCTGGTGGTGACACGCGAGACCATTCTGCAGGTGGTGTGGGGCACCGACATTTCGGTGGAGAGCCGTACTGTGGATATGCATATCCGCACCCTGCGCAAAAAGCTGGGGGATGCCGGCAAATACATCTGCACTGTGCGCAAGGTGGGTTACAAGCTGACCGATGAAGAGGAGGCCGGTGAAGAATGAAGCTGCGCAGCATGGAAGAAAAGATCAGCTACCGCCTGTTCCTGATGGGCTTCCTTGGTCTGCTGTTCACGGCGGCGCTTTGCATCTTTGTTTTTCACAAGGCATTCACGGCTCAGGCATGGACCAGCCTTGAGCGGGAAGCCGATCTGGTAAGCGCCGGTTATGATCTGGTGCAGGACCCGCAGCAGCTTTCGTCCTTTGTTACCAATGATCTGCGCATCACCCTGATCTCGCAGGACGGCAGCGTGCTATTTGAATCTGCTACCGATCAGCCCATGGAGAACCATCTCTCCCGCCCGGAGATCCGTCAGGCCATGACCGAAGGTGTGGGCCGGGACATCCGCGACTCCCAGACCATGGGCTACGAGACCTATTACTATGCCGTACTGTTGCCCAACGGTGAGATTTTGCGCATGGCACAGGATGCAGAAACGGTCTGGTCTATTTATGATTCGACCCTGCCTGCCATCGTGCTGAGCTGCGTTGCACTCATGCTGGCCGCCGCTGTGCTGGCAGCTCTGCTCACCCGTGCATTGGTCTCCCCTGTGCTGAGCATGACCGAAGATCTGGATCATATTCAGGACAATGTTCCCTATAAGGAGCTTGTCCCCTTTGCCGAAAGCATCCACTCTGACCGCATCCTCCGTGAGAACAATGAAAAGATGCGGCAGGAGTTTACTGCCAATGTCAGCCATGAGCTGAAGACCCCGCTGACCAGTATTTCCGGCTATGCGGAGCTGATCGAGACCGGCATTGCAAAGCCTGAGGATGTGCCGGGCTTTGCCCAGAAGATCCATGTGGAGGCCAGCCGTATGATCCAGCTGGTGAACGATATCCTGCAGCTTTCCAGTCTGGACAACGCCAGCGAAGCCGGTTCTGAGCCGGAGATGGAGACAGTGGATCTGCTTACCGTTGCCAAGGACTGCGTAGAGCGCCAGAAGCTGAATGCCCGCCGGGCTTACATCTCACTGAACTGTCTGGGCGAAAGTGCTCTTGTGCACGGCAACCGTGCCCTGCTGGACGAGCTATGCCAGAACCTGTGCGATAATGCGATCCGTTATAATCGTCCCGGCGGTAAGGTACAGATCACCACAGCCTGCAGCCGCGACGGACACTGCACCCTGACTGTGGCCGATAACGGCATCGGCATCCCGAAAGAAGCACAGTCCAGCGTGTTTGAGCGCTTCTACCGTGTGGATAAGAGCCGCAGCAAAGCGACCGGCGGCACCGGTCTGGGACTGGCAATCGTCAAGCATATTGCGCTGATCCATGGTGCCCGCATCAAGCTGGAAAGTCAGGTGGATGTGGGCACTACCATTACTGTCACCTTCCCCACTGCCAACTGAATCACATCGGTAAAAATCTCACGTCTGCCTGCAATTGCGGGCAGGCGTTTTTTATTGTGATCTTTTCTCTGCCCACACCGTTCTGCAATGCACTGCGCTGCTGCAGATGCACAAGGTCGATGCCCTGCTGCCAGAAAGACTGCACCGTCTGCGTGCACAGTTCTGCCAGCTGTTCGCACTGTGCGGCGCTTGGCTGCGGCGTATCATAGCTGCGCTGACAGTCCAGCCGCAGACTGGCAGTTTCTTCCCGCAGGGTGACAGACACGCTGCATCGGCGGACCGTTACCGGCTCACCTTCCAGCCAGAAAGTATGCACGCCGCCCATTTCCCGCAAAAGCCGCGCTGTTTCCGCCTGCCGGGCCTCCAGCTCAATGCTGTTTTCCACTCGCCAGAGGATGCTTGTATCTGCAAGTGCCACTTCCTGTTTCTCTGCCCGCAGCTGCGGCAGAAGCATTCCGTCCTGATACTGGTAAAGCCTCGGCATCTGGTCTGCGCACTGCTTGAGCTGCTCAAGCAGTTTGTTCGGAAATTCCTGCTTTTCCGCTGGAAGTTCCTCCAAAAAGCCATCGTCCATTTCCAGCACAGAAACTTTTGCCGATACCCTGCCCTGCCTGTTTTCCAGCACCGTACGCTCATACGCTGCAAGCAGCTCTGCCGATGCATCTTGATCGATCAGCAGATAATCGCACAGGCGGTAATCCGCCTTTTGCGGCAGTTGCTTTTGCGCCGCCGCCAGCGCTTTTGCCAGCGTGTCCGCCTGCGCCAACTGCAGCTGCACAGCCCCAGAAGCCTCGGATGCATCGGCGGCGGCTTCCGGAGCCTGATACAGCAGCCCTACGGTGATGGACTGTTCCTTCTGAGCAAGATACAGCGCACGCACCATGCTTTTTTCGGTGGTCTCGCAGCGCAGAAAAATCAGGCACCACCCGATCAAAAGCACCGCACTGAGAGAGCGCAGTTTCTTCTGCTTCATTTTACCGCTCCTTTCCTTTCCCGCACTGCACCGCGCGCTGCCACACGGTACGCACTGCCGCGCAGAGAAAGCCGATGCGGAAGATCGCGCAGGTGAGCCAGATGAGCAAAAGCAGCGCATCCATGCGGGAGAAAACATCTGCACTCCATGCCCGCAGCAGTTCCTGTGCCGGGTAATCCGCTGCGCCAAATACGAGGCACATCCCGGCAGTAAGACCCGCCTGTGCCAGAAAGGTGAGCCATGGCAGCCAGGACATGCTGCGCGGCTCTTCATAACCTGCAAGAAGCGGCCAGAACAAATACTCCGCATACAGCGGAACACGCGGCCAGCGGGCCAGTTGCACAGCATCTGCCGTCAGCAGGTGCGCCCAGTCCATCTGCCCGGCAAGCCCTGTCAGACAGACCAGCCCACCCAGCAGCACGAACCACCACAGCACCCGTGCCGGAGCATCCCAGCCGGAAGGCGGAATACACCACCCTGCCCAGAGCAAAAGCGGCAGCAGGCCGATCAGCGCCATGGAGCGGAACTCCTGCTGGCAGATGTTCTGGGCCTGCATTACGGTTCCAAACAACTCTGCCAGAAACCATGCTCCTGCGGAAAACAGCCAGACCCACTGCATGGCTGCCCGCTGCCAGCAAGCAGAGAACACCCCACTGATGCATGTGAGCAAAAGAGCCTGAACCGCTCCATGAATGATCATCCCACGCGGAGAGATACCGGTCTGCATTTCTTCTGCCAGCGCAGCTGTCCACACGCTCAGTGCCAGCACGGGAGCAGAAAAGCCTTTCTGTTTTTGCATCATTTTCCCTCCCGTTTCTGCCAGATATTAAAGTCGTGCGCTGAAAGACGGCGGTAGTTGCGGCGGATGATGCCATCCTCTGCCATGGGCCGCTGCGGGAACGGATGCGCCGCCAGATATGGCACCTGCAGGCAGGCTGTGCTGGAAAGACTGAGCAGAACTGCAAAAAAAGCCCCCGCAAGGCCCACCGGCCCGGCAAGACCTGCAGCCAGCACCACACCCAGACGCAGCAGCGTAGCAGGCTCGTACAAAGAGGGCGTGACGAACACCGCGATGGCCGTGATGCTTGCCACAAAGATCACCGGCGTGCTCATAAGCCCGGTGGCAATGGCGGCATCCCCAATGATGAGGGCCGACACCAGACTGACCGAGTGCCCCAGCGACTGAGGCATCCGCAGACCCGCTTCCCGGATGACTTCCAGAATAAGCATGACCAGCAGCATTTCTGCAAACAGCGGCAGCGGCGTTGCCTTTTCTGCCGCTTCGATCCTGTACAGCAGCTGCGGCGGGATCAGCTCCGGCAGATAGACCGCCAGACAAACGAACGCCCCCGGCAGAAAGACCGTGAGGTAAAAGGAAGCATAGTTCAGCACCCGCAAGAAGGAGGCGAACACAGCAGTGGACGCGTAGTCGTCCAAGCATTCAAAGTTTTCACAGAAGAGCGCCGGCAGCACCATGGCCGACGGGCTGCCATTGACCAGCACTACAATGCGGCCCTCACATAGTTTGGCCGAAGCCGCCGCCGGGCGCTGGGTGTAGCTGACCGGAGTGAACAGCCGTGCCCGGCTGGGCAGAAGCCACGGTACAAAATAGCTGCTGTCCAGCAGCAGCTCCGGCTTTGCAGCGGCAAGGGTCTGCCGCACCTGTCGCACCATGGCAGGGTCTGCTTTGCCCCTGCAGTAGCAAATAGCGTACTCTGTCCCTGCGGCGGTGTCGGCCTGCGCCACCTCCAACACCAGATCATCGGTACGGACCAGACGACGCAGCAGACTCAGGTTCACCCGCAGCAGGTCGGCAAAGCCCTCCCGCGAGCCGCGCAGGTTGCCCTCTCCTTCCGGCTCGTCCACCGAGCGGTACTTGAGGGCCTGCACCGAAAAAGCAATGCCTTTCGCGCAGCCATCCAATAGCAGCACTGCCATGCCTGCCGTTAACCGCTTGACAAGATCCGGCAGATCCTCCACCGGAGTGCTCTCGGCCGGGGAAGCGGAACCATGCAGGATGTGCTCATACACTTCCTGCCCGGTGCATGGGCAGGGCTGCTGCAGCGCCTGCCGACTGGCCGCGTCCAACAGCAGCTCCCACAGTGAATCCAGACTGGCCATGCCGTCAAACAGCACAATGCAGCCCCGGCAATGATAAATCATGATTTCCTTGGCATAATAATCCGCAGAGGCACCGAACCGGGCGTCCAGCTCTGCCAGATTTTCGGCCAGATGCAACGACAACTGCTGCACACAACATCCACTCCTTTGCACAGCAGTATGCCCGCCCGGAGCCGGTTCCATACCGGCGGGTGCCGACAGGAGGTTTCCACGATGAAGTTGTTGATCTTCCGCACGATTTTGATCTACCTGTGCGTGCTGTTTGCCATGCGGCTGATGGGCAAGCGTCAGCTGGGGGAACTGCAGCCCGAAGAGCTGGTGTCCACCATCCTGATCTCCAATCTGGCGTCCATCTCCATTGAATCGGAGGATGTTCCGGTGACGGCCAGCCTGATCCCACTGTTTCTCATTGCTGCGCTGGAACTGCTGGGCTCCGCGCTGAGCTTCCGCAGCCAGAAGTTTTTCAATCTGTTGTCCGGGCGGCCCAAAACCGTGATCCTGAACGGAGAGATCGACCAGAACGCTCTGCGCACCCTGCGCCTGACGGTGGCCGACCTAATGGAAGCGCTGCGCGGCAAGGACGTCTTTGATCCGCGGGATGTGTCCTACGCGGTCATTGAGACGAACGGGACTCTTTCGGTAGCATTGCGGCCGGAAAAGGAACCTGCGCGGCTGTCCGATCTGCAGCTGCGGGTGGAGCACTGCCACGCAACCATCCCCTTTGTGCTGGATGGGCAGGTGCTCGAGGACAACCTGCACTGGTGCGGCAAAGACCGTGCCTGGCTGGAACGCACGGCGCAGGCCAATATCCTGCTGCCGCAGGAAATCCTGCTTCTTGTCGGCAATGAGACCGAGGACTATTTTCTTTTGAAAAAGGAGCGCCGCGCTACGGTGCATGAGGGCCGGAAATGAAACGGATCTACGCCTGCTTTGCCATCGTGGCCGCTTTGCTGGCCACTGCCTTTTACAGCAGCTTTCAGGTACAGCGCTTTGCCGATGACATTTCCACCGACCTGGACTGTGCCATTGAGGCCATTCGCAACAGTGACCTGCCCACCGCCCGGCAGGCACTGGCTCGCGGGGCCGACCGGTGTGACCGGATGCGGGAAAAGATGAACCACCTGCTGCGCACGGAAGATTTTACCGAGCTGGAAGCGGCCCTGCGCACCGCCGACGGGCACCTGGAGCAACACGCCCCGGAGGAAGCCTTCGGTGAGCTGCGCCGGGCACAGGTACAGGTGGATACGCTGCAATGGCTGGCCCGGCGGTTTGTGTAAACACAAAAAGCACCGCTTCCCTGCTGCTGTACAGAGAAAGCGGTGCTTTGCAAATTACGGGTTACTGTGCGTCCTTCCGGTCACCCATGAGCTTTTTCAGTTCATTGAAAAAGCTCTCCACGTCGGCAAACTGCCGGTAGACCGAGGCAAAGCGGACATAGGCCACCTCGTCGATCTTTTTCAGTTCCTGCATGGTCAGCTCCCCGATGCGCACACTGGGGATCTCGCGGTCGTAGGAACTGAGCAGGGTCTGCTCGATGCTGGTGACCGCGCACTCAATGGCCTCGTAGCTCACGGGGCGCTTGGCGCAGGCCCGCAGCATGGCATTCAGCAGCTTCTGCCGGTCAAACGGCTCCCGGGAGTTGTCCTTTTTGATGACCACGAGCGGGACTGTTTCCACCACCTCGTAGGTCGTGAACCGCATATGGCAGCTCAGACATTCCCGGCGGCGGCGGATACGCTCACTGTCTTCGGTAGGGCGCGAGTCGATCACCTTGGATTCCTCAGCACCGCAATAGGGACATTTCATGTTCTGTTCCTCCTGAACCTCTGCGGGAATTTTGCGTCAGGCCTTTTTGCCGGACTTGGGGCTGCGCTCGCTCCACAGCATCCATGCCGAGGTGGAGACGCACAGCGAAGTGTACACGCCGCTGATCATGCCCATCATCAGCGGGAAGGCAAAGGTAAAGATGCTGTCCAGACCGTAGAGCTTTGCCACGATGCACAGCACACCCAGTGCCATCACGGTAGTGATGGTGGTGATGAGGGTACGGCGGGCAGACTGGTTGACCGAACGATTGACCAGCTCTTCAAAGCTGGCCTTCTTGCCCATCAGGGCGCGGTTCTCGCGGATGCGGTCGTACACCACGACGGTATCGTTGATGGAGTAACCCAGAATGGTCAGCATGGCAGCGATGAAGTTGCCGTCCAGCGGAGTGCGCAGCAGCACAAAGGTGCCAAACACCACCATCAGGTCGTTCAACAGGGCCA
>OLSA01002007.1_pt1 | contig 15876 bp, 5 predicted proteins | sample 1672731 | NCBI WGS metagenome assembly OLSA01 (sample SAMEA3136718, study PRJEB25190) | human gut metagenome | biome: human gut; feature: human-associated habitat; material: faeces | place: Austria | collected 2013
AATATATCTGAAAAGCATTTCTGCAATTTACTCAAAAAATCTTCATTTTAACCTTGACTTTTAATAGTTAGACTTTATTTTCCGCATTTATTTTCTTTCACTTATTTTTCCCGCTTTTTCCCCTCATTTCTTTTCTCGCGTTTATTTTCTTTCATTTATTTTTCCCGCTTATCTCCCCCATTCATTTTTCCGTTTTTCTTTTCTCCCGCTCTTTTCTTCTCGTTGTCATTTTCTTTATATGCATTCTACTCTTTTTTCCGTTCTTCGGAAATCAATCTGCGGATCGCGTCCACTGCCACCCGGATCGCCATGTCCGTATCGTGCACTACCGGGTTCTCAAGTCCTGCTTTCTCACGTTCCTGATTCGCGATCACAAGAAAACACGAGCCGACCCGCACCCCAAGGCTGCTCGCCACAACAAACAGAGCCGCCGATTCCATTTCCGAGGCAAGACAGCCGAGTTGTTTCCACGCCTCCCACTTATGAAGCAGATCGTAGCCTACCGGCTTTCTCTCCGGTTCATGCTGACCGTAAAACGAATCTTTGCACTGTACAACTCCCGTATGGAACGGATATCCTTTTGATTTAACAGCTTTCACAAGCGCATTCGTCACTGTCAGATCGGGCACTGCCGGAAATTCGATCGGCGCATACTCCCTGCTCGTTCCTTCCATCCTGATTGCCCCTGTTGACACAACGATATCTCCGCTTTTCACATCTGTCTGCATTCCGCCGCAAGTTCCGATCCTGATAAACGTATCCGCACCGCACCTACAAAGTTCTTCCATTGCAATAGCTGCCGACGGTCCTCCTATTCCCGTAGATGTAACGCTTACCTTCACTTGATCGAGCGTTCCTGTATATGTCACATACTCTCTGTTATCTGCAATCAACACCGGGTTATCTAAATATTGCGCGATCTTCACACATCTTTTCGGATCTCCGGGCATAATGACGTACTTCCCGATTTCCCCTTTTGCAGTTTGTATATGATACTGTCTGTTCGGATCTTCCGAATAATTTTTCATCTGCTGTTCCTCCTCACTTTGCCGGTAAAAACAAAACCGCCGCAAAACAGACAGGCTATTTCAAAAAATCCCCCATCTACTTTGCGGCAGTTTGCTCTGCATTTTTTACCTTTTATATAATAGTGAACCGCCCACCGGTTAAATCCAATGGGGTTCCGGTTTCAAGTCAGAAGCTGCCTGACATCTTAATACTCAAACACTGCCACACCATAGGCCGGAAGCGGGTATGCGATCGAATACGCCTGACCGTCGCATTCCTTTTTCACCGGTTTGTAAGTAAGCGGACGTTTTTCCCCTTTTCCTCCGTACTTTTCCTCATCACTGTTCAAAACAAGCTTCAGCGTTTTCCTCGTCGGAACGCCGACTCTGTAATCTTCTCTTTCCACAGGAGTAAAGTTGCAGACGAAAAGCAAATTCTTTTCTTTATTCTTGGAATGTCTTACAAAGCTGTAAATACTTCTGAAAATATCATCCGCATTGATCCACTCAAATCCCGCCGGATCATTGTCCATTTCATAAAGAGCTTTATTGTTTTTATACAAATGAAGCAGATCCCGATACCAGTTCTGAATATCTCTGTGCTCAGGTTCGGCGAGCAGGAACCAATCGATCTCTCTCTTTTCGCTCCATTCTCTAAGCTGTGCAAATTCCTGACCCATGAACAGAAGTTTCTTTCCCGGATGGCCCATCATAAACGCATAGCCTGCTTTTAGGTTGGCAAATTTATCGAACCCAAGTCCCGGCATTTTATTGATCATCGAACACTTCAGATGAACAACTTCGTCATGCGACAACACAAGAATATAATTTTCACTGTATGCATACTGCATCGCAAACGTCATCATATGATGTGCATTTTTACGGAAATACGGATCAAGTTTCATGTACTCCGTAAAATCGTGCATCCATCCCATATTCCATTTCAGGCTGAAACCAAGGCCGTCGTCTTCGGGCGATCCTGTCACCTTCGGCCATGCCGTCGATTCTTCCGCGATCATCACAGCGCCTTTGTTCCGTCCCAGAACAACCGAATTCAAATGTTTAAAGAAATCGATCGCCTCAAGATTCTCGTTGCCTCCGTATTTGTTCGCGACCCACTGTCCGTCCTGTTTTCCGTAATCAAGATAGAGCATCGACGCAACAGCATCCACACGGAGCCCGTCCACATGGAAATGTTCGATCCAGAATAATGCGTTTGCAATCAGGAAGTTGCGCACTTCCGCTTTTCCGTAATCAAATACTTTCGTTCCCCAATCCGGATGTTCTCCGAGTCTGGGATCTGCATACTCGAATGTCGGAGTTCCGTCAAAATCAGCAAGCCCGTGAGCATCTTTCGGAAAATGCGCCGGAACCCAGTCAAGAATCACTCCTATATTGTTTTTATGCAGAAGGTCAACCAGATATGCAAAATCTTCAGGACTTCCGTATCTTGAAGTCGGCGCATAATATCCCGTAACCTGATATCCCCACGAACCGTCAAACGGATGCTCTGCAATGCCCATCAGTTCTACATGAGTGTATCCCATCTCTTTTACATATTTTACGATCGCCTCGGCGAACTCTCTGTATGTGTAGAATCCTTCATCTTCCCTTCCCGGGTGACGCATCCACGAACCCATATGAACTTCATAGATCGACATCGGATTCTTCTTATGATTCCATGTCTTCCGCGCTTTCATCCATGCGTCATCCGTCCATCTTATACGGGAAAGATCCGTAATACGAGACGCCGTTCCCGGACGAAGCTCCGCATAATTTGCAAACGGATCCGCCTTATAAAGAAGCTCGCCTTTCTGCGTCTCAATACAGAACTTATAAAGCTGTCCTTCTTTCGCTTCCGGTACAAACTTCACATAAATACCTAGAGGCTCCTGACGCTCCATTCTGTCTCTTTCCAAATTCCAGTCATTAAATTCCCCGACTACAGACACATTCTTCGCATTCGGCGCCCATACCGCGAAATAAACGCCCTCCGTTTTGTCGTTCACTACTTTATGTGCGCCTAATTTTTTATAGATCTCGTAATGGTTTCCCTGACCAAACAGGTAATGATCCAATTCTCCTATCTCATAGGCATGTTCATTCGCTTTCATACTTGCCGCATCCGCCGCAGTGTTTTTCGCCGGACTGTTCGCCCTGTTCCGGCTTGCGCCGCCTGACGCCTTTTTCACCGCACTGCCCGCCATACCGCCGGCTGCATGATTCACGATGCCTTTGCCTGCACTTTTTGCCGCGTTTCTGCCCGCACCTTTTCTCCTTGCCATAAAAGCCCACCTCGCCGTTTCCTCATAATAAAATATCGAAGCGTTTCTGCCCGCTTCCGTGATAGTTTCATTATACTTGATTCCGTCCAAAAAATAAAGAGAAACAGACAGCTCTTTCCCGCCCGTTTCTCTTGTATTTTGTCTATTTATGCACACATTTTAAATTATAGTCTATTATCGTGCTTCTTTATATATTAAAATCTTTTTCAGAAAGAATAATACGGTCTGACTCGTCTGTATTTCTTCCAAAAACTTTCCGCATCAATTTCTTCGCGGACGCCTTCTGAGAATGACGGATCGCGTCATCCATAACTTCTTTCACTTCCGCAACCGTCACAAAATGATCTTCCCTCTGCAGAGAATCAATTTTACTATACAGCGCAAGAATTCCCATCTCGTCAATGTGATATCCGTTTTCTTTCGCATACGTCTGACCGAACGTAACAAGCTCATCGTTGATGAAAATCGGCACTTCCAGTCTTGATGTGAATTTTTTCCTGAATTCTCTGTTCGATGACAACAGTCTGTCAAGCGGCTTTCTCTGCTCTTCCAAGACGATCAGCATCTCGCCTGTATCCTGCTCCATCGCTTTATTAAGACGCGCAACTGTCTTTTCATTCATTTTGGACGCTTTCTCAATGATCAGAGCGCCGCCGTAAAGTTTTTCGACAATATCGCTGATCTTCTTCTTATTCAGAGAATCTCCTGTCACGATCGCGACCTTGCCCTGACGGATGTCTCTTTGCTTCTGGATCGCTTTCACGACGTCAACGGCAAGAACCGTTTTTCCGTTGCCTTTATTTCCAATGATAAGCAAGTTGCCCGTTCTCGAAGTCCCTTTTCTGTTCGTACAGTTCTTATCCTGCTCAAGCACATCGACAAGCTGTTCGCTCATTCCGCGCACCGGAACAAAGTAAGAAAACAGTTTCTTCTGTTCCTCTGTAAGTCCGGCTCTCGTTCCGATACCGCTTTGCATCTCAAGGTCATATCTTCCATGTACGACAAAACCGGTATCCATTGACAATGCATCCGAGATCTCATCGAGCGGAAGCGGCGCAGTCTTACCTGTCGCAATCAGCTTCGCAGTCTCTTTACGGCTAAGCGGTGTCGTCGCCGACATAATGTCGATCGGCTCGTCATCATCAGGAATCTCTCTGTCGTCATCCTCTCCCGAATAATCAGGATTTACTGTGAACTCATCCTCAATGTCCTGAATCTCTTCCGCGTCATCTTCCCCGAAGAAATACTCGTCATCTGCGTTTCCTTCCGCCTCTTCGATCACTTCATCCGCTTCTTCGTAGTAATCTTCTTCCGGTTCTTCAATCACTTCTTCTGACTCTTCATAGTAATCTTCTTCCGGCTCTTCGATCACTTCTTCTGACTCTTCATAGTAATCTTCTTCCGGTTCTTCGATCACTTCCTCTGATTCTTCATAGTAATCTTCTTCCGGCTCTTCGATCACTTCGTCTGCTTCCTCATAGTAGTCTTCTTCAAAGTAATCGTCATCCAAATCTTCCTCGAACTCCTCGTCGAAATCTTCGTCAAAGTCATCATCAAAATCATCGTCGATTCTAAGATCCTCCGCAACCTGACCCATGTTTTCGCTTGGTTCTTCTTTTCTCTTAAGATATACTCCTGTAGGTTCTTTCTTTTCTTCTTCCGGCGGGATAATTCCCTCAATTTCATCAATCATACGTTGAATATCCGGCGGTAAAATCGGTGTTGTTTTCTTATTCGTCTCCATAGTATCCCCTTTTGCTGTATCCCCTGCTGAATCTATAACTTCTTCTTGTTCCGATTCGGATGCTCCTTCTGCATCCGTCCCCTCTTCAACCGGCTCATCCTCTCCTGCATTTTCTTCAAATCCCGAAAGGATATCTTCCAAACTGATCTGACCTGTAATCTGATCGTCCTCTTTTATTTCAGCGGCCGCTTCCGCTTGCGCTGCCTCCTCCGCTTGTGCGGCTTCTTCTGCTTGTGCCGCCTCTTCCGCTCTTGCGGCTTCTTCTGCTTGTGCCGCCTTTTCTGCTCTTGCGGCTTCTTCCGCTTTCTCCTCTTCTTCTGCCTGTAATGCGGCGCGGCGTTTTTCCTCTTTCAAACGACTTACCATGTCTATATCTGCAACCGACTCAATCTCTCCGATCGCCTGCTCCAGATCCGCAAGATCTTCTTCATCCTCGATCTCATCTTTTCTTACCGGACGGAATTTGATCTGGGATGTATTTCCCATATCCTTTTCTTTGCCGAATTCCGACTCCTCTTCATCCTCAAAGTCAAAATCCATCGCTCCTGTTTCCGTCAAATCGAACTCCGACTCTTCTTCGTCTTCAAAATCAAAGTCCATCGCTCCCGTTTCCGTCAAGTCAAACTCCGGCTCTCCTTCATCTTCAAAGTCAAAGTCCATCGCTCCCGTTTCCGTCAAGTCAAACTCCGGCTCTTCTTCATTCTCAAAGTCGAAATCCATCGCTCCCGTTTCCGTTAAATCAAACTCCGGCTCTTCTTCATCTTCAAAGTCAAAGTCCATCGCTCCCGTTTCCGTCAAATCAGATTCCGACTCTTCTTCATCTTCAAAATTAAAATCCATCGGAGCTGTCTCGTCTTGGAAATCATCTGCCGTCAATTCTTCCAACTCCGGATGAAGAAGTTTTCTCAATGCAACGTCTAACGGCATCGTATCTCCCAGTTTCTTTTTAGCAGGCTGCCTTTCTTCTTCCGGCTCTGCGGTTGTCTCCAGCACATCCGGTCCTTTTATTCCTTCCGGTACGCGCTCCTCCGGCTCATCGACTCCTTCTGCTTCGGAAACATCCGTCGGCAGATATGCGTCTTCTGTCTGCCCGGCATCTTCCGCATCTATCGGCACCTGCTCGTCCTGTTCAACATGATCCTCTGCATCCTCCGCCGGTGAATCCGCTTCTAACGCCTTGATCTCGTCGGCTTCCCACGCTTCCGTATCTACTTCCACCGGGTCGTTCGGCAAAGTGATCTCTCTTACTCCTTCTGAGATCGTTTCCGGCATCATGTCCGGAACAAGTTCCTCCATTCCCTTCGGAACTCGTGCGTTCACCTGCTGTTCGGCAGCGAAATCAGCATCGGCAACTTCGGAGTCGGCAGCCATAAGTTCAGCTCCCGGCAAACCGTTTTCTTCTTCCTCCTGCTCGGATTCATCTGCCTCTGCATAAGAAAAAATATCAGGAATCTCCTCTGTCTCCTCGGACGTCCTTGCATAACGCTTATCGTACTTTTCCTGCTGGGAAGGAGTCAGTGGTTTGTACTGCATCTTCAGTTCCATCGCCTTATAGACATACTGCCCCTCGCTGAACCAAAGAATCAAATCGTCACACTCTTCCAGACATTCTGATGTCATACCGGCTTCCTGATACAGCTTCGCCAGTTCATATGCCCACTCTTCAATATATTCGGATTTCTTATATTCTTCAAGAGCTTCGATCTGCTGCTCGATCGGCGCCCTCTGCGCGCGGAGAATCTTATATCTTAAAATGTACTGATTCGGGTCTTTCGGCGCGATCTGCATAAACTCATCGTAAAAATCGATCGCCTCATCGACATTTCCCGTCTTAAGAGCCAATCCGCACAGACGGCTGATAATCTTACGGCTTCCTTCCGCCCGCTGATATGCAAGCGTCAAAATGTCATATCCCTTCTGATATTCTCCGGTTTTTTCATAAATTTCACTGACGTTTGACAACATCACTGCATTGCGCACGCGCCTCCAGTCAATTTCATCTGCGATCGCCGCCGCTCTGCTGTACGCGCCGCTCTCCATAAGTTCGAGCATCCGTTCAGTCTTTGATTTATATTCGTATTTATCCACCGCATTCACCTCATTAAAAAATAGTTTTGTACAGGGCAGTGTCTTTCCTTCTATGTTTCTTTACATACTATATCTTTCAATATTTTATCATATGCATTTCGCAATGTCAAAAAAATGCACCCTCAATTAACATTGAAGATGCATTTTTATAATCTATTTAATTTTTTCATATTCTCTTTATTTTTAAATCGGAGGCAAATATTAGATTCTGTTCCTGTAAGACCTCTGCCATTGTTATTTGATCTGCGGTCGATTTATTAAGACCTGCTTATTAAATCTTCCCTCCTTCAATTAACAAATTCGAGTTCATAACAGTATCCTTATCACATATCACTTACGTTCCTTGTTTCCGGTACCACCACACATATTAAACCCGATATGCACGAATGATAATCTACTCAATGTTTCTTTACACATCTTTTGAAATTCTGCTATATGTGGTATCTATATTCAATATGTCTGCAAATGTTAAATCTTTCTGATCTCTATCCGGACTTCCAACTCTCCGATCAATTCTTTCGTTATTTTTATTCCGGATCATCTATCCTTGAGCAAAGGTCTCTTCTCCACAGGAACTTACACTTGCCGTACCACTAACATATTGATGATTCACTGAAATCACGCTGTCCATTGGTCTTTCCCTCCTGCTATCCGTTTATTTTTAATCTAATCGGGCAACTGATACGATGCCTTCTTAGTTAAATATCCTTTTGAGATGCTTTTGTTTTTATTTTGTTGTATCTCTTTTGGATGTCTTTATAATATCACCTGAGTTTTATTTTGTCAATACATTTTTATAAAAAACTTTAAATAATTACATTTTACTTTTATATTGTATGAATTTTCTGACAATGTTGCTGTCTCTGCAAAAAAGAATAAGGCGTCCGTTACCGAACGCCCTATTCCATAAAAGCTTAAATGTTTACTGCCTTAATCAAAAGACAAGTTTTCACTATGCTCTTTTTCTTCTAACCGCTACATAAGCAATTACCGACATTCCCGCAAGTACAAGCCACAGAGCTACATGTGCCGTATCTCCTGTCTGTACGCTTCCGCCCTGTGACGGAGTTGACGGAGTCTGCGGATCATTCTTCGGCGGAGTCTGTGTCTTCGTCAAACCTTCTGCCGCTGAATTCAACTGTGCCAAAGCAGCTTTTACCTGATCTGCTGTTGCAGCCTCGTTATCCAAGATTGCCTTAGCAGATTTCAGAGCGTTTTCAAACTTCGCCCAGCTCTCTGCTGTGTAACCGTCGTTCTTCTTATCTTTGTACTTGTCGTAAGCTGCCTGAAGCTCGCTCTTATCAACAGACGGTTTTCCGGAAAGCTTCAATGCTACGCGAGCGTCTCTTAACGCATTAAGCGCTGCGTCTACCGCTGCCTGATCACTGTTGCTGTTGTCTTCCACGATTGCTTTTGCCGCTTTCAGCGCATCTGCATATTCTTTCCAAGAATCTGCTGTATAGTCTGCCTCTTTCAGATCTTTATACTCTTCGATCAAAGCTTTCAATGCATCTGTGTTTCCACGCTGTACAAGCGCTGTAACCGCATCGTTCAACGCTTTTGCTGCTGCATCGATCTCCGTCTGATCTTTGCTGTCTTTCAGTACCTTTTCTGCATCTGAAAGAACTGTTTTCATTGCTTTGTAAGAATCTGTTGTGTACAAGTTCGCATCAGCCGCTTTCGCTGCATCGATTGCTGCTTTTAACGCCTCTTTATTGATCTGCTCTACTTTTACTAATGCTGTATGAGCATCTTCTAACGCTTTCTTCGCTGCGTCTACCGCTGCCTGATCAAGATTGCTGTTGTCTTTCACAACTTTTTCTGCCGCTGTCAACGCATCTGTGTACGCTTTCCAGGAATCTGTTGTGTAGTCTGCCTCTTTCAGACCTTCTGCTTTATATTCTGCGATCAAAGCTTTCAACGCATCTGTGTTTCCACGTTCTACAAGCGCAGCAACCGCATCATTCAAATCTTTTGCTTTCGCATCGATTGCCGCCTGATCCTTACCGTTTGTCAGAAGTTCTTCTGCTTCTGCAAGAACTTTTTCCATTGCATTGTAAGAAGCTGTTGTATATGCGTTTTCGTCTTTTGCTTTTGCCGCATCTACTGCTGCCTGCAGTTTGCTCTTATCAAGCTGCGGATCTACCGGAGCTTTTACGAGAGCTTCTTTTGCCGCTTTCAATGCGTCTTTCGCCGCATCTACTTCTACCTGTGTCTTATTGCTGTTGTCTGCCACGATTCCATTTGCAGCTTCAAGAGCTTCTTCGTATTTCACCCATGTCTCATGTGTGTAATCCGCTTCTTTCAGTTCTTTGTACTCTTCAATAAGAGCTTTCAATGCATCTGTGTTTCCGCGTTTTGCCAATGCTGCATGTGCATCTTCTAACACTTTCTTCGCTGCATCTACCGCCGCCTGATCGCTGTTGCTGTTATCTGTTACGATTGCGTTTGCCGCATTCAGAGCAGTCTCATAAGCGCTCCATGTAGATGTTGTATGATCCTCTGCTTTCAAATTCTCTTTTGCGTACTGATCGATCAAAGCTTTCAGATCTGTTACATCTCCGCGAGCAACAAGTCCTTTCACAGCTTCAGTTAATTTTGCAACCATTGCGTCGATCGCATCTTTTGTACCGTTTACAAGAAGCTGTTTTGCTTCTGCAATTTTAGCTTTTACCGGCTCTGCACTTGTTACTGTACTTGTTTCAACTTTCTTCTCTGCGTCTGCGATTGCTTTCTTCAGAGCGGATGCATCTACAAGTTTAGCTTCTGCGCCTTCCAGTTTCTTAATCATAGCAGCTACTTCTTCCTGTGTCTGTGCTCCTGTCGCCACAAGATCATATCCTTCTTTAAGAAGAGCATTAAACGCTGCTGCGCTATCTGTTGTTGCGTTAGACGTATCTACCGCTGACAATACGCTCAATCTTTCGATCAAGGCTGTAATGTCTACGCCCGGTGTCTCGCCTTCTTCCGGTTTTGTTCCGTATACTTCAAGCTCTACAACGTGGTTTGTTGTTGTGTCATTGTTTGCTCTTCCGTACATGTAAACGCGAACAAACTGTGCTTTCGTTCCTTCCGGAAGCGTCCATGATTTACCCTGTGCAGTTTCTGCATAGTCTTCATCGAATTTTTCCGGTGCTTGTGTATACAGTTTATGAACATTCTGATCATCCGCATTATAGACGATTGTAGCTTTTCCTTCTGCAAAGTCTGTTTCTTTTTCTGCTACAGCTACTACTGTATCGCCATATGTTCTACCATCGCCCCAGTAACGATACAGTGACAGAGAGTTCACATCACATACAGCGCCTAAATCAACCTGCATATAAGATGATTCACGTCTATTGTCCGCACCGAACTCGGCATAGTTTGAACCAAAATCAGTTTTGTTTCCGTCAACAGCCATAGACATCGGTCTGTCGCCGCCTTTTGCTGCATCTGTGTCATCTGCCGTCCATTTTGCCGTTACATTTGCATCCTTTGCAATGTTCTTTGCTTCTACTTTCTCTCCATAGATCGCAAGATCACCGACTGTAATATACTTATTTTCATCAGTTGCTTGCCAGTGATAAGAAGACGTTCCACTGATACGTACATATCTAGCTTCCTGTGCCTCAAATGTAACTTCTGCCGGGAAAAGTGTCTGATCATTCTTATTCACAATCTTGTCCGAAAGATCAAGCCCGTTTTCTCCTGTTACCGAAGTCCATGTATCCTCTCCGTCTTTTCTAATTTCTACAATCAGATTCTTAATATTACCTGTACAATGCCAGTAGTTCTTTGCATCATTATAATAACGCGGTGTGTAGTCAACCTGATCCAATTTATACGTCGCACCCAAGTCAACTTGCAGCCATGCATTATCGCTGCTTACAGTACCTTCTTCCACTTTCTGACTTGTCCAGTATGTCGTGTTATCTCCATCTAAGACTTTATCTTTACTTCCTTCGCTCGTCTCAGAAACTGTGATCATATCATTTGTAAGTTTAAGTTTCGGAAGTCCTTCCTGCTCTCCGAGATTAGCCACTTCATTATAACCGTATGCGATATCATATACTGCCGCCGCTGTCACACCTTCACCTGCTGTGATCGCAGCTTTCTTAACTTCATGAAATCTGTTCTTTTCATTATAAGCAGATCCTTCCAGTGTTCCGTCTACATAAAGTTTCAGCATACCGTTGTTTTCTTTCACACCTACTACTTTATGCTCTGCTCCGTCATTGATTGACTTGCCGGAAACTGCTGTCGCACCATTCAGTGTGAAGGATGCTTTTCCTTCTGCTGTTACTTTCAGTTCGTACTGACCATTCTGGCTTACGAGTGACTTATCTGTTGCCGTTGTGTTTACAGCCGCATATACTGTGAATCCATTATTGGAATTCAGTGATCTGTCCGCTGCTGCAATTTCTCCTGCTTCTGCAATCGCTTCTTTTTCAACGATCACACTGTCTTTGTGATATACAACAGATGCAGCTTCAGTAGCTTTGTTGCCCGACATGTCTTTAATATCCTGCGGAATTACTTTTACTGTAGCTTCGTTTGCCGGAGCTTCTGCTAATACGATATGATATGTTGTATCGTCTGCGCTCTTCTTAATAGAAGAAACTTTTGCGTTTTCTACTTTAAAGAGGTTTCCTGATACTTTCTCATCGAATTTTACTGTAAGTTCTTTCGCACCGTCTGTCATGATTCTGTCGATCTTCGGCGCTGTTGTGTCTTTTTCTGCTGAAACACGTAAGATACGCACTTCGTTCGGTTTCAAGTTCACTGTGTATTCTTGACCATACTTTAATGTACCTGTCTGAGCAGACTTATCGGAAAGAAGATAGCTGTGCTCTAAGTAGTAGTTTAATGTGCCTGCACCTTCTGCAACGCCCATTGTACGGTCGAATGTGAACTTGATTGTCTTATCTGCATTTGCAGATGGGTTACGGAGTGAAATAATTCCGTCCGTTCCGTCGAAACATGAGAATCCGTATGCTTCTGCCTGCGTTTGGTCTGACAGATCTCCGTTACTCAGTTTTGTAATATCCGGTTTCCCTCCGATCATCTTGGAATTTTTGAGCATATGATAGTTTTCTTCTGCCCACTCAAGGAATTCTCCTGTGATCTCGTATTTTCCATCTGTCATAATACTGTCAGAGTAGTACAACTCCCAAAATGCCGTTCCACGAGTAGACAACATGTACAGATAGTTCTGGAAATCTTCATCTGTAGCAGTATTAACTGTCATTCCTGTTCCTTCTTTTCCGTAAATCGGATCATGGTTGTACAGATTCTGAAGCGGGAACTGGAACTGATGATTCTTCAGGAAGTCATAGTAACAAGCGTCACGATATGTAATCTGCTTATTCATCTTTGTTGTTCCGAAAGATGCATCCTTCTGATCATGTACGCACTGAATCCATACAGAGTTCGCCCACTGTAAATACCACGGACTCGGGTTTACATAACATGTAAGAGAGATCCAGAGTTTATTAATTCCGTCCTCTTTTTCACTCTGACGAACCGCTTCCATCAGATCGATCCATGCTTCCCACAGATCAGTCACATGATACATCTGGTGATAACCGCCTGTCATATGGTGATTAGACTCACTGTATACCGGAACGCCGTCTGCTCCGCCTAAATTGTTGAAATGATTATACTGAGCAGTATCTGCAAATCCATCCCATTTCCAGTAGTTGACATCCCAATCTTGCTGCCATTTAATCGCCATCTTTTTAAAATTCTCTACATATACACGGTCTGCAACGTCGATAGAATGTCCTGCTTTACTTCCTTTTTGTGCCCTCTCAATAATATTTGCTAATGTAGTGTAGAAGTTATATCCGCCTCTCGGTCCAACCCATACTCCAAAGTTACTTCCGAACTTCTTAACAAGTTCGCTGGACGGTGTCAATCCCTCCGGGAATTTCTCATTAAATGTCCAGAAACCTTCGGTATTCTCTATTGCTCCCGATTGTGCGTGTGACCCTGCTCCTATCGAACCATCATTATACGCATTCCATCCATCATCTACAACGTAAGAATCCAACGGACGAACTTCTGCTTTATTCAACTCACGATCAATTTCAATGAACGAAGCCAAAATATTTTCATCACTGATCTTCATCATGTTGTCGAACCATGAATTGTACTGTGTACGGAACTCTGACGGAGTTGCGATTGACTTGATGTACTCGAAGAAGTCTGCCTGAATAACTTCCTGCTCTGTACTTCTTGCCGCACCTGCAACTGTCTGCCATGTCACATACTTATCGTCTGTTGTCAACTGATTATCTTCTTTCAGTCTGCTGAACGTCTTACCACTGTAATAACGCATAAATCCTGTTCCGTTTACGATCTCTGTATCCGCTGCCGGGAACTCACATCCGAAGAACATTCCCTGAATGTAGATCGGCTGTCCGAGGTTCGCTTTGAACTCTTCCATCTGAACAACGCCGCCTTGACCTCTCGGAATTGTCCACTGTGCATCGGACTCTGCCACTTTCAGAGACTCAAGGTCGATATAGTCGATCTCAGCATCTGCCATCTTGTCATCCGGCACGTCGATCTCAAGGAATTTACGCATGAAGTGATCGCCTTCGTACATTACGATTACTTCGTCGATTGAATACTCTACGTTTTTGTGAGTGTACGGTTTGAAAGAAAATGTTACTTTCTTACCTGTTTTCTCTTTACCGTTGATCGTTGCCGTTGTATCTTCGACTTTGACTGCCTCATTGCCGTCTTTCAGCTCTAAATCGCTTGTCTCAAATGCACGGTCATCCGTATCTACCGGAGCTTTATCTGCGTGGAGATTAAATTCTGCTCCGCCGGCAAATCTTTCCCCATTGTTTGAAGATGTTGCTACGAACTTAATCTGTTTCGCAGTACATGCTTCTTTCAAGTTTACATAGATCGGGTTCGTACCATTATATTCAAATTCGCCTTCTGCGATCGGCTCTCCCCAATCTTCGGATTCATAATCAAGTTTGTTTTCTGCTGTTGATGCGTACAGCTTGTACCCCTTAATATTTCCGTTTGTGTTTTCTCCTTCTTTTCTCGGTGTATAAGAGAAAGACTGGAATGTCACATCTTTTCCGAATGTGATTACTACATTATGCGGATAGTCCTGATCACCTTGTCCAGTCCCCCCCCATAATTTGAATGCCAGATACTCTCTGTTCTTCCATCTAACAAGTTAGATGCCGGTCCATCTGAGTCTCCGCTCGCATTCTGGTAGCTGTCTGCCGTTGCTGTCCAGCCGTCACGGTTGATTGCCTCTAAGGTAATCGATCCTTTTTGCTCTTTCGTTGTCTTAACAACGAATTCTTCACTTCCTTCTTGCGGAGTGAAGGTTGTTCCTTCTCCACCAGTTCTTTTGTTCACAATTTCAGTCGTGGACAATTTTTTGTCCGCTGTTGAAAATGTTCTTTTGATGGCATCGTTTCCGATTGTAACAGTATTATCTTTCTGCTCAACGGTTACTTTACCATACGGAACTGCAGTTTCATTTTCTGCCGCTCCGGCAACTGATGTTGTGGAGAAGACGCTCGTCACAACCATAGCTGCTGCGAGCGCTGCACTGAAAAATTTCTTTTTCATAATATTCTCTCCTTTCCCCGTGAAATTGTTATGTTTTTCACAGTCTGCATCTATTTTATGATAACATATTCCCTGTCATTTTGGTACATCCAATATCCTTTTCGTGATATTTACTTAATTTGTGTCAATTTAATCAATGTTTTTTTAAGATTTTATCGGTTTTTCTTAAGAATTCTTCTTTTTATTTTCCGCAATTTATTAAGACGACTATAATATCCTGTTTATGTCAGGAAATAAAGGGAATCCTGTAAATAACACTTAAAGGAGTTGCATTATATATGAAGAAACTCATTTATCCGGCAGCGCTTATTCTGCTTTTTATTATATTGACAACGACAATTCTGCCTGCCGACGCCGTCTACGGATCGAATACGGACTGGTTTTCCCAGCATGCCGCTCTTGCGGAAACGATCCGTGACGCCTGCGTGGAACAGCACACGCTTCTTCCCGACTGGATCGATCTCGGAAGCGGAAGCAGCGGATATCAGTTTTCTTATTATGGATTTTTAAGACCTGATATTCTGATCGGATGTCTGTTTCCGCAGATTCCTATGGTTTACATCCTGATCGGCTATATGCTTGCACTTTATCTCGCTTCCGTTCTTTTATGTTATATGTGGCTGCAAAGCGAGGATATTTCCCCGTTCTTTTCCTTCATCGGAAGCGTTTTATTTTTGACTGCGGGATGTCTTTTCCATATGCATCGTCAGATCATGTTTGTCAATTATCTGCCGTTTTTGATCCTTGCTTTTTTGTGCGTGAAGAAACGTAAGTTTCGCTTTCTCCCTCTTTGTATGCTTCTGATCTGCCTGCACAGCTTCTATTTTGTGATCGCCGCATTTGCCGCGATCGGCTGGTACTGGCTGAGAACGGAAAAAGAGACATTTTGGAAAGATTCGTTTTTCAAAAAATATATCCCTTCCGCCGTTCTTTCCGTATGCATGGCGGCGGCGCTCCTTCTGCCGACAGGACTTGTACTGATGGAGCACAGACGAAGCGGCGGCGGATTTTCTCTTTTGAAAATATTAGAGCTTTTCGGACCGAATATCTCTATGAACGGCATCTTGTTTAACGAATACGGACTGGGGCTTACATTGATCTGCTTTTACACGATACTTGCCGGATTAAATAAAAAAAATCCTGCCAAAAAAGAATTCTTTCCTGA
>OLSA01002018.1_pt1 | contig 15821 bp, 9 predicted proteins | sample 1672731 | NCBI WGS metagenome assembly OLSA01 (sample SAMEA3136718, study PRJEB25190) | human gut metagenome | biome: human gut; feature: human-associated habitat; material: faeces | place: Austria | collected 2013
TTACCTGCGGCCTTTCCCGGCCGCAGATTCCGGAACGACAGTTTCCTGCTCCACGCCGATGGTGCGTGTTTCGTTCCCGCAGGTGACGGTCAGCGTGGCTTTGCGGGGTGCGCCCGTTTCGTTGGTCGTGTAGGTCATCGTGATCTCGCAGGGACCGGCCGCCTCCGCGGGCGTCACGGTCATCCAGTCGGGAATGCCGGTCAGCGTCCATGCGCCGGGGGCCGATACGATCATGCGCTGCATGCCTTCCTGTTGGGAGAAGGTCCATTGGGCCGTCGATACGGCGAAGTCGGGGGTTTTCACTTCGTCGTCGTCGCATCCCGTTACGGACAGTGCGGCCAGGCCGACGAGTATTGAACAGAGCAGTTTTTTCATCTCTTTATCTTGTTGTTTGGCGTGTGACAATGGGTTAATAGCCGGGGTTCTGCACCAGGTTGGGATTCTTGTTGATCTGGCTCATGGGAATGGCCAGCCAGTAGCTCTTCGGCGCTTCGAAGACGCGGACGCGGCCTCCCTGATTGGCCGGGATCACCTGGTAGAAATCCTCCTGGGTCTTGCCGTCCCGGTTCCACGAGCGGGGTTCCTTGTTCATCACCTCGGGAGCCTCCTTCCAGCGGCGCAGGTCGTGGAAACGGCGTCCTTCGAACAGGAATTCGATCGAACGCTCCTGGTGCAGCACCTTGCGCAGTTCGCTGCCCGAGGGAATGCCGCCCACCAAGGCCCACGAATCCTGGAAGCGGGGCAGCCCGCAGCGTTTGCGCACCCGGTTGAGGTATTCGAGGCTCAAGGCGCTCAACGACCCGTTGTATTCGAAGTCCGCTTCGGCGTAGTTGTAGAACAGTTCCGGAAGCCGCAGGTAGGGATAGGCGTATTTGCGGTAGTTGTAGGAGTTCTTCGACTGGTTGTAGGTGCTTGATTTGTGAATCCATTTCTGGCAGAGGTAACCCGTGCAGCTCTGGTATTCGTCGGTCTCCTTGAGCGTCGAGCCGTGCAGTTCGCCGCCGCGGAGCTGGAGCGTGAGGATTTTGTCGTCGATCTCGAACGTGCCGCGGTCGAAACCGATCGAGGCGTAGAAGCGGGGTTCGCGGTTGCGGTGCAGGCGGGCGGTGTTGTCGCCCGGGGCGACGCTGTACAGGTCCTCGTCCTTGGTCAGCGGGTCGACGTCGAGCGGCAGCCCGTTCTTGGTGTAGTACATCTCGACGGCCTCCATCGTCGGCACGAGAGTCGTTTTCCAGCCTTTCGACATGTTGCCCTTGATCGAACGCGGTCCGCCGTAGCGCTGCAAAGCCTGAATGCCGCTCTGCGCGCCTTTGGCCAGGATGAATTCGGCTCCGTTCCAAGGCTCTTCGACGAAGGTGTCGTGGTAGTTCTTGCGGCCGCGTTCGTCGTCGGGCAGGCTCGAATCGGCCGAGGTGTAGAGGTCGTATTTCGGCTTTTTCGTGTCGGGATTGATCTCGTCCGCGAGGGCGATCGCCGCCGCTGCCGCGTCCAGCGCCCGTTTCCACTTTTCCGGATCGTAGGTCGTGCTCATCAGGGGCGTGCCGTCGGGGTTGTTGAACCCTATGTAGTCGGGATTGCCGTTGACCAGCGGCGAGGCGGCGTAGAGCAGCAGGCGGGCCTTGTAGCTGAGCGCGGCCATTTTCGTGGGAAGTCCCAGTTCGGACTCGCCGACCACGTCGGGCAGCAGCCCGGCGGCCCGGTCGTAACACTCGGCGATGTACTTCACGCACTCGTCGTAAGGAGTCCGCGGAGTGAGGATCTCCGATTCGGGCGCGTCGATGGGGATGAACTTCTTGACCAGTACGATCGGTCCGTAGTATTCGAGCAGGCACTGGTGGTAATATCCCACGAGGAACCACGCCTCGCCCGCGTAGCGGTCGGCGTTTTCCTGCGAGACTGCGGGAACTTTGTAGATGTTGTCCAGCAGGTAGAAACAGTAGCGTATGCCGCGGTAGATGTCGTAGTTCGTGCCGCCGCTGGTGCAGTTCGGGGCCCAGCGGCCGAAATAGGTCAGGTTGGCGTTCTCCTCGCCGTAGAGCAGGCTCTTGCTCGAAAAATAGTAGGTCGTGCCGCGCGCTCCGGTGATGAAGTCGTCGCCGGCGAACTGGTCGGGCGACCAGTCGTACCCGATCAGGTTGGGCATGTAGGTCTGCATGTAGTAGCGGTAGTTCTCGGCCTGCTCCTCCGTTTTCCAGATATCCTCTTCGGTGGCTTTGCCTTCGGGCACCACGTCGAGGTAGGAGCAGGAGCATAGCAGCAGCAGTGAAAGTGCGAAGATTATCTTTTTCATGGTCTTTTGCTGTGTTTGGGTTAGAAATTGAACTGGAATCCGAGGTTGTACGTCCGCTGGAGCGGGTATCCCAGGCCGTTGCCCGAACCCTTTTCGGGGTCCCAGTACTTGAACGGGGCGAAGGTCAGCAGGTTGGTTCCCGAGACGTAGACGCGCATTTTCTTGTAGGTGTAGCCGATCTCGGCGGTCTTCAGGCGCAGCATCTTGCCGTTGCGCACGTAGAGCGTGCTGGCCTTGGTGTTGTTGTTGTTCCACAGCGGCGACAGGCGCGGGTAGAGAGCCTTGGGATTGGGGTCGTCCTCGCTCCAGTGTTCGTCGGCGATCCACTGCATCAGTCCCGAACCGGGCGTCGCGGCTGTCGCGAAGGGGTGGTAGTTGTACATGAGGATCGACACCTTGCCCTGTCCCTGGAAGAAGGCCGAGCAGTCGAATCCCTTGTATTTGAGCGAAAAGCCGAATCCGTAGATGATCTCCGGGACGGTCGGGTTGCCCGTCCAGCACATGTCGTTGTCGTCGATGATCTTGTCATCGTTCAGGTCGCGGTATTTCACGTCGCCCGGGCGGATGGGGTAGGTCGTGGCGTAGATGTCCTGCGAGGGCGAGGAGGCGATCTCTTCCTCGTCCCTGAAAAGCCCTTCGGCGATCAGGCATTGGATCGAGTTGATCGGATGTCCGGCCTTGTACTGGTAGGCCCATTTGTATTTGGGTTCGTCCATTTCGACGATCTCGTTGTGGGCGTAGGTGAACGTGCCGCGCAGCGAGAGGATCAGGTCCTTCGAGAAGGCCTTGTTGTAGTCGACCGAGATGTCGACGCCGCTGTTGTCGACCTTGCCGATGTTGGCCCACGGCGTGATGCCCGACATGCCGAAGGTCGAGGGCAGCGACGTGCGCTGCATGAAGATGCCCGAGCGTTTCTCCTTGAACCAGTCGAAGATGATGTTCAGGCTGTCGAACAGGCCGATCTCCACGCCGATGTCGAGTTTGCGGCTCTCCTCCCACGTGGCGTTGGGGTTGCCGTAGACGGAGAGGATGGGACCGTACTTACGCTCGAAGTTGTTGCCGATATAGACGTCGTAGCCCTGTCCCATGTCGACGGTCGTGAGGTAGGGGAAGCGGTCCGCATAATCCTTCGAGATCACGTCGTTGCCGACCAGTCCGTACGAAGCGCGGAGTTTGAACAGGTTGACCTGTTCCTTGATCCCCTTCCAGAACGGCTCGTTCGAAATCACCCAGCCCACGGCCACCGACGGGAAGAATCCGAAGCGTTTGCCCGCGGCGAAGTTCTCCGAGCCGTTGTAGCCGAAGTTGGCTTCGAACAGGTAGCGTTTGTCGAAGCCGTAGGTGACGCGTCCGGCGAGTCCCTGCTGGCGGTAGGGCAGCGCGGCGTACTCCTGCTCGTCCGAGATGTTCATGTTGCGCTCCTTCTGCATGTAGACGATCGTCGCTCCGACATCGTGTTTGCCGAACGTGCGGGCGTAGTCGATCTTGGCCTGGAACGCCAGCTCGCGGTAACCGTCCTTGCCGCGCGTCGTGCCCAGGTAGGTGGTTCCGGTGTTGGTCGAGTTGCTGGTGTAGCTGTAATTGCCCGCCTCGTCGATATTGTAGTCGGTCAGCTGGTACATGAACGGCGTGAACGAACGGTAGACGGCCGAGTAGACGCGGTTGTAGAAGGTCGCCATGCCCGTTGCGCTCAAGCCCTTGGTGATGAAGTCGAGGTTCTGGTTGACGGTCAGCGCCGAGGTGAAGTGGCCGCGGAACTGGTCGCCGTAGCCGCGGCACAGCTGGGCGTAGGGGTTGGTGAAGAAGCCGCTGTTCCAGGCGTTGTTGGTTCCGAAGCGCACGAACGTGTCCGATTCCTCGCCGGGCAGCGTCGCGGGGAATTCGCAGGGCATGCCGGTCATGGCGTAGGCGAAGAGGTCAGAGACGCTCTGGATCGGGGCGTGGCGGTAGTGCAGCTGGGTGTTCATCTTCAGCGATACGCGGGTGGTCTTGGTGGCGTCGGCCGAGACATTGGCCTGGAACAGGTATTTCTGGGCGTTGATGTTGGTGTCGAATTTCGAGGCTTCGGGCTTGCGCATGATGCCGTTCTCGTTGTAGACCGAGGCGTTGAGGAAGTAGTCGATCTTCTTGGCTCCGCCCGTCATGTTGAAGTTGAAGTTCTGGTTGAAGGTGCAGTCCTTGAACAGCATGTCGTACCAGTCGACGTTGGGGTAGACGTAGGGGTCGAGTCCCAGTTTGGTTCCCATGATCTTCTCGTTGCTGTAATAGGGCTTTTCGCCGCGCGTGGTGCGGGCCTCGTTGAAGGTCTCCATGTAGGTGATGCCGTCGGCGACCTTCGGAACGCGGGTCGGGGCCGAGGCGCCGAACTCGGCGCGCAGGTTGATGGTCATTTTCTCCGAGTCGCGGCCGTTTTTCGTGGTGATGATCATCACGCCGTTGGCTCCGCGCGAACCGTAGAGGGCCGTGGCCGTGGCGTCCTTGAGCACCGAGAACGACTCGATGGTCTCGGGCGGGATGTTGTTGAGCATCTGGTTGGTGATTTCCACGCCGTCGAGGATCAGCAGCGGCGACTGTCCCGATCCGAAGGTCGAGATTCCGCGGATCCAGAAATTGGCGCCGTCGGCGCCCGGCTCGCCCGATTTCTGCACGGCGATCACGCCGGCGATCTTGCCGCTGAACGAGGTCGAGAGGTTGCTCGACGAGGTTTGCAGGTCGCTCGGCTTGACCGACTGCACGGCGCCCACGAGCGACTCTTTCTTCTGCACGCCGAAGCCGACCACCACCACGTCTTCGAGTTTGTTCGAAGCGTCGGCCAGCGTGATGAGTTTGAAGAGGTGGATGTCCCGGACGGAAATTTTCTTGGTGTCGTAGCCCAGGAACGAAACGGTGACCGTCTTGGCCGAAGCGGGCACGGTCAGTTTGTAGTTGCCGCCGGCGTCGGTGGTCGTGCCGACGTTCGTGCCCTCAACATAGATGTTGGCTCCGACGATGGGCTGGTTGTCGGCCGAGGAGATGACCGTTCCGGCGACGGTCATCTCCCCGTTCGGGGCCGTCGGGGCGGAGACCGGCGAGCGGCGGGAGATGGTGACCAGTTTCCCCCCCCCTTTGACGGTATAGCGCAGCGATTTGTCGAGCACCGTGTCGAGCACGGTCTGAAGCGTTGCGTCCTTGAACGTTGCCGTGACCGGCCTGCTGACGTCGACGTCCTCGTTTTCGAAGAGGATCGAGTAGCCGGTTTGCCGCTCCACCTCTTCCAGCACCGTTTTCAGCGGAACGCTCCGGAAGGCTTTGGTGACGGTTTGCGCGTTGAGGGCGACTGTCAGCAGCAGGCACGGGATCAACGCTGCAATCTTCTTGAATAGGAGATTTACATGCATAAGTTTTTAAGATTTAGGTTTGTTTGGAAAGAAGTTTTTCAGGGTTTGGTTTTTCGGGGGCGGCTGTCGACGCGGTAACCGCAGGTGTCGCGCCTGACGCTGATCGGCAGAATGTCGCACAACCCGCCCATGATTGATTCGATGTCCTGCGCCTCGGTGAGCGATATGCGGAAGGTCTTGTCGTCGAACGCGTCGGTGCAGAGTTCGATCTTCACGTCGTATTCGCGGGCGAGCCGCCGGAGCAGGGCCGGGAGGGAGATCGCGTCGTAGCGGATGATGCCGTCGATCCAGCTGCGGAACTGGTCGGTGTCGACCTGCCTGCGCGACGCCTCCATCGTCCGGCAGTCGTAGGTGATCAGGTCGCCCGGAACCATCGTTTCCGTGCTGCGGGACGATTCGAATTGCAGCGAGCCTTCCATCAGCGCGGCCAATACGTCGGGGTCTTCGTCGTAGGCCGAGATGTTGAACCGGGTGCCCAGCACGGTGAACGTGCAGCCCCGGGCCTGCACCCGGAAGGGGAGGTCGGCGTTGCGGGCCACCTCGAAGTAGGCTTCGCCCGAAAGGCCGATGTCGCGCGACGAGCGGTTGAAATCCGACCGGTAGCTCAAGGTCGATCCGGCGTTGAGCCACACCTGGCTGCCGTCGGGCAGCGATATGCGGCTGTTGGTTCCCTGGGGAGCCTGTACGGAGAACATTTGCACGGGGTCTTCGGTGTGTATGAGGTGCCGGGTGGTGAAGGCCGAGATCAGGATGAGCACGGCTGCTGCCGCCGAGAACCGCAGCCAGCGCCGGCGGGCGCGGATTCGGTTCTCGCGCCGTTCTATTTTTCCGTTGAGCTGGGCGAGCGAACGGAGGACGTCGGCCGACGGCACGTGCCGTTGCTTCCATTCGCGTTCCCATTCGCGCATCAGGGCGGCGTTTTCCGGCGAGGCGGCGAGGAATCCGAAGAGTTCGCACTCTTCTTCGGGGGCGATGGGTCCTTCGAAATAGCGGACGGCGAGTTCTTTCAGGCTTTCGTTCATGGGGGCGGTTGTTGTACGCATACATACATACAACAATCGGGGCGGATTTTACCCCCCCCCGGTTCCGGAAAAAATCGCATATTTTTTGAAATTCGCCTCTGGAAGGCTTCAGGACGGCTGGTTCATCAGCCAGGCGAGGATCAGTATTTGCAGGTAAATGGATTGTTCGCGTTCGAGGGCTTCGGCGAAGATGCGCAGGGCGCGCTGGATGTGCCGCTCGACCGTATGCAGGGAGATGTGGAGCCGTTCGGCTATTTCCCGGTTCTTCAACCCCTGGAACCGGCTGAGCAAAAACACTTCGCGGCAGCGTGCGGGCAGCGAGTCCATGATGCGCTGTATCTGCTGTTCCAACTCCTGGTACAGGTAGGGATGCCCGTTTTCGGCGAAGGAGAAATCGTAGTTGTAAAGACGCTCCTCCCCGATTTTCGCCCGGGCCAGGCAGCTGATCGTGTATTTGTCGACGATGCTTTTGTGCTTCAGGTAATTGAGGCATCGGTTGCGGGTCATGGCGAACAGCAGCATGCGGGCCTCTTCGGGGTCGAGGGGGGCTTGCCGGTCCCACAGCGCCATGAAGCAGTCGTGAACCAGGTCCTGCGCCTCGATGGGGTTGTTGACGAAACGCAGCGCATAGGCCGTCAACCGGGGTTGGCAGTCGATGTAGAGCCGTTCGAAATCATACCGTTTGGATTCGCTGTGCATTTGTCGGGTCCGTCCTGATGCTTTTTTTGTTTTGGGCGGTTTCCGCCGCTTTTCGGGGGTGAAACCGAGGCAAATATAATCAAAAAAGTAAAAAAATGCCGCAGACGCTCTGAAAACATCTGCGGCATGGGGCGTGTTTCGACGCCGGTGCGGGCTACTTGTAAAGCCCGGTGACGGTGAAGTCGAGTATCTTGCCGAAGCCGTCGAACACCAGCGCGTTCGGCTGGTCGAGCTGTCCGCTGCCGAAGTTGATCTGCGGCACGACGTGTATCTTGTCGTTCCCGTCGTCCTTCGAGGTGACCTCCGTCACCGCGCGGCTGCTCCATGCCAGCGAGGCGTTGCTCGGAAGGGTCGACGAGCCGTCGTAGTTCTCCATGGCGTAGTAGCCTTGCAGGTAGAGGCGGGCCAGGGTGATGTGCTCGCCCGCAGGGGCCGTGAAGACGGGCGCCGGGTCGAAATTGACGCTGCCCGTCGTGAAGATCACCTTGTAGATGGCGCTGCGGGTGGCGATGTAGAGGATCGGGTCGAATCGCGAGAAGACGAAGCTCACGGCTTCGGCGATGAGGGCGTTGGCCTCCGCGGGGATGTCGTAGATCAGCTTGGCGGCGGGTGCGCCGGCCGAAGCGGAGTAGTTGCCGAAGGTGTAGAGCGCATGGTTGCCGTCGGCTTTCCGCATCAGCAGGGTGTGGGTGGCGTTGTCGATGCTGATGCCGCCCGCGATGCACCGCAGGCCGGGGGCGTTCCCCGGGTCGAAGGGCGACGAACCCACGCTGCCGCAGGCGTAGAACGTCTGGTTGTAGCCGTAGCAGAACTTGCCCTGTTCCCGGTCGTAGAAGATCGTGCTGGGTTTGCGGGTGCTGCCCGGAGCGGAGTGGGCCGAAACGACGCCGTTGTCGACGGTCATGGTTTCGGTTCCGCTGACGGGCGTCGAGATCCGGCCGCGGCTGAGCAGCGTTTCGTAAATGTCGCCATCGTTGAGGATCATCGTGCACTGGTAGGTGTTGAGCAGGCTCCGGATGTCGAGCTTTCCGGGCAGGTAGACGAACGCATCCTCCTTATGGCCCAGGATTTCGTAATAATCGGTCTCCACGCGCATCAGGTCGTCGTCGGTCGACACCCAGAGGATGTTTTTCTTGTCGGTTTTGTCGTAGGTGTAGAGCATGTGGGTGACCGCCGAGGGGAACGGACTGCCGTTGCGCCGGCTGATCAGCTCCTTTTCGACGGTTCCCTGCTCCGCGCCCGAGTAGGTCTCGGTCAGCTGCGGGTGCATGATCAGTCCCAGGTCCGAGGTGGTTCCGTCCCGGGTGTAGGCCACCACAAGCCCTTCGTTGAATTGGGCCGTCACGATGAGCGTCCACTTGTACTGGTACTTCAGGTCGTGGGCGGTGTCGGTGACCGTCAGCAGGAACAGGTAGCCTTTCGAGGAGATCGGCAGGTCGATCACTTCGTGGAACTCGCGCGTCGTGGCGAGCGAAATCGCCTCCGAGTCGTTGTCGGTCTGACTCACCGTCCATTCGTAGGTAAGCTCCTCGGGATTCTCCCGGCCGTCTTTGGTGATGCGGATGCCCGTGATGTCGAGCCGTGCGTTGTGCACCACCGTCAGCTGCGAGGCGATGGCTTCCGGCACTTCGATCTCCACGGGCGGGATATGGGTGGTCTGCAACGTGCTTTTGTCGTCGTAGCACGACGCGGCGAGCAGGCCCCAGCCTGCCAGCAACAGATATAGGGTGTGTTTTCTCATGGTCGTTCGTCGTTTACTTGGTGCGGATCGTTACCTCCCGGCCCTTCATGGAGCCTGATTCGTGGATGCGTTTTTGCCCGGGGTTGGCGGCCTTCCATTCGTCGTACCAGGCCTGTGCCCTGGCGCGCCAGGCGTCGATGTAGTAGCTGTAATCGGGTCCCCAGTCGGGGAACACCTCCCAGCCGAAGATGTCCAGCAGCAGCTGGTGGCCGGCCTGGCTGTAAGCCTCCGTCGACGAGCTGCCCGAAGATGCCTCCGATTCGATGAAGGCGTTGTAGGTGGACCACTGCTTGGTCGTCGCGGGCCGCGGCAGCATGTTGTGCCACGAGACGTTGGCTTTCAGGTAGAGGTCCGGTCCCACCCGGAGGTCGGGCGAATCGGTCAGGCAGAGCGTCAGTTCGCGCTGCTGCGTGTCGAGTTCGGCCGATTTGGCGACCTCGATGCGGATGGCGCCGTAGGTCTTCCCGGCCGGAACCTCCGCGCCGAGGATTTCGTACTGCCCGGGCTGCGCCGTGGTTCCCTCTTCGAGAACGCGGACGCCGATTTTCCGGTCGGAGCCGGAGGCCCCGCCGATGAGTTTCACCGGGACCTCGATCACCGCTTCGGCGACCCCTTCGGGCTGCTGCTTGAAGGTCATCGAGGCGTAGAACGTGCTGTCGGAATTCGAGTATCCGGGATATTCGGCCGTTTCGTTGGGCGCAGCCCCCGGGAAGCAGACCCTTCCCTGCGACATGTCGTAGCGTGTCGGGTCGTCCTTTTCGCAGCCGGCCGTCGTCGCCGCGGCCAGCAGTATGCAGATCAGTTTTTTCATGCTTCTCAACAATTAATCGTTCGACTTACTGTACGCGTCCCGACTGTATTTCGAAATCGGGGTAGGGCAGCATGTAGACGGCGTCGTCGATGACCTTGCTGCCGCTCATCACGTCGCTCTGGCGGGGCAGTTTCTCGTAGCCCAGCCGCTTGTAGAAATAGAAGACCACGCCTTCGCAGATGAACTCCTTGCGGTACTCCTTTTCGAGCTGGGCCATCAGGCCCGCCTCGTCGAGGTCGGCATCCAGTTCTTCGTAGACCGCGCGGGCCTTGCGCACCTCCTGCAACAGGCTGCGGGCTTCGCCGAGGTCCTTGTCCGGACCGGAGATGCGGCACTCGGCGGCGATGTAGTACATCTCCGGCAGGCGGATCAGCGGCATCAGGTCCTTGTGGCGGTAGTCGGCGCCCGTCGAGGTCTGCTGATAGAGCTTCGAAGGGGTCTTGGTCCCCTCGGGCCAGTAGTCGGTGTTGTGGTAGAGCTGTTTGTAGCGGCAGTCGGAGATGCCGGCGCCCTTGATTTCGAAAAGATCGTCGGCGACCGAGTTCTTGATGCACAGCGTGCGGTACTGGCGGTCCTGTTCCGAATATTCGCGGTTGAGGTTGCTTGCGATCTTCTTGGCCATGTCCGTGACGCCGAGCGCGAAGATATGTTCGCTCGGGAAGCACATCTCGGTCGTGGGGGCCTTGGCGGAGTCGGTGAACGTGCGCAGCGTCAGCCCGCCGGCGATTCCGACCGATGCCGGGTCGTCGATCACTTCGAGGGCGGCCAGCAACGCGGTGTGTTTGTTTTCGTCGCTGCCTTCCCACATGCAGACGCGCGCCAGCAGGGCCTTGACGGCGAAGTAGTTCAGGTGCATGTAGCGGTAATCGTAGAATTTGTCGACGTTGGCTTCGGTATAGATGCTTTCGGGATACCTGGCCCGGATGGGGTCGATCTCCAGCAGGCGGGCGGCCTCCGTGAGGTCGGCGATCATGCGGCGGAGCGTCTCGGCGTAGGTCAGCTGCGGCGCCGCGTCCTTGTCGACGCTCGTCAGGTAGGGGACCGTGTGACGGCTCTCCAGGTCGGTGCGTCCGGCCAGGTCGCTGCACCCGAACAGGCGTATCAGGTCGAAGTGGATGTAGGCCCTCACGGCGAGCAGTTCGCCCTTGATGATGCGGTAGTTGACCGAGTCGAGTCCGTCCTTCCGGCGGTCGATGTGGTCGAGGGCGTCGTTGACGTTGGCGATCACCGAGTAGGATTTCTCCCAGACCTTTTCGATCACTTCGGTGGATTTCGTGGTTTTGTAGTTGTAGCGGTCGAGGTCGTAGTCGTCCGCGGCGGTGTTCTTGCGGGCGTCGTACTGGCGGCCCAGCATTTCGACCATGTGCCACGTCAGGTTTTCGCCGTAGAGGTCGGTTTCGCCCATGGCGAGGTAGCAGCCGATGAGCGTCTGCTGGAAGCCTTCGGCCGAGGAGTAGTGGTCCTCGGCGCGGATTTCCGACGGGGGCGTCACGTCGAGCCAGCTCTCGCACGAGACGGCTGCGAGGGCTGCGGCGGACAGAAGGAGGTATTTGATGCTGTTTTTCATGGCTTCGGTGGTTTGTGTTAGAAGGTTCCGGTCAGCTGGAACGACATGCTCCGTGCGAAGGGATAGGTCGTGCCGCGCTCGATGCGGATCGACGAGAGCGTGGCGATGTTGTTCATGTAAAAGGCCAGCTTGAGCCGCTTGAGGCGGATTTTGCTGATCAGCCGCGGGTTGAACTCGTAATAGAGGCTCAGCGACGAGAACGTCAGCTCGTTGTTGTCCTGCACGAAGCGCGTCGTGGCCCGGGTCTTTTCGTCGTGCTGCTTGCCGTTTTCGTCGGTGTAGGAGCCGAGTTTCTTGAACATGGCGTTCTGGCCCGGAGTCTGCCAGCGGCCGTAGAGCACGCGGCGGTCGACGTTGTAGTGGATGTCGACGTTCTCGACCTTGTTGACCAGCGTGGTGTTGTACCGCTGCCCGCCGCCGAGGAAGGTGCAGGTGGCGCTTAACCCGAAGCCCTTGTATTCGGCCGCGAAGCCGAAGTTGCCGCGGTACTTGGGGTCGCTGATGCCGGCCACGACCTGATCCTGCGCGTCGTACTCATAGGTCAGCGTGCCGTCCTTCCTGACGTAGATTTCCTGACCCGTCGTGGGGTCGATGCCCAGCGACGGCACGGCCCAGATGGCGTTCATCGGCATTCCGTCCTGATAGATCAGCACGGGCGTCGAGTTGCTCTTGTCCTGCGCCTGGGCCATCATCTTTTCGTTGTAGGCCTTGAGGCTTTCGGAGAGGTTGATGATGATGTTCTTGTTATAGGCGATCGAGCCGAAGAGGTTGAAAAAGCCCTGTTTGCCCTGCCAGAGCGTATAGCTCAATTTGGCCTCGATGCCGCGGTTGCGGACCTTGCCCAGGTTGTCCTTCACGGTGTCGAAACCCGTGGAGGTGGGGATTGCCACGTCGGTGAGCATGTTCTCGGTCACCGAGTTGTAGTAGTCGAAGGCGATCGTTGCGCGGTGGACCGTAATGTCGGCGCCCACGTTGTAGTCCATGCGCTGTTCCCATTTGAGGGCGGGGTTGGGCACCTTCGAGAGGTAGGCGCCCGTCTGTCCGTGGTAGGTGGCCCCGGTGTAGTAGAGATAGGTGGCCAGCACTTCGTTGGTGTCGTAGTTCTGGTTGCCCGTCAGTCCGGCCGAGGCGCGGATCTTGAATTGTTTCAAAACGTCCTGATCGCGCAGGAAGGGTTCGTTGTGGAGGTTCCACGCCACGCCGGCGCTCCATGCCGACGACCAGCGGTTGTCGGCGCCGTAGAGCGACGAGGCGCTTTCGCGGAACGTGAGGTCGACGTTGTAGCGGTCGTCGTAGCTGTACGACGCGGTTCCCAGGAAACTGATTTCGCGCGTGATCGACGAGATGCCGACGGGCTTTTTGTCCTGGGCGTACTGCCGGGCGAAGGTGATGTCGGCCGTCTGGCTGTTGGGGAATCCCTCGGCGTAGTGCTGGTAGGCGCTGTACGTGTTTTCGGCGATCCGGCCGCCGGCGTTGACGTAGAGGTAGTGCCTGCCCCAGTTTTTGGCGTAGTTGGCGTAGATTTCGCCCGAAATGTCGCTGCTCTTGCCGTTGTCGAGCTGGTAGGAGCCTTTGCGCAGCTGCATGCTCGTGCTTTCGTAGGCCGAGGTGGCGAATTTCGAATGCTTGGCCGGATAGAATTCGTCGGCGTCGCTGCGCTTTACGGCGATGCCGAGGCGGGCGGTGAGTTTCAGCGCCTCGGTGGCCTGCCATTCGGCGTAGAAGTTGTCCGTCACGCTGGTGTAGGTCTCGCGGTCGAGCGTTCCGAGCGTGGCGTCGTACATCGGGTTGGCCACTTCGTCGTAGGCCCAGCGGGCGATCTGGCCCGTCTGGGGATCGACGGCGCTCCAGTAGGGATTCATCCGGGCGTAGTCCCCGAAATCGCCCCACGGCGAGTTGTCGCTCCTGGTGTTGCTGACGCTCAATATGTTGCGGAACAGGAAGTTTTTCTTGCGGTACGAAACGTTCACGTCGCCCGAGAGCACCGTGCGCTCCGAACCCTTCATCACGCCCGCCACGTTGTTGTACGAGAAGTCGATCATCGCCCGCAGCTTGCGGCTGTCGCCCAGTTCGACCGAGAGGGTGTGTTTGTGGCCGACGCCCGTGCGCAGGGGTTTTGCGAGCCAGTAGGTGTCCAGTCCGCCGAGCACCTGCGCTTTGAGTGCGTTGTAGCGTTTGGTGAGATCCACCTGCGTCTGGGGATTCGCCGAGGTGTAGACGCCCTCGATGCGCTCGGCCTCGAGCTTCTCCCAGGCGTCGCAGAGGTTGTAGCTCGTCAGGTCGGGCATCGACACCTCGATGCTTCCGGTGTAGGTCACCAGCTCCTGATTGCCGGCCAGGCGTTTGGTCTCGATGACGATGACGCCGTTGGCGGCCTTCGAGCCGTAGAGCGCCTTGGCCGCGGCGTCCTTGAGGATGGTGATGCTCTCGATACGGGTCATGTCCATGTCCATCACCTTCTCGGCCGTGGTTTCGAACCCGTCGAGGATGAACAGCGGCTGGTTGGGGCGGTTCTGGTAGTTGCCCTTGATATTGACGCCCGTGGATTCCGAGGGGAAGGTGGTGATACCGCGCAGCTGCATGTCCGGCAGCGTGTTGGGGTCGGAGCCCATCAGCGTGTTGTCCATGATGTAGAGCGATGGCTCGATGTTTTTCAGGCTCTCGAAGACGTTGCGGTTACTCACGCGGGCCAGCTGGCCCGACGTGATGGTCGTGGCCGAACCCGTGTAGCTCTCCTTCTTGCGGGTGAAGATGCCGGTCACCACGACGTTTTCGATCTCCTGTTCGTCCTGCACCAGCCTGACCAGTCTGGTCTGTGCCGAGGGAAGCGTTTGCGAGACGTAGCCGATGTAGGAGAAGATCAGGTTGTCGCGGCCCTCGGGCATGCGGATCGAGAATCCGCCGTCGGACCCCGACACGACTCCCGTGGCGGTCCCCTGGATCAGGATGTTCACGCCCACGAGCGGCGCGCCGGCCGTGTCCGTCACACGTCCGCTGACGACCTTGTCCGGGGCTTTCTGCGGGGCGGAGGCGTTCCCCCCCCCGCTTCGGCCACGGATCACGATCGTGTCGTCGTCGATCGAGTATTCGAGCCGCGTGCCGCGCAGCGCTTCGTCGAGCACTTCGCGCACCGGGGCGTCGGCCTTGCTGAAGGAGATGCCGCCGATTCCCCGCACGGCGTCGCTATTATAGAGGATGTAATATCCCGTCTGCTGTTTGATCCGTTGGAGAACTTCGGCCAGCGACGCGTTGCGGAACGATACGGAGATGCGTTCCCTGCGCTGCTGGTAGGCTTCGCTCGCCGTCGCCTGCCGGGGCGCGCCCCAGACGGAAATCGCCAGCAGCCACATGCACACGGCAAGCCATGGCCTTCGGTGCGATACTGATAGGTAAAGTTTCCTCATAATAGCTGTGTTTTAAGTGACACGAATGCCGCCCCGTCGGGCGGCTTCCCAACTAACCGGCATCAATCGTCGTCACGGTCGATGCAGAGCACGATCTTCCCCTCCTCGACATCGGCGCGTATCTGATCGGTGCGCGCCAGCAGACGGGCCATTTCGGCAAAGGTTTCGTAGCGTTTCACGACGCCCGTGTAGCGCACCTTGTCGGCGTCGACGCCCCGCGGGACGATCTCCACGCCGTACCAGCGCGAGAGTTTGCGGCATATCGAGGCGATCGTCTCGTCGTTGAAGGTGAACAGTCCCCGGGTCCAGGCGGCGTAATCTTCGGCGGCGACCTGCCGCACGTCGAAGATAGCCCCTTCGCGCCCCACGCGGGCCTGCTGGCCCGGCTGGAGCATTGCGCGGCGGTGTCCGCTCCGCACCTCGACGCTGCCCCTCACGAGCGTGGTCTCGATCGCGCCCTCGTCGGCGTAGGACGAGATGTTGAACGCCGTGCCGTAGACGCTTACGGAAACCGTGTCGGCGTGGACCACGAACCGCCGCGAGGCGTCGTGCGCCACGCCGAAGTAGGCTTCGCCCGTCACGGTCACCTCGCGCGGCCCGTCGCCGAAGCGGACCGGGAAGACGAGGCTCGACTCGGAGTTGAGCCATACCTGCGTGCCGTCCGAGAGGCGGAGCGAGAACTCCTTGCCGCGCGGTACGGTGACGGTGTTCGTCATCGGAATCTCCTGCTCGGCCTCCACCTTGTGGTAGGCCAGCTCCTCGCCGGCGATCTCGAGGCGCGTGCCGTCCTGTTCGACGAGCATCCGCCGCCCGCCCGCTTCGAGCGCGACGTTCTCGCCCGACGAAAGGGTCAGCACGGCGCCCCGCACCCCGGGCGTCAGCTGCTCGATGTAAGCCTGCCGTGCGAGCC
>OLSA01002029.1_pt1 | contig 15730 bp, 5 predicted proteins | sample 1672731 | NCBI WGS metagenome assembly OLSA01 (sample SAMEA3136718, study PRJEB25190) | human gut metagenome | biome: human gut; feature: human-associated habitat; material: faeces | place: Austria | collected 2013
CTCTTATGGAATCTGGACAGCCACGAGCATGAGCAGGCTATCTTAGACCATCTGGCAGATACCTATGGTTTATCCCAGACAGACAGCATGAACACCGCCCTGATGGAGCTGGCACAGCAGTTGACTGCCGACAATCTGGATGAAGCGATGGACGGTCTGGCCTATGAGGTGGCGGATACGTTTCTGGAAGAACTGGACGAAGATAACATCCGCGTCCGCTTCCGGGAACTGATGACCAACAGTATCTTCTATACGCTTTCCCGCCGTTGTGGGCAGGAGCCTATGGATGTACTGGACGATGATGATTTTATCCGCATCGTGGATTTCAACAAGCTGCCGGTGCTGTCGTTCCTTGGCAATGCGGTTTCCGAACAGTGCGAAGCGGTTCTTTTTGACATTGGCCGTGAGATGCGGAAAATTTACAAAAAAGAAATCACGCAGCAGCTTGAAAAATCTGTTGACAGCTTGTATAATACCAATACGGACTTTAGCACGTTAAAGCACGAAACTGAAGAAAACACGACCAAAGGAGGACAAGAAAATGGAGTTGACGTATTACCGCAAGGGAGATTATCTGTTCCCGAATCTGGCCGTGAAGGACGAGCCGCAGACCATCGGGAAGTACGGGATGCTGCGCAGGACGTACCTGAAAGAGAACCGCAAGAACTGGTATCAGAGTATGCTGATGAGCGGCAAACTGAATCAGCACTTGGCGCAGATCGAGGAAGCAGCGGAGAGCCGAATGGAAGTCCTGCTGGACAGCCTGAACGAGAAGTACCCGGCTCCGAGCAAGGAGAAAGACCCGCTGGCATGGGCAGCGCACCAGAACAGCCTGACGGCGATGGCAGAAGAGATCGTATTGAAGGAATTGGTGTACAATTAACGGAAACAACAACGGAACAGGATTTGAGCGAAGCAGAGGAAGAAATTGCCTCTGCTTTTTCTTTTCCTGATTTGCCGACCGTGGAACAGCAGATCCGTGCCATCGAAGAACCGATTCGGGCGCAGTACGCAGAGAAAATTGCACTGGATTCCGAGGTTGTTGATGAAGTTCTGCGCACGGGCAGCAACCGCAGCAAAGGCCAGCTGCGCCTGATTTACAATTTCATGGTCGAGAAAACCCCGGAAGAATACACAGAGTTCGTGAAAAACGAATATGGCACGGGCGGCAAAGGCTTTGAATTTGGCGGTGCAAAGTATGCCGTCTGGTTCGATGATTTAGGGCTGCGCATTACGGCAGGCAGCACGGCAAAGGGCGGTACGATTGTCAATGCGTCTTTATCCTGGGAGGATGTCAGCAACCGTATCCATGAACTGCTCCGGCAGGGCGAGTATGCGCCGCAGGCGGTTCTGGATGCTGCACGGCAGAACGCCTTACAGGAACACGCGCAGACGTTGGCTTATATGGAGCGTGATTTGGCCGATGGCGTTTCCGAAGCAGTGTTTCAGGATACAGAAATCTTCAGGGGCGGTTTCCCGGAACTGACAGACAGACTGGCAGGCTTGTTGGACGATGCGGATTTTCTGACGGACCTTAATGACAGATTATCTGCGCTGGGAGAAGCCTACGCCGAAGATAAAGACCTGATGCGGATGCACTTTTATAAGCCGGATAAAGTGGCAGCTCTGTTCCAGCAGTTTGCAAAACCCTATCAAAACTACTCGGCGCGGGATGGCTTTCACTGGAATGAGTACAAACGATTTATCACGGAAGATGAAATCAATGGATATTTCACGCGGGGAAGCAATTATTCGGACAGTCGGCTGGCAATCTATTCGTTCTTCCTGAATCATGAGGACAAAAAAGAACGGGCTGACTTCCTGAAAGAGCATTACGGGATCGGCGGCAGCAGCCATGCACTCTGCGGGGCAGACGATTCTCACGAAGATCACGATGGCAGGGGTATTGCTTTGGAGCGTGGCTCATACGGAAACCCGTATGCCAGCGTTCATTTGAACTGGAATCAGGCCGCAGGCCGAATTGACCGGCTTATCCGTGATAGTGAGTATTTGAAGCCGGCAGACTACTCCCGGATGCCTGTTTATGAGCGCGAGCGGATGGCAATGCGGGTGATGGGCTTCTATCATCACCTGCCGAACGAAGTGGAACGGCCTTATCCGCAAGACCTTTACCATGAAGAAGGACGAAAGGCTCTCGTTGAAAAGCTGGCAGACCCCGAACAGGCGTTGGAACTGCTGGAGCAGATGGACAATGCACTGCTGTCCGTGCCGCTGGATTCGGGAGAATATGAGCGTAAGGCAGAATCCCTCTCTATCCTGCACCAATATGTCGAGGGAACGTACACGATTTTCCCGGAAAAGAAGAGGGCTGTTGAGATTGCGGTTCCTGAACAGGGGCAGATGTCCATGTTTGACTTCATGGAGCAGGAGCCGCAATCGAAAGAGCAGTCAACCGCCGCAGCGGTTGAGAAACCCCGAAAAGATGTGTCCATTGCAGATGAAAAGCCTTCGGAGCAGACGCTGCAGCCCCTGCCGCTGGATGCCGCCAACGAGTATAACGCGCTGAAAGAGCGTTACCCGGATGCTCTGGTCGGCTATGAGCAGTACGGAAACTTTGAGTTCTACGGCGAGGATGCAAAGCGCGTTTCAGAACTTCTTGGCAGCAAGCTGTTGGAAAAGAAAACAGCATTCGGCAAAGTTGAGGTGGCTGGTTTTCCACATGAACAGTGGGTTTCGCAGGCAATGAAGCTCTGGAAACAGGGGGAGAGTATCTATCTGTCCGGCCAGCAGGAAGATGGGAACCATGCGCAGACAAAGTATTTCCGCAGAGAGGAATATCTGCCAGTCAATACCATCGTTGAACTGGACGATAGAGAGTTCCGTGTGGATTCGGTCAACTTTGAGCAGGGAACGGTCAGTTTGCAGGACATGACCCTTGCGAAAGAAGCCCGGTACCCGATCTTCCGAACGGAATCGCTGGAGTACATTCGGCATCTGTACGAACAGGCAGATGTGCCGATGGAAGAAGCGGTGGAAATCACAGTCTTTACGGCTCTGCACAATGCTGGTGTGGCCTACGAGGATTTCTCCCCGGAGCAGATGGATGTGATCTATTCGGTGGCAGAATCGGGCGGCGAACTGGAAAACCTGCTGAATCCCGACTTTCCACCGGAACAGATGCAGTTGATTGCGGATGTGCAGAACCGAACGGATGCCATCAGCCGTGCAGCAGCAGAGGAAGCCCTTGAACCGCTGACCCAGCAGCCTATGACCCCGGCAGAGGTCAACCATGCACGGCGGCAGCACAATCTTCCGCTGGACAGTGGAGCAGAAACAGAACAGCCTGCACAGCCCAAACAGAAACCTATTAACTTTCGCATTACGGACGATGATCTCGGCGCAGGAGGGCCGAAAACAAAGTATAAAGCCAATGTGGAAGCCATTCGGGTGCTGCAGACACTGGATGCAGAGCAGCGGCAGGCTACCGCAGAAGAGCAGGAGATACTTTCCCGGTATGTGGGCTGGGGCGGCATTCCGCAGGCGTTCGATGAAAACAACGCGGAATGGTCGAAAGAGTATGCCGAACTGCAGTCCCTGCTCACGGTAGATGAGTATAAGGAAGCCCGTGCCAGTACCCTGAATGCGTTTTACACTTCTCCTACGGTCATCAAGGCGATGTATGAAGCCCTGGGCAATATGGGATTGTCCAAAGGCAACGTGCTGGAACCATCCTGTGGTGTCGGCAATTTCATGGGTCTGGTGCCGGACAGCATGGAGAAGATTCGGATGTATGGTGTGGAGCTGGACAGCATTTCGGGCCGCATTGCACAGCAGTTGTACCAGAAAAACAAGATTGCGGTGCAGGGCTTTGAAACAATGCAGTTCCCGGACAGCTTCTTTGACTGTGTTGTGGGTAACGTACCGTTCGGCAATTACAAAGTACCGGACAAGCGGTATGACCGCCACAATTTTCTCATCCACGATTATTTTATTGCGAAAAGTCTTGACCTTGTGCGTCCGGGCGGTGTGGTAGCGGTGGTAACGTCCAGCGGTACGATGGATAAGAAGGATTCCTCTGTCCGTGAGTACCTTGCCAACCGTGCCGATCTGGTCGGCGCAATTCGTCTGCCGAACAATGCGTTTCAGCGCAATGCCAACACGAGCGTGGTTGCTGACATCCTGTTTTTGCAGAAGCGTGACCGTGCAGCGGTAGAGCGGGCAGACTGGGTAGACCTTGGCGAAACACCGAAAGGCTACTCCATTAACCAGTATTTTGCGCAGCATCCTGAAATGGTGCTGGGCGAGATCACCACGGAAAGCACCCAGTACGGCAAGCAGGAAACTACGGTCAAGCCCATCGAAGGTGCAGACCTTGCCCAGCAGTTAAAAGAAGCAGTCGGCAACATCCATGCCACCATCACGGAGCCAGAAATCTCCGACGATGAACTGGATGTGCAGGAAGAACCCATTCCGGCAGACCCAAGTGTGAAGAATTTCAGCTTCACGAACGTGGACGGACAGATTTACTACCGCGAAAATTCCTTTATGAATAAGGTGGAACTGCCTGCCGTTACTGCAGAGCGAGTGCTGGGCATGATCGCTCTGCGAGAAACCACCCGGAAGCTGTTGGATTGTCAGCTGCATGATGGTTCGGATGCAGAAGTTCAGCTTTTGCAGAATGAACTAAAACAGCAGTACACCGCATTTAAGGCGCAGTATGGCCTTATCAACAGTACGGCCAACAAGCGGGCATTCCGACAGGACAGCAGCTATTGTCTGCTGGCATCACTGGAAATTCTGGATGAGGAGAAGAATCTCAAACGACTTGCCGATATTTTTACCAAACGTACCATCCGTAAGCCGGAGCCTGTTACCTCGGTGGATACACCCAGCGAAGCTCTGGCACTTTCCATCGGAGAAAAAGCAAAGGTGGATGTGCCGTTTATGATGCAGCTCTGCGGCAAACCGGAACAGGAAATCACGGATGAACTGGCAGGTGCGATTTTCCGAAACCCTGTGACACAGCAGTGGGAAACCTCGGATGAATACCTGTCAGGCAATGTTCGTGAAAAACTGGCCACAGCAGAAACCTTTGTGGCAAACCATGCTGAATATCAAATCAATGTGGATTACCTGAAACGGGTACAGCCCAAGGATTTGGATGCTTCGGAAATTGAAGTGCGGCTTGGTGCAAACTGGGTAAAGCCGGAGTACATCACGCAGTTTATGAAAGAAGTGTTCAAAACACCGAACTACTATGCCGGGATTGACATTAAGGCAACCTATTCCGAAATTTCTGGTGCATGGAACATTTCGGGCAAGTCGCTGGATCGCGGCAATCCGCTTGTCACCAACACTTACGGAACCCTGCGCGTCAACGGCTATAAGCTGCTGGAAGATGCGCTGAATCTCCGCGATACCAAAATCTACGATACGATTCACGATACGGATGGCGACCATCGTGTGCTGAATAAGCAGGAAACCATGCTTGCACAGCAAGCGCAGGAATCCATTCGGGAAGCGTTTAAGCAGTGGATTTTCAAAGATTTAGACCGCCGCGAGGATTTGTGTGCGACCTATAATCGGATTTTCAATGCGATTCGGCCCCGTGAGTACGATGGCAGTCATATCCGCTTCGAGGGCATGACCCCGGAAATCTCTCTGATGCCGCACCAGAAAAATGCGGTAGCGCACATTCTCTACGGCAACAATACGCTGCTGGCGCATTGCGTGGGCGCAGGCAAGACCTTCCAGATGATTGCTGCCGGCATGGAGAGCCGCAGGCTGGGCCTGTCGCAGAAGAATCTCTATGTGGTACCGAATCACCTCACGGAGCAGTGGGGCGCAGATTTCCTGCGGCTCTATCCCAATGCGAATGTGTTGGTGGCAACGAAGAAGGATTTTGAACCCAGCAATCGTAAGCAGTTCTGCTCCCGTATTGCAACAGGTGATTACGATGCCATTGTGATCGGACACTCGCAGTTTGAACGAGTGCCGCTTTCCCCGGAACGGCAGAAAGCTATTATCGAGCGTCAGATCGACGACATTACGCTGGCCCTAGCCGATGCCCGGAGTGAGGACAGCCGCAGTTTTACGGTCAAGCAGATGGAGAAAACAAAGAAAACGCTGGAAGCAAAGCTGCAAAAGCTGAACGACCAGACGAGAAAGGATGATGTGGTTACATTTGAGGAACTGGGTGTTGACCGTCTGTTTGTGGACGAGTCACATTTCTATAAAAATATGTTCCTCTACACAAAAATGCGAAATATCGCAGGTATCGCCCAGACCGATGCACAGAAGTCCAGCGATATGTTTGCGAAGTGTCAGTACTTGGACGAACTGACAGGTGGCAAGGGCGTGACCTTTGCAACCGGAACCCCGGTCAGCAACTCGATGGTGGAACTGTACACCATTATGCGGTATCTCCAGTATGACACGCTGCAGAAAATGGGACTGAGCCACTTCGATGATTGGGCGGCGTCTTTTGGCGAAACCGTTACGGCAATCGAGCTTTCCCCGGAGGGAACGGGCTATCGCGCGAAAACACGCTTTGCCCGGTTCTTTAATCTGCCGGAACTGATTTCCTTGTTCAAGGAATCGGCAGACGTGCAGACGGCGGATATGCTGAACCTGCCTGTGCCGAAAGCGGAGTACATCAACGAAGTGCTGAAACCGAGCGAGACACAGGAAGAAATGGTGAGTTCCTTTGCAGACCGTGCCGAGGCTGTACGCAGCGGTAATGTGAATCCCAGATTCGATAATATGCTCAAGATCACCAACGATGGCCGAAAACTGGCACTCGACCAGCGTCTTATGAACGAGATGCTGCCGGACGAGCCGGAGAGTAAGGTGAATCGCTGTGTGGACAATGCGTTCAAGGTCTGGGAAGAATCTTCGGCGGATAAGGGAACGCAATTGATCTTCTGTGACTTATCGACACCAAAAGCCGATGGCACATTCAATGTTTATGATGATGTTCGGGAGAAGCTGGTGGCGAGGGGTGTTCCCCGTGAGGAAGTGGCGTTCATTCACGAGTATAACACGGAAACTAAAAAGGCTGACTTGTTTGCAAAGGTGCGCGCCGGACAGGTGCGTATCCTGATGGGGTCTACGCCGAAACTTGGCGCAGGAACCAATATTCAGGATCGGCTGATTGCCCTGCATCATCTGGATTGCCCGTGGAAGCCGTCTGACCTGGAACAGCAGGAAGGACGTATTCTCCGGCAGGGAAACCGGAATAAGCAGGTAAAAATCTATCGTTACGTCACTGAAAATACGTTCGATTCGTATATGTGGCAGATTCTGGAAAATAAACAGAAGTTCATTTCCCAGATCATGACTTCTAAATCTCCTGTCCGTGCCTGCGATGATGTAGATGATACAGCCCTCTCCTATGCCGAAATCAAGGCACTGGCAACGGGCAATCCCTACATCAAGGAAAAGATGGATCTGGATATTCAGGTCAGTAAGCTGAAGCTGCTGAAAGCCAACCACACCAGCCAGATTTATAGTCTGGAATCGGATATTGCGCGCCGCTATCCGCGAGAAATCGCTGCGGCAAAGGGTCAGATCGAAGCACTGAAAACCGATATGGAAGCGGCAAAACCGCTTCTGGCGCAGGATAAAGACCACTTCTCTATGGAGATCAGCGGCAAGGTGTACACCGAACGCAAGGAAGCGGGCGCGGCCATCATCGAGGCTTGCAAGGCTTTGAAAGCGGCTGGCACCGAGGGCAGAATCGGCAGCTACGGTGCGTTTGAACTGCATTCCCGGTTTGACAACTTCGATAAGGTGTTCCGTTTGTCCATCAAGGGCGCATGGAACTATTCGATGGAAGTCGGCAAAGACCCGCTGGGTAATATCCTGCGCGTTACCAATGCACTGGCAGGTATCGAAAGAGCATTGCCGCAGGTGGAACGCAGACTGGAAACCTTGGAACAGCAGTTGGCGCAGGCAAAGGAAGAAGCCAAACGTCCTTTTGCGCAGGAAGCGGAACTGGCCGAAAAATCTGCGCGCCTTGCGGAGCTGAACTCTCTGCTCAACATGGATGAAAAGGGTAGTGAGGATGCGCTGGGTGTGGACGAGGATGCAGCCGAAACCGAGGTTGCAGACAGGCCGCGCCAGCCTGTGAACTACGCAGGCCGCGTTGTAGAGCGCACGGCGGACAATGTGCGGAAACCCTCTGTACTGGCACAGCTTCATGCAAAGCAGGCAGAGCGCAGCGCGGAATCGCAGAAATTCCCGAAGCGGAAAAGTCACGATATGGAACTGTAAATAGGATAACCCCGTTAGATCTCTGCAAGGAATCTAACGGGGTATTTTTGAACAAGGAGGGCATTTGCTGACATTAACACCGATCAATCTGAAAACAGCAAACGCATTTGTACAGCAGTATCACCGCCACCATAAGCCGACACGAGGACATAAATTTTCCATCGGCGTATCGGAAGATGGTGCTCTGGTGGGCGTTGCCATCTGCGGCAGACCTGTGGCGCGGCGGTTGGACGATGGCTATACGCTGGAGGTCAACCGCCTGTGTACGAATGGAACACCGAACGCTTGCAGTATTTTGTATGCGGCGGCATACCGTGCAGCACGGGCAATGGGTTACAACAGAGTTGTTACCTACATTCTGGATACGGAGAATGGAGCATCCCTAAAAGCTGCCGGATACATCTGTGAGGGCAGAGCCGGAGGATTGGAATGGAACGGCGCGAAGGCACCGAAACAGACAGACCAGTATCCGCACCAGATGAAAACACGATGGGTCAAGAAAAAGAAGGAGGATGTGCATGGCAGTTGACCGCAAATAGCAGATGAAAGAAATCACGGAACGGCTGGAGCAGGGCGTAAAGGACATTTTTACATCGGAAATGTACACGACGTACCTGCGCACGATGGCAAAATTCCATAATTACAGCTTCAACAATACGCTGCTGATTGCGATGCAGCGGCCTGATGCCACACTGGTGGCAGGGTTTAACGCATGGAAAAACAAGTTTAACCGCTACGTCAAAAAAGGCGAAAAGGGCATCCAGATCATTGCCCCGGCTCCCATCAAGGAAGTGGGAGAACGCGAGAAAATCGACAAGGATACGGGCTTGGCTGTGCTGAACGAAAACGGTGAACCGGAAATGGAACGTGTGGAGTATGTGGTTCCGAGGTTCCGATTGACGACCGTTTTTGATATATCGCAGACGGATGGGGAACCGATTCCGTCGCTGGAAGTGAACGAACTGACGGCCAGCGTCAAAGACTATGCGCTGCTTACGGCGGCAATCGAGCAGGTATCGCCTGTGCCGATGAGGTTTGATGAAATCGAAGGGGATGCCAAAGGCTATTACAGTGATGCAGACAAAGAAATCTGCATTCAGGTCGGCATGGGCGAGAGCCAGACCATAAAAACGATGATCCACGAGGTTGCTCATGCGATGCTGCATAACAGCGATTTCATGAAGCAGCGCGGCGAGGAAAAAGACCGGCTTACAAAGGAAACCGAAGCCGAAAGCATTGCATTTACGGTCTGCTCGGTTCTGGACATTGACACATCCGATTATTCATTTCCGTATGTGGCAAGCTGGGCCAGTGGCAAGGAGATGAAGGAACTGAAAGATTCGATGGATACGATTCGATTGACCGCAGCCGACTTTCTGGAAAAGCTGGAAGCGGCAGTCGCGGAAAGGAGCGCAGAGCGCATGACCGCGATGCAGTATGCGGAAAAGCTGATTGCCAATAAGGAGCAGGAAAAAACGATTTTTGATGATGAGCAGCGAAACCTCATCGTAAATTTCGCCTTCAAACTGGATGACCGGGCGGCAACGGAAGAACTGGTGAACGGTATTGCAGCTGCAGTGGCCGAGGATGACAAAGAAGAAGTCAACCGCCTGATGTACGATGCGCAGGAGAAAATCGAAAATCTCCCGGATGGGATGATTGATCTTTCGGAAATGCACGACTATGGCTACCGGAAAGATGATGTGCTGCCGCTGACGAAAGAAGGCGCACGGGAGTGGCATCGGTTGGGTGAGAAGATTTATCCGCTGTTCCGTGATGGCACGGCAGGTGATTATGTAAGCCAAGAGGGAATCGAGCAGCACGATGGTATTTTCGGCATTAAGGCAGACGCATGGGATGCGATTCTGTTGGAGCAGCGGGAAGATTATGCAGAGGACGAGTATGCGCGCCCGGATTTTCAGCTGACAGTGATAAATCGGGAACAGGCTCTGCGGCTGTATGACGAGGGTAAGCAGATTTATCTTGTCCGCATCAGTCCGTGGCCGATTCTTGTCACGGCACGAGAGGAAATCGAGCGCGGAAGTGATACCTTCCAGATTGCAACAGCTGACTTGCAACAGGAGCGAAACATGACAGAACAGGAAAATGTGCTGCTGTATGGCAGCGAGAAGCAGCTCGGTATTTACCAGATCACTGCCCGTGCCCCGGAACACGACTACCGTTTCATGGGGCTGGACTATGTGGAGAAGAAAGGCATAACGGTTACCCGTGCAGATTATGACCTGATCTATGCCGCACCGCTTACGGAAAAGGACACGCTGGATGGCATTTATGAACGGTTCAATATCCAGCGTCCGGCAGACTTTACGGGTCATTCGCTGTCGGTCAGCGATGTGGTGGTACTCAATGATGGCAGTACGGTCAAAGCCTACTATGTGGACAGCATCGGCTTTGCTGAACTGCCGGATTTTTTCAAGGAAAGGAATATGGATTTGCAGAAAGAGAACCTTTTGAACGAAAAACTGCAGGAAATCGAAATCTTTGATAAGCCGGGTCTTTTCAGCAATGGCCGACTGCGGGATGAAGATGTGCCGGAGGGCTTATATCGCTATGATCTGCGCGGCTCAGACTACGACCCCGGTCAGCCCATTACAGTGGAGAAAACTGTGGTGGTGAACCATGCGGCATCTGTCCTGATGGCCGAAGAACTTGACCTTGGCGCAGAGGGGCGGCTGGAACTTGGCGAGGAAGGACTGAACTTCACAGGCGCAGAGTTGACCGTGCGAGAGTTCATGGAGGAACAGCAGAAAAACAATGCGCTGATCCACGGCGATTCCTACCATATCGCAGTCGAGGGGCATATCGGCACATGGTACGCCATTGATGAAACGGAAATTGGTGGCGAGAAGTTCTTCCTGCTGGAGCATGAGGAACACGGTGACATGGCGGCCTGCGTTGCAGTCAATGAGCAGGGCAAGCTGGTGGCAGAGGATTTGTGGAACGGCTTCGATGACGAATTTCTGGATGCGGTAAAAGAGTATCTTTCTGAAAAATGGAATATGCCGAAAAAAGAAGATGTGGTATCGGAGATCATTGAAAAGGCTGTGCCTGTGCCGGACAACAGCGCGCAGGACTATTCGGATGTGCCTGTCTACTACGAGCCGTTCAGCTATGCCAAAGAAAGTGACGAGGTGGATTTGTACCGTACATCCTATCGGCTGAACAGCGAGTGTAAGCAGGCAATCCATGAAGCGATTGCGGACAATTATGATGGGATGTACCTTGGCGATGGTGCAGTTGATCAGGTGGTGAAGCAGTATGGTATGGAGCGTGTGGGGTACATTCTTGCGAATACCTTGCGCTACAAAAACTATGATGGCCGCTTTTCTCACAGCAATAAGGAATGGGCAGAGCAGGTCGGCACCCCGGAGAATAATGCGAGAATCATTAAATTTCGAGCAGATTGGGTAGTTACCAGCCATTCGGCTGTACTGGATGGTTTTGTGACGATGTACCGAGAGAAACTGGAAAAGCAGAAAGAATTGGAACAGCCATTCGTAAAGCAATTCTATGTGGTCGAGAACCGGCAGGCTGTTCCGCTTGAAATTAAGCGGTTTGGAAATCTCGACGATGCAATGTCGCAGTATCAAGCACTTCCAAACCATTACATGAAAGCCTTGGGGGTGGAGAAGAATCCTGATCCGCTGCCGGGTTCACTGGATATTTTACAGTGCAAAAACGGCATTGACACCATCGTAGAGGACTATAAAACGGTTCCGGGCTGGAATAACCCGTATGTCCAGAAGCACGTTGTCCAGCCGTTGCAGGGGGCGTTAGCCGTGCAGGATGTGGAACTGGCCTACGAATTGCCGGATGCCTATTTCCATATCCAGACCTGTGAGGACGGTTTCGACTATACCTTATATAATAAGGACTTCACGGAGCGGGATGGCGGCATCCTTGAAACGGATGGAGATAAGCCTGTGCAGGAGGCTATGATGGAGCTGTTGGCAGAGTTTGGCTGTGATGCAGCACAGGGCAAGGTCATGGACGCGGCAGAACTGCGGGAACAGGCCGATATGGTGGCAGAGCAGCAGGCAGAAGTTTTGAAAGAAAAGCTCGCCGCAGAAAGACCTGCGCCGGAAGAAACGCTCAGCTTTTATGTCGCGGAGTGTTTGGAGTTTACATTTGCGGGAGAGTTCCACGACCATCTGACAATGGAAGAAGCACTTGAAATCTACGACAAGATTCCGTCTGAACGGATGAACGCTGACAAGTGCATTGGATTCTGCATCGAGGAAGATGGCGGCTTTGTTGGAATGTATGAGTTGGTCGTGAACGATAAAGTGCAACGCGAGAACATCAACTCCATCAACTACTTCAGGGATGATAAGCTGGTGCAGCAGGCTATCTCTGATATGGAAAAGCTGATGGCGACACGGCAGCAGAGTAAGGAGCAGGAACGCGGCAATACGAAAAAGTCTGTTCTGGATGCCCTCCGCAGTCTGAAAGCAAAAAAGCAGGAGCAGCCTGCACAGGAACAGGATAAGCCGAAGAAAGCGAAAAAGAAAGGGATGGAGTTATGAGCAATGTACGCTTTGATGAACTGGAATTGATGCTGATGGCGATGTTTGAGCAGAAAACGCTCAAAGGTACGATTCAGACGCTGACGGAAGTTCAGCAGCTTGTGGAAGAGGATGCAGAGATGGCTGTGCTTGTTCAGCAGAGCATCCAGAAGCTGCAGCAGCTGAACGAGCAGCAGTTCAAAGGGCTGGAACTGGAGTGGTATAAACCGGATGAACCGAATCAGAAAGTAGAAAGGGTGGCAGATGAATAAACAGGTCAGAGTTTTCCAAATCAAGGAGATTCATCATAAGCAAAGGGCAAAATCTTATGCACAGCAGATAGAGGATGGTTTTCTGATTCATCATCAGAATTACCAAAGTGCTTATAAGGGGCAGGTAGGACCGAGTGAAACACCAGTTACAGTTCGGGGGCGTCTGGAAGAACAAAGGCCAAATACATTTATCGGCCGTCCGTTCGGAGTCAGTGATGTTATGGTATGGGATGAAGAAGAAAAGCGAAAATTCTTCTATGTCGATAAAGACGAGTTGGTTGAGTTTGGCGGTTTTACGGATATAGACTCTGCCGGAAATGTTGTTGCCCTCATGGTTCCCAATTACCAGGTTGATGGAAAAACAGGAACATGGCTCCCGTATGATAGTGAAGTTGTAGAGGGTGTCTGCTTCTTTATGATGCGGAATGAGCAACGCAGAGATGCTGTTTCTCCAATCGTGGTAGACAGTAAAGGTGTATTTGTGACAGAGGCACCGAATGGCTTTGAAAATGTTCGGGCCACTATTACAGAATATGTTCGCCGCGCTGAAAGGAAACAGCAGGATGTGACAGAACATGAAAAGTGCCTGACGAATGGAACGTATGAACGGGCGCGGGAGTCTGGCACAGAGCAGAACTACAATATAATTGATGGTTGTGTCAACAACAACCCGAAAAAGCCGCGTGTCATTGGCAACAGAGTTTCAGTGTTGGATCGGCTGCATATCAAACTGGAAAATCGAAAGCAGAAAGAACAGGGACAGCAGCAACAGCAGGAGAGAACCCTTAAAAACTAAAAATCTGTTTCCGTAAAGCAAGCCAGCCACAGGACTTTCATTCAGAGTGAAGTCTTGTGGCTGGCTCTTTTTATGCAGTTTTTTAAAGAGATGGTTCGTGACTGCGTTTAGGATGTGTACGGCTATGTTGCTGTGTATGTCCTGTATCAAGGATCATATCAACATTCTGACAAGCGGTTTGTAGTTCATGGTAGTAGTCCTTGAAATAGGCATAGCTTTCATATTGTACCGCTCGCGTGGAAAGCAGTTTTTCTTTCTCAGCCCGCAAGTCCTTCATAGTGGGAATCGTGCCATCCGGGGAACTGCGTTTTAAGAATTGAGCGGCTTCCTCATATTTGGCAATTTCCTCTTGATGCTCAGAACGGTAAATCTTCTTATTGTTGGCCTGTAGAAATTCTTTATATGTGGCTTTTGTGGAGAGATACTGCCCCAGATAGTGAATCTGTTCATTCAACCGTTTCAAATCGGCATCCGTGGTCTTTGCGGTATTGCGGGCATCTGACATTTTAGCGGAGAGTTCATCCCGCGCCTTTTTCAATTCGTCATAGCTGGCATAGCCGTGCTGCTGTATATAGACGATGGTATTTGCCATCTGTTGCAAATTGGAAATCTTGACTTTTTGTGCATAGGCGCGGCTCTGCTGGGCCTTTACGCAGTCTTGCAGATTCACAACCAAACGAAGATTCGATTTGATATAGAGAACGGCAATGGGGTCAGCAACACTCCATTGCTGTTTTTCTCTTTCAGCGGTGAGCGCATTGCTTTCAAAAAGCATCAGAAGATGATTGCGGTCAAAACTGGTTCCCAATGTTCGCGCAGAAATATATTTTTCCCTGTTCGGTAAAAGATAGCTGAATCGCCCACGGTGATCCTTGACAGAAATACCGGATTCAGCTTGAAGCTGTCGGCTGAACTCTTCAAATGATTTTGCACGCTTTGCTGCTGCAGTAATGGAATCCCGCAGTTTGTCCTTTTCGGTTTGAAATTTGGTTCGCATGGGTGTGAAGCCTTCTGCAATAAGTTCGGCGTTCAATTTGTCCAGATTGATCTGCCCGCGCTGTCTAGCATAATATTCCTGCTGCGTGATTTTGTTGACAGATGGGGAGAGCAAATCAACTTGATTGAGATTTTCTCTCATGCAGATGTTCATAAGAGACTGCTGTAAATGCTTCAAGTAATCTTTTGTTAGGTGGTGCTTGTAGCCGGCTTTACAGTCGATGGGACGTTCCATAAAGCTTTTTTGCGGAACATCCAGCTTTCGCAGACTGTTGATTACGATATGTACATGGATATTGCCGCTGCCGTTATGCCCGTCCATGTGGGTACAGACCAATGCCTGATGGCCAGGAAAATTTGTTTCTACATATTCCATGCCGATGGCCTGCGCTCGTTCTCCTGTGAGTCCGCATTCATCTTTATCCGCAGGATCGAAGCTGATGAGATAATGATGTGTCTTGATTTCATCATAATTCTGATTTTTATTGTACTGTGCATTGAGCATTTCACACTCTACATCAAAAAGTTCTGGTTCACAGTTGATGCCATCCAGCAGAATATCCCGGCGGAGCACCCAGTTTCCATTTGCATCCAGCAGAGGTTTCTTCAAGACCTCATCGTGCTCATATTTCAAATAGTCGAGTGCCGCACCGTAGTCTGCGCTTTTACCTGCGACGTGTTTTAAGATTGCCACGATAATCACCTGCCAATTCAGCAATATCTTTCCGCATGGAGCGGAGGTCGGTCATGCAACGATTGATCTCTTCCAACATAGCGCGAGATTGGATACCACCGCTGTTAAAGAAGGCTGCAATCTGGTTCAGGTTATTTCCGATATGGGAAAGCTGTCTTGCAAAATCTCGCAGTTCTGCAATGTCGGCAACGATGTTGTAATGAACGTGAAG
>OLSA01002030.1_pt1 | contig 15720 bp, 10 predicted proteins | sample 1672731 | NCBI WGS metagenome assembly OLSA01 (sample SAMEA3136718, study PRJEB25190) | human gut metagenome | biome: human gut; feature: human-associated habitat; material: faeces | place: Austria | collected 2013
TGCGAAGTACCGTCTTCATTATCGTACCAATGCTGCATGCTTCCCCATAATTTGAAACCTTCAATGTGATATGGAGTGGAAATCATCTGATCCATAGCTCTCCAACGCATCAGATCCATATAGCGTAAACCTTCTGCCATCAGTTCGCAGCGGCGTTCGCGACGGATGTTGTAGAGGGTCGGGTCTATCAGTTTGCCTGCCGAATAAGCTCCCCAGTCATTAAGTGCTTCTTTAGCCATGTCGGTGGCAGCGATGGTTTTATTATAGTCTGTATCTACATGAGAACGTTTTCTTATCTGTGTCCAATAGCTTTGGGCAATATTGTCTAAAGAACCATTCTTCTCATAACATGCTTCTATATAGTTGAGCAGCGCTTCTGTGCCACGGAATATCAGTGCGCCGGTATAGCATAGCCCGTTACCTAAATATTTTTGGTCATAATTATTTCCTTTGCGGAGTGCATATCCGGTAGAATATCCTTTTTCTGCATTATTGTTAAGGATTACCGGGAATGGTTCGATAGGCACTGCCATATCACCTTCTGCCGATTCGAATAAAACATTTATTTGTCCCGGTTCTTTTAAAAAGATATGTAAACGTGAGTCGCGACCTTTACGGACATCGGATATAGTTTCATCTCCTTGATATCCGCTGCCTGCTGCATAGACGGGCAAGCCGTTTGCCATCAGGAATCCGTTTACCATGCCGCGTGTAACACCTATTCCATAGTTCCCGTGTTGGGCGGCTGTTGCGACACCGTGTGTCAATCCCAATGCTTTGCTGTATGGACGCCACAAGAGTACTTCGCTGTAGTCCGACATATCTTCATCTCCGAACATATCCATGTAGGGGTTGGCCGGTTCGGAGATAGCCTGTTGTATTGTTCCGGTGTTTTCAACCAGTTGGGTTGCGTCGGCCACTTCCTTGGCTGCGTTCATGGCTTCTGTCAGGAAGAAGTCGATTTCTTTATCGATATCTCCTGTCGGATATTGATAATTAGCATTATATTCTTTACTCTTTCCCGGCCATTCCGGTCCGTTGGGAACGAAAGGAGTATCTTTGAAGTATTTCAGCCAAGTACCTTCAAATAGAGCTACACGTGATTTCATCAGCAGTGCACACTCACGGTTGATTCGGGTTTTTTCTGTTCCCTTTCCCGAAGACATCATCTCGATGGCGGAATCCAAATCCGATAGAATGAAGCGTGCCACTTCGTTACGTGGTGAGCGTTTGCTGGCTTCTACCAACGGTTCCATTTGGTCGGGTAGGGTAGCCTTGACAATAGGGAAATCACCGTATGAACGGAGGCGTTTGAAATATTCGTATGCGCGCATGAAATACATTTCTCCGATGTATTGGCGTATTTTCTCTTCTGCTCCGGAAATGGTGCCGGCTTCAAACTCTGGCAATACTTTTTCAAAGAAGTAGTTACAACTATAAATATTTCCAAAGCTATATGAGCCTCCCGAAGATTGAGAAGTTTTCCATTGTCCGGGAATGTATCGGTTGTTATAACCGAAACCCGCTTGATTGTCTGTGTGGTTGTCTTCTCCATAAAGTCCGTATCCGTAGGCATGTCCGGGAAGTATGTCTGTATAGAGTTTGTTGGCATAGGCTTCCAGCTGGGATTCATCTTTCAGATATTTTTCCGGTGAAACGGAAGACATCGGTTCTTGGTCCAAAAAATCGTTGCAGTCATGAAGCCCAAAACGGCGACTCCGGCTACATATTTGAATATATTACTATGTTTCATAATTATTGTTTTTTTTAATGATTATAAGGTTACGTTCAATCCCACAGAGAATGTCCTGCTTAACGGATATGCATTTCCATTGTATTCGTCTCCACCGCCGATTGTTTCAGGGTCGAATATCTTGGTTAGTGAGGTTCCGGTCCACAAGTTCTCACCTGATACGAATATGCGTAATTTAGATACGGCAAATTTCTTGGTGAGAGATACCGGCAGGGTATATCCGAATTGAAGGTTTTTCAGACGGATATAAGAGGCATCCTGCAAGTAACCGGATTGTGTCTGCTTGTTTTTGTCGGAACCAAAGATGGGGCGCGGATAGTAGGCATCCAGATTGGTCGGCAAATCATTTGAAGGTTCGGCTCTGAAGTAATCGGCATGTTCTACAAAGCCGGTAGAATGCCACAATGAGGTGGCTCCCCAAAAGTATGCACTGCCTTGCCAGTAGTCGCGTTTCATTACTCCCTGGAAGAATGCACGGAAGTCGAAACCTTTCCAATCTGCATTCAGGTCAATACCGAATTGATAGCGAGGTTTGTTGTTGCCGAGTATTTTTCTGTCGCCCATGTCATCATACTTATTGCCTCCGCCGTCTATTTTACCGTCACCGTTTAAGTCTTTATACATGATGTCGCCGGCTTCCCAGTTGGAACCAAGGGCGTTTTGTCCTCCATTGGGAAGAGAAGCCAGATGTTCTTCCATCTCTGCGTCAGATTTAGCTATACCGATAGTTTCATAACCGTAAATGTCTCCCAGCATTCTACCTTTTCTATATTTGTCCAATGTATTGGTAGGATTCGGGTAACGGGTGATTTCTGTTTGCGAATCTGATAGAACGAATTTGATTCCATAGCCCAGTCCGTTTCTCAGACGATCTTGCCAAGCTATTTCTAAATCGAAACCATAAGTTCTCAAGTCGGTATTGTTGGTCTTGGGTACGCTTAAGCCAAGGATGCTCGGAAGTTCGGGGGCAGGGCCTATCATGTCTAGTGTTTCGCGGGTATAATAATCGAACGAACCGGTCAGACGGTTATTGAAGGCACCGAAGTCAAGACCGATATTCCAATTGCGTATGCGTTCCCAGCCCATGGTAGAACTAATCAATCCGGGAACTGTAGCTGTATTGGGCTTGATACCGTTTTGTATCCAACCGCCGCCACCGGCAGAAACACCTAAGGTTTGGTAAGTGGGATACCATGATTTGGTATTCTGGTTACCTAATTCTCCATAAGAACCGCGTAATTTCAAGGTCCCTACATATTCGCTCAATGATTCCCAGAAGTTTTCGCGGGCAATGTTCCAACCGAGAGAGAATGAAGGAAACCAGTTCCAGCGTTGTTCGCGGCGGAAACGTGAGGTACCGTCATAACGGATATTGACTTCTGCCAGATATTTGCCTTTGTAGTCATAATTGATACGTCCGAAGAAACCGGCGGTAGACCAAGCTGCGCGCGAACCGTTTACGGAAGGAGTTACTACTTTTCCGGTATAATCCAGTCCGGTGGTAATATCAATTTCAGGTAATTCGGGTACGATAATACCTTTGCGGGTCGCACCGAATGTTTGTTGTTTCATTTCTTCGGCTTGAAAACCAATCATACCTTTAAAGTTATGTCCCGATTCAAGGCTGTGCGAATATTCCGTATAAGCATTGAAGTTCATATAGTTCTCTTTGGTTTGGTCTTCATGAGCTTCTGTGTCTTGATAATAGCCGATGGGGTATGGATTTCCTTGTACATCGTGATTATACAAAGTCTGTGTATCCCAGTGGTTGTTCACAGTATTGATTCTGTAGTTAAAGTCCACATGGGTTATCCAGTTCTTTATCGGTTCAAGAATAAGAGATATTTGCTGATATATATTGTCTGTTTGAATGTTGTGTTTTCCACCATCACGGAGGGGGAGTGCCGGAGAAGGAGAGTGGAACATGTATCCGTTGGGGTCATATACAGGCAGTGTGGGCCAGCCTTGGCGTGCCAAGTCGCGGAATAATGCATTGGTCAGATAGGCAGGACGATGAAAGTCTTCGCGTGTAAAGCGGCTGGTATAATTCACTTTTGCCCAATCAGTCAGTTGTGCATTGATTTTTCCGGTACCGGTATAACGTTTGTAGGTATCTTGGTTGAATTCCATCAATCCTTTTTGATCCATGAAGTTACCGGATATATAATAATTGACTTTGTCATTACCACCACTGAAACTCAGGTTATGTTCTTGTGAGGATGTCCATTCGCGATATATCACATCATACCAGTCTGTATTTGCATTACCGCCGGCATATCCGTCGAGCCAGTATTTATTGTTGGCATCAGCTAGAACTCCGTCGGTAATTTTACCATCTTGATAATCTTTGATGCGTTGCAGGTGTTCTGCATTAAAATAAGCTCCTGCTCCCGAATTGATATTTGCATCGTTGTAGAAAGTGGCAAATGTATATGAATCCATTTGCTTGGGAATTCTTACGGGCTGTCCCCAGCGGAAGTTATTATTATAGTTTATGGTCGTTTTTCCGCTCTTTCCACTTTTGGTGGTTACCAAAATTACACCAAAGGGTGCACGCGAACCATAGATAGAAGCGGCTGCGGCATCTTTCAGGATAGAGATATTTTCAATATCCTGTGGATTGATGGAGTTGATGTCTCCTTCCATGCCGTCAATCAACACTAGCGGACTTGCATCAGAACCATCGCCGATAGTTCCTGTACCGCGGATACTCATGCTCATCTTATTATCCAATGCACCGCTGGTAGTGGTGATTTGTAATCCCGGTACTACACCCTGCAGGGCTTGTACAGCATTTTGTACGGGGCGGGATGCGAGTGCTTCTGAGTCTACGGTACCTACGGAACCGGTCAGGTTGACTTTCTTTTGTGTACCAAAACCTACCACTACTACTTCATCCAAGGTCTTGGTGTCTTCTTGTAGCATGATTTTAAGGACGGATTGTCCGGTATACTTTACTTCTTTCGTAGTATATCCTACAAATGAAATCTGTAGGATACTTCCTTTTTTTACTCCTTCCAGGGTGAATCGTCCGTCAATGTCGGTGGTTGTTCCGTTTGTTGTTCCTTTAACAACAACCGTAGCTCCGATAACAGTTCCCAAGGCATCTTCTACAGTACCTGTAACTTTCCCGTTTTGTTGGGAAATACTTGTTCTAGGCTGATTAGGCATCTGTTCTGCCATACCGGTTACCGGAAAACTTAAGGCTCCGGCTAGCAGAATAAGCTTCATAGCTTGATTTTTCTTTAGCATAATATTAGTTTTTAATTAAGATTAAAAATATTCCTTTCTGAGAAGTTGTTTTGATGGCAGCAAAGTTACAATGAATGAAATAAAGACGTAAAAGAAGTTAATGGTATGAATTGGAGAATTCGGTACTTGCATAAAAGATAATTATAAAAAACGGATATGAGTGTGTAAGCTATACATTATTATATAAGGGCAGAAGGATGGAACGGTAACATTAAAGCTTTTCCTCCGCCGGACTAACGTTTTCTGATTGCCATGTTAGTACGTCCTGCCGCAATGGGATGTACGTCCTACTGTAGTGGAACGTACGTCCTGCTGCAATGGAACATACGTCCTGCTACAGTGGGACGTACTGGTTGTTGGCAGATAAAGCCTTAGTGTGAAGTAAGAAAAAGCTTAGGAGTCCGTTCCGGATTGCCAAGCATGTCTGTTGCTGTCCATTTTCTACATGTTTTCTTTCCATTTATTCCGAATTTGTTAAAAGTAAGTTTGGAATTTAGAGCCTTGTTTTCATTTGATTTGTGTATGTTTGCAAAAGATTCTTGAATTTGATATACTGAATGACATGAAATTGAAAACGATATTTGTACTAGGTCTGGTGGCGGGAATGATGAGTTGCAGCACTCCGGCAGATTATTGTCCCGTTACGGCATCAGGTAATGATTTGGTCTTTCCGGCTTTGGCACAAAGTTGGGATGAAGGCATTCCATTGGGAAACGCCACGGTAGGTGCGTTGGTATGGGAGAAAGATACCGCCTTGCGCTTTTCCTTGGACCGTACCGATTTGTGGGATTTGCGTCCGGCAGATAGTCTGTCGGGGAATAATTATCGCTTTGCATGGGTCAAGGAACATATCCGTAAGGGTGATTATCGGCCTGTGCAGAAGAAATTCGACGAACCCTATGACAGGATGCCTGCTCCTTCCAAAATACCGGGAGCGGCTTTGGAGTTTCCGTTGACGAAACTTGGAAAGCCTGTACAAGTACGTTTGTATCTGGATAATGCTTTGTGTGAAGCTACTTGGGCAAATGGTACTCAAATGCAAACATTTGTTCATGCTACAGAATCGGTGGGGTGGTTTGTTTTTAAAAATCTGACTACGGAGCTGGAGCCTGTGTTGGTGGCTCCTCGATATAGGCAAGAGGGGAGCAGTGCCGAAGCAAGTCCGGTTTCGGGACAGGATTTGCAACGACTGGGATATGAGCAGGGAAGTGTAATCCGTAAAGACAATGAATTGGTGTATCATCAGAAAGGATATGGAGATTTTTCTTACGATGTGGTGGTGAAATGGGAACGGCAGGGAAATACACTGTATGGAACGTGGAGCATTACGTCTTCCTTGAGCGGAGAACAGGCAGAAGAAGAGACGTCGACTGCTATGCTCCGTGGCCTGGCAAAGGACTATAAAGCGCATCTTGATTATTGGGAACATTATTGGGCACAGTCGTCTGTTTCTCTTCCGGACAGTATTTTGCAAAAACAATATTATAATGAGATGTATAAGTTCGGTTCGGCAACTCGTGAAAATTCTTATCCTATTTCTTTGCAGGCTGTATGGACTGCCGATAACGGTAAATTACCACCATGGAAGGGGGATTATCATCACGACCTGAATACACAACTCAGTTATTGGCCTGCGTATGCGGGCAATCACTTGTCTGAGGGGTTGGGATATCTGAATACATTGTGGAATCAGCGTGACACTTACAAACGCTATACTCGCCAATATTTTGAAACAGAGGGTATGAATGTGCCCGGGGTTTGCACCCTGACGGGAGAACCTATGGGAGGATGGATTCAGTATGCCATGTCTCAAACGGCGGGAGCTTGGTTGGCACAGCATTTTTATTTGCACTGGAAATATTCTGCCGATAAGGAGTTCTTGAAAGAAAGAGCTTATCCTTTCTTGAAGGATGTAGCTGTATACATGGAGCAAAATTCGATTGTCGACAGCAAAGGGTTTCGTCGCTTGGAGTTCAGCTCAAGTCCCGAAATTTATGATAATTCATTGCAGGCATGGTTCAAGGATATGACAAATTATGATTTATCGCTGATGCATTTCCTGTTTGGTGCGGGGGCGGAGATGGCAAATGAACTGGGAATAAAGACCGAAGCAGCGCATTGGAATAAATTGAAAAGCCAATTGCCTGATTTTGATTTGGATAATGAGGGAAGCCTTACGTTTGCCAAAGGATTTCCTTATAATGCATCTCATCGTCATTTCTCTCATGCATTGGCCATTCATCCGCTGGGCATCATAGACTGGAGCGACGGCGAAAAGGCGCAACGAATCATTCGTGCCACTTTAAAGAAAATGAATGATTACGGACCGGATTATTGGACCGGATATACATATAGTTGGTTTGCCAATATGCAGGCGCGTGCATTCAACGGTGAAGAAGCAGCAAAAGCATTGAGAACTTTTGCCGAATGCTTCTGCTTGAAAAATACGTTCCATGCCAATGGTGACCAGTCTGCCAGCGGGAAATCGAAGTTCACATATCGCCCTTTTACGCTTGAGGGAAACTTTGCTTTTGCTGCAGGCATACATGAAATGTTATTGCAGAGCCATACGGGAGTGATACGGGTCTTTCCGGCAGTTCCCGAAAGTTGGAAGAATGTATCTTTTAACAACCTGCGGGCCATGGGAGGTTTTCTTGTCTCGGCGGCTCTCAAGGATGGAAAGGTTGTCCGACTGGAAATTTACGCTGAAAAAGGGGGCCGTCTTGCAGTCTTTTCTCCTTTTGAGCATAAAGTGGTGGAATATGATACTCAGCCGGGCAGTCGGATAGACTTAGCAGTGGAATAAATGAAGAAATCGTTTTATATTTGTATTACAAAGAAATAAAGAAGATTATGGATGCATGTGCCGTACACTCTTCCCTTTGGGAGATATTGGAGCAGATAACCGAAAATTTAAAGAGTAAGCGTCTGGCGGATGTGTTTCGCTTTATCTCGTTTTATCCTTCGGAAACGTATGGTCCGCATAAGCATTTGCGCATTGAGATAAACTATGTGAAGAAAGGCTATTGTATTCTTCATTTGGATAATGAAAGCGTGACTTTCAAGGAAGGAGAGATAATGGTCATTACTTCAGACGTCAATCATTTGTTTGAGGCGGGCAGTGAAGGGACAACTTTAATGCAGCTGGAGTTTTTGCCCGAAATATTTTCTAACTTTAACTTGAACTCCCGGGTGGGCAAAGATGCTTCGGTACCTACTTCCGTATTCTTGTTTTCTGAAGAGAACCGGCTGATTAAAATTGTGAATAATGTCCGTATCATGCGGGTAGTGCAGCGCATTGTGAATGAGCTGGAGACAAAAAGTGTGTATTATCAATACTTGGTCGTGATGTACTATGCAGAGTTGCTGGTGCTTATCTATCGCTATATGGATGAAGCTTATTTACCTATCTGTACCAATGACTCGTTGAGAAAAGCCATTGCTTATATCCGGTTGAATTATCATTCGGATATCAATATAAATAAGGTGGCGGAAGAAGTAGGCATCAGTGAACGTTATCTCAGAAACCTGTTTTCACAGTATTTGAATCTTTCTCCGTTGGATTATCTGAATCAGATAAGAATCAATAAAGCGGTGGAACTTTTAAGAAACACGGAAATGTCCATAAAAGAAGTATGCTTTCAGTGTGGTTTTCAGTCACCGCAATACTTTTCACGCATCTTTAAACAACAGATGGGGGTATCTCCGCGCGATGTGGCAAAATAGTACTTCCGTTTTGTATATGTTTTGGTTATATTTTCGCCTTTTTACATAAGTGCAATAGTCCTGAAAAGTTCTTTCTTTTTTTAAAGCAGACTACCTTTGCTGTTACTATAACAGAGTAAAAACAATCTTTTAATAGAACAAAAAAATGAAAGAATGGAACGATGACAAAGAGTTGGTTTCCTTGATAAAGGGAGAACTCTATACGGCAGTTGTCGGAGATATTATGGACAAGATGGGGTATACCCATCAATTCCTGCCGCCTCATATTCGTCCGCTTCGCGATGATATGTTTGTTGCGGGACGTGCCATGACTGTATTGGAGGCCGATGTATATGATAATCAGGGAACAAGCGGGACAAATCCGGTTCTGAAACGCTCTTTCGGTTTGATGCTCGAAGCATTGGATGACTTGAAAGAAGGTGAAATCTATATTTGTTCCGGCTCTTCTCCTTCTTATGCTTTATGGGGAGAGTTGATGAGTGCGCGCGCTATGCAGTGTAAAGCTGCCGGTGCGGTGGTGAATGGTTACTCTCGCGATACGAAAGGAATTCTGGCTTTAAATTTTCCTTGTTTTTCTTACGGTCCTTATGCTCAGGATCAGGCTCCGCGCGGAAAGGTGATTGACTATCGTGTACCTATCGAAATTGAAGGCGTGTTGGTAAACGATGGTGATATGCTGGTGGGAGATATTGACGGTGTATGTGTGGTGCCGCGTCAAATAGAAGAAGAGGTGTTTACTCGTGCTTTGGAGAAAGCGCGTGGCGAACGCATTGTCTTGAAGAAGATACAGGAAGGCATGAAAGCCCGGGATGCATTTGATAAATTTGGTATTATGTAATTTATAAAGCAGGAAAAGATGAAAATAACAGATGTAAAAGTATGGTTGGTGCAAGGCATCAAGTACAATTGGACTTTGTTGAAGATATATACGGACGAAGGTTATACAGGTGTAGGCGAGGCTACCAACTGGCCGGGAAGCCCCATCGTATACGAGGCGGCAAAACATATAGGCAGTCGCATTATCGGACTTGACCCGATGAAGACGGATTTTATCTGGACAAAACTTTATCGTGACTTAAACTGGGTAGGACCCTATGGTGCCAGTATGTGTGCCATTAGTGGCATTGATATGGCATTGCTTGATTTGAAAGGAAAGGTATTGGGCGTGCCGTGTTATGAGCTTTTGGGAGGAGCTTACCGTAAGGATATTCTTTTGTATGCCAATTACTGGTTTACGAAGGGGGGGCACAATGAAGCTGATTATGCAGAACAGGCACGTGCGGTGAAGGCTGCCGGATTTACGGGATTGAAGTTTGATCCGTTTGCACATACCAATTATTTCTATGGTGAAGATTTGGCATCCAATCTGACACTGACTCCTGCACAACAGGACTTGGCGTTCAATGTTTCAAAGGCTGTTCGTGAGGCAGTGGGGCCGGAGGTGGATATCATGATTGAAACTCATGCCATGCTTAATTACCGCATTGCCGTGAAGATGGCAGAGCGTTTGGCAACATTGGATATTGCCTGGTATGAGGAACCGGCAGGTCCGGAAAGTTCTCAAACATTGCGTGCCATGCGTGAACGTATACCTTCGGATGTTGCTATTTGTGTGGGTGAGCGTCATTATACTCGTTTTGGCATTCGCTCATTGCTCGAAAAACATGTATGTGATATCATCATGCCGGATATTACTCGGTGTGGAGGTCCGTCGGAGATGAAACGAATGGCTACTATGGCCGAGGCTTATCAGGTTTTGTTGGCTCCTCATAATCCCAATGGTCCTTTATCTACTCTTGCTTCATCGCATGTATGTGCTTCCGTTCCCAATTTCTTCCGTCAGGAGTTTATGTTCAATGATGTTCCCTGGAGAGATACTGTGATTGACCATCCCATTGCCGATATGGTTTATGACGGGCATTTACATTTGTCGGATCGCCCGGGGTTGGGAGTCGATTTGGTGGAAGAAGAGATGGAAAAGCATCCGGGTATTACAAGTAATCCTCCTGAGAACTTTTATATTTAATGCGTATGCCGTTTCAAATAGACTTAATAGGAAAAGTGGTCCTGATAACCGGAGTGTCCTCTGGTATCGGACTGGGCACCGCACATGAGTTTGCCCGTGCAGGGGCTTGTGTGGCAGGATGTGCGCGTAAACCGGAAAGTGACGATAGCGTTTCGGCATTTTTGCAAGCTGTGGAAGGAGAGGGTTGCAAGGCACTCTATGTCCAGGCAGATGTCACACAGGAAGAGGAATTGGAAAAGCTGGTGCAAGAGGTGATAGCCACTTTCGGGCGGCTGGATATTGTTGTTTCCAATGCCGGAATGAATGTATTTGAAGGTGCGGCGGAATGTTCGGAAAGCCGGTGGGCGTACAATCTGGATTTGAACTTGGCTTCCCATTGGCGTTTGGCCAGGATTGCCAAACCTTATTTGGAACAAAGCGGCAATGGGGTTATCTTATTGATGACTTCCAATCATGCTTTTTGCTCCATTCCGGGATGTTTCCCTTATAACGTTACAAAGACAGCTATCACCGGGCTTGTCCGGAGTCTGACCATAGAGTGGGGACCGAAGATACGGACAGTCGGCGTAGCGCCCGGATTTATAGATACGGCGGGAAACGATACTTGGTTCAATTCGTTTCCGGATGCTATGGCCGAACGTCAACGTACGATTAATCTTCATCCGGTAAAAAAAATCGGTACGGTAGAAGAAGTCGGCGCACTATGTGTTTATCTTGCTTCTCCCATGGCAGGGTTTATAAGCGGGACAACCATTTTGATGGATGGTGGACGATCGGCATTGATGCAAGATTCTTAAAATGAGTTTTCAATTGGTATTTTAAAATATATGATGATGAATGCAACTCTATTACATCGTTGTTATAATCGGACCGGTGAGGCTGCTACATGGATGCCCGGTTTGGAATGTTTGTTATGGGTAGACATTGATAATGGAATTTTATATCAATATACTCCTGACGAAGGTACGGTGAAAGAGCATACTTTTCCGGAAATGATAACTTCCGTTATTCCGTGGAAGGGGCACGGGGATGAAGTGCTTCTGGCAATGAAAAATCGTTTTATTGCTTATGATTTGGAGAAAAAGACTTATAAAACACTGATAGAATTTCCATGTCTGCATCCGCAGTGGCGTACCAATGATTGCAAGGCATCACCGGAGGGACGCATTTGGTGTGGAGTGATGCATTGCAGCGAACATAATGGCAACGGAAGTCTGTATTGTGTAGATAATGATTTATCTTTGACGCCTGTTTTGGGACAACAAAGCATTCCTAATGGAATTGTTTGGAACCGGAAAGGAGACCGTATGTATTATGTTGATTCCGGCAGAAGGTGTATTGAAGAGTATGCTTATGATTATTTGACCGGGGCTATTTATTTTATCCGTACTGCAGTACAGGTTCCCGTGGAATATGGAGTGCCGGATGGAATGACCATTGATGCCAACGGACTTTTGTGGGTGGCTCATTGGGGAGGATTCGGTGTGTACGTTTGGAGTCCGTCAACCGGGCAGCTTGTCGATAAAATAGAAGTTCCGGTTCCTAATGTAGCTTCGTGTACTTTTGGGGGCAAGGAGCGTAATCGGTTATTTATTACAACGGCTGTAGATGGCTTGTCGGAAGCTGAGATACAGGCTTATCCTTTGAGTGGAAGTTTGTTTGTGGCCGATGTACCCGGTGTTGTTTCCGGAGAGAATCATTATCCGTTTATAATCCGTTAAGAAAATGGCAATATGAATATATCAACAATTGATTTAATAGTCTTTATCGCCTACTGCTTGCTTATTTTGTTGGTAGGACTCTTCGTTTCGCGTAGAGGCAAAGGAGAGACACAAGATGCCAGTAACTATTTTTTAGCCGGCAGAGGCTTGGCTTGGTGGGCAATAGGGGCTTCTATTATTGCATCCAATATCTCGGCAGAACAGTTTGTCGGCATGTCGGGCTCCGGTTATGCCATCGGGCTGGCCATGGCGACGTATGAATGGATTGCGGCATTGGGGCTGCTGATTGTGGCTAAGTTTTTTATTCCTATTTTCCTGGAGAAGAAAATCTTTACGATGCCACAATTTTTGGAGGAACGCTTTGACCGCCGGGTGAAGACTGTAATGGCTTTTTTCTGGTTGGCGGTATTCATATTCATCAATTTAACTTCCATTCTTTATTTAGGAGCGTTGACGATTGAGAATGTTATGGGAGTTCCTATGTTGGCAGGGATAATAGGACTGGCGGCCTTTGCCGGAATTTATTCCATTTATGGAGGATTGAAAGCCGTGGCATTGACCGATGTTATTCAGGTTGTGTTTTTGATAGGCGGTGGATTGATAACAACTTACATTGCGCTCGATATGCTTGGCAATGGGGAAGGTGCTATTTCCGGATTTACTAATCTTTGTCATCAGGCGGAAGATAAATTCCATCTTATACTTGATAAATCACATCCCGGGTATATGGATCTTCCCGGGGTATCGGTTATCATAGGAGGGTTATGGGTTGCCAATTTATATTATTGGGGATGCAATCAGTATATCATTCAGCGTGCGTTGGCTGCCAAATCGGTAAGTGAGGCGCAAAATGGTATGTTGTTTGCCGGTTTCATCAAATTGTTGATTCCGTTGCTGGTCGTTATTCCGGGCATTGCGGCATTTGCTTTGGATGCTCCTTTGGAAAAATCGGATGAGGCTTATCCTTGGCTGCTGAGCAACCTGTTGCCTGTGGGAGTAAAAGGGATTGCATTTGCTGCTCTTACGGCAGCGATTGTCAGTTCGCTGGCATCGATGATGAACAGTATTTCCACCATTTTTACAATGGATATCTATCGTTCCTATCTTCGTCCCAAAGCCAGGCAGAGTGAGTTGGTGCGTACAGGGCGTTGGGCGAGTTTTATTTCGTTGTTGATAGCGGTGTGCATTGCTCCTTTGCTTTCGGGATTGGATCAGGCATTTCATTATATTCAGGAATTTACAGGTTTTGTGAGTCCCGGTGCATTGGCGATTTTTCTTGCCGGCTTCTTTTATCGGAGAGCAACGGCAAATGGAGCGCTTTCGGCGGCATTGGGTTCATTTGTGTTCTCTACTTTACTGAAAGTTCTTTGTCCGGCTTTGCCTTGGATGGATAGAATGGGAATCGTCTTCTTGTTGTGTTGCGGTCTTATTATTTTGTTGGGCAACCGTAGTCGGTCATTGGAACAATGCTCCACTATTCATGCTTCATTATTTCATACAAGTAAGTTGTTTAATATTTTTTCTTGCATCATCATTGCCATTCTGATTGGTTTCTATTGGCTTTGGTGGTAAAGGAATGCTAACTTTATTCATATAATTATGATAACGATAAAACAGACTTTATTAATAGCAGGTGTCTGCCTGCTTTCATATTCTTCTTTGAATGCGGCATCCGGTGCCGTCTGTTCGGGACGAACTTATATATTACCTTCACGGTTGGAAGGAGTGCGGCAACCTGTCATGTCATTAAGTGGAACGTGGTCATTTAAGTACTCTCCAAAAAGTCGGTGGACTACTATTCAGGTACCCGGCGAAGCGGCTATGCAGGGGTTTGCCATCGAACATGATAAACCGTTCTTTTATAAGAAGACATTTACCATACCTGCCGACTATGCGGGAAAGCAAATTATTTTGCGCTTCGATGGTGTATACAGTCATGCAAAGTTGAGTGTAAATGGTAAGTTTGTCCGTGAGCATCATGGTGGTTTTACCCGTTGGGAAACTGATATTACTTCGCTGGTACGCGTAGGGAAGAAGAACGAAATCCAATTGGAAGTAGAAGACCGTTTAGACGAAATTTCTTATGCTTCAGGATACGCACATCATCCTATCGGCGGCATACTCCGTGATGTCACACTGTTCGCTTTGCCTGAATCTCATTTGTATGATGTGAGTGTGGAAACACATTTGGATTCACTTTATAAAGATGCCGAGTTGCGTTTTGATTGTGAGTTTATCGGTAAAGAAGGTGCGGAAGCAAGATTGGAGTTGAAGGATAAAGAAGGGAGAAATGTACAGTTGCCGCAAAGTCGTTTTAAGTTGGCGAAGGGGAAAAACACGTTCTTATTGCCTGTGGCAAACCCATTGAAGTGGGATGCGGAACTCAAGAGATAAAGTTAGAAACACTTCCCTTCAAAATAAGTGAAAGAAAACGCATCGTCGCTATAAGAACTTTTGTTATCTTTGTGTCGTTATGCTACAAAGCAACAGATTAAAAAACAATAGTAGGAGGACAGAAAATGGATTCATTGGAATATATAGTACCGAACAGAAAGAGACTTCCCTACGGAATGATGAACTTTGCGGTTATTCGCCGCGAAGACTATTATTATGTAGACAAAACCCGCTTTATCCCCCTGATAGAACAGGCGGATCGTTTCTTTTTCTTCATCCGTCCGCGACGCTTCGGCAAGAGCCTGACACTGAACATATTGCAACACTACTACGATGTAAACACCCGCGATAAGTTCGATGACCTCTTTGGTGGCCTCTACATTGGTGAACACCCCACACCGAACCGAAATAGCTACCTCGTGCTCTATCTCAACTTTTCCGGCATCAGCGGCGAGCTGAATGATTACCGCAAAGGGTTGGATGAACACTGCGGTACTACCATCGAGAGTTTTTGTAAGAAATATGCCGATCTCCTCCCCCCGGAAACCTGGGAAGAACTGCACACCAAAAGCGGAGCTGTAGCGCAACTGGAGTTCATCTATCAGGCATGCGAGCGTGCCGGACAGAAAATGTATCTCTTCATCGATGAATACGACCACTTCACCAATGCTATCCTTTCCAATCCCGAAAGTTTACGCCGATACACTGACGAGACGCATGGCGAAGGTTATTTGCGGAATCTATTCAACAAGGTGAAAGCAGGCACCTATTCCAGTATCGAGCGTTGCTTCATCACCGGTGTAAGCCCCGTGACGATGGACGACCTGACCAGCGGATTCAACATCGGT
>OLSA01002038.1_pt1 | contig 15675 bp, 8 predicted proteins | sample 1672731 | NCBI WGS metagenome assembly OLSA01 (sample SAMEA3136718, study PRJEB25190) | human gut metagenome | biome: human gut; feature: human-associated habitat; material: faeces | place: Austria | collected 2013
TGAGCAACCTAATTTCTACGGGATGGAGAAAACATAGGCAGAAAAGAGTAAGATACAGGTATTGAAAAACTAAACAAAAGACCAATGATATAGCTGGGTATGAAACATTACCCGGCTATATTTGTCTTAGAACCCTTTCATAAAGAATTTCTAATTTCATTGCTAATAGGAAAATTCTTATATTTGCTGCAAATAAATTAATAGTTATAATATTTCTGTTTGTTGCATGTAATGTAAATTTTATAATGAACCTAATAAATTATTTACAATGACAAAGAAAATTACGCTTGTTTTTGTACTCTTCTTATTTGTGTTTGGATTGCGTGCCGAATCTCTGTTGAATGAGGGATTTGAAGGTTGGTCGACGACGAACTTTCCGACCGGAGGTTGGACTGTAATCAACGACACCCAAGAAGGGGCTATTAATCATTGGACTGTCGATAATAGCAAATCGGCATGTGCCGGTTCAGTGAGTCTTTATTGTAACGGTGGTGAGTGGAATCCTATTGAGCCTGTGAAAGAAGAGTGGATAGTATCTCCATCTCTGACATTGAGTGAGACGAATTATAATTTGAGTTTTCTGTGGAAAGGAGCTTCGGCATCTGCATTTAAGAACGAATATGATTTTCAAGTGCGTATCACGGAAGACGATGGTGAAAGTTGGAAAACTGTTTTCTCTTTCCTTGATCAAAGCATGGTAGAAAATAGCGGGGTTGCCTTTCCCTGGACTGGATGGGTTACAAACACTTCCAAGATAAGTTTAGGCGCTTATTCCGGTAAGACAATAAAAATAGCTTTTGTACATTGTCTATTGGTAAGCGGCGCTGGTAAAGGTAATAGTATATGGGTTGATAATGTTGTCGTGGAAACGGGCGAAGCGATCGATGCTCCTATTGCAGATGTTAATCCCACTTCTTATATATTCGATGGAACCTACATCGGAGTAGGGAAATGGTCGGAGAAATTTGTATTGCGGAATAAGGGCGTGGGCAATTTGACGGTAAGTGGAATTTCTGGATTAGAAGGTTCCGACTTTTCAACCAATATGATTCCCTCGGAAGTTTCGTTGAGACCGAGTGTAGAGTATGAGTTTTATGTGAAATATACTCCTTCGTCTGAGTTGAGTAGTAAATCTGCTACGATGACTATCCATACGAACGGAGGTGACGTCTCTATTGTATTGGAAGGAACAAAGATAATTTTACCCGATGAATACAACCTGGAAAGTTTTGAGAGTGGAACGTTCCCGCCCGTAGGTTGGACTGCCGATAAAGGTTGGACCGCAAGCAGAACTTATGCTACGTCGGGAGACTATTCAGCTTCTTGTAGTTTTGCAGAGAATAACCCGACTTTGGTTTCTCCTCGTCTCGATTGTTCGACGGGTACTCACGAGTTGCAGTTCGACTATGCGAATGTTTGGGAGCCGACGGCAGATGATGCTCCTGCTCCTGAAAGCGAATTTGAAGTCTATTTTTCAAAAAATGGCAAGGAAACGTGGGAGAAAATTGCTACGTGCGATTCTATCAACCAATGGTGGCACATGAAGCTCGATTTGGGAAGCCCGGCATCCGATAATTGCTATATCATGTTTAAATATGTACTCGATGTCGATTTGTCGGGTGGTTGGGACGATGTGCCCGAGTATGCATCTACTTTCTTGGACGATGTAGTTTTACCTCCGTTCTATGGTAGAACTTCTGTTCCGGGAGCTGCAACTACCCCTTCTCCTGAAAATGGAGCAACCGATGTATTTAACGAAGATATTGTATTGTCATGGAACGGAGTACAGTTTGCTAAGGGCTATAAGGTGTATGTTGGAACTTCTACCACAGATTTTTCGGTCGTGCCGGGTACAGAGGTAGAAGGTTGCTCTTATACGATTCCTGAGTTGGATTATGCTACTACTTACTATTGGAAAGTAGTTGCTTATAACGATATGGGAGAGACGCAAAATCCTTCGGTGTGGAGTTTTACGACGCTTGCCGACCAAACCGTGAACACATTCCCGTGGTCTGAGGGATTTGAAGGTGATGTATTTCCTCCGTTAGGTTGGAAGAGCGAGAAAGAGGGATATACAGCATGGGATAGATCTAATTATAATGCATACGATGGTAAAAATGCAGCTTATATTTCTGCTGGGGGCTCCAACGAGCAAGGCATTCTTCAAACACCGATGTTCGTGCTTCCTGCCGATAAAGATATGCAGGTTAGTTTCTACTGGGGAAATGCCGTTCCGTCTGGATTGACGAAATCGGTAAAAGAGACGATGACGATTAACAAAGATACGCTTTACTTCGAAATAAAATCCGATGGAATATGGCAGGAACTCGCCCATATTTCTTCCGCTCAGGCCGAAGGTCAAAAATGGGTTCGTCAGCGAATCGTTTTGTCCGATTATAGAGGTAAGAATGTGAATTTCCGTTGGCGTTATAGTGCAGTAGATTTTACCGGATCAGGAGGTGCTTTGGATAATATTTTGGTTGAAGAAGCTCCCGTTGGAGGAAAAGCTGTTATTAATGTGACTTCTTGGAATGCGGGTGATGTGAATTATAATAAAGCCGTTACCTCAAAGACATTGAATCTTTTGAACGATGGTGAGCAAACAATGAAAATCACCGATGTGTCATTTAAGAATAAGAATTTCTCTACTTCGTTGCACAAGGATTTAGTGTTAGACAGTCGTGAGAGCGTAGATTTCAATATCACGTTCGCTGCCGGTGAAACAGATGCCCTTGTAGAGGACGAGATGACTGTTACATTCGACAATGCTCCTGCCGTGACGTTGCCTGTTTCGGGTAATGCGTTGGGCATGTACACTCGTTATTTTAGTTTTGAAGATGATGAATTTGGTTCTGTGGCTCCCAAAGGCTTTACAACGGTAGATGCCGATCATAAAGCGACAGTTCAACCTCTTATGATAAACTATCCGAATATTGGGAATGCTTATGCCTATATTGTCATTAATCAACAACCGGAACCAGAAGGAGCCGATTGGAGGAATATCTATCCTCGTTCGGGGGACCAACTGTTAGCGACGATGGCTACAAACGACGGGACAGAAGCCGTAGATTGGATTATCAGCGACCAAATGACGGCTCGAAATGATGCCAAGTTCCGGTTTTATGCTAAGTCGTATGATGGAGATAACACCTATCACCCGTGGGCTTATTTGACAGTATTGGTTAGTACGACAGATAACGCTGTGTCTAGCTTTACTCCATTGTCTGGATTTACATCGGTTCAAGTTCCTCACAAGAATAATAACGATAGTCAGACATCGTGGACAGAGTTTGATGTGGATTTAAGTGCATATGCTGGACAGAAAATCTATATAGCTGTTCGTAATAATACTCCGTCGAATGGTTTTGTGACCTTCTTCGATGATTTCTATTTCGAAAATTTTGAATATGTCAATAGTGACAATAGTGCTCCTTATTTTACTACGGTTCCTGAGACAACAGCAACGGTAGGGAAGAAATGGACTTATAACTATTCTGTGGCCGATCCCGATGGAGATCCGTTGACGGTGACCTTGCAGGGCAAACCCTTCTGGCTGGATCATACTCCGGGTACTAACGGCGGTACGATTACCGGCATTCCGGGGGCAGAACAAGAAGTGATTATGAAACTATCTGTTTCAGATGGTTCAAAGACAACTGTTCAAGAAATTATTCTTGTTGTGACTGATGGTTCGGGAATTGAAGGCGTAAATGGTGATCGATTGACGGTTTATCCTAATCCTGTCGTTTCCACGCTCTATTTGAATGAACTGTGTGATAAAGTAGTGATTACCGATATTTCTGGTAAACAACTGCTTTTTGCCGAGCAAGTAGAAAGTGTAGACGTTTCGATGTTATCGTCGGGTATTTACTTTGTAACCATGCAATTGGGAGATCAAGTCAATACCACCCAAGTTATTAAAAAATAATTAATCCTATGGAAACTATGAAAAGTATGTTTTTTGCCTGTGCATTGTTGTTAGGCAGTGCAGAAGCCTTTTCCGCTGAAAATCTTGTACTCAGCGAAGATTTTGAGAGCCAAATATTCCCTCCTTCGGGGTGGATTATAAAAGGTACTGAATTATCGGAAGATCTTGAATCGGGTTATGCGCATTGGAGCCTTAATTGGAATGAAGTGACGGGTTGCAGTATCGCTGGTTCGGGGTGTGCCGAAGTGATGAGCGACTTTAAAGAAGGACAGGCCGGTATTTCGAAGGAGGAGTGGCTTATTACTCCTGCCGTGCAGGTTGCTGATAATGTGTCGCTGTTTTTTACTTTTTGGTGTAACGCTTCATCGTTTATGACCAATAAATACGGAAGTTTTTTGGTGAAAGTTTCTACCGATGATGGAGATACATGGAGCGATTTGTGGAATGCAGCTTCTCAGGAAGATATTGAAAACTCTGGACTGACATGGCCGTGGAATAAAGATGCTATGGGGATAGAAAATAACTGGCAAAAGTTAACCCCAAATGTGAGCCTTGAAGCGTATGTCGGGAAGACGGTAAAGATTGCATTCTATTTTCGATCTATTCTTGTAAATAATTATACACAAGCGACATTGGCCGTTGACAATGTAAAAGTGGGAAATCAAGAGATTGAAAATTTGCCGGTTGTAGAGGGCTCGACTTCTTACGAGTTTTCCAATTCCTATATCGGTTATTTGGCTCAATCCGAACCGATGACTATTCGTAATGTGGGTTATGGCACGTTGACGATAACCAGCATTGAGGGTATTGAAGGTACAGATTTTTCTACGACACTCGATCCCGCTTCCGTTTCTTTGAAGAGGGGAGAAGAGCTTTCATACCGCGTCAATTATACTCCTACGATTACGGGAGCCAAAAGCACGGTCATGAAAATAAATACGAATGGCGGAACTTTGTCGGTCGATTTGTCGGGAACCAAAGTTATGTTGGAAGAAGGATATACTTTGGAAAGTTTCGAAGGTGATATTTTTCCACCGGCCGGTTGGTCTCGTAATGAAGGCTGGAAGACGATGGAAGGTATGGCTACATCGGGTGTGAAGTCGGTTACAGTAGGCGGTATGATGACGTGTGATATCGTTTCTCCCCGTTTGGATTTATCGGCTGGAAACGGTAAAGTGAAATTCGATTATATCGAAACTACCGGTGAAGAATACATCGATGATTCGTTCTTACCGTCAACATATTTCATTCTTTATTATAAGAAAAATACCGATACCGATTGGACGGAGTTGTGGTGTTCTCTTGATGATAGTAAGTATAATGAATGGGTACAAAAAGAAATCGAGATTAAAGATGCGAATGGAAATTTCGTAGTGGACGATAATGTATACCTACGTTGGACCTATGAGTTTGAAATGGGCGACGGTGGTCTCGATAATATGGTGGTGACCGATATCTATTTCGATAATGTAGTGTTGCCTAAGCTATATGGAGAAGGAGAGCTCCCGTTGGCAATTACGACACCCAATCCGGTGAATGGTGTTTCTAACGTCGATTATAGCAGGTTGACTCTTTCTTGGGAGCCCTCTTTGTTTGCCGATGGATATGAATTGTCGGTAGGAACGGATAAATCCAACCCCACCTCTTTGTTGGAAAATGAGAAATTAGAAGGAAATACATCGGTGTCTTATACGATTCCCGAGCTTGAACCTGCTACTACCTATTATTGGAAAGTTGTACCTTACAATGCAGTAGGTAAAAATGAAAATGCTTCGGTTTGGTCGTTTACTACGATGGAAGATCAGTCTGTACGTGATTTCCCCTATACTATGGGATTTGAAGGAAATAACGGAGAAATTCCTCCTATGGGCTGGAAAAACGATCATGAAGGCAAAGGTATTCAGATGCGGAAATCTAATGAGATAGAGCCGTTTGCTGGGAAATATTCTGCTTCGGTATGGCATAATAATGCGGGCGAGGTTTCTATCCTGACTTCTCCTGTGTTCGCAATCCCTGAAACCGGTGATATAGTTGCTTCTTTTGCTTGGGGTGGAGCTCTTTGCAATCGCCTTGAAAAAGGGTATGAAAATGAGGCGATCACCGAAGGGCCTATTTCCGAAGTTAATGATGCCGATGGAACTCTCTATTTCGAGATTCGTGCTGTCGATGCAGCCGATTGGACTCCTTTGGCTTATACTCAGGACCGCACGAAATGGCGTCATAAATATGTTTCACTCGCCGATTATGCTGGTAAGAGTGTGAATATGCGTTGGCGTTTTGTCGCTACTGAAAATGCCGGAGTTTCTTCGGGCGGGGCTTCTCTCGATGAGATATTTGTTGGAGATATAAAAGATATGCCTACCTTAGCCGTTTCGGAAATTAAGAAAGAAAATCTGACTGTATATCCTAATCCTACTTCCGATTATATCTATTGGGCAGGAGGAAAAGCCGATGTGAAGGTATATGATTTAGCCGGAAATTGTATAAGAGATTTGACCGAAGTCGAGTCTGTGTCTTTGGAAGGATTGGCTTCTGGTATGTATATCGTATCCGTATCGTGTGGAGATTCGGTTTCTACGGCACGAGTAATGAAACGATAAAAGAGCCCGTTTAATCGGGAAATGTATACCAAAGAGGACTCCGTACTGAGGAGTCCTCTTTGTGCCTTTCGAGAAAGATTTGTAAGAATTTGTTTCAAAATTGCATTGAAACTATAAACCCAAACTTTTTGTAGAAAAAATGAAGAGAAAAATTTTGTGTTTTGTAACAGCTCTGTTAAGTTTTTTTATTGTTGAGGCTCAGCAACCTTGTACATTGACTTTGGAGGTTTCGGCTGTTACAGGAGAGGATATGGCTGGGACTCCGTTTCATTTGGAACGGGTAGAATCGGGATTGATTTATGACCGAGTACTAGGTGAGAATGGAACTTATACAATAAATAACATATATTCCGGTATACACCATTTGGTGATTGAAAAAGAGGGATTAAAGACTTATGATAATTCTGCTTTGGATATAAAAGGCGATACCGTGTTAAAGATTAAGTTGGAAGAACCGGTACGTACACCTTATAATTTGCAATCGGTTTTAGCCCATGATCCTAAAACGGGAGTTAATGATGCTTCGTTGGTTTGGAATGAGGAGACCGATTATTTCTTCGATGATTTCGAGAATTATACCTCTTTTACGCTCGATTTCGCTCCGTGGACCGGAATCGATAAGGATCAGGCAGAAGCTGCTATGTTAATGCAGGGAGGTTATCCGAATAGTAGCTTGAAACAATATGCGACTATTATTGCTCCCGACGAGGCTTATGTTTCTACTACGGGAGGTGAGGTTTCATGGTGGTTTTATGCCCCTCAATTGCGAGCTTATAGTGGAAAGAAATATATGGGATTTATTCGTACGGCAAGCGGAACTACGAATAATGACTGGGCGATAACCCCTCAGGTACATGTCGGTGTAAATAACGTCGTTCGATTTAAAGCCAAAGCCGCGGATGCTCCTATTGAAAAATTCAAAGTATGGATATCGACCACCGGAACAGAGGAAAGTGATTTCAAACCTTTGACACAGGGTAATTATGAGTCGGTTAAATGGGAACAATGGCTTACGATGGAGTATGATCTTTCGAAGTACGAAGGACAAGATGTTTATATTGCCATTCAATATATTACACAAGCTGGTTGGATGTTGATGGTTGATGATTTTTATGTAGGGCCGGCAAAGTTAAATCCTTCGTCTATAAAAGCTCGTCTTCCGAAAACACGTCGTGTTCGCAAAGCAGCGGAGAGTGATGCCCCTCAAAGTTATACGGTTTATTTAGATGAACAAGAGGTCGGGTCGGTTAAAACGAACTCGTTTATCTTTGAGAATCTTTCGGCTGGAACACATACGCTGGGTGTTAAGTCGGTTTATAAAGTTTCCGAGTCGGATATAGCGACAACGACGTTAGAAGTTCCGGCGACTTCGGATTATGCCGATGTAAAAGTAAAAGTTTCTACGAACGGAGGTTCTTCCGAGGGAGTGGCTGTGAACTATCTTTCCGGTTCTTATCAGGTGACCGATACAATCAAATCGGGAATGTCTCATTTTGCTTCTTTGAAAAAAGGGGAATATATGATTAGTATTAACGATGATCGCTTTTTGGCGGTAGATACGCTCATCGATGTAGACAAGGATATGGAGATAAATTTGTCGTTGGTGGAAAAAATTACTGCTCCATATAATCTATCTGTTGATTTTTCTTATCGTGAAGCGGATAAGAAGACCGATGTCTTGTTTAGGTGGAATCAAGATTTGGGTTGGAGCGATAGTTTCGAAGAGTATGATGATTTTGCGACCCAATTCGGTGGCTGGGCCACTTTCGATAAAGATCGTCTGCGTCCTTACGGTATAACCATAAATAATACGTATATATCTATTCCCGGACTTGAACAGGGCGAATCTCCGGTAATGGTATTCAATCCAGAAAAAACGACCCCCCGGTGTGATAGCGATGCATTTTTAAATACGGTTTTCGGGAAAAAATACATCATGTTTTTTGGAGTCCAAAGCAACCTGTCAGACGACTGGCTCGTTTCTCCGAAACAGAAAATCAACAAGGGGTATGTGGCTCATTTTTACGTGCATGTTTATCCGAGTATGGCTACGGTTTATCCCGAAACCATTAAGGTGTTGGCTTCCACAGGAGCTCAGACCGATCTTTCTTCGTTTGTCGAACTATATAATTATACTTTTACCGAGAGCGGTTGGTATGAAGTAACAGTCGATTTGAAAGATTATGTGGATCAGGAGGTTTATTTAGCGGTTAATTATGTTTCTAATGACGGGTGGATGCTTAAAGTGGACAATTTTTATGTCGGTCCTTCGGACGATGCTCCGGCTCCCGAAGTTGGAAATGCTACCTATGATATATATTTGAATGGAGAGAAAAAAGCATCTGCGATAACTGATAATTCCTATACATTCGAAGCATTAGATGATGGTACATATACAGCTGGTGTAAAAGCAATATATGAATCCGGGGAGTCTGAGGTCGAAGAGTATGTGTTTACAACTCAGTATAGCGGGATTGAAAATGTAGTTGTTCCGACCGTAAAGGTATATAGCCGAGACTATGCTATTTGTCTGGAATCGATAGAAGGCGAAAAAGTGTTGGCGGAGGTTTTTGGCGTTTCTGGACAGCTTGTGGAATTAGTAGAATTTGAAAACAGTGCCCAGATTTCTGTTTCTGAGGGGCTTTACTTGGTACGATTGACAACACCACAAGGGACAAGTACAGTTAAGGTATTGGTGAAATAATTACTGTCTATTCATAAAAAACGTCATGAGAATTATTCTCATGACGTTTTTTTATCTACAAGTTTAAATTTCTTTTTCCCTTTGTTAATAATTTATTTAATTTTGTACCTTTGTATATATGATATATCAACGTTAAAAAGTAAATTTATTCGCTTGATTCGGTTTTGAGCCGATGTTGCTTTTATGAATGGGAATTGCTAAAACTGCAATTGTATGGATAAGAAGATTTATTTTATTTTGTTATTAACTATAATAATCAGTATGAGTTGTGAGTCGAGAAGTCATAAGGAAACGGTTGTCCTTATGGAAACGTCTTTGGGGAATATAAAAGTGAAACTTTATGATGATACACCTGCTCACCGTGATAATTTTATAAAGTTGGTCGAGGAAGGATATTATGACGGGACTTTGTTTCATCGAGTGATTAATGAGTTTATGATTCAAGGAGGCGATGGCACGTCCAAAAATGCTCCGGTAGGAAAAATGTCACCTCTAAAGATGCTCCGATGAGCAAACAACTGGGTGCCGGCGACCTGGGATATACGGTCCCTGCCGAGTTCGTTTATCCGAAATATTTTCATAAACGGGGTGCTTTGGCCGCGGCTCGGCAAGGAGACCAGGTAAATCCAGAGAAGGCCTCATCGGGTTCTCAGTTTTATATTGTCACGGGGAAAGTTTTTAATCCGGGACAGATTGACCAGCTGGAACGTCAAATGCAGATGCAGCAAGAGCAATCGGTTTTTCAGTCGTTGGCGGCAAATCATAGGGAAGAAATCATGAATATGCGTAGAAATCGTGATATGCAGGGACTGCAAGCGTTGCAAGATACATTGATCGCTCAAACTCATGAACAAATTAAGAAGGAAGGAAAGCGGACGCTCACGCAGGCGCAACGTGAAGCTTATACGACTGTTGGCGGAACGCCCCATTTAGACGGTGAATATACTGTTTTCGGTGAAGTGGTAGACGGAATGGAGGTTGTAGACAAGATACAACAAGTCGAAACAGGCTCTGCCGACAGGCCTAAAACCGATGTCAAAATCATGAAAATGAAAGTGGTCAAATAGTGATATCGTTTCGTCGTCACATATTACCTAATGGATTGCGCATCATTTATCATTACGATGGCTCTACGAAAATGACTGCGTTGAATCTGCTTTATGATGTCGGTTCGAAGGACGAATCGCCGGAGCGGACAGGATTTGCACATTTGTTCGAGCATCTCATGTTTGGTGGGTCTGTGAATATTCCCGACTTCGATACCCCTCTACAAAAAGCAGGAGGAGAGAATAATGCGTGGACAAGTAACGATGTGACCAATTACTATACGGTAGTACCTACGCATAATGCCGAGACGGCATTTTGGTTGGAGTCGGATAGAATGTTAAGCCTTGCTTTTTCTTCCGAGTCTTTGTCTGTACAGAAACAAGTCGTTATAGAAGAGTTCAAGCAACGTAATTTGAACCAACCCTATGGAGATTCGTTCTTGTTGTTGCGGCCGATGGCTTATCGGGTGCACCCATATCGGTGGCCTGTTATCGGGAAAAATACTTCGCATATCGGTAATGCATCATTGGAAGAAGTAAAAGAATTCTTTTTTGCCCATTATGCGCCCAACAATGCGATATTGAGTATTTCGGGAAGCCTACCATTCGATGAGGCCGTATTGCTTTGTGAGAAATGGTTTGCTCCTATTCCTCGAAGAGAAGTCGCTTGCCGCGATTTACCTCAGGAGCCGGTTCAGACAAAACCTCATAAAAAGATAGTGGAAAGAGAGGTTCCCTTAGATGCGATTTTTAAGGCCTATCATATGGTAGACCGTAAGCATCCCGATTATCAGGGGTATGATGCTCTTTCCGATGTATTGGCTTCCGGTCGATCCTCTCGGTTGTATAGACGGTTGGTGATGGAGAAGAAACTATTTACAGAAATAGATTCTTCTATTACCGGCGATATAGAGCCCGGTTTGTTTTTACTGAAAGGGAAACTATCACCGGGAATTTCGTTGGAGCAGGGAGAAGAAGCCATTGAAATGGAATTGCGACGAATGAGGGAAGAACTGTTGGAGCAAAGGGAATTGGATAAGGTGATAAATCGTTTTGAATCGAACGATTTGTTTTCCAATTTGCACTATCTGAATAAAGCCACCAATTTAGCTTATTATGAATTGTTGGGTGGAGCGGAAAATATTGATACAGAAGTCGAAAAATATAAAAAACTTACCCCTTTCGATTTGCGGCGTATTGCGGAAAAATTGTTTGTCCCGGAAAATAGTTCTACATTATGGTACAAATCGGTACATGCAAAACGAGAAATAATAACAGATGTCTCTGATTGATAAAAGATATAGAATAGTACTATGCGTTTTAAGTTAGTGTTGTCGGTTAAATCGGAAAGTTTTGGTAGTGTTTTGCCTGTAAGCTACCAATACGAATTGTCGGCAGCTGTATATCGTCGTATTCGGGAAAATTTCGAGCTATATTTACACTGGCTTTCGAGCAACGGTTTCGCTCCGATCGATGATTGCCGTAATCGCTTGTTTTCGTTTTCAAATTTATATATCCCCCGCATTCGGGTAGAGTATGACAGATTACATATTTTGGTGAAGAGGGTTCAAATGTGGATTTCTTTTTTGCCTGTTCGGGGGACTCACGAGTTTGTAAAGCAACTTTTTTCGGGAGAAACTTTTGTACTTGGGGATAGGCGTAGTCGGGTGGAGTTAGAGGTCGAAGATATCGTTGAATGTCCGGCTCCTGAGTTTGGAGAGGAAGCAGAGTATTTGGCTTTATCTCCAATCGTGTTTATGGTGGCTCGCCCCAATCGGAGCATGGAATATGTCGGGCCCGATTATCCCGGGTATGCCGATTGTTTTTATCGCTCGGTGCTGGGAAAATATGAAAAGATTTTCGGTCGGCCTTTTGATGGTGATACAGGATTTTCATGGAGTTTGCTTTCCGAACCGAAAAGAAAAGGAATTTTTATGATGCGGTTTACTCCCGAAGAGTCGAAAGTTATAGGATATATGTATAAATTCAAATTATCAATGAGTCCTATTCTCCATCAGATAATGTATGAAACGGGAATAGGGGAGAAAGTAAATCTTGGTTTTGGTTGTGTAGAGATTCTTCGTCAAGATACGACTCCTAATGACCAAAATTTCCTTTCTGATGAAAAAGACGATACTTCTGTGAAAATAATATGATTTTTTTGTATGAAATGACAAAATATTTTTTTTAATTTGTATAGATAATAGAGAGTTTATTCCTCATAAAAATAGATTATACTATGACAACAGCGCTTGAAAAACCTGACATGAATACAGAAGAACTTCTTGCAGGTCAAACTATTACTCCCGCCGAGGAGGAACAAAATTCGGTACAATCGACTTCACGGCTTTCGAGAGAAGAAATTATAGACTCGTTGAGAAAACTGGTAGAAGGTTCGGTTGAAGAAGTCAAAGATGAAGTTGACGAACTGAAACAGGCTTATTATAAACAGAAAAAAATTGAAATAGAAGAGGCTCGTAACGCCTTTATAGCCGCGGGTAACCCAGGGGCTGAATTTGTGCCAATGCCCGATGAACAGGAGGAAACATTAAAGTCTTTGTTATCTGTTTTTCGAGAGAAAAAAGCCGAATATACGGCCTTGCTCGAAAAGCAAAGAGAAGAAAATTTGGAGCGTAAGCAACAAATTTTGGAAGAGATGAAATCTATTACCGAAGATTCGGATAATATAAACAGACAATATACCCGTTTTCAAGAGTTGCAGCAATCGTTCAAAGAGCCTTGTGAATTACCCTCGGCGGCGGTGTCTGGTCTTTGGAAAAAGTTCCAGTCTTACGTCGAGAATTTTTATGACTTGTTGAAAATAAATAAAGAGTTACGGGATTATGATTTCAAGAAAAATCTGGAACAGAAGACCGCTCTTTGTGATGCAGCAGAAGCATTATTGGCAAATGACGATGTTGTAGCAGCATTTAAGCAATTACAATTATTGCATGACGAATGGCGCGGAATAGGTCCCGTCGCCAAGGAGCTGAGAGAAGATTTGTGGAATAGGTTTAAAGATGCTTCAACAGAAGTAAATAAACGCTATCAAAGTTTTTTTGAGGCGCGTAAAGAAGTGGAACGTAAAAATGAAGAAGCCAAGATTGCTTTATGTGAGGAAATCGAGTCGATGGATTTAAGTTTATTGACTTCTTTTGCTCAATGGGACGATGCTACGAAGCAAGTTCTCGATTTACAGGGTAAATGGAAAACGTTGGGGTTTGCCTCACGGAAGATGAATAATCAGTTATTCGAGAGATTCCGTAAAAGTTGCGATGAATTTTTTGCAAAAAAAGCCGAGTACTTCAAAGCTGTCAAGGAAAGAATGGCAGAGAATCTCGAAAAGAAAAAAGCGTTGTGTGAAAAAGCAGAGGCATTAAAAGACAGTACTGATTGGAAAGCTACTGCCGACATTCTTGTCGCTTTGCAAAAAGAATGGAAAACAATAGGCCCTGTGGCTAAAAAACATTCCGATGCTATTTGGAAACGTTTTGTTACGGCATGTGATTATTTCTTTGCGCAAAAGAATGAACAATTGGCTTCCACTCGACAAGTAGAACAAGAAAACTTGGAAAACAAGCGGGGTATTATCGATAAATTGAAAGAGATAGATGAATCTATGGATAGTACAGAAGCCGTCAAAATAGTTCGTGACTTGATGGCTCTGTGGAATTCGATCGGTCATGTACCTTTTAAAGAGAAAGATAAAATATATAAAGAATATCAGTCTTTACTCGATACTCTTTTCTCCCGTTTGAATATGAATGAGAATCGCAATCGGTTAAGTAACTTCTCGGCTACGGTACAGCAAATGGCCGATACGAACCACGATAAACTCTATCGGGAGAGAGAAAGACTTTTGCGCATGTATGAACAGAAAAAAGGCGAGTTGAAAACCTATGAGAATAATATAGGATTTTTGAATATATCTTCGAAGAAATCCGGTGGCTTGTTAAAAGAGATGGAACGGAAAATGCAAAAAATTCGAGAGGATATGCAGCTTATCGAACAAAAAGTGCAACTTATAGATAAGAACTTGTAATTAAGAACAACGTATTTTATAAACAGGGCGGCTCAATAAATTGGAGTTGCCCTGTTATTTCCGGGAGAAAAGTAAAGCTCTCTGAAAAATATTTATGTAGTTAGTCGTGTAAAAAAGTAAGAAAGAGAGAATGGCACGTGGGCGGTATGGACATATGATAAAGTCACTGATTGTCATCGGCGACTTCTTTTGCTTGAATATTGCCTATGCCGTAGTTTGTTATTGGGGTGGCGGATTCGACGGCGGATTTGGTGTGAAAATAATATGGCTGTTACTTAATCTTTCTTATTTCCCGGTATTTTCACTTTTTGCAAAAATACATGAATTGCGTATTTTACATGTCGATAGAGTCTTGATAAAAGTTACACAGGCCGTGTTGTGCCACTTAGCGGTTTTTCTATTATTGATATTCTTTTTGCAAATCGATAATATTGGAGCGCGAGTATTGTTGAGGTTCTATTTGCTTCTATCGGTCTTGTTGGCCGTGTGGTGGATCGGGTCGAGAAAACTTTTGAAATATTTTCGACGGAAAGGCTATAACTTCAAGAAAGTAGTTATTGTAGGAGCCGGGGCTATGGGTATAAAATTATTAGACGAGTTACGTTCCGATGCCGGATATGGCTATAAATTTATGGGCTTTTTCGATGATAATCTGTCGTTAAAGAAATCTTTGCCGAATTTTCAAGGGGACTGTTCTTCTGTCGAGGATTTCGTGATAGAAAATAAAGTCGATGAGATTTATTGTGCGTTACCGATGAGGCAAGAAGAAAAGATAACTCGGTTATTGAAGTTTTCCGAAGCCAGTAATATCTCGTTTTATATGGTTCCCGATGTCGGTCGATATATTCATCGTCAGCTCGAATTTCAGTTAGTGGGTAATGTCCCGGTTCTTTCGTTGCATCCAGAACCTTTACAAAATATCTTTTCGCGTTTCTTGAAGAGGGTGTTCGATTTATTGTTTTCATCAATTGTACTGGTTTGTTCTCCCATTATTTTCACTCCTATTGCTATTGCCGTTAAATTGTCGTCTCCGGGTCCAGTATTTTTTAAGCAGAAACGGACAGGATTTAAGGGGAAAGAATTTAATTGCTATAAGTTTCGGACGATGAAAGTCAATGCTAATAGCGATCAGTTGCAGGCTTCTCGTCATGATCCTAGAAAAACAAGAGTCGGAGAATTTTTACGGAAGACGAGTTTGGACGAATTACCTCAATTTATCAATGTTTTTGTGGGGGATATGTCGGTCGTTGGTCCGCGTCCTCACATGGTGAAACATACGCAGGATTATTCGAAGATTATAGACAAATACATGCTTCGTCATCTTATTAAACCGGGCATTACCGGTTGGGCACAAG